>OJGS01000100.1_pt1 | contig 36084 bp, 33 predicted proteins | sample 1594531 | NCBI WGS metagenome assembly OJGS01 (sample SAMN05416816, study PRJEB24817) | seawater metagenome | isolation source: Sea water | place: Canada:Atlantic | collected 2013-07 | reverse complement strand
AGCCTCGGTCTCGTGGGCTCGGAGATGTGTATAAGAGACAGGTATATAAAAAATTAATGAAACTCTTTAATAATACTAAAATAGCGTTCTCACTTAAATCTGATTCTGAGTTAGAAAGAGCTTTTTTCCTATTTAAATTAATTCAAAGCCAGCCAATGGTTAAAATTGGTACTGCAGCTACTAACTTTGCCTTAAAGGCTCATTTACCTGTTGAAGGGTTAATACGCTCTACAGTATTTGATCATTTTTGTGGAGGTGTAACAGAGGAAGATTGTATTTCTAACATTGAACAAATGCACACAAATGGAGTTTGTTCTGTACTTGATTATTCTGTAGAGGGAAAAGAAACAGAAGAACAGTTTGAGTTGGTAAAAGCAAAAACCTTAAAGAATATAGAATTTGCCAAAGAAAAAGAAGCAATCCCTTTTGTTGTTTTTAAACCAACAGGAGTTGGTCGTTTTTCATTATATCAAAAAATTACAGAGAAAGAGCCGCTTTCTAATGATGAGAAAAGTGAATGGATTACTGTGGTAAATCGTTTTCACGAAATATGTGATAAAGCTTTAGCTTATGATGTGCCTATTTTAATTGATGCAGAAGAAAGTTGGATGCAAGATGCTGCAGATATGCTGGTTGAAGAGTTGATGGAAAAATACAACACAGAAAAAGCAATTGTATTTAATACATTACAAATGTACCGACATGACAGAATGAATTATTTACGAAAATTACATCACAACGCAGATCAAAAAAAGTATCATATTGGATTAAAAATTGTACGTGGTGCCTACATGGAAAAAGAAAGAGATAGGGCTGAAGAAAAAGGCTATCCTTCGCCAATATGTATAGATAAGAAAGCTACTGATGACAACTATAATGAGGCCATCAACTATATGATGAATCATGAAAAAATGGCAGTATTTGCAGGAACTCATAATGAAGAGAGTTCTTATTTGTTACTAGAGTTAGCAAAACAGTACAAAATAGATCCTTCTGATAATAGATTATGGTTTGGGCAACTTTATGGAATGAGTGATCATATAAGTTTCAATTTAGCAAAAGAAGGTTATAATACTGCTAAATATGTGCCTTTTGGGCCAGTTAGAGATGTAATGCCTTATCTTATAAGAAGGGCAGAAGAAAACACTTCCGTAGCAGGCCAAACAAGCAGAGAGCTTAATTTAATTAAAGAAGAGAGGCTTAGAAGAAAATTATAATGAATTCAGTAGACGAAATAAAAGAACTCCTTCAAAAAAACAAAAAGCGCTTAGTTAAAGAACTTCAGCAGAGCAAAGAAGCTGTTTTTTTAATTAAAAAATCTACGCATTCTTCACTCTCTGAAGATGAAAAAGAGAAAGTTAGAATTCAACTATTAGATATTTGCAAAGCCATACCAGCATTTACTGTTTTTATGCTACCTGGAGGCGCTTTGTTATTACCACTGTTAATCAAGTTAATACCTGATATTTTACCTAGTGCTTTTAGGGAGGATGATGAACCAATAAATTAATACAAAATCTTCTTTTCTCTTAAAGTAAAACACTACTTTTGCAACTTCAAAAAAAGCAAGTATGCAATCAATAAGAAATATTGCCATTATAGCTCACGTAGATCATGGTAAGACAACGCTAGTAGATAAAATTATAGATCAAGCAAAAATTTTAGACGATCGTAAGGAACGAAAAGATTTATTGTTAGATAATAATGACCTTGAAAGAGAAAGAGGAATTACTATTTTATCTAAAAACGTATCTGTTAACTACAAAGGAGTAAAAATTAATGTAATAGATACTCCCGGTCACGCAGATTTTGGTGGTGAAGTAGAGCGAGTATTAAAAATGGCAGATGGTGTATTATTATTGGTAGATGCTTTTGAAGGACCAATGCCACAAACTAGATTTGTATTAGGAAAAGCCTTAGAATTAGGCTTAACACCTATAGTTGTTGTTAACAAAGTAGACAAAGAAAATTGTACTCCAGACTTAGTTCATGAAAAAGTATTTGATTTAATGTTTGCTTTAGAAGCTACAGAAGATCAATTAGACTTTGCAACTATCTATGGTTCTGCTAAGAATGGTTGGATGAGTACAGACTGGCAAGATCCAAAAGATAATATTTTAGATTTATTAGATGCTGTAATAGAATCTATACCTGAAGCTCCTTACAGAGAAGGATCTCCTCAAATGCAAATTACTTCTTTAGATTTTTCTTCTTTTACAGGAAGAATAGCTATCGGACGTGTTTTTAGAGGTGATTTAGAAGAGAATAAAGATTATATGTTGTGTAAAAGAGATGGTTCTACTAAAAAAGTTAGAATTAAAGAATTACACGTTTTTGAAGGAATGGGGAAAGCCAAAACTTCAAAAGTAAGAAGTGGAGATATTTGCGCAATAACAGGATTAGAAGGTTTTGAAATTGGTGATACCATTGCAGATATTGAAAACCCTGAAGCATTGCCAAGAATAGAGGTAGATCAACCTACCATGAGTATGTTGTTTACCATTAACAATTCACCATTTTTTGGAAAAGAAGGTAAGTATGTAACCTCTCGTCACTTACGTGATCGTTTGTTTAAAGAGATGGAGAAGAACTTAGCTTTGCGTGTAGATGAGACTGACTCAGAAGACAAGTTTAACGTTTTTGGCCGTGGAATCTTACATTTATCTGTACTGATAGAAACCATGCGTAGAGAGGGGTATGAATTACAAGTGGGTAGACCTCAAGTAATTATTAAAGATATAGATGGTGTAAAATCAGAACCTTATGAAACTTTATCTATAGATGTACCTGAAGAAGTTGCCTCTAAAGCAATTAATTTAGTTTCTTTAAGAAAAGGAGATTTATTAGTGATGGAGCCAAAGGGAGATTTACAACATTTAGAATTTACCATTCCATCTAGAGGATTAATTGGTTTGCGTAATAAAATTTTAACTGCAACAGCAGGTACAGCAATTATTAACCATAGATTTAGCGAATACGGAGCTTATAAAGGTGATTTCTCTGAAGACATTAAAGGAGCTATTGTATCTTCTGCTGCTGGTAAAGCTACAGCATACGCAATAGATAGATTGCAAGACAGAGGACGTTTCTTTATAGATATTAATCAAGAAATTTATATTGGTCAGGTTGTTGGAGAAAACAGCAAAGATTCTGATATGGGTGTGAATTTAATTAAAGGGAAACAACTAACAAACATGAGAAAATCTGGTACAGATGAGGCAATGAAAATTGCTCCTAAAGTAGATTTTTCATTAGAGGAATGTATGGAGTACATTAAAGGAGATGAGTATTTAGAAGTCACTCCAGAAAGCTTACGTATGCGAAAAATAACCTACAGACCATAAGGATTATATTATATATATATGAAAAAGCTCAAGTAAAACTTGAGCTTTTTTTATTTTTTAAATTCTGAAATGAATTTAATTAATTGTTCTAAACAGTTATTTGAAATAAACTAACTGTTGCATTTTGGTAGTGTAGTGGGAGTTCTGAAGTATGTTGTAATTTTGATAGGCCTATAAAATCAAATCCACATTTTTTATAGTGAGTTATGAGTCCAATATTCTCACCAACAGTGTCCATTCTAATGTATTTTTTATTTCTTCCTTGTGCATATTTTTTAGACCATGCTACAATCTCTTTCACTAAATTTCTACCTCTAAAATTAGGGTTTGTAGAGATTCTATGAATATAAATTGAAGGGGCCTCATTTTTAGCTCCCCAAATTTGAGGATCAGAATCAGTAGTTGCCCAAACACAAGCAATTTGTTGATCTATGATAAGTTTCCATTGTCTATTCTCGCTTATTTCTTTTTGAACTAGTTCTCTTTTAAATTTTGGCCAGGCAACCATAGATTTCTTATTTTGAAAATTAGTTGCTATTTCGTAAAGTTCGAATATGCGATCAATATCTTCAATTTGACTATTACAGATATTCATTATTAGGTAGTTTAGAATTTAGAGTTGTTACAATATGTCTTCATTGAGTTATGTGTTAACTGAAGTGTAATAGTTTTTTTAGTTCACTAAAATCTTCAATTATTAGATCAGCATTTTTTAAAGTTTGATCAGCTGAAAATGGGTTCTTGTAACCAATAACAAAAATTCCAGCATCGTTGGCTGCTTTTATTCCATTGTCTGAATCTTCTATTACAATACAGTTTTCTTTAGAAGTGCTTCCTAAAATAGCAGCTTTTTCAAAAATTTCTGGATGAGGTTTGGAGGCAGTCAAATCTGCACCACTAATTTTTGCAGTAAAATACTGATGTAAATGAAAGCGAGAAAAAACTCGTTCTATATTAACCATTGCAGAAGAAGAAGCTAAAACCAGGGTTTGTTTTTGCACGTAACAAAACTGAATGAATTCTTCTACTCCAGTTACCAAATGTAATGTTGAATCATTTTCAAAAAAATCTACATATCTTTTTCTTTTTTCTAGGACCAAATCTTCAGGAGTTGCCTCTAAATTAAAATGAGCTACTAATTTTTGAAAGGCATTAATAGTAGAAGAGCCAGTAATGGTTTTGTATAGTTTGTCTGAAACATCAACACCAATATCATTGAAGGTTTCATAGTATGCTTTTTTATGAATTTCTTCAGAATCTATGATTACTCCGTCCATATCAAAAATAACACATCGTATATTTTTTGGTAGTTTCATTTATTCTAAAAATTTAGCTTTTAGTGATGGTGTAGGGATCATACAATTTTCTTGTTTACCAAACCATTTATATCTATTTCTAGCTATATAATCATATAAAAAATCATTAAAAAAATCAGGTAAAAGTGAACATATTTGAAGGAGCTTCCAGTATCCTAAAAATTCCTTTGCAATCTTTAGAGCAGCATTAGATTTTGAATAATATGCTTCTTCAGGCACATACAATAGAATAGAATCTAATTTTGAGATGTCTATGCCCAATTCTTTTGTAATTTCTTTACCAGTTTTTGATTGTATTGCTGCAAATAAAAAAACATTCTTTTTATCATACTTAATAACTCTCAAAACAGCATCATTGCATAAGTTACAAACACCATCAAATAAAATGAGTTTTTTGTTTTTTGGAATGGTATCTATAAGTTTCATCATGTCAACAACAAAAATAATGCTTAAAAACTTAAAAATTAGTGTAACAATTTAATTTTAGAGACGTCTTATGTGAGATGCTAGTAAAAACTAGTCTGTAGTATTTTGTTTTAACATAAAATTAGTAGCAGCAATCATGCTCATTAGCTACTTTTATACAAAAATTAACAAACGCAAATGATTCGTATAAATAACCTCCATAAGTCATATCCTATTGGTAAAGATTCTTTACATGTTTTAAAAGGAATAGACTTACACATTAAAGAAGGTGAATTTGTTTCAATTATGGGGTCTTCTGGATCAGGAAAATCTACCTTACTAAATATTGTTGGTTTATTAGACGAACATGACGAAGGAGATTACTTTTTAAATGGGCAAGAAATTAAAAATTTAAATGAAAAAAAGGGTGCTGTCTTAAGAAATAAATTTTTAGGATTTGTATTTCAATCTTTTAACCTTATCTCATACAAAACTGCCTTAGAAAACGTTTCATTACCTCTTTATTATAAAGGTGTTTCTAGAAAAGAACGTCAAAAAATAGCCTTAGATTATTTAGACAAAGTAGGTCTTAAAGATTGGGCATCTCATCTACCTAACGAATTATCTGGAGGACAAAAACAACGAGTAGCCATAGCTAGAGCATTGGTAACTCAACCCAAGGTAGTCTTAGCCGATGAACCAACAGGAGCTCTAGATTCTACTACTACAGATTCTGTGATGGATTTGTTAAAAGACATTAACAACGAGGGAATGACTGTTTTTGTGATTACTCACGAAGAAGAAGTGGCAGACCAAACCAAACGAATTGTTCGTTTAAAGGATGGAATCATTATTAGTGACACCATCAACATACAAAGAAATCCAGTTAAAACTGTTTAACTATGTTCGATTTAGATCGTTGGAGAGAAATTTTTCAGAGTATTAATAAAAATAAGTTACGGTCTATAATGTCTGGCTTTACCGTTGCTTTTGCTATTCTATTATTTACATTATTATTTGGAGTTGTTAGCGGTCTTAAAAATACTTTTGAAGGTGCTTTTGTAGATAATGCTGTAAATTCTATGATCGTAAGAGTTTGGAAAACTACAAAGCCATTCAATGGTTTGCAATCTGGAAGAAGAATTCAATTAAAGAATCCTGATTATAATTATATAGCTGAAAAATACGATTCTAAAATTGATTTGATGACAGCTAGAATCTTTAAAAACTTTAGCATTTCGTACAAAAATAAACAAGATAATTACAGTATAACTGCTGTTCATCCAGATCATCAATTCTTGGAAAAAACAATAATTACTGAAGGTAGGTATATAAATCAATTAGATATTAACGAATCTTCTAAAGTAATTGTAATTGGTAGATTGGTTAAATCCGACTTGTTTGGACAAAAACCAGCACTTGGAAAAAGAGTCAATGTAGGTGGTATTTCTTATAAAGTAATAGGTATTTTCTCCGATGATGGGGGAGATAATGAAGAAAGAATTTCTTATATACCTGTTACTACAGCTCAAAAATTATATGGAAACAATGATTATTTAAATCAAATTAGAATTGGATATAACGAAGATTTAAACTTAGATGAAGCTATTGCTTTTGGAAAACTAGTTGAAAGAGATATGCGCAGTAAATTGGATATTCATCCAGATGACCAAAGCGCCCTGTCTGTGAGAAATATGGCAGAAGTAAGTAAAGGCGTCGATGTTTTTATGATAGCACTCTTTTTTATTGTAATATTTATAGGATCAGGAACTTTAATTGCAGGAATTATTGGAATTAGTAATATCATGATATTTGTTATTAAAGAAAGAACCAAAGAATTTGGAATTCGTAAGGCATTAGGAGCTAAACCTTCTTCTATTGTAGGAATGGTTGTACAAGAATCTGTTTTAATAACCACCATTGCAGGATATTTAGGATTAACCTTAGGAACCTATGTTTTAAGTTTAATTGGAAATAGTTTAGAAAAAGATTATTTTATTAAAGACCCAAGTGTAAGTCAAGGGCTGGTAGTTGGAGCAACTTTTGTTTTAATTATATCAGGTTTAATTGCTGCCTTAGTACCTGCTAGAAAAGCGTCACAAATTAAACCAGTAGTAGCCTTAAGAGCAGATTAATATGAAGTTTTTATTTGATTCAGATACTTGGCAAGAAATTTATGGAGGAATCCGTAAAAATAAAACAAGAACTATTATTACTATAATTGGAGTTCTTTGGGGAATTTTCTTACTGGTAACTCTTCTGGGTGCATCAAGAGGATTAGAAAATAATTTTAAAACTATTTTTGGGGATTTTGCTACCAATAGTGTTTTTGTTTGGTCTCAAAGAACAGAATTACCTTTTAAAGGTTTTCAAAAAGGAAGAAGGGTTCGTCTAACAACCAACGATGTAGAAATTTTAAAAAGAGAATATAAAGAAATTAAATTTATTGCCCCAAGAAGTCAGACAAACAGTGCCATAACAAGAAGTTTTAAAACAGGTAGTTTTAATGTTTCAGGAGACCTTCCAGTATTAGATAAGGTTCAGAAGAAAGATTTAATTTACGGAAGATTTCTAAATGAAAATGATATTAAGTTAAAGTCTAAAGTTTGTGTAATTGAACAAGAAATATATGAACAATTGTTTGAGAAAGACGAACAACCTGTTGGAGAAATGGTTAATATTGGAAATATATCTTATAAAGTAATTGGTGTATATAGAAACGGCGACATATCTTTTGATGGTGCTGCAGCTTATATTCCTTTTACAACCTTTCAGCAAGTTTATAATAGAGCCAACAGAATTAGTTGGATGATGATTACAGCAAATGAAGGAGTAGATATTCTTCAGATGGAACAAGATATTTTGCTCACGCTCAAAAATATTCATAAAGTAGACCCAGAAGACCAAAGAGCTTTTGGTAGTGCAAATTTAGCAGTAGAAATAGGTAAAATAACTGGGTTTTTAACAGGAATGCAATTTCTCACTTGGTTTGTAGGCATCGCCACATTAATTGCAGGGGTTTTTGCCATAGGTAATATACTTTTGATAACAGTTAAAGAACGAACTAAAGAAATAGGAATACGAAGAGCTATTGGTGCAACACCCATAGAGGTAAGAAGGCAAGTAGTATTAGAATCTGTATTTTTAACAACTGTTGCAGGAATGCTAGGAATTATTTTTGGAGGATTTGTTTTATTTCTCTTAGATTATTTTTTAGGTTCTGGTCCAGATCCTACATTAATTAATCCTACTGTAGATATTCCAGTTATATTAGTTGCATTTTTAATTCTTGTAGTGTTAGGAACTTTAATAGGATTAATACCCGCCTATATGGCAACATTAGTAAAACCAATAGACGCATTAAGAGACGAATAAAAATAAATTAATCAAACCTTATATAGATAATTAAGATGAGTAAAAGAGCAAAAATTATATTAGTAATAGTAGTCATTGCATTTGCAGGTGTTCTTCTATGGTTAGGAAGCAAAAACAAACAGGACATCCAAACATTCCAAACAGAAACAGCTTTTAAAGCTACAATTGTAAAGAAAACAGTTGCAACGGGTAAGGTAATTCCTTTAGAAGAAATTGATATAAAGCCACAGATTACGGGTATTATAGATAAAATTATTTTACTTGAAGGTACTAAAGTGAAAAAAGGAGATTTATTGGCCACTGTAAGAGTTGTTCCTAACGAGCAATCTTTAATTAGTGCAAAGGGAAGAGTAGATAATATTAAGCTGCGAGTAAAAAATGCTAAAATTTCTTTCGATAGAAATAAGCAGTTGTTTGATAAGGGTGTGTTAGCTGCTTCTTCATTTGAACAAGTTGAACTTACCTTTGACCAAGCTAAACAAGATCTAATTAATGCTCAAAATGATTATAAGATTATAAGGAGTGGTTCTTCTGGAGTTGGTGTTGCTAATACAGATATTAGAGCTCAAATTTCTGGAACTATTTTAGAAATTCCTGTTAAAGAAGGAGATCAGGTAATACAAAGTAACAACTTTAACGCTGGTACAACTATTGCTTCAATTGCAGATATGAGTAAAATGATCTTTGAAGGAAAAGTAGATGAATCTGAAGTTAGTAAATTAGTAAAAGGAACAGCAATTGAAATATCTCTAGGTGCTATAGAAGAGAAAAAATTTCCAGCTAAATTGAATTTTATTGCCCCAAAAGGAACAGAAGAAGGTGGTGCTGTTCAATTTACAATAAAAGCAAATATTACCCTAGATGACAACTATTTTGTAAGAGCTAATTATAGCGCTAATGCAGAAATTGTTTTAGAACAACAAGATAGTGTTCTGGCTATTAAAGAAGCTTTATTACGTTTTGATAAAAAGACTGAAAAACCCTATGTTGAGGTAAAAATTGGAGATAATGAGTTTGAGAAAAGAGAATTAGTGCTAGGAATATCTGATGGTGTTAACATCATGGTGAAGTCTGGAATTACTGCTACAGACGAATTAAAAATTTGGAATAAAGCCGAAAAAGATAATAATAGCGATGAAGATCCTAGATAATAAAAAACATGATTATTTTTCTTAACTAAAAAAAGAACTCAAAGTTGAGTTCTTTTTTTAGTTAATAAGTATTCTATATCCCAATTCAACCCCTAAAATATTATAACCACTATTAGGTTTCTGGATGTTAAAATTAGAAACATGGCCAACAGTAGTTCCAAGATAAAATTCTGATTTCTTATTTGTATATACTAGCCCTAAAGATACATTTTCGATAAAAGTAAAGCCCTTAGCTAATCGTTCAGACTCCAAATCTATGAAAGCAGCTCCCAAACCTAAGGTTGCCTCAAAAGAGATATTTTTAGTTAAAGATTTCCTCAATTGAAAACCTAGTTCAAATGCATACAAAGAGATGTCTTTCTTTTGGGTAAACTTTTCACGTAAAAATTCATAATCAGGTTCGTCTGGAGTTATAAATTGTTCATTTAATAATTGATGTTGTGCCATTTGAAACTGTGGCTGAATAATGAGGTTTATATCCCAATTAATTCCTGTTCGTAAGGTATAAAACAACTGAAATTTATACACATTGGTCTTGTAATCGTAATCTTTATCAAAAAATAAGATATTATTCTGTTTTGCACTACTAAAAAGAATTCCAACTTTTTTTAATGAAAGTTGCTGCTTTTTTTTCTCTTGACTAGTAGCTAAAGAACTAAGAAATAATAATAATATAAGAATAGGTTTATTCAAACTGCTTGGCTATTTTTTCAGCTTTTCTACTCTCAGAATAATCATAAAAACCTTCCCCAGATTTCACTCCTAATTTACCAGCTCTTACCATATTTACCAATAGTGGGCATGGTGCATATTTTGGGTTTTTAAAACCGTTATACATCACCTCTAAAATAGACAAACAAACATCTAAACCTATAAAATCAGCTAATTGTAATGGCCCCATTGGGTGAGCCATTCCTAATTTCATAACGGTATCTATTGCTGTAACTCCAGCAACACCATTGTAGAGTGTTTCAATAGATTCATTAATCATAGGTAGTAAGATTCTATTAGCTACAAAACCAGGATAGTCATTTACTTCTACAGGTATTTTATTCACTTTTTTAGATAGGTCAACTATAAATTTTGTTACTTCATCAGAAGTATTATAGCCTCTAATTATTTCAACCAATTTCATAATAGGAACTGGATTCATAAAATGCATACCAATAACTTGGTCTGGTCTGCTTGTTATTCCTGCTATTTGAGTAATAGAAATAGAAGAGGTGTTTGTAGCTAAAATGGTATCTTCTGGGCAAACCTCATCTAATTCTTTAAAGATTTTTAATTTTAAATCTAAATTTTCAGTTGCAGCCTCTATCACTAAACTTGCATATTGTGTTCCTTCTTTAATAGAAGTATAAGTAGTAATATTTGCAAGTGTTCTATCTTTATCTATAGCAGTTATTTTCTCCTTAGAAACCATCCTATCTAAGTTTTTGGAGATTGCAGCAATACCTTTGTCAAGAGATTTCTGAGAAATATCAATCAATTGTACATTATAATTATATTGAGCAAAGGTGTGGGCAATTCCATTTCCCATGGTTCCAGCTCCAATTACAGCTATATTTTTCATATGTATTGTATTTAATGATTTACTATTTTGTGATGATTCTTTTGTGGGCGTTTAAACGGGCTTTTTGTGCCAATCTTTTTATTCATTCTTCATATAAAGGATTTCTACTTCAATCCCTAACGCGCCTGTATTCTAAAATTTTAGAAGATAACGTTGCTTCTAAAAACAATCAATAATCCGCTGTGCTACTCTTAAAGCATTAGTACCTTGTTGCAAAGAAACCACAGGTTTTGTATTATTTTCAATAGCTGTAGCAAAAGACTCTAATTCATCTAAGATAGCATTGTTAGGAGTTACCTCAGGATTGTCAAAATATATTTGTTTCTTAACACCTTCTGCATTTTGGAGAATCATGGCAAATTCATCTGGGTTTTCAGGAACATCTTTCATTCTAACAACCTCAGATTTTTTTTCTAAGAAATCTACAGAAATATAGGCATCTTTCTGAAAGAAGCGAGATTTACGCATGTTTTTCATAGATATTCTACTGGCCGTTAAATTGGCTACACATCCGTTCTCAAATTCTATTCTAGCATTTGCAATGTCTGGAGTTTCAGAAATAACAGTAACTCCACTTGCATGAATATTCTTTACAGGTGAATTAACCACACTTAAAATGATATCTATATCATGAATCATTAAATCTAATACTACTGGAACATCAGTACCTCTAGGATTAAACTCAGCCAAACGATGACACTCTATAAACATTGGAGAAACAATCATGTCCTGTACTGCAGTAAAAGCAGGATTAAAGCGCTCTACATGCCCAACCTGACCTTTTACGTGCTTTTGGCTCGCCAAAGTTCTAATAGCTTCAGCCTCTACAACTGTTTTGGTAATTGGTTTTTCAATAAAAATATGACACCCTTTTTCTATTGCCTGTTTTGCACAGTCAAAATGAGAAAGAGTAGGAGTTACAATATCTACAACATCAACAGCTTCAATTAATTCTTCAATAGAATTAAAAGCATGATATCCGAACTCTTTAGAAACTTTCTGAGCATTTTCTTTAGAAGGATCATAAAAACCTACCAATTCGTATTTATTAGATTGTTGTAGTAATTTTAGGTGAATCTTTCCTAAATGACCCGCACCTAATACTCCCGCTTTTAGCATAAAATTTGATTTTTTTGATGTTGTTTTTAAACCGATAACAAAGATACAATTTTATAGGAATTTAAAATCAATTATTCTATTTTTAGGCTTCTCTATAAAGTTATAAATTGAAAGATACTTCCAAACATCAAGGCCTTAGAAATCAGTTAGCAAACGTGCTAAAAAAGAAAGGAATTACCAACGAGAATGTGTTAAATGCCGTTAAAAAAATTCCAAGACATTTGTTTATTGATTCTTCTTTTGCAGATCATGCTTATCAAGACAAAGCATTTCCTATAGCAGCAGAACAAACCATCTCTCAGCCTTATACAGTTGCTTTTCAATCTCAAACCTTAGCAGTAAGTTCTGGAGATAGTGTCTTAGAAATAGGAACAGGATCTGGTTATCAGACAGCAGTTTTGTTAGAATTAGGAGCTATAGTTTATACCATAGAACGCCAACATGAGTTGTTTAAAAAAACCTCTTTATTTTTACCAAAGTTGGGCTATAACCCTAAGAAATTTATTTTTGGAGATGGTTATAAAGGTTTGAAAGAAAAAGCTCCTTTTGATAAAATAATAGTAACAGCAGGTGCTCCTTTTGTTCCTAAACCATTATTAGCTCAACTAAAAGTGGGAGGGATGTTATTAATTCCTGTGGGTGATAAAAAACAAATTATGACATTGTTTCATAGAAAATCTCCAAAAGAATTTGATAAACAAGAGTTAGGAGATTTTGCTTTTGTTCCTATGCTTCAAAAAAAAGCATAATAAATAGCTTCAAACAAGAGTTATTATTTTGTAGCTCTTTTCCAAATAGCAGTTCTTCCAAACATAGAGAAACCAATATATCCTCTAATTTTTAGAGTGTTTTCATCTAATAATTGAATATAACACTTGTATTCTTTTCCATTTTTTGGATCTAAAATTTTTCCACCAGACCATTCATCACCATCTTTTTTTAAACCGGTTAGAATATTCATTCCTAAAATAGGTGCGTTTTTTCTTTCACCACTACAATTGATGCAAATAGCACCTTGATTTTCTGAATTTGTAATCTTAGTGATTTTAGCAAATGCCTGGTCATTTTTTTCATAAACTTCAATTACAGATTCCAGACGATTGGTTTCTTCATCAAAAGAATTCCAAGCACCAAAAATAGTTTGAGCGTTCATTGAAAAAGAAAATGTGATAAAAAAGACGCATATAATTCTTGATAACATACCTAAGTGTTTTTGTATTTTTGCAGTAGTAAAAATATGAAAACTTTATTGATATTCGAATGATTAAAAAAAACATGATTGTACTTATAAGTTTCTTTTTTTTATTTCAAAATAATGCTGTTTTTTCTCAAGGCAACATTATTAAATGGGATAAAGATATTTTATTATCATGGAATGATTTTAAAGAAAAAAAAGGAGCAAAAGTTGCCTATAGTGCTATTGCAATTAAGTTAAAACCACTAGTTAGTACTACAAAAAGAATTAAATTATCTATTTATGCTTATTTTGATATGTCTAAATCAATAACAGGAATTTATGACGATGATGTGCTAAATCATGAGCAATTTCATTTTTTAATAGGTGAATTATTTGCAAGAAAACTTAAAAAAAAGATTCTTTCTGTTCCTAAAAACATCTTTTTTAATGATAGAACACAGTTTGAAGTTGTTTATAAAGAAAATTATGAAGCTTACCTGTCATATCAAAAAAAATATGATGAAGAAACTTTTTATTCAGTAGATAAAAAAGCTCAAATAAATTGGGAAATAAAAATAATAAAAGAATTAAAAGAATATCATAAATATTCAAATCTAATCATAGATTTAATTAAATAAGATTAATCAAAAGTGGCATCAAAATTTGAATCCCATTTTCCTTGTACACGCAAGATTTGTTCAATAATATCTCGCACACAACCTTCTCCACCTTTTTTATCAGAAATATATTTAGCTATTTGTTGAATCTCTGTTGCAGCATCATTAGGGCAGCAGGCTAAACCAACCAATTTCATTACTGGGTAATCTGGGACATCGTCTCCCATATACAATACATTTTGAGATTGCAAATTGTACATATCTACCAATTCATTGTATTGTTCTACTTTGTTATGTGCTCCCATATACACATCTTTAATTCCTAAATTTTCTAATCTAATTTTCACTCCTTCGTTTTTACCCCCCGTAATAATACAGACTCTTAATCCAGCATTAACTGCAGCACGAAGTGCATAGCCATCTTTAATATTCATCTGACGAATTAATTCACCATTTGATAGTACGGTAACAATTCCATTAGTTAATACTCCATCAACATCAAAAATGAGTGTATTAATTTGAGACAGGTATTGTTTATAGCTTTTTTCCATGATCTTGAATAGATTGGGTGATTTTTAAATAAAGTTCTTGTTGTGTTTTAGTTAGCAAATTTAGATGATTTTCTATGGTTTCTGTGTCATTTCTTTTTGCAGGTCCAGTTTGTGCTTCTTTGGGAGTTAAGTTTTTAATTTTTTGAGATGTTTCTTGAATTAAAGGTTGTAAAATATTAAATGGAACACCGTGATCTTCACAAATATCATGTGCAATTGCATACATATGATTGGTGAAATTATTCACAAAAACAGCAGCAACATGAATTTTTTTTCTTTGAATAGATGATAAATGATAAATAGTACCTTGCAACAGAGAAGCTAATTTTTCTAATTTTATGAGGTCGTTTTTATTTTCTGCTTCCAAACAAATAGGAATATTTGTAAAATCTACTTCCTTTTCTTTTGAAAAGGATTGAAGAAGATAAAACACACCTTTATTTCCTGAATTATTTAAAGCATTCATTTCAACAGTTCCAGAAGTATGAACAACAAGAGAGTTTTTAATATTGGATGAAATAGCTGCAATAGCATCATCACTCACAGCAATAATTGTAATATCTGCTTGTTCTAATAATGATAAATCATTTGTAGTTGGAACAGTACTTTTTAGGCTAGCTACATCTTTCAAATTTCTTGTATATACTTGTTTTAGATTGATGCTGTCAATCTTTAAAAAAGCATGAATTAAATGTGTGGCAACATTTCCACTCCCTAAAATAACTACTGAAATCATGCTACGAAGATATTGAAATTATTCATTGCTATGATTGATTCTTCTGGTTTAGAAAACCGATCTATAAATATGTTTCTTTTTTAGTGGTTTCTTTTGTAAATTCGTTTTTTAATATATTTTAAAATGATAGAATCAAAAAAACTAGGAATTAACTCTGTATGTGTTCATATTGGTGAAGTAAAAGATGAACAATTTAAAGGAGCTATTTCTCCTATGTATATGTCTACTTCATACGCATTTGATCAGGTAGATGTTAAAAGATATCCCCGTTATTTTAATACTCCTAATCAAGAAGCCTTGCGAAGAAAAATTGCAGCACTAGAACATACTGAAGATGCATTAATTTTTAGTTCTGGAATGGCCGCTATTAGTACAACTTTGCTAGCTTTTTTGAAAAAAGGAGACCATGTTGTAATTCAGCAAGTAATTTATGGAGGTACCTATAATTTTATTGCAAAAGAGTTTGAAAAATACGGAATAGAATATTCCTATACAGAATCTGATAGGTTTGAAGATTTTGAGCCTTTGTTAAAAGAAAACACAAAAATTCTATACATAGAAACTCCATCGAATCCTTTACTAGGAATTACAGATATTAGAGCAATTTCTGGTTTGGCAAAAGAGAAGGGAATTATTACCATGATAGACAATACATTTGCCTCACCAATAAATCAAACTCCTGCCGATTTTGGAATAGATGTCATTATTCATTCTGCAACTAAATATATGGGAGGGCACTCAGACATTTCAGCAGGTGCAGTTGCAGCCTCAAAAGAACACATAGAATTAATTTGGGAAACAGGAATTAACTTAGGAGGAAATTTAAGCGATTTTACTGTATGGATGTTAGAAAGAAGCATGAAAACATTAAATTTAAGGGTAAAAGAGCAAACAAAAAACGCACAAGAATTAGCGGAATATTTAGAAGGAAATCCGTTGATTGAGAAAGTTTATTATCCAGGATTAAAAAGTCATCCAAAACATGCAACAGCTGCCTCACAAATGATTGGCTTTGGAGCAATGATGTCTTTTGAATTAGCAGAAGGTATAGATGCTATGGAATTTCAGAACGCATTACAATTCATAAAGCCATCATTAAGTTTGGCTGGAGTAGAAAGTACAACATTAAGTCCGGCTCAAACAACTCACGCTCTATTAAGTGAAGAAGAAAGACTAGAACGAGGGATAACAGACAGATTAATTCGTTTTTCTGTTGGTATAGAAGAACCTGAAGATTTAATTACTGATATAGAACAAGCACTTTTACAAACAAATAAAGGAGACTTATGAAATTAGACATATTGGCTTTTGGGGCGCATCCAGATGATGTTGAGTTAGGTGCTGCAGCCACTATAGCTAAAGAAATTTCTTTAGGAAAAAAAGTTGGTATCATAGATTTAACTCAAGGAGAATTGGGTACCAGGGGTTCTAAAGAATTAAGAAAAGTAGAGGCTAGCAATGCAGCTGCAATTTTGGGAGTAACTGTAAGAGGAAATTTAAAATTTGCTGATGGTTTTTTTATAAACGATAAAGAACATCAATTAGAAGTTATAAAATCTATTCGAAAATACAAACCAGAAATTGTATTGTGTAATGCGGTAGATGATAGACATATTGATCATGGAAAAGGAAGTAAGTTAGTTTCTGATGCTTGTTTTTTGAGTGGTTTAGAGAAAATTGAAACTAAACTTGATGGAAAGTTACAAGAAAAGTGGAGACCAAAACTGGTGTATCATTACATGCAATGGAAAAATACTGAGCCAGATTTTGTTGTTGATGTAAGTGGTTTTATGGATGTTAAAATGGATGCTGTTTTAGCGTATAGTTCTCAGTTTTATGATCCTAACAGTAAAGAAGCAGAAACACCTATTACCTCAAAAAACTTCACAGACAGTATACAATACAGAGCAAAAGAATTAGGAAGGCTAATTGGAGTAAACCATGCAGAAGGTTTTACTGTAGAACGCTCTATTGCTATTACGTCTTTAGATAAATTAATATAATTTTTTCTTTTCATAGAGTTAAAAAAAAAATTATATTTGCACCCGCTTAAGTAAAGAAAACATATGTATGTTTACATTATGAAAGCAACATGGTAGTTGTAGCTCAGTTGGTTAGAGCATCGGTTTGTGGTACCGAGGGTCGTGGGTTCGAGCCCCATCTTCTACCCAAAATACAAGGTCTTCTCAGAAATGAGAAGGCTTTTTTTGGTTTTTAGAAGTTTTCTTATTTTTACACAAAGCCTTTCCATGAATAAAAACAACTTAGAAGAAGTTTATAATCGGATAAAACCACACATCCACTTAACTCCATTAGTTAGTTCTAGATTATTAAATAATTTGGCTGGTTGTGAAGTATTCTTAAAATGCGAAAACTTTCAAAAAGCAGGAGCTTACAAGATTAGAGGTGCTACTAATGCCATTTTACAATTATCAGAAAAAGAAAGAAGCAAAGGTGTGCTAACTCATTCATCTGGAAATTTTGCTCAAGCAGTATCATTAGCAGCAAAAAACTTAGGAGTTCCGGCTTATATAGTAATGCCTAGTAATGCTCCTAAAATTAAAAAAGAAGGAACCTTAAGTTACGGTGGGTTTGTTACTGAATGTGAGCCAACAATAGAAGCTAGAGAAGGTGCTTCAAAAAGAATTCAAGAAAAGACAGGAGCTACTTTTTTACACCCTTCAAACGATATTCAAGTAATTTACGGACAAGGAACAGCTTGCTTTGAGTTACTCCAACAAGAAGCCAATTTTGATTATATTATTTGTCCTGTTGGTGGGGGAGGGCTCATTGCTGGAACTTGCTTATTTGCCAGTCAGTTTTCGCCAAAAACACAAATTATAGGTGCTGAACCTTTTGAAGTTGATGATGCCTATCGTTCATTAATTAGTAAGAAAATTGAAATGAATACCACAACCAATACTATAGCTGACGGATTGAGAACTAATTTAGGGAGTAATAATTTTCCCATTATTTTACATCATGTAACTAAAATTATCCGTGTGACTGAAAAAGAAATAATAGCTGCGATGAAATTTGTTTGGGAACGCATGAAAATTATCATAGAACCCTCAAGTGCAGTTGCAGTTGCTGCAGTATTAAAAGACAAAAAACTATTTAAAAACAAAAAAGTTGCAGTCATCATTTCAGGAGGAAATGTAGACCTAGAGAATCTTCCTTTTTAAATTGTATGTAATGCTTCCATAACCTCGGTTCGTTTTCTAATAGATACAGGAACTGTACTTTTATCTTTTAAAACTAAGTAGCCACCATCTGATTTTATAAATTCCTTTATGTACTTACTATTTACCAAATGACTTTGATGAACTCTTAAAAATTGATGTCTTTTTAATAAATTTGAAAATGTTTTTAAAGTTTTTGTGACTAGTATCTTCGTTTTATCGCTAAAAAAAAACTCAGTATAGTTATTGTCAGATTTACATCGAATAATATCATTTAGGTCTACAACAATAATTTTATCTAATGTATGTAATGAAATTTTTTGAGGTCTTTGGTTAGGTAAAGAAATAGCGTCTTTCAAAATACGTAACTGTCCTTTATCAGGTTTAATTTTTAGACTTGCTTTTTGTATGGCTAACTGTAAATCTTTATCAGAATATGGTTTTAAGATATAATCTATTGCTGCAAATTTGAAGGCTTTAATGGCATATTCATCACTGGCGGTAACAAAGATAATGTTAGACCGTAAATTTGGAAATATTTCTAGTAAATCAAAACCAGTTCCATCTCCCAACATAATATCTAAAAATAAAATATCTGGTTCTTCTTTCTGTAATAATTTAGCAGCTTCTACAACACTTTTTGCTTGTCCAATAATGGAGATTGATGCATGTTTTTGTTGGATATCTGAAGCCAATAATTGTAAAGCTGCAGGAATATCATCTACTAAGATTGCTGTAAGATTTTTCATAATTAATAGTCAGTTTTTAAAGGAATTACAAAAGATATTAAGGTACCATTCTCCTCTGTTATATGTAACGTGTTTTTACCAGATAAACTCTCTATTCTTTCTTTTGTTACTTGTATTGCCATAGATGCATGGTGTTGTTTTTTTTGTTCTTTAGATTTTGTAATTCCAATACCATTGTCTTTTATCTTACACTGTAAAAATTCTTCTTCTACAGAAAAGCTTATGGTTATTTCACCCTTTTTGTTTAGTTGATAAAAACCGTGTTTAATGCTGTTTTCTATAAAAGGTTGAAGTAACATCGGAGGAATTAGTAGTTCTTCAGGGTCTATGTTCTTGGTTTTAATATCTATAGTATATTCAAATAAATTACTACTCATTTGCTGTTCAAGATTCATGTAGTTACCTAGTGTTTTTATTTCTTTAGCCAAGGATACTTCTTCAAGTTTAGAGCTATTTAAGATGCTTCTTAATAATGAGGCAAATGTATGTATGGTTTCATTCATTTGTTGAATTTTTCCTTGAGAACCAAGTGCCTTAATACCATTTAATACATTAAAAATAAAATGAGGATTCATTTGTAATTGTAATGTCTTTTGTTCTAAAGAAAGCATGTGATTTTCTATTGCAAGTTGTGAAATTTTATCCTTATTTTTTTGTTTTATTCTTTTGAAGGACAGTAAAATATAAAATACGACAATAGAAATTAATGTGCAGGAAACAGCAATAATAAACCATAATTTTTCAAGCAAGGGTTTTTCTATAAAAAAACTAAATTTTATTACCTCACTTTCAATCCAATCTATATTTCTAGATTGAACAATAAACAAATAGTTTCCACTGTCTAAATTGGCAAAATCTATATAGTCTTTAGAGCTCCAAGGGCTAAATTCTCCGTTTAACCTCCAACGATATTCAATACCTCTTGGATGATTAATATCTGTAGATTTGTATTGAAATGAAAGATGATTCTCTCGTGGTGTTAATTTTAAGGTTTTAGAATAGGTATTTATGTTAATAGTATCTAAAGGGATATATGCCACTTCAATTTCTTCAAAATAGATGTTAGGTTTTACTTTTTTTAGTTGATTGTTGGAAGGTATGTATTTAGTTAAACCATTCATAGTACCAAACCACAGATTACCATCAACATCTTTTGAGATAGCGTTTTTAATGGTTTCTATACCTAAAAAACCATCATTTCTGCCAAAATAAAAGACATCTAACATAGAGGTATTAGCATCTATAATAATTTTGTTTACCCCTTTTTCTGTTCCTGCCCATAAATTACCATCTGTATCAAAAATAAGCTGATATATGTTTTTTGAGTTCAACTTTTTTATTCCAGATAGCGGTTTAATTTCTCTTGGGTTATTTAAATTAGCAATCCATATTCCATCCCCCATAGTTCCTAAAAAAAGATGTTGATCTTTTATGATTAATGAAGAAATAACCACATTTTTATCTAATATTTGGTAATAATCTCTTACCTGATTATTTTCAATATACCCTATATTTCCGTTGTTAGTAGCATACCAAACTTTCTCAGCATTTTGTATATACAAATCGTTTATTTGTAGATCTTTTATTCCTTCTTTTTTCTCAAAATATTGATAATTGTTATCTATGTTATTTTTGAAAGGTATTTTAATAATTCCTGTGCTTGCTGTTGCTACCCATGCAGTGTTTCCGCCAATATCTATTTCAATATCTTTTATAGTATTAGAACCCAAAGTTTTTTCAGTTAGAATGGTATCTATAATTAGATGATAGTTAGAATATTGATCTTTTTTAAACTTATTTTGATCATTTATTTTTGTAGAATTGCTTATGTATTTTTCTTTTTTAAACACCAAAATCCCTTTACCTTGGGTGCCAATCCATAGATTATTAAATTCATCAGAATCTATAGAAGTAATTCTCACATCATCTAAATACCCGTTATCTTCAGTTATTTTTGAAGTTCCTGCATGATCTATTCTTAGGATTCCCTTTTCTGAATTCGACATCCATACTTCATTATTAATTGTAGTATGTATCGCATAGACTCTATCTCCAAGTAATCCTGATTTTTGATCAAAATGTTGAAAGTTGTTTTGTGTGAGCTTATATAAACCTCCACCAGAAGTTCCAATCCATATATTATCTTGAGTGTCTTTTAGTATGGATTTTATTTGGGTGATCATTAAACCATTACTTTGATTAATAGCTTGTTTTTTTTCAAACTTTTTATTCAATACAATAATTCCTTGAGTATCTGTAGCCATCCAATAATGATCGTCTATGTAATGAACAGAATTAATTTTTTTGTATTGGGTATCTTTTTTCACAAGTGAAGCTCCTTTAAATAGAAGTAGTCCTTCATTAAAGGTTGAAGCAATTAGATACCCATTAGTTATTGTTAATGAAGTAAAATTGCCTTTATAAACTTCTGTAGCTGATGTTGGTTTCTCTAATTGATTAAGAAACCATAATCCTTTTTTTGTGGCTATATAATATCCATTGTCTAGCTTTTTAATATCAGTTACAGTTGCTAAGTCTATTGCTACAAGAGAAGACATAGCGTGTATAGAATCATTTTTAAATTCAAAAACTCCTTTAGTTGTGGCGAGTAGTATTTTTTGATCAATTGAAACAATTCTGCTTATACTTGGGCTTTTGTAGTTCTTGAATTTTCCTTTAACAAGAATTGATAAACCTGACAAACTACCTATAAAAAGAGAATCGTTTTTCACCAATAACGATTGAACAAAATTTGATTTTAACCCTTTATTGTCATTATAAACTTTAAAATTTTTCCCATCAAAACGGGCTAAACCACCACCTTGAGTTCCTAACCACAAATAGCCAATAGAATCTTGAACAATGTCATTCACTTGAGATTGTGGTACTCCATCTTTTGTAGTAAAGCTTTGTAATTGACTATTTTGTGAATACAAGGATAAACTACACAATAGAAAGAAAAACACCATAATGTAAACACAATTAATTTTAACTACTGTAGTTAAAATTAATTGCAGTACTATTTTTAAGTTTTTGTTTTTTTTCATTAGTTCACATCCTTGAAAAGAGAAGTAACTGTTTATAAACAACAGATACTTCTCTTATCAAATCAAATAGCATTCCAAAATTTATTTTATTGCATATAAACGCAGATTATTTGTGTCTGGTTCTACATGTTGTAAATCTCCGTAAGGTTTTATAAGAGGCTTTAGAACGCATAGAACGGTTGTTTTTCCCTTAATGATTAATTTATTTCCTTTTACTATTGATCTCCATCTGAATTTTTCTAATGGAATATTATAACTACTAAGTACCTTCATTAATTTTTCATCTTGTTCAATCCAATCCATGATTTCCTCTGGAATTCTAAATGTTGGTATTTCTTCATCTGAGTTAGTGAAATCAAATTCCCATGCTACGGGTATGCTAAACCTGTATGTATATGGGTCACCAACATACCTTTCTTGTTCATTGTTTAATGCATCATACCAGTCAATATCTTTTTCTTCTCTGTATTTTCTGGAGATTTCTTTAGATAAGTCTATTTTTCCTGGAGAATTTGCATAAGGATGAAAAACATAGTAAGGCTTTGCTAAATAATGTTCAGAAAACTCACCTCCAAAAATTGTATAATATGGCGATGCAAGAACACTAGGAACCTCTTTACCAACAAATGCATCTTTTAGTGTTTTCATTAAATCAGCATTTTCTCCTAAGCCACAAGAATGGAAAACAACTTTGGTTTTTTTAGAAATTCCTTCTTTTAAGGTTGGTAATTTACCCATTGTAATTGCTCTTCTTACATGCTCTGTTGTTACTCTTTCACCATTAATTAATGTTTCCATCGAAAGACCTTTCCATGGGTTTCCATGAGATACAATGTGAATTTCTCCATAGGTATTTCCATCATAATTATTATTTAACCAACTAAATATTTCTTGAAGAGAAAAGGTGTAATCTACTACTTCATATTTCTTATTTAAAAAATATTCACGTGCTTTTTTGTAAAATTCATTGGTTTCCTTATCAATGCCGGTAATAAAAACAACAGGTTGTCTAAATATCTCAGTTTTGATTTCTTCAATTTTGGTATTTTCAATAATAGTTGCTGTATTTTCATTGGTAGTTATTACTTTTTTATCACAGCTAATAAATTGTCCTGTTACAAGTAGTAATCCAATTACTGCACTTGTTCTTACATTTGTTTTCTTCATTTTTATTTATTTTTAGGTTTATACTTTTTCTTGATACATTATTCTTTTAATGCTAATAATAGCCTCATATTTAATATCTAATTTTTCAGGAATCTTGTTCATTATGCTAAATAATTTAAGATCTTCAACCCATCTGCCATTTTCTTCTCTTTTGACCTGTGTGACGTTTCCTTTTTTATTGATATAAATTTTAATTTTTGAATACTTTTTTAAATATTCTTTTATGATTTTAGAATAGTGTTTCAATACCTGTTTTTCTATTTTTTTTGTGTTCTTTGTCTTTGTTTTTATAATGATTGAAAATTCTCTTTTTAAAACAGTTGTTCCTTTTATTTCAGCTTCTGCGCCTACAGATGAATACCCTACACCTAAAGTCATTGGCAATTGTTGTTTAATGGTTTTTAATGCTCCCTTATTAGAAACTATTTCATTGTCTATAGCAATAAAGGAAGTGTATTTTGTTGCTAAATTATAAGCTAAACTTAAGGCAATGACTTGGTCTTTTACATCGTCTCCAAAATGAGTTCTATAATCGTCTAATTGTTCTATTTTTTTTCTAGCCCATAGGTATTTTAAAACTTTATTATTGGAACTTAAACTGCTGTTTTTGATTTTTATGGTTTTAATTATTTTGGTATTTCCTTGATATCCTGAAATTTCTACAGAACCAGTAGCTGTTCCTTTATATTTTCCATAAATCATTATTGGCCTGTCTGAGAAAACATCAGGTATAGATTTTGGACTTATATCATACATTTCAAAATTGTTTTGTTTAAGCTTAATTTGCGTTAATAGAGGAGAAGAAATGTACTTTTTAAATGTTTTAGATACCCTATATGCTTCTTCTTCAGATGTAGCGATAAAGGAGTTGCTTTGCCCTACTTTGGCCATTCCTTCTATTAAAAATCTATTAACTCCATTTCCAATTCCAAAACTTACAACATTAGCTTTATTTAAGTTGTTTTCAATTAACTGGAAGACTTCTTTTTCAACAGTTACATACCCATCAGTTATAACTACCATGGTTCTAGCAGAAGTATTTATTTTTCTTGGAAGTTGATAGGCTTTTTTTAATGCATCTAAGAGATGTGTTCCTTTTCCATAATTTGAAAATGTACCATTTAAAAATTGAAGTGCCTTTTTAATGTTTTCCTCATTAGCATATACTGGGCTGTTTTGAAATACTTTATTTTCTGCAGAGAATAGTAAAATGTTAAAAATATCTGTTTGTTTTAAATCTCCTAATAAATTTTTAAGTAATGATTTTGTAACGTCAATAGGAAATCCCATCATAGATCCTGAAACATCAACTATAAAAATATATTCTCTAGGAGGTATTTTTTCTGTGAGTACTTTTTTTGGAGGCTCAATCATTAGTGAAAAGAAATTTTCGTCTTTTCCTTCATATAATAATAATCCTGGTTCAATTTCAGAATCCCTAATAGTATAATTTAAAATAAAATCTCTGTTCGCAGGACTTATATTATTTTTAGATAAGCTAAGCTCTGCCGATAAGGCATTTGGATAGTGAACTTTTATATCATGACTGCTAGAGTTTACATATTGAATAATGTTTCCACTTTGAATGTTTACATTAATATTGTAATTAAAAGTTGGAGTAAAACCAATAGGAGAGAAGGGTGAAGTTGTTAAAGAATTTTTCGCTTTTTCTTCACCTGAAAACCTAGGGCCAACCACACCAGGAAAAATAAATTGATATTCTCCTTCTACAGGTGTTAACATCTCAGTGTATAGTAATTCAATTGATACTTCATCATTTGGTTGAATATTACCAAGGCTCATTTGAAATATATTAGGTTTGTGTTGGTTAAGTTTACTGGCTCTTTTTCCTTCTTTTATAGCGTTGTTATAAATTATTTCAGCAGTAGTTGTTTCATATATTTTAGCAGTAGTTGTTCTGTTGCCAATTATCATTTTCATACCATGAACAGCTCCTTTGGTAGATAGAGGAAATACATATTGAGCTTCAATAGCTTTGTTACTTTTATTATGATAGGTCTGAGTGATTTTTATATGGGCTATTTTCCCAACAATCTGTATAGTTGCATTTGAGCTTTTTAAAGGAATTATAGCTCCTTTTGTAAGCACTTTTATATAAGGACTTTCTGTCTTTTGTGCTAATATATTGATGCTTATCAGTAAAACAAAAATTGGAATTAATATACGCATAGAAGTTACATTTTTAGTTAGTAATACTTAAATGTAGTTTCTAATAGTTCTTTTACTTGTTGTATTTTAGAATTCGTAAGACATGAACTAGAATTCGTTATAGATTAGTTTGAACGAAAAGGGTGCAATAAAAAAAATAGTATTTTTTATAGCTTTTCTTTTAAATAAGGTGCTGTATATGATTTTTTGTTTTTAATTAATTCTTCAGGAGTTCCTTCAAAAATTAATTGCCCACCTTTTTTACCACCATCTAAACCAAGATCAATTATATAATCTGCACATTTTATCAATTCAATATTGTGCTCAATTACTATAATAGAATGCCCTTTGTCTATGAGAGCATTAAAAGAGGCTAATAGTTTTTTAATATCATGAAAATGAAGACCAGTAGTAGGTTCATCAAAAATAAATAGTGCTTTGTCTTTGGTGTTTCCTTTTACTAAAAAAGAGGCTAATTTTATTCTTTGAGCTTCACCACCAGATAAAGTAGAAGAAGACTGTCCTAATTGAACATAGCCCAATCCAACATCTTGAAGCGGTTTTAATTTATTTGCAATTTTTGTTTGTTGGTGTTTGATAAAAAAGGCAACAGCATCATCGATGGTAGAATTTAGAATATCATCAATATTTTTTCCTTCAAAATTAACCTCAAGAACTTCTTTTTTGAATCGTTTCCCGTTACAGTTATCGCATTGCAGGTGAACATCAGCCATAAACTGCATTTCAATAGTTACCACGCCTTCACCCTTACAAACCTCACATCTTCCTCCATCTACATTAAATGAGAAATGTTTGGGCTTATAGTTTCTAATTTTTGAAATTTTCTGTGAAGATAGCAATGCCCTAATATCATCGTATGCCTTAATGTAGGTAACAGGATTTGATCTAGAAGAACGACCAATAGGGTTTTGGTCAATAAATTCTATATGTTTTATTTGATCATAACTTCCTGTAACCTCTGTATGTTGGCCAATTTTCTCTCCATATCCAATCATTTTTTTCTGCATAGCAGGATATAAAATTTTCTTAACCAAGGTGCTTTTTCCACTACCGGATACTCCCGTAATTACGGTTAGGCTATTTAAAGGAAACTTTGCATCAATATTTTGCAAGTTATTTTCTCTTGCTCCTACAATTTGTATGAAGTTTTTAGAATTTCTTCTTGTCTTTGGAGTTTCTATTTCAAATTCTTCTGTTAAATATTTCGCAGTTAATGAATCAGACTTTAAAATATCATCATAGCTTCCTTCTGCAACGATATGACCTCCAAAAGTTCCAGCCTCGGGTCCAATATCTATAATATAATCTGCAGCTTTCATAATATCTTCATCGTGTTCTACAACGATAACAGTATTTCCTAAATCTCGTAAATCTTGCAACACGTTTATGAGTCTTTCTGTATCTTTTGGATGCAACCCAATACTTGGTTCGTCTAAGATATACATAGAACCTACTAAACTACTACCTAAAGAAGTAGCCAGATTTATACGTTGACTTTCACCTCCAGAAAGTGTATTAGAGGTTCTGTTTAATGTTAGGTAGTTTAAACCAACATTTTGTAAAAACTCCAACCGATTATTAATCTCAGTTAATAAACGCTTTCCTATTTTTTGTTCGTATTTATTTAATTTTAATTGCTTGAAGAAATCAGATAATTCATCTAATGGTAAGGTAACTAAATCTGAAATAGTTTTGTTTCCAACCTTTACATAATTAGCTTCTTTTCGCAATCTTTTACCATTACATTCTATACAGGTGGTTTTACCTCTGTAACGAGAAAGCATTACTCTGTTTTGTATTTTATAACTTTTTTCTTCTAGTGCTGTAAAAAAATGATTGATCCCATAAAAGTCTTTGTTACCTTCCCAAACTAAGTTTTTTTGCTCTTGTGTAAGTTCAAACCATGGTTTATGGATAGGAATATCAAATTTATAAGCATGCGTAATTAATTCTTCTTTGTAATGTCTGTAAGAGTCTGTTCTGAAAGGATAAATGGCATCATCATATATAGAAATTCCAGTATTTGGAATTACTAAATCTTCATCAACTCCAATAACATTACCATAACCTTCACATGTAGGACACGCTCCATAAGGGTTATTGAAACTGAAGAAATGTGTATTTGGTTCATAAAATAATATACCATCTAATTCAAACTTGTTATTAAATTCTGTGGTGGTATTATCTGTTATATTTTGAATGACACAAACTCCATTACCTTCAAAAAAAGCTGTTTGTATAGCATCAGACAAACGATTGTAAAAATCTTCGTCATCTTTAACTATAACTCTATCAACGACTAGTTTTAAGTCACTGTAGTTTTTTTGATTGGTTGGTAGCTCATCTATTCGATAGATTTGATCTTCATATTTAATACGTGCATACCCTTGTTGAGATAAAACTTTTAAAACTGTCTTAAGATCTCGATCTTCATTAATAGCAATTGGGCATAGTAATAGTAGTTTTGTGTCTTCTTTAAAACTTTTCACAAAACTTGTTACATCTGTAACTGTATGTTTTTTAACTAATTCACCTGAAATAGGAGAGTGGGTTTTACCAATTCTAGCAAATAATAGTTTTATATAATCATAAATTTCAGTGGAAGTTCCAACAGTAGAGCGCGGGTTGGTAGAATTAACCTTTTGCTCTATAGCAATTGCCGGGGCAATTCCTTTTATATAATCTACCTTGGGCTTGTGAAGTTTGCCTAAAAATTGACGAGCATAAGAAGATAAGCTTTCTACATACCTTCTCTGACCTTCAGCGTATAACGTATCAAAGGCTAGTGTAGATTTTCCTGAACCAGATAATCCAGTAATAACTACTAACTTATTTCTAGGAATAACAACATCAATATTTTTTAAATTATGGAGTCTGGCCCCTTTAATAATGATGTTTTCTTTTGGACTTACACTTGATAAATCTTTGTTCATATGTTTTGAAAGCAAGCTATAAAAATAATCAATTTTTAACTTTTCTTGAAATGAATTCAATTATAATTTAAAAAAGATGTAATTAAAAGTAAATATTTTTTATATTTGAGTCATTAATCTTATAAACATACATTTATAGCATAAAATTACTTTTAGTTTATTTAAAAAATAACAGAAAAGCATTAAGCTTTTCTATAAAGTAATGATATAATGTATAAGAATACAATTCCCGACAGTATTTTAGTGAATAATTATATTCAAGGTTGTGAAGCAAGCTTGGAAACCTTAATTAAAAAACACAAACAACGCCTTTATAGTTTTATTTACAGTAAAGTTCTAGATAAAGATATTACTGAAGATGTTTTTCAAGATACTTTTATTAAAGTAATTAGAACCCTAAAGCTTGGAAATTATAATGAACAAGGAAAGTTTCTACCTTGGGTAATGCGTATTTCACATAATTTAATTATTGATCATTTTAGAAAGTCAAACAGAATGCGTTCATTTAAAAACACAGATGAATTTGATATTTTTTCTGTGATTAGTGATGGTAGTTTAAATGCTGAGAAACAATTAATTAAAGATCAAATTTTATCTGATGTTAGAGAGTTAATAAAAGAACTTCCAAGCGAACAAAAAGAAGTTCTTGTTATGCGAATTTACAAGGATATGAGTTTTAAAGAAATTAGTGAAAATACAGGTGTAAGCATCAATACTGCTCTAGGTAGAATGCGATATGCTTTAATTAATTTAAGAAAAATTATAGAAGAAAATAAAATAATTTTAGTTGATTAACAATAAAAGTAAAATGCTTCCGTTATTAAGTTTAAACACAATAATTAACATACAGTATGAAGCAACTTTACTCTGAAAAGTCTTCTGAATTTCAGGAGCAACCAACACAAGAAACAGTTCAATATTTGATTAATTTTTCCAAATCACTATCAGTTGTAAAAACCAAATCAAATTTCAAAATTGAATTGAATTTGAATTAAGTTCGAAAAAACCTTGACACGAGTCGGGGTTTTTTTAGCGCTTAATTCTTTTTGTAATATTTATTTAAAACTGTTTTTCTGCCTATTTTGCTGGTAATAATATCTTTATCTAAATCCCAACCTCTCGCAGGTGAATATTCTCTTCCATACCAAATAATCTGAAGATGCAATTCATTCCACAGTTCTCTTGGAAATAATCTTTTAGCATCTTTTTCTGTTTGAACAACATTTTTACCATTGGTTAAATTCCAACGATATAACAATCGATGTATATGTGTATCTACAGGAAAAGCTGGAACTCCAAATGCCTGACTCATAACTACACTGGCTGTCTTATGACCAACTGCAGGTAATTCCTCTAAACCTTCAAAAGATTGAGGTACTTCACCATTGTATTTATCAATTAAAATTTTTGATAAGCCATAGATTCCTTTAGATTTCATTGGAGATAATCCACAAGGCCTTATAATTTGTTTAATTTCTTCTACAGTCATTTTTACCATATCAAACGGATTGTCTGCTTTTGCAAATAACAAAGGTGTAATCTTATTTACACGAACATCTGTACATTGAGCTGAAAGTAACACCGCAATTAATAAGGTATATGGGTCTTTATGATCTAATGGAATTGGAATTTTAGGATACGTTTTTTGTAGTACGTCAATCACAAATTGAACCTTTTCAGCTTTGGTCATATTTTTTGTTTTACAAAATTTATTAGTTACAAAGTTACAAACTAGCTTTTAGAATCTTCTAACACTTTTGTATCTTTGAGATCCTAAAATAAAAATACATGAACACATTAATAGCTGGAGATAAAGCTCCAAATTTTGAAGCAAAAGACAATCAAGGAATTGTGAGAAAATTAAGTGATTATAGCGGTAAGAAATTAGTGATCTTCTTTTACCCTAAAGCGAGTACTCCGGGGTGTACTGCAGAAGCTTGTAATCTAAGAGATCATTACCAAACATTTAAAGCGCAAGGCTATGAAATTATAGGAGTAAGTGCAGATTCAGAAAAAAGACAGCAAAATTTTGTATTAAAACATGAATTACCATTTCCTTTATTAGCAGACGAAGACCACAACGTTATTAATGGTTTTGGGGTTTGGGGGCCAAAAAAATTTATGGGACGTGAGTACGATGGAATTCATAGAACTACTTTTGTAATTGATGCCAACGGAGTCATAGAAAATGTGATTTCTAAAGTAAAAACAAAAGATCACGCAGCACAAATATTATAATTTTGATTTTCTTGCTAGCACAAATCATACGTTTATACAATTAAAATTTCATTCCAATTTTAAGGTTTAAGATTCTTCCAGAGAGGTAATTAGGTACTCCAAACTGATTCTTAGTAGCCGCATCTCTTACCCAGGTATTGGTGATGGAGTTTTGAATATCAAACATATTAAATAGTTCTAGACCAGCTGTTAATTCTTTAAACTGACTTAAAAAACCAGTTGAAAATCTTTTACTTGCATCAGTAAATACATATAATACCCCTAAATCTGCACGCCTGTAATCTCGTAATCTATTCTGAAAGTTATAAGGATCTGCATAGGTAGGAGCACCCCCAGGAACACCAGAATTATAGACTAAATTTAAATAGGCTTTTAGATCAGGTAAATTAGGAACATAATCTTGAAACAAAATTCCCAATTTAAATCGTTGATCTGATGGTCTAGCAATATATCCTCGATTATCTATATTTTCTTCTGTTTTTAAAATACCTAAACTAATCCAACTTTCATTTCCAGGTACAAATTCACCATTAAGTCTAATATCCATGCCTGTTGCATATCCTTTTGCGTTATTGTTGGCCTGATATCGAATACGAACGTTATCTACGCTATATGGGTTAATATTAGATAAGTTTTTATAGTAAACTTCAGTGGTTAGCTTAAAAGGTCTATTCCAGATGGTAAAACTATAATCACTTCCTAAAACCATATGAACAGATTTTTGTGCTTTAATGTTCGAAAGAATTTTCCCTTCAAAATCACGTAATTCTTTATAGAATGGTGGTTGAGAATACACGCCTCCAGAAATTCTAAATAAGATGTCTTTTTCCCAACTAGGCTTCATGGCAAATTGAGCTCTTGGACTCACTATGAATTGATGTACAATTGGGTTATTATTAGCTTCAACAGACCAGTGATGTCCACGAATTCCAATGTTCCACCAAACCTTGTGCTCACCAATAAATCCTTTTTTGCTGTATTGGAAAAAACCAGAAAATCTACTGATGTTTAAGGTGTTTTGCGCTCTGATATTTTGAAATGGTTGAATTGGTCCAGTAAACGGATTGTAGGGTTGATCATTAATAAACCCCAAATTTAAAGGTCTAATAGAAAAACCAACAGAGTCTATAATTTCCCATTCTCTAATACGGTCTTTAATATTTTCTGATTGATATTTAATACCAAAATCTATCTGATTTTCATCTTTTTTATAAGTTCCTCTTATTTGAACGTTGGTAATTAAAGCATCTAAATCATTTCTGGAGTGATTTAATTGTGAACCAATTCCTTCAGAAAAGGTAACATCTCCAAATGTTTGTGATCCAATATTAGCATCTACTTCACCTAAATTATAGGATGCAGCAATATCAAAGTATTCTTCTTCTTGAGTATTAAATGCAGTAACCGTAGCAGTTAGTTTAAGATCATCATTTGCTTGATAATCTGCACTTAATGCGCCAAAGCTGGTAAGATATGTGTCTTTTTCCTGTCCGTCATAAAAAACAATTAACTCTAACGGATCTGTAACAGTTCCAAATCGAGTTCTTCTTGTTACGGGTTGGTAATCATAGTTGTTTAAAGAGAAATTTCCTAAGAAATTTAAGGTAAGTTTTTCATTTTGTTTGTAAGATAAAAAAGCTTGTACGTCTGTAAAACGAGGTTTAAAATTAGTTTCTATTTGTTTAGAATTTACAAACAAACTGTTATCTCTATATCTAACTCCAACTATAGCACTTAATTTTTTATCTAAAAACACATCCTCAACCGTAATACTACCACCTAGTAAACTAGCTTTAATGGTTGCGGCAAACTCTACCGGTTTTCTATAGGTGATGTCTAATACAGAAGAAAGCTTATCTCCATATTTAGCCTGAAATCCACCAGCAGAAAAATTAATATTTTGAACCATGGTAGAATTTACAAAACTAAGACCTTCTTGTTGGCCAGAACGTACTAAGAAAGGACGATAAATTTCTATTCCATTAACATATACGAGGTTTTCATCAAAATTACCCCCACGAACATTGTATTGGGTGCTTAACTCGTTATTGTTGCTAACTCCAGGAAGTGTCATTAACAGTGTCTCTATTCCAGAATTTGCTCCAGGAATTCTTTCAATTTTCTCAGCTTTTAAAGTTGTGATTCCTTGTGCATCTTTTGTGTCATTTTTTATAACAACTTCTTCTAATATTTCATTTTCTGATTTTAAAATAGGAGAGAAGCGAATAATACTTCTTCTGTTGCTAAAGAATTCTTTAGAAATTGATTTAAAACCTACATGGCTAAATGTAAGAGTAACTTTTACATCTACAGGAATTCGTATTTCATAATATCCCTTTTTATTTGTGGTGGTACCTATGTTATTAAATTTGACAGAAACATCTTCAATAGACCTATTTTTAGAATCCTTTACAAATCCTTTAATAATTGATGTTTTTTGCCCCCAAATCATCGCTGGAAACAAAAATAAAAAGAGTACTATATTTTTCACGTGTTGTTTGTCCTTATTTCCTATAAAACGTAGCATTATAGGTATTCGTATTTCCAACGTTGTCAGAGACTACAAGTTTAAAGATATGTTTGCTTCCTACCAATTTTTTATCACTAAAATTGTAAGATAATTTTTTCTTTTTCACATCGTATTCCATCAATATCCATTCATCATCTATAAATGCTTCATAAGACTTTATACCAGATTGTGTATCTGATATTTTAATTGTTAGGTAGTTTAATTTACTTACCCAATTATTATTTTTAAAATTTAAATTATATATTTTAGGCAACTCATTATCAATTAATAAAGTGTATTTACCTAAAGTTTTAGTTGTAGTAAATAACTTATCTTCTCTTTTCCTAGTATTCTGATAATATGGATATTTTTTGTTGTTTATATTAGCAATATAGATATTATTTACTTCAGATTTCCTATACATTGTACTGTCAAAAGTAATTGTAAAACTTTTGTTTAAAGGTATAGTAGGCTTATGTATGGTAGCAAGCTTTCCGTTTACAGAAAAGTCAATAAAAATATCTTTATAAAAAGTGTTTTTTGGAAAAGCTACTGTTACTCCGCCTTCAGTAAATTTTTGAAATTTATTTTTTAAAATTTTATAATTAGTAGTGTCTTTTTCTTGTAGTAGAATAGATTCACTTTTAACTCCAATTATTGGAATTTTAACAGAAGATCTATTTCCTTTAAAATCTTTAGCAATAATTTCTACTTTATAACTGAATCCTTCTTTTACATCAACAAACCCATCTTTAACCAAATCTTCATAAATACTAAGTTTAGTTTCTTTTTCTCTAAAAGTTTTTTGTATTCTATTTTTATAGGTAGCAAAATAGGGGTAATCTATTAAAAGATTTATATACTTACTCTCTGCAAAAGAAAATGTTTCTACATCATGGTAGTAATGCCGCTTTCCGTTTACCTTCATTTCTATGCTATAAACACCATTTTTATTTAATTCTTTCCCTAGTAAATCATATACATTTATCCCAAAACCAATGCTGCCTGAAGCACTTATTCTATTAGTTCTGTAGTTGTTTAGAGAATCTTTCTTTATGGCTAAAGTTTGTTTTTTTACACTTCTATTAATTCTTGAACCCTCTCCAATTGGGTAGGCTATTAATTTATTGATTCTTGGAGCAATGGAGTCTTTAATTTTTAAACCAAATAATAATGGATTAATGATGTGTTCTGTTTTTGTATCTCTTATTTCATAATGTAAATGAGGAGCAACAAAACCACCAGTTCTTCCTGTGAAGGCAATGACTTGCCCCTTTTTAACTGTAATTTCATTTTCTGCTGGATATATATTACCTGTTTCGTAGCTTTCTTTTTGGTATTGAATGTTTTTCACATATTCTTGAATTCCGTCACCAAACTTACTTAAGTGGGCATAAACAGAAGTATATCCATTTGGGTGAGAGATATAAATAACTTTACCATATCCCCAAATAGCCACTTTAATTCTTGATACATAACCATCTGCGGTAGCATACACAGGGAAACCAGTTCTTCGCTTGGTTTTAATATCTACTCCTGCATGAAAATGATTGTTTCTTAGTTCTCCAAATGTTCCTGAGAGATGTAAAGAAATGTCTAAAGGACTTCTAAAATAGTTTGTCGGGTACTTATTTTGAGCAGAAGATGTAAAACTTGCGAAAAGCAGTATTAAAATAATATTTTTCAAATTTTTCAGTAATTTTTATACCAAATTAAGAAAACTATTTAAATCATTAAGCTAACTAGTTGTATAATATTTTAATGAAAAGTTATTTAAGCTACAAATAGTTGTTAGTTATAAAACAGAATGTTAACTTTGTGACTATAGTTTTATATTTAAGAGCTTAATGAGTAATACTATTGAAGCAGTTCATTTATTGGAAGTTAAGTTAAAGAGCTTACTTTCTAATTACGATTTTCTATTAAAAGAAAATGAGTTACTACTTCAAAATTCATCAAAATTACAACATCAGCTTTTAGAAAATAAGCAATTATTAGAACAACAAGAAAAACAATTTAACTTGTTGAAAATTGCTAAAACTATAGAGGGCAGTAACAATAGTACAAGAGATACAAAATTCAAAATAAATGCTTTAATTCGAGAAATCGATAAATGTATCGTTCAATTGAACGAGTAATAATGTTTATTAGTATTGTGGGAAAATTAAAGATTAATTTAGTAATAGCAGGAAGAACATATCCCTTAAGTGTGAATAGCACAAAAGAAGAAGAAGGTATGAGAAAAGCTGCAGCCAATATTAATCAACTCATTAGTAAGTATGAAAAAAACTATGCTGTGAGTGACAAACAAGATGTTTTAGCGATGTGTGCATTACAATTTGCATCTAAACTAGAAATCTCCACTTTAGATAGTAAAGAAACAAACACCGAAGCATTGGATAAGATTCATGAACTAACTCAGTTGGTTAGTGATCTTTTAGAATAAGTACTCTTACAATACAATAATATACTGCCTACATTAGTTATTTGTTTGATAAACTCAACACGAATCTATTATGAAGGACAAGTCTTAGTTGCTAAAGAAAGCCTTAGGTATTGAATTTATTTCTTTATCAAGAGGATCCTTGATCAGCTAGTTAGTTCTAAACATGTCATAATGGAGTTTATATAAACCTTACTAGTGTAGGTTTTTTTATACCTGTCTCTTATACACATCTGACGCTGCCGACGATATGCAGTGTGTA
>OJGS01000095.1_pt1 | contig 37669 bp, 37 predicted proteins | sample 1594531 | NCBI WGS metagenome assembly OJGS01 (sample SAMN05416816, study PRJEB24817) | seawater metagenome | isolation source: Sea water | place: Canada:Atlantic | collected 2013-07 | reverse complement strand
AGTGTCCATCCACTACACCCTGACCAACAACGCCGGTGAAACCATCGATTCTTCCATTGAGCGTGGCGAGCCCTTGGCGTACCTGCACGGCGCCGGCAACATCATTCCGGGCCTGGAAAATGCCCTGCTAGGCAAAGTCTCTGGCGACAAGCTGGATGTCACGGTTACTCCGGAAGAAGGCTACGGCGAGCGTCACGAGCAGCTGATTCAGCAGGTGCCGAAGACTGCCTTTGAAGGCAACGAAGACAACCTGCAGCCAGGCATGCAGTTCCAGGCGCAAACCGAAGCGGGCGATCGCGTTTTCACCATCACCGCCATTGATGGCGATGAAGTGACCGTCGATGGTAACCACCCACTGGCAGGTGAAACGCTGAACTTCGCCGTGGAAGTGACTGACGTACGCGAAGCGTCCGACGAAGAAAAAGAGCACGGCCACGTACACGGCCCGGAAGGTCACGATCACTGATCGCTGACGGCTCGCAGAAAAGAGGCTCCTACGGGAGCCTTTTTTTACCGCTCTACGGCGGCAACAGGCTGGCACTGCAGGCCTCCTACATCGTCCCGTCTTGGTATATCCTTGGCTCTTCGCTCCCACCCGAATATCCGTATGACCCACCCCGGCCCCATTGGCGTCTTCGACTCTGGCATCGGCGGCTTGTCCATCGCCCGCCGCATTCGCGAACTGCTGCCCCACGAAAACCTGCTCTATGTGGCGGACTCTGTTCATGCGCCCTACGGAGAAAAGGCCGAGCATTACATTCAGCAACGGGCAGATACGATTACCCGGTTTCTCATAGACAATAACGCGAAAGCCATCGTGGTGGCCTGCAATACCGCCACCGTCTCGGCTATTCGGCAGCTGCGTGCCGATTACACCCTGCCCATCATCGGCGTGGAACCAGGCATTAAACCCGCCGCCCTGAAAAGCAAAAGTGGCGTTATCGGGGTACTGGCCACCAGTCAGACCCTAAAAAGCGAGTCCTTCAACAATTTGAGCCGGCTATTCTCAGAAAGTGTATGTGTGGAAATCCAGCCCTGCCCCGGGCTGGTTGAACAAATTGAAGTGCTCGATTTGGACAGTGAAAAAACACAAGCACTGGTGGCCCGCTATGTGGCCCCACTGATTGAAAAAGGCGCAGATCATATTGTCCTGGGCTGTACGCATTATGCGTTTTTGGCACCGGTGATTCGTCGCATTGCTGGGGCGGGAATCCAGGTCGTTAACACCGACATAGCCGTGGCCCGAGAGACCCTTCGGCGCCTGCAAAACGCTAACCGCCTTTCTACCAGCGTGGCCCCCGGGCAAATGGCATTCTGGAGCAGTGCGGCCAACGAACTGGCGGATCAACAAATTAAACGCTTGTGGGACGGCAGCGTAACGATAAACACGATGCGCTAATCGGTGTATTGCTCGAATCTTTAGGCAACGAAACGTTACTGAAAAAATACAGGGCGCCCGGTTTGGCGCTGAGAAGAAGTCAGGCACGCTATTCGAGCTAGCTCCCCATGCATTGCTTTAACCGCGTCATATCCAAGTGTTCCTCCAGCATATCGGCCAGGCGATCCAGCTGTTGCTCTCGATGGACCGCATAATCCACACTGCGCTGGCTTTTCAGGCCCGCCCATTCGAGTATGGCATTGCAACTGTCGGGAACATCAAACAGGCCATGCAGGTAACACCCCATCACCCGCCCATCCTCGCTCATGGCGCCATCATCCCTACCCTCCAGAACCAGCATAGGATGCTTTAATGCTTCGCCCTGAGTAAGGCCATTGTGGATTTCATACCCGCGAATCAGGGTGTCAGCGGCAACAAAACGGCCTTCGACATTTCGTAGCTGTTTACCGGAAATCAATCGAGTGGTCATGGATAACCAGCCAAGCCCGGCACTACTTCCCGCATCACTTTCTAACCCCTCCGGGTCGTCGATGCGCTCTCCCAACATTTGAAAGCCACCACAAATGCCTAGCACTTTGCCGCCGTAACGCAGGTGCTTTTCGATCTGCTTGTCCCAGCCCTGCTGGCGCAGGAAAGCCAAATCCGCACGGGTAGCCTTGCTGCCCGGCAGAATGATCAGGTCTGCCGACGGCCAAGCCTCCCCCATCTTTACGAATTGCAAATTCACCTGCGGATGTAATCGCAGAGGGTCAAAGTCGTTGTGGTTACTCATACGCGGCAACAGAGGCACCACCACATTGAAAGCACCCACGTCATGCGCGCCCTGTTCATCCACCGCATCTTCCGCATCCAGAGTCAGGCCATGCAAATAAGGCAACACCCCAAACACTGGCTTGCCAGTACGCTCCTCCAACCAATCCAGCCCACCCTGCAATAAAGACAGGTCGCCACGAAAACGATTAATCACAAACCCCAGGGTTCGTTTTTGTTCACTTTCAGACAGTAAATCCAGGGTACCGGTAAGATGCGCAAAGACACCGCCGCGATCAATATCCGCCACCACAATCACCGGGCAGTCCACCCTTTCGGCAAACCCCATGTTAGCGATGTCGTTATCTCGCAGATTAATCTCCGCCGGGCTGCCAGCGCCTTCAGCGATGATCACATCAAACCGGGAAGACAAGTCCTGCCAGGCCGCCAGCACCGCCTCACTGGCGGTGTTCTTGTAGGCGTGATAATCCAGTGCCTGCATATTGCCCAACACCTTGCCACGAATAATAACCTGGGCGCCCATATCCGTTTGTGGCTTAAGTAATACAGGGTTCATGTCACTGTGCGGCGCTACCCCGCAAGCCAACGCCTGCAATGCGGTAGAACGACCAATCTCACCCCCATCCACGGTCACAGCACTGTTCAGTGCCATGTTCTGCGGTTTAAACGGCGCCACCGAATATCCACGCCGGGCAAACCAGCGGCACAACGCTGCGACCACCGTGCTCTTTCCCGCATCCGATGTGCAGCCTTGCACCATCAGAGTCGCCACGGAGAAAACCTTACCTTGAACGTTACAATCTCAAACTTGAAGCGCAACCCAGCACCTACAGTGACCTTGCCGGCCCACTCGCCCCGTATTTTTTCCGAACATTTGAACGTCAAAAGGCCCTTCACAGCTCGACGCCCTTCTGCGCTCGAACCCCTAAATCCTTAAACGCATGCTTCACCACTTTCATTTCCGTAACGGTATCGGCGAGTTCGATTAATTGTTTGGGAGCATAGCGACCGGTGACAATGGCGTGCTGCATGGCCGGGCGGTTTTGCAGGTCGTCCAGCACCCGGTCTAAATCCAGGTACTCGTAACGAAGAGCAATATTGAGCTCATCGAGTAACACCATGTGATAGCTGTCGTCGTGCAGCATGGCACGGGCAATCTCCCACGCAGCACCGGCTGCCGCCACGTCCCGCTCGCGGTCCTGGGTATCCCAGGTATAGCCTTCCCCCATCACGTGGTAATCCACGTTCGGCTGATCACGGAAAAAGGCGTCTTCTCCGGTACTGAACGCCCCTTTAATAAACTGCACCACGCCCACTTTCATGCCATGGCCCAATGCTCTGGCCAGCATGCCAAAACCGGAACTGCTTTTTCCTTTGCCCGGCCCGGTGAGTACCAGAAGAATGCCCTGATCCTTATCCGCGCGAGCAATCCGTTGCTGCATGATTTCCTGTTTCTTTGCCATGCGGTAAGCATGGCGCTCTGGGGTTTTCGCATCATCACGCATGGTCGTGTCCTGTTAGAGAAGGGGCATTGTGATCAGGGGAAAGTGTGTCGGTGCGGAATTGTCCGCTAAAAATATCCGCCACAACCTGCGGAGCCGAAGGGAAATAGCCATGAAAGAAACTCGCCACCAGGCCCTTGTCCTGATAAACCGCTTCGCCTTCTGTACCTGTTTGCTTGCGGCTAAAAATGGCCGGCGTCAGTGGCGTGGACAAACTGCCGTGGTGGAAAGTATGCCCGCGAAGTTCACCTCGCGGCGTTACCAGCGCCTGCATTCCCAGCCCGTGCCGTTTCTTGGTCAAAAACGCTTCACCCGGCAATAGCCCGAAACCGGCATGGCGCTTTTCATCACCGTCTACCAACGTTGCCATACAACTCATTAACCCACCGCACTCCGCCAGGATCGGTTTGCCCGCATGGTGATGATCTCGAATGGCCTCACCCATGGCCGTATTCATAGCCAGCGTTTCACCGTGCAGTTCCGGGTAACCGCCCGGTAGCCATAGCGCGTCCACCTCGGGCAATGTCGTGTCTTGCAACGGGGAAAAGAACGTCAGCGCGGCTCCCAGCTCACGAAGCAAATCAAGATTGGCAGGGTAAATAAACGCGAAAGCCGCATCCCGAGCGATACCAATGCGACACCCCTTCAGCAAAGCAGGCAATGGCGCAGGCGCGGCGGCGGAAAAACTCACCGCGTGTGGAAGTCGATCCAAGCCCGCGTCTTGCAACACCGCCGCCGCCTCATCCAAAAGCGTATCCAGATCCGCCAACTCATTCGCTTGCACCAGCCCAAGGTGCCGTTCGGGTAATGTCATGGCCGCGTGCCGTGGCACCGAGCCCAGCAAGCTCATGCCCGCAGGCATCCCTTCACGTACCAAGTCACCATGACGCTGGCTCGCCACCCGGTTGGCAATAACCTCATTCACCACTAGGTCATCGCGGTAACTGGCCAGCCCCAAAGCGATCGCACCGAAGGTTTGCGCCATGCCCCAGGAATCAATCACTGGCAACGCCGGGATACCTGCCAACACCGCCAGATCAGCACTGGAGGGAGTGCCATCAAATAGCCCCATGGCGCCTTCTACCAGAATCAAATCCGCCTCTTCTGCAGCCTGGGCCAGGCGCCAACGGCACTCCTCCTCACCGGTCATCCACGGTTGTAGCTGGTAAACCGGCGCACCGCTGGCCTGTTCCAGAATCATGGGATCCAGATAGTCCGGCCCGAACTTAAACACACGAACCCGACGCCCCGCATTGCGGTGCAACCTGGCCAGTGCGGCGGTAATCAGTGATTTTCCCTGACCGGACCCCGGCGCGCTAATCAGCGCTGCCGGCACCGAGGCATTAAATAAGGTTGTCATCGGGTGGCTCATTCTCGTTTATTTTCCTCGCTCGTAAAGCGTTATCCAGAGGCGGCCTAACCCGGCACAAAGACCGGCGCACCGTTCACGTGAGCCACCACCAGTTTCTGGTCGTAAAGACGCTCCAGAGCCTCCGGCACCAGCATCGCTTCCGCCGGGCCAGAACAGCACTCACCGTCCGGATAGAGCAGCAGTAAATGATCACACCAACGGGCCGCAAGGTTCAGATCGTGCAGGCACATAAACACCGCAGCACCGTTATCTGCCTGTTGATTGAGCAACGCCATGACGGCCACTTGATGATGCAAGTCCAGATGATTCGTTGGTTCATCCGCCAGCCAAATCGTCGGCTGTTGGGTGAGCGCCGTGGCAATGGAAACCCGCTGACGCTCGCCGCCGGATAAGGTGCTCACCAGCCGATCCTCGAGTAGCGTCAACGACACCGCCGACAAGGCCTCATGGGCCAGGTGGATATCCTCGGCGCTCTCCCGCTGCCAGGCAGACAGAAAAGGGTGGCGGCCAATCAATACCGTCTCCATCACCGTGGCGGGAAAGCTGTCTTGACGCTCTTGGAACACGACAGCCAGCTGCCGAGCTACCTCCCGGCGCGACAGATGAGTTAACGGTGTGCCATTGAGTACCACCCGGCCGCGTCGGGGGGCGCGCAACCCGGCCAGGGTATGCAGCAGTGTCGTTTTACCCGCTCCGTTCGGCCCCAGCACCCCCCAACGCTGGCCGGATTTCACCTGCAGACTAAGCGGATCACCATCCCCGCGACCGGGGATGTCGATAACCAGATGTTCAATGTCCAGCACCGCCATGGCGCTCTCCGTTTCGGTGACACAGGTTCCGGGCGATGCCGTCCCCAATCAATCAGCGATTGCGATGCAACAAGAACAGGAAAGTGGGCACCCCCAATAGGGCCGTAATTACCCCCACAGGCAGCTGCTCAGGAGCCATCACCGTGCGCGCCAGAGTATCGGCCACGGTCAGCAAGGTACCCCCCGCCAAAACACTGGCGGGCAAGATAATGCGCTGATCATTACCCAACTGTAGCCGCAGCATATGCGGCACAATCAGGCCGACAAACCCCACACTCCCGGCCGTGGTCACCGCCACCGCCGTCAACAGACTGGCCAAGACATACACCAGCCACTCCAACGGCTTCACCGCAATACCCAAGGCCGCGGCCTGTAACGGCCCCCTCGCCAACACATTCAAGCTACGCCCCAGTGGCAAGGTCAGCAGCACCGCGAGAATCATCACTAACCAGGCTGCGTAAGGAGCGCGGGCGTAGCTCAAGTCTCCCATTAACCAATACAGCATGCCCGGCAACCGATCCGCAGGGCTCATGGTCAACATAAAGGTAATTACCGCGCCCCAACCGGCGGCCACCACAACGCCCGTCAGCAACAGTCTGGTCGGGGTCCAGCCGCCCCCGCCTTGCGCCAAACCAAACACCAACAAGGTAGATAGCAAAGCACCGGCAAACGCCGAGCCGGACACTAACGCCAAGCCGCCACCAATCAACATGGCACCCAGCGCGCCCACCGCAGCCCCCCCGGAAATACCCAGCACATAGGGGTCCGCCAGCGGATTACGCAACAACACCTGCATCAGCGCCCCGGCCAGGGCTAGCAGCCCCCCCGTGGAGAACGCCGCCAGCGCACGGGGCGCGCGCAACGACATAATCAGTTCCCGATGCAGGTCACTACCGCCACCGCTCGCCACAGCCCACAGATCCTGCAGTGAAATCGATACACTGCCCACCGCCACCGACAGTAATAACGCCAACAGCCCCAGGGCCGTCAGCGCCAATAAGGTAGCAAGCGTCGGCGACTTAATGGCGAGCACGGGCACTTTCCAAATGCCGACACAGGGCGCGGGCACCGATCAGCATTTGCGGGGTAGGCCGCTGCAATGTGGACGGCGCAACAAAAAACAAATTATCGTTTTTTACCGCCCGTAAGCTGGCAAACTGCCGCCACGGCGCCAGCCAGCCCGGATCATCTTCACCCATCCCCCCCGCAACAATGGCCTGTGGATTTTTCTCCAACACGGACTCCTGACTGATGCGCGGAGTCAGGGTGGGAAGATCAGCGAAGACATTTTCCCCACCACACAGCTGAATCGCTTCACTGATCAGGTGCTTGCCATTTACCGTCATTAGCGGCTCTTTCCATACCTGATAAAACACACTGACTTTCGCTGCATCGGCATAACGTTCACGCAGGGCATCGATGCCCGATCGAAAAGCCTCCGCCGCACCCAGCCCTACCGACTGAGTGCCGGCCAGCCTGGCAAAACGCTCCAGCGAAGTGCTCACATCCTCAAACCGGCGCGGCTCGCTGTAATACACCGGCAGCCCCAAGGCTTGCAGGCGTTCCACCTGAGGTAACGGGTTGCCACTATGCCACGCGACAATCAGGTCCGGTTTTAGCGACAAAACGGCCTCTAAATCCAGACGTTTATAACTGCCCACCCGCGGTAATTTTTTCGCCGCAGGCGGGTAATCACTGAAGCTCACCGCGCCGACCATCTGCCCACCGGCCCCTGCCGCAAACAGCAATTCGGTGGCGCCGGGAGAGAGGGCAATAATGCGGCTGGCCGGTTTTTCCAAACACACCTCACGCTGGATATCGTCGGTGACACACACCGCCGCCATGGCCGTATCAAACATGGCCAACAACGTCAGCAACAACCCCCAGCGTAAAACGCGCATTCACTCACTCCATCTCATCTCGCAGCGCTATTCTTGCTCTACCTATCGTAGCGCAGGCTCAACATTACCGAACGCCCTGCGTTCATATAGTTCCAACCAGCAAAGTTCTGCGCCGTGGCGTACTCCTTGTCGAGCACGTTTTTCACCGCCAGGCGTGTGGACCAGTTCCGTGCGAAATTCCAGCCGACGCGCAAATCCAGCAAACCGAACCCAGACAGCCGCACGTCGTTTTGCGCATCGTTATAACGGTGCCCTTGCAAAACCACACTGCCTCCTAGGGAAACGTTCCCCATGGCTCGGTCCAGATCAAAACGGAAGCTACGCTTTGACTGACGCTGAAGCACCAACCCCGTATCCCGATCTTCTGGATCCTGAGCCGTAAAGGCCGCACCAGCGCGCCACTGGTTTATCTCAACACCGGTAGCCAGTTCGACACCCCGAATGCGCGCCCGGTTCACATTGAACGGCGCATAACGCCCACCCTGCAAGGCATAGGCAATCAGGTCATCCACATCGGTCTGGTAGGCGGCAATATCCCAGTACCAACGCTGATACTGGCCCCTCACCCCGAGCTCGGTGCTGGCGGAACTTTCCGGGTCCAGCTGGTCATTACCAAAGCCGGGGAAGTACAAATCATTAAAGGTCGGCGCACGGAAAGCGGTGCCATAGCTGGCCCGTAACCGGTGATGGTTATCGAGCTTGTAGCCCAACGCCAGTCCGCCAGTGGTTTCACTGCCATAGGCTTCGTTGTCGTCGTAACGGCCACTGGCCTGCACATCGAAGGCACCAAAGTTTAATAACAGCTGGGCAAAACCGGCGCTATTGTCACGCTCGTCTTCCAAATACAGCGTGGTGCTGTCCACTAGGTCTTGCAGGTAATCGGCACCCACCACTAGCTGGTGATCCCCCAAAGCAAACACATTCTGCCAGTTAGCCGCACGGCTACGGGTGTTAAAAATGCTGTCTCGGTTGCCGTCGGTGAAGTTCTCGTTCTCGTCGCGGGAATCGCTAAGAATAAGTTTGCTCAACCAACGTTCCGTCACCCACAACTGCCCTTTCACACCCGCAGTCTGCATGGCGTAGTCGGTCACTTTTTTCTGCGAAGGCGAGCTGCCTTCAAACTCGGTGCTGCCGGCTGCCCGAAAACCGAACACGCCGATTTCCGCATCGTTATCGAAGCGATGCGTTACCCGAGCCACCGCCGATGTGTTGTCGTAGCCACGATCATCACTGCCTTCACGAATTTCTGTGCCATCGGTATCAAAGCGGTCCACCGCCAAGTTATAGCGCGTACCGTCCTGCTCCCCCTGCGCGCCCGCTGCCACCCGGCGGCTATTAAACGAACCCGCTCCCAGCTCCACCCAGCCGGTTTGTTCATTGCTGAGATCCCGAGCCCCAGGTGTAAAAACCTGCACCACGCCACCCACAGCATCCGCGCCATACAAACTGCCACGGGGGCCACGCACAATTTCAATACGGTCAATCAAGGTGGGAGGCAGGAACTGCCAAGACGGGCTGCCGCCGGTTGCCGAACGCAGGCGCACACCATCAACCATTAACAACGTTGAGCTACTGCCCGTACCCCGCAAATAAACACTGGTGGCCTTACCGAAGGCACCATTACCGGTGATATCCACGCCGGGCTGGCCTCTTAGCATCTCGGTAATATCCTGGGGCTGACGCTCGCGTAATTGCTTCTCATCGAGCACCGTTACCGAGGCCAATGACGCCTCTGTAGTACGGCTGGCCAGCGTAGGCGTGACGACCACGGGATCGAGCATAGAAACGCGCAGAACAGCAGCATCAAGCGGTGAAGATTCCGCGTAGGCAAGCAAGGGCCACGCACACAAAGACATCGCAGCACACGCTGCAATGGGACGAAATACCATCGAGAGATCCCCCTCTGCCGTGCCCACCCGCACGGCCTGAATTTAGCCGCAGCAGAACAAGCACAGGGAGACAGGCGCAATCGCGCCAACACGCCCCGCCATCGCCCACCGCAACGCCTGGTTGAAAGCCCTAAGAAGCTTCCTTACCTTTTGGCCGGTCTCCGGGCTAATGAGCGAGGCTTAGCCTCTCGACAGTCGCCTTCCCATGCAAAAGCACAGTGGCATTTCGACTATCGTTTACTCAATCACCGTTGCGGGGGCAGCGCCGGATTAGAGCCAAGGCTCTCACCGGCTTCCCGTTTAACCCGCCCTGTGTTCAGGGTGGGCACCGAAAGGTGGCGCGAAATTACCAATGGCAGCAGGCTTTAGCAAATAAATTCACCTCCTTATGAATTTTACTCAAGGCAAGTTGAGCACAGCTCTCGCTGAGTCAACCAGCGCTAATACTCAAGTCGGTGGCGATATGCCACATTCCAGCCAGCCGGCGATCTAAAGATAATCCCCCACCTACAGCGCAGACCTTGTCGCGTGCTTTGTTCAAAAAATCGGGGATTATCATGCGAATTCTGACTCTGGCCACCGCATCCTTAGCCACCATTCTGACAGGTTGCGGAGGCTCAAGTTCATCGGGCGACCGTGCTTGGGAGAGCAGCAGATCCAGCACCGCTCGCACCATCGAAATTCCAGTAAAGGCCGTGGCAGGGACGACTGACATCAGCTGCGATGCAACCTTGCAGTCCCTCGGTACCGCAGGTTCATCTACCAGCCTGGCTGATTTCCGCTTCTTCGTTCACGATCTGGCGGTGGTTACCGATGAAGGCCAGGTTATTCCCGTAGCACTGGACGCAGACGCCAAATCACAAAACGCCGACGTGGCCCTGCTCGATTTCCGCGACAAAGATGAGAACTGTGCCGGCGAAGGAGCCAACACGAATTTCAACGACACCATTACCATCAAAGTGGATGTGGACAGTGAGCTCGTCATTAGCGACCTGCAGTTCACTCTAGGCGTGCCGTTCGAACTCAATCATTTGGATCAGTCACTGGCGCAAGCACCGCTGGACAACCCAGGGACAGCCAGCGGCATGGCCTGGAGCTGGCAGGTGGGTTACAAATTTACCGGTCTGGATGTTAAACCGGTAGGGGGCATTACTCGCCCCGGCGAAGATACATGGAGCAGCAACCGCTGGAACCTGCATATTGGCAGCACTGGTTGCAGCGCCGATACGGCCAACGGTGAAGAACCCGAACCCTGCGACAATCCAAACCGCACAACGATTAAGCTGCCCTTGGAAGGAGCAAATTTAGAAGACATCGCCATTCAACTGGACTACGCCAAACTGGTGGAAGGAAGCAATCTATCCCAAGATGAAGGCGGTGCCAGTGGTTGTATGTCAGGATTCAGCGACCCGGAATGTCCCGCAGTTTTCAAGCGCCTGGGCCTGCCATGGGGTGACACCGAAGCAGTCGAGCAAAGTGTCTTTTCTATCGTACCGAAATGATGAAGAAGCCATTTCTCCTGTTGGCCGGGCAATCGCCCGGCCTTTTCCTTGTGCTCGGCACGCTGCTCCTAAGCGGCTGCCCAGAGCAGAGCGAAACCCGGGTAGATGATCAAGGCGCGTCCTACTCCGCCTATGACTGGCAACTCCCGGAAAACATTCCGCTGCCCCGCGAACCGGCGGACAACCCGATGACGGAAGAAAAGTTTCAACTCGGCCGGCATCTATTCTATGACAAGCGACTCTCCGTCAATGGCACCATCAGCTGCTCCAGCTGCCACCACCAGGACAAAGCCTTTAGTGATGGCGTTGCCCACCCCGCTGGCGCCACCGGCACACTTCACCCGCGTAACAGCCAAGCGTTGGTGAATGTGGCCTGGTACAACACCCTCACCTGGGGCAACCCAGTGCTCAGCACCATTGAACAGCAAATTATGCTGCCCCTGTTTGGTGATGACCCTATCGAACATGGCATCAATGGCGCTAACTCGGAACAGATTCTCATGAATCTGCAATCCGACCCTGTCTATGCGCCGTTGTTTGCAGCGGCCTTTCCTGAGCAGGATGAGCCGTTATTTGGCGACACTGCCTATAGCAACATCGTCAAATCATTGGCTTCCTTTGTGCGCGGTTTGGCGTCGTTCAATAGCCCGTTTGATCGCAATGAGCTATCCGCCTCAGCCAAGCGCGGTTCCGCCCTGTTCAACAGTGAAAAGCTGGAATGTTTTCATTGTCATGGAACCTACAATTTCAGCGATGCCACAGTGGACCGTCGCACCAGTTATATCGAAGCACAATTCCACAACAATGGTCTGTACAACATCGATGGCCTTGGAGGCTACCCCGAACCCAATACCGGTCGCTACGAACTGACCGGCAAAGCCCATCACATGGGTCAGTTCAGGGCTCCCTCGTTAAGAAACGTAGCCCTCAGCGCCCCCTATAACCACGACGGTTCCGTGGAAACGCTGGAACAGGTGATACGCAACTACGCGGCAGGTGGGCGCAACATTACCAGCGGCCCTAATACAGGCGACGGGCGCATGAGCCCATACAAAGATAGCTTCATCGTTTCTTTCTCTATTTCCGATTCTGAAATAGCCGATGTGGTGGCTTTCCTGGAATCGCTCACCGACGAAGAATTCATTAATAACCCGCGTTTTTCCAACCCCTGGACCGAGAGCAGCCCGCAGGACTCCGCCCCATGAAATTCCGTTTTTTAGCTCCACTGATGGCTGCCAGCTCCCTGAGCCTGGCACACAGTGTGCCCAGCCAAAATAACCCCACCACCGTAGACGCCAGTCTCGCCGCCACATGGCGGTCCGCTAACGTGATTGGCGATTACGATTACTGGCAAATCCCTGGCACCATGATGGGAGGCGAAGCTTGGCCTGCGGAAAAAGGGGCGCAGATTGATGAACTGAACCTGGGTGTCGCTCACCGTATTGATGAGAATTTCTACGGGGTCATCAAATTCAACCACCACGCCGGCGGTGATGATGATCACGGCGGTGCCGAGCTAGCGCATGCGTATGTCGGCTGGGTCTGTTGTGACGATACCGGTCCCTGGCTGGTGGAGGCAGGCAGGATGTCTGCCCAGTTCTCCCCTGGGCTGGCTCAGCATTCCGTAGACCGGCTCGCCAGCGAAAGTCCGCTAGCGCTGGATGTGCTGTTCGGGCGCGATTTCCATGATGATGGCTTACGCTTCTGGTGGCATCAAATGGCAGGCTTTTCCCTTGGCGCTGAGGTCTGGAAAGGCAAAGCCTTCCCCGCTACCGACACAGAGAATGGCGGCGCCTGGGATGTATTTGGCCAATACCAGTGGCAAGGCGAACGGTTGGCGCTAACGCTGGGCGGGTGGTTCTACAGCGCAGAAGCGGAGTCACGTAGCGACCATCGCTACGGAGGCGGCCATCAACATGTACCGGTAGCACCTCCAGGCGAAATCGCCACCCTCTTTCCGGACACACGCTACACCGGCGAAACAGAAATCGCCGGCGCTCACTTCAAGCTGGGATATAAACTCAATCCGGATTGGGCATTAGCCCTCGACGGTGAGTGGATGCAGGCAAAACCCGATGGCGTAGTGCATGACGGCATCGGCCGTGAAGCAAACTTCACCGCCACCCAGCAAGGCGGCTGGCTACAGCCCTCCATTACTTGGCGAGCGCATACCTTTGGGCTGCGTGCAGAACAACTGAACACCGACAACAAGCTCACCGGTGCCGCAGCGCCACAATTAGCTCAGGACAGCGGGTTAGCCAATCCTCTTGAGCATGATCCGCAGCGCCTCACCGCCATCTGGCGGTGGCAATGGCGGAAAAATATCGCCATCCGCGCGGAAGCTGTTCAGGACGAGTCCCTGCCCGAAAAAGAGCATCGCTGGAACCTGGGAATTGTCTGGAAAGAAACCTTATGGTCTAGCAAAACGGGGCTGCGCGGTCATCATTAAAGCGCCGCGGCCAATTGCGCCCATCCCCGATCGTGCCCAGGCAAACCAAAACGCAATGCGGGCACATCGGGGAAAAGCCGAACCAACACGCCCTGCCGGGCCAGTGCCTCGGCGAGGGCGTTGGCCTTATCGGTCTTGCACCAAGCAAATAATCCACAATCGCCTTCTGCTTGCAGGCCTGCGTCACTCAGCACCGTCAGCAGCCGTTGGTGTGCCGTTGTAATCCGCTGATATTGACGCTGTTTCCAATCAGCATCGGTTAGCGCCTTAGCCATCACAAAACGGGCCGGGTGATTCACCGCCCAGGGCCCTAACCGCTGAGCCATTTGAGAACACAAATCCGGCGTCGCCGTGACGAGCCCCGCACGCAAACCGGCCAAACCATAAAACTTGCCCAGCGAACGCAGCACAATCAATCCAGCTCGATCACTCAGCGGCGCCAAAGACTGCCCCTCAGTCGCGTCCAAAAACGCTTCATCCACCACCAGCCAGCCACCTCGCTTCAGCAACTGCTGATGCCAGCCCAACAGCGTTTCACTGTCCGTGAGCTTCCCTGTGGGGTTATTGGGATTAATACACACCAGCACATCGAGCGTCGCCAAGGTGGCCTCAATGCGGTCGTAGGCCAGCGGTATGACCTCATGGCCTGCTCGCGCCCAAGCCTGCGCATGTTCCGCATACCCCACCGCAGGCACACCCACACGGCAACGGGGCCGCAATAAAGGCAAGGTTTGCAATGCCGCCTGGCTCCCCGGCACCGGCAAGCAATCGGCATTGCTGGGTAGCGCCAGCACCTCACGACAAATATCCACCAGGCCATCGTCATCTTCCGGCAAGCGCCGCCAAACATGCTCCGGCACCGCCGGTACAGGCCAGGACCAAGGGCTAATCCCCGTGGACAAATCCAGCCAGTGGTGCGGGGGAATTCCCCAACGTCTCGCCGCGTTATGCACCCCGCCACCATGGTCCAGCTTTGCCACGCTCACACCAACGCTCCCGCTATAAAGACCAGTAACCACAACAATACGCTACGCCACACCAGTACAATGGCCGCGTCGATGCTGTCCGCATCCGCGGGCCGGCCCTCTCCTAACAACGGCTTATTTTTCCAGCCACCGTGGTACGGGGCGCCGCCGCCCACTTGCACCCCCAGCGCACCTGCGCCGGCGGCCATCACCGGCCCCGCATTGGGGCTATCGCAGCCCTTGGCTTGCTGCCGCCAGCAGCGCAACGCGGTCCAGAAGCGGCCGTGCAACCCGCCCACTAGCGCATAACTCAGCGCGGTCAGTCTCGAAGGCAACCAAGCAAGGCCGTCATCCAGCCGCGCGGCAGCCTTACCGAAGCGTTCGAAACGAGCGGTGCGATACCCCCACATGGCATCCAGCGTATTCACCAACCGATGTAATATCGCACCGGGCAGCCCCGCCACCACAAACCAAAACAGGCTGGCAAACACCGCATCGACCCCATTTTCCAATACGGATTCGGTGGCGGCCCGTGCCACCCCGTTGGCATCCAGTGCCTGTGTGTCACGGCTAACAATTCTCGCTACCTGTTCTCTGGCCTCAGGCACATTCTGCGCCCGTAACGGTGCGGCCACCGCACGGCCATGGTCGGCCAAACTGCGCGCGCCCATCACCAGCCACAAGCCCACCACCTGCAACAGCCAGCAGGCCCACCCTGGCAGGGTCGACAACATCAGCACAGCCAACAGCACCACCGGTAGCACCAAGACCAGCACCGCTCCGGCCCCCTTGAACACACTACCCGGCGCAGCCGCATTCCAACGCTGCTCTAACCACCCGGCCAGCCGACCAAACCCCACCAGCGGATGCCAGCGACGCGGCTCGCCCAGCAGAAAATCCAGCACAATCGCTGCCACAGCAGCACTTATCAGGGAAACAGAAAGCATGATTTTGCCGTCATTGTCCGGTATCGATGGCGGGCAGTGTACTTGACACTCCCGGTTGCGGGGCAGAGGATTTGCCGCTTTCCGGCCCTGCGCCGCCCCAACCGGAGACACTCGTGAGTACGCCTTTGCCTTGGCAACAGCCGATTGACGCCCCCAGCGAACCCCATCGGCAAGCCGCCCTGCACCGCCAAGCCCAGCTCACCAAACCCGCCGGCTCACTAGGCGAACTTGAATCTCTGGCGGTCACCCTGGCGGGCCTGCAGGCGACAAACCTGCCACGCATTGAGCAGGTTTGCATTGCCGTTTTCGCCGCCGACCATGGCGTCTGCGAGGAAGGCATCTCCGCCTTTCCCCAAGCCGTCACCGGGCAGATGATTGCCAATTTTGTTGCTGGCGGAGCTGCCATCAGTGTCATGGCAAAACAACTAGGCGCCGCTCTGGAAGTAATCAACCTGGGCACCGTCAGCCCGCTGCCCATTGACGACGGCGTGATTGATGAACACATCGCCCCGGGCACCGGAAACCTAGCCCGCCAACCCGCCATGACCGACGCCCAATTGCAGGCCGCACTCGCCGCCGGAGATCGCGCTGCGCAACGGGCCGCCGATCGCCAAGCCGACGTGTTTATTGGCGGGGAGATGGGCATTGGCAACACCACCAGCGCCACCGCCCTGGCCTGCGCACTATTAGGCGAAGACGCCACCGCACTCACCGGCCCTGGCACCGGGCTGACACCAGAAGGCGTTGCCCACAAAGCCCAAGTGATTGCCCAGGCCCTAGCCCGTCACGGCACCCGGCCCGAACCGTTGGCCGTGCTGGCCTCTTTGGGGGGCTTTGAAATCGTCGCTCTGGCTGGCGCCTTTATCGGCTGCGCGGTACGCGGCATCCCGGTATTAGTGGACGGTTTTATTGTCTCCACAGCAGCCCTTGCCGCCTGCCAACTTCGACCACAATTACGCCCCTGGTTACTGTTCGCTCACCAGTCACGCGAGCCCGGCCACCAACGGCTGCTGCACGCCCTGGACGCCACCCCGCTGCTGGATCTTTCCCTACGCTTGGGCGAAGGCAGTGGCGCGGCTGTAGCAGTACCGTTATTACGCAATGCCTGCGCGCTACACAATCAGATGGCGACCTTTGCCGACGCCAATGTCAGCAACGAAAACTAATTTTGCCGGATTACAGTAACGCCGAAGCCAACCTACAAGAACGGGAATAGATACCGATGAGCACCACTATTTTTGACCTGATTCGTCATGGTGAGCCCGCCGGCGGGCAAATGTACCGGGGCCACAAAGATGACCCGCTAAGCGAGCAGGGCTGGCAGCAAATGCGTAATGCCATTACCGGCGACGATCAGTGGGACCACATCCTCAGCTCGCCCCTATTACGTTGCCGGGAATTTGCCGCCGAGCTGGCCAAGGAAAAGAATTTGCCGATGACCGTAGCGCACGATTTTAAAGAAATCAGCTTCGGCGACTGGGAAGGAAAAACCCGCGAGCAGGTGGCCCAGGAATACGGCGATCACCAAGCCAACTTCTGGCGCGATGCAGAAAGCCACCCACCGAGCAATGCGGAAACTATTCAGGATTTTCATCAACGCATCGGTGAAGCCTGGGCGCTGTGGCAAAACACATTGAAGGGCCAGCGGGTGCTATTGGTGTGCCACGGCGGCGTCATTCGCATGGTGCTAAGCCACGTACTCAGCATAGCCCCCAGCAAAGCCATGGCCGGCTTTCAGGTGCCTTACGCCTGCCGCTCACGGGTGCGGCTAGATGCCAGCGAATTCGGCACCTTGAGTTGCTTGATACGGCACGGGTAATTCTGGGTTGAAGCTTCCACGTTGAAACGCGGGTAAGCCCGGCTAACTGAGCGTTTTGGTCGCGACCTTTGAGGTGTATGTGATGAGGTGTATTTGTGATGCGGGCATCGCACACCCGCCCTTTAGAGCGTTGAATTACGCCCCTTTTAGCGTCTGCGTGAGCCCGGCCACCGACAGCAGCACCGTATCGCATTTTTCCGCTAACGACTGATTCAACCAGCCCAGCTCATCGGCGAAGCGACGGGTTAGCGGATCCATGCCGATAATCCCTAGCCCCACTTCGTTGCTGACTACCACCACATTGCCGGGGTACTGCCCCAGCGCCGCCAGAAAACTGTCTCGCTCGCGAACAAAAGTAGCCTCCCCTGCGTGCAGCAAATTACTCACCCATAGGCTCATGCAATCAATCAACACGCAGGGGAGCGGGGACAACCTGGCCTGGCGGTTCAGCAAAGCCCCCAGATGCAATGGCTCTTCCACTAGCCCCCACCCCGCCGGGCGGCGCAGGCGATGGCGACGAATGCGATCACTCATTTCACCATCGCCCGCCGTCGCCGTGGCCACATATACCACCGGTTCGCCTGACTCGGTAACGCGCTTTTCCGCCAACGCACTTTTGCCGGAACGAATGCCTCCGAGGATCAGGCTACAGGGCATCAGTTTTTCTTCACGAACTGAGTCAGAATAACAATCCGCTGGCCTTCAACCCGACCTTCAATGTGCTCAGGATTATCCTGCACCAAAGAGATATTGCGCACTGGGGTGCCGCGTTTGGCGGTGAAGTTGGCGCCTTTCACGTTCAGGTCTTTAATCAGCGTGACCGAATCGCCGGCTTCTAACACGGCGCCATTACTATCGCGGTGTAATTCCCGCGCTTCTTCATTCTGGCCTTCCCCTGTAGCCTGGGCCCAGGCGAGGGTGTCGTCCTCCAGGTAAAGCATATCAAGCAGTTCCTGGGGCCAGCCTTCCCCCTGCAAACGCGTTAGCATTCGCCATGCCAGCACCTGCACAGCGGGCACCTGGCTCCACATGCTGTCGTTAAGGCAACGCCAGTGATTAACGTCTTCATTGCCGGGATTATCCAGCTGGGTTTGGCAGGTTTCACACAGCAGTACGCTTTGCTCGGCACTGCCATCGGATTCAGGGGGTACAGGATATACAGCAAGAGCATTGCTCGCCCCACAAAGCTCACAACAAGAATTGGCGCGGGCAAGCAACGAAGATTCCAGTGTCATGTAACGGCTCCTTTATCGGGGCCACATTATAACCGATTTGCGGCCCCCCAGCGGGCACCTTGAACGCCATTGCCGGAAAAAGTCGTCACTAACCATGGTCAAGCCCCCCCCTACCTATGGCTCACCATGCAACCTACCCCGACAACAAATCAGAAAATGAAAAGAACGCCAAAGCATCTCCCGGAGCCACCGTACAGCCCACCGGAACCACGGCCAGGCCATCCGCCCACACGGCCGAGCTGAGCATGCCGGAACTCTGATTAGGGTGCTTTTGCAGCACCGCTTGAGCGGCGTCAACCACGCAGCGCACACGCAGGTATTCCTGTCGTTTGGCCGGCTTGTTGATAGTGAAGTCCGCCGGCAAAGACATGGCCGTTGGCAATACCGCATCCGCGCCACAACAGCGCCGCAACATTGGCAACACCAGCATCAGATAGCACACCAACACCGCAGAGGGGTTTCCCGGCAGCCCAAAGAAGGGGATACCGCCAAGGTTGCCGTAGGTAAACGGCTTACCTGGCTTAATCGCGAGGCGCCAAAAATCTAACTCCCCCTGCTCGGCAAGCACCGCTCGCAAATGATCTTCTTCGCCCACAGACACCCCGCCGGTAGAAATAATCACACCCGGGCGTTGCGCTGAATCGGTGAGTAAATCATTGAGAGTTTCGCGGATAATGGCCGGGTCATCGGGCAGATGTTCCCGATGCACATTCACAAAGCCGCTTTGCTGTAGCAACTGCGTTAGCAGGGGGCCATTGCTGTCGAAAATTTTTCCCGGTAACGGGGACTCTTCCGGCGACTGGATTTCATCGCCGCTGGTGAGAATCAACACCCTGGGGGAATACACTTTTACCGTCGCGATCCCAACGGAAGCAGTCAGCCCCACCGCCTGGGGGGTCAGCCTCTCACCCCGCGCCAGCACCACTTCGCCGTGCCGAGCATCCTGCCCCGCCGGGCGAATATTTTGCCCGGCAGTCACCGTGTCTCTACCCGGCAAACGCACCCGGTGTTCAGCAATTTCACAGTCTTCCTGCATCAATACCGTATCGGCCCCGGCAGGCACCGGTGCACCGGTAAAAATCCGCGCCACCTGACCTGAAACTATCGTGGCAGGCGCATCACCCGCCGCCACACGCAGCGGCATGGGCCGTGTTAGCCCCGGCTCGCCCAGGTCCGCATAGCGCAGCGCCACACCATCTACGGCCGCGTTATCAAACGCCGGCACATCTACCCGTGAGGTAACGGGCTCAGCCAAATACTGCCCCTGACAACCGGCCAACGGCACCTCGGTGATTGCCCGAAACGGGCGCGCCGAATCCAGTAACCGCTCCAGCGCTTGTGCCACTGGCATTAAGGGTTGCTTGCCTGCGTGCATTTTTCTCTTCCTTTCAAATCACCGCGACAACATTCGCTTTATCGGCGCACTTGGGCAACAAAGTTACAGGGCCGATGACGGGCATCCAGCTGCTCGACAATAATGCGGTCCCACCCTGTGGCACACGCATTATTGGACCCTGGCAGGCAAAAAATCACCGTGCGGTTGGCCAGCCCGGCCAGGCAACGACTCTGAATAGTGGAAGAACCAATATCCTCCACGCTCACCTGCCGGAACAGTTCGCCAAACCCCTCAATGGTCTTGTCGAACAGAGGCGCCAGCGCCTCCGGGGTGGAGTCCCGCCCTGAAAACCCGGTGCCACCGGTAGTCACAATCCCTTGTATCCGATCGTCGGCAATCCAATCAGAAACCACCTTGCGCAGCTGATAGATATCGTCCTTCACTATCTGCCGCGCTTGCAGGGTATGCCCCGCCTCTTTTAACCGCGCTACCAGCAGGTCTCCAGAGGTATCGGTTTCCGGGGTTCGGGTATCACTCACGGTCAATACCGCCAGCGCCAAGGGCTCAAATCTAGCCGCAGGTTTGGACATACATTCTCTCCTTACGCAATCCGCCAATGCTAGCACGTGTCATACCTGGGCGGCTGGACAGCACAGCATGATTTGACCGTTGCCAACAGCCCCTGTTCTAGGCTACTCCCCAAAGGTAAATTCAATTTCTATCAAGAGTTTATCGGAGAACCGCCATGAACCGTATGGAAGTCGCCCAGCAAGAGGCTGCACAACTGCCCCGGATGCCACAACGCAAGCTCAAGGATATCCCTGGTGACTACGGCTGGCCGTTACTCGGGCATACCGTGCCGTTTCTGAAGGACTATCACAAAATGGTCACCCAGCAAGCGGCTAAGCATGGGCTGATTTTCAAAAGCTCGGTGTTATTCCAGCACGGGGTGACGCTGCTCGGCCCCGATGCCAACGAGTTTGTTCTCAAGGACCCGGAACATGCTTTTTCCAGCCGGGCGGCCTGGAATCCGATCTTGGAAAAGCTGTTCACCGACGGTTTAATGTTGCGTGATTTTGCCGACCATAAATTTCACCGCCGCATCATGCAGCAGGCATTTAAAAAACCCGCCTTGGCCAGTTATCTAGGCCGCATGAACGGTCACATTGGCAGTGAGATCAGCCACTGGCCCACAGGCAAAGAATTGAGGTTCCAAGACCATATCAAGTCTTTGTTACTGGACGTGGGCGCACAAATCTTTTTCGGCTTGGAAATGGGGCCGGAGTCCAACAAGGTGAACCAGTCTTTTATCGACGCAACCGACGCCTCTTTGGCCGTCGTTCGTCTGCCCATCCCGGGCCTGCTCTGGCACCGTGGCATGAAAGGGCGCCGCTATTTGGAAAAGTTTGTCACCGGGCTGATTCCACAAAAACGGGCCAGTAACACACCCGATTTCTTCAGCGAGCTTTGCAAGGCCGCAGACGAAGAAGGGGGCCTCTCAGATAAAGACGTGATGAACCACATGATCTTCCTGTTGTTCGCCGCCCACGACACCACCACCAGCACCCTGTGCTCCATTGTCTACATGCTAGCCAAACACCCGAACTGGCAAGATATACTGGTGAAAGAAATAGAAGGGCTGAATAAAGAAACGCTAGACTATGACGACTTGGCGAAAATGGAAAAAACCGACTGGGTCTTTCGCGAAACCCTGCGCATGCGACCCGCGCTCACCACCTTCCCCCGGCGCACAGTCAAAGAGATTGAGTATCAGGGCTATACCCTGCCAAAGAACACCTTGGTAAGTATATCCACGCTCTACACACACTACATGGAAGACTACTGGAGCAACCCGACCACCTTCGACCCGGAACGCTTCAGCGACGAACGCGCCGAGCACAAGAAGCACTTTTACCAGTGGGTCCCTTTCGGCGGCGGCCATCACAAATGCTTAGGTCTGAATTTCGCTGAATTACAAACCAAGACTTTTCTGTTCCAGTTTCTGAAACGTTACCGCGTTAGCGTCAAACCCGGCTACGAACTGCCCACCCAGCAAGTACCGCTGATCATGCCAAAAGATGGATTACCCGTGGTGCTAGAAAAAAGAGCCTAACGTTGAAACGCAACCACACCCTTTCCACGCCAAAAAAAGGGGCCGCGATCATCACTGATCACGGCCCCTCTTTTTGGTATCACCAATTCACCTCGCGTTTTAGCGTCTAACTTTCGCCTCCGCTCTGCTGAAATAAATGCACATCCCGCTGGGGGAACGGAATGGTAATACCGGCTTTATCAAAGGCGTATTTCACCTGCTCGAACAAACCAAAATACACCGGCCAATAATCTTCCGAATTCACCCACGCCCGAGTCAACATTGTAATGCTGCTATCCGCATGGGCCGAAACAAAAATATCGGCGTCGAAACTACCACCATCCAGAATGCGATCATCGTTATCAATCACCGATTGAATCGCGGCCCGAGCCTGCTCAATGCTATCGCCATAGCCAATACCAAATTCAATATCTATGCGCCGTTGCGGCTCCACAAAAATATTTTTGATACAGCCATTGGACATGAGTCCGTTGGGAATCACGATGCGCTGGTTGTCGTAGGTCGTGAGGATGGTATTGAAAATCTGAATATCCCATACTTTTCCGGTATGCCCCTGGGCTTCAATAATGTCCCCCACCCGGTACGGTTTGAAGAGCAGGATAAGCACACCGCCAGCAAAGTTGCCCAGGCTTCCTTGCAACGCCAGCCCCACCGCCAACCCCATGGCACCCAGCATGGCAATAAAGGACGTCGTTTGTACGCCAACCATTCCTGCCACCGCCACCAGCAACAAAATTTTAAGCAGCACATCAACAAGGCTGGTCATAAACTTCTGTAAGGTATCGTCCACGGCCTTGAAGCCCAGCAGCCGGTTCATGCCCTTGATCACCCTCTTGATGATCCAGAAGCCCACAATCAATGTAATCACCGCTAGCAGCACCTTAGGCAAATAGGCCATGCTTAGCTCAATTCCCTTGTCCAGATACGGCTGTATTTGCTCCATATCCATGATTCCCTTCCTTTATGAGTTATGTAGACACTTAAAGTACCACTAAGAGGCCAACCGCAAACCTTAACTGCGTCTGAATCTGCCACTATTTATCCTTTCGGCCCAACGGTGGAGGTATGAATCCTTACCCAAATTAGCGCTATACTGCGGGCACATTCTCCACCGAATAGATAGCCATGAAGTACGCCATCGTGCCGGTCACCCCGTTCCAACAAAACTGTTCTATTCTGAAATGCGAAGCGACCAACAAGGTGGCTATCGTGGACCCAGGCGGCGACCTGGAAAACATCCTCACCGCCCTTGAGCAAATAGGCGGCACACCGGAAAAAATCCTCGTCACCCACGCGCACCTTGACCATATTGGTGCCGTGGCAGACCTGGCAGAGCGGCTATCTCTGCCCATTGAAGGCCCGCACCGGGACGATCAATTCTGGATTGATATGCTGCCCCAGCAAGCACAAATGATGGGCTTTGCTCCATCACGCCCATTCACGCCAGACCGCTGGCTGGAAGGCGGCGATAGCGTCACCGTGGGGGAAACCCGTTTCGAAGTGCGCCACTGCCCCGGGCACACTCCCGGCCACGTAGTGTTCTACCAGCCCGAAGCAAAACTGGTGGTGGTGGGTGATGTCCTATTTAACGGTTCCATAGGCCGCACGGATTTCCCCAAAGGCGACCACGACACACTGATCCAAGCGATCAAGGACCAGCTGCTAACCTTGGACGACGACGTGTCCTTTATTCCCGGCCACGGCCCCATGTCCACCATTGGCCATGAACGCAGCCACAACCCTTTCGTATCTGGCAAACACGGATAAACATGGATTCAGTGGTAATGAAGTGGCTGCTCACCGTGATGGTGCTGCTGGTCGGCTGGGTATTGTCCATCGCCCTGCGTGGGGCAACCAAACGGCTGGGCCGCCGCCGGGGCTATAGTCGCGCGCGTATTTTTCAAACCGCCGTGGTGATCAACAGCAGCAGCTTGCTCCTTTGCCTGTTGGCGCTAAGCATTTTGTGGGGCTTAAAAGGCGACGGCATCATGGTTTTCGCCACCTCACTGATGGCACTGCTCGGCGTGGCGCTGTTTGCTAGCTGGTCCATGCTGAGCAACACCACCGCCGCCATCATTCTGTTCTTCAGTGCGCCTTACCGGGTCGGCGACCGAATCCGCTTACTGGACGGCGACAACACTGTCACCGGCCAGGTCCGCCACATGGGGCTGATCTTCATTACCATTCAAGATGAACTGGGCCATCGCTACACCCTGCCCAACAACCTGCTGCTGCAGAAAACCGTCATCCAGCTACGCGGCGACACTCTGCCCCGGGATCAAAAACATATCAAAGCAGACTAACCCCCCGTTCTCGCCACATTCAGAGTCCGGTAAAGTAATAACAGCGAAGAAGCATCGGCCCAACGAATAGAGCACGCGGTCAAAAAAATGGCCATGCTCGCCCTGCTTCTTCCCCTTATTGCCGTAGCGACCCTACTGAGCGGCGGCCAACGTAATCGGGGGCTAGGCGCAGCATCCGCCGAAGGCTCCCGCCAGCAAAGAGGCCCAACAATGAGTAACACCAGCACCGCCAACCTGGCTCGCATCATCTATGTGCTACATTTGCTGGGTCTGATCACCGGCGGGCTTACCGCCATTGTCGGCGTGATTCTTGCTCACATTAATGTCAGCGATGCTCCACCACCGCTACGCGAGCATTTTCGGTTTCAGTACCGCACCTTCTGGATTGGCCTGCTGTACTGGTTTATTGCCGGCATCACCACCCTGGCCCTGATTGGCTGGCTGTTGATGGTGCTAATCTCCGTCTGGTGGATTGTACGGTGCGCCCGGGGCATGTCTGCCCTGAATCGCAACCAGCCACCTAGCAAGGTGGAGAGCTGGGGGTTCTAATACCCCTATCGATTTGTCACATAACTGACACAGGCGCAGGCCAGACTGGCCGGCCGCGTCATCAACCGCCCTAAGGAGAAGTCATGTTGCCCCTGCGCCTGCTTACCGTAACCCTTTGCGCCCTGTTTCTGGCCGCCTGCGCCCGCAGCCCCGTGGTACAGCTATACGATGGCCCAGCCAAAGCCGACAGCCAAGTGCTCACCGTTAAGGTGCCCAGCGAAATCGAAGTGTTCACCATTAACGGCAAAGAACTGGAAGGCGTAAACACCTTTTTCGCCACCGACTTTAAGGAACTGAAGTTAGCGCCCGGCCGCTATGAAATCCTCGCCTATTACAAAGAGTTATGGCAACTGGATGTGGACAATCATGAGATTGTGAAAACCAACCCAGCCAACTTCATCATCGATGGCAAGGCAGGCGACCAATGGCAGCTGGGCTTCGACAAACCCCAGAATGTGGAAGAGGCCCGCGCCATGGAAGACAGCTTTAGCGGCTGGGCCAGCAATACCGAAACCGGGGAAAAAGTGGCGGCCAAAGAATCTGATCTGATCCTTAACCGCGGTTTCCTGGCGCCAATCACCGGCGAAGAAGTCACCACCGCTACCAGCAACAGCATTGCCCCCCAAAATGCAGCAGGGGCCAATGCCGCCAATGCACAAAAGAGCACCAGCGTCGCGCCTGGGGCCAGCTACTTGGATACGCTTAAAGCGCAATGGAAACAGGCCACCCAGCAAGAGCGTCGCGAATTCCTGCAGTGGATCTCAGAATAACCCAACACCGCATGCGTTCACGCGGGCAGGCAAGCGGCACCGCCCGCGCCTTGCCCGCGCCTTACCCACACAAGGCTCCTTCAGGCTCGGCGAGTCACTCCCCCTGAATCGTCGCCACTAGCCGCCTTGTGCCAGCGTTATCGCGATGTTCGCACAGGTAAATACCCTGCCACGTGCCTAGCGCCAGCCGCCCGTTACTAATAGGCAAGCTCAATGAAGGGCCTATCAATACGCTCTTAATGTGCGCCGGCATGTCATCCGGCCCTTCCAGAGTGTGCTCATAATACGGCGCGTTCTCCGGCACCATTACATTCAGGTGCCGCTCAAGATCACCGCGCACATCCGGGTCCGCATTTTCATTCACGGTGAGCGATGCAGAAGTGTGCTGAATAAACAGGTGCAGCAAGCCTATCTCTAGCTCAGCCAACTCCGGCAGCTGCTCCAACACTTCACGGGTCACCAAATGGCAGCCACGCCGTTTAGCGGTGAGAGTGATGTTGCTCTGTTTCCACATCGTCGTTCCCTCGCTGGCGGTTAAAAAGCCTTTTGCATGGCCGGCCTGAAAGCCCGCGCAGGCCTTAGACCCTAGCGCCTAATGCTGAACACGACAGACTGTATTTTGACCGCACAGCATTCACAGGCATGCATAAAACCTAAAGGCCAAACCATTGTACTTATCGGTGCCGTCAGTGGCATCCATGCCGAGGCTGCGGGGATCAGCGACAGATCAACACACCACGTTCATTGGCGTACCCGCCTGCCATTGGCGAATATTCTCCACCACACCATTGAGCAACCGTTGCCGGGATTCGCGGGTGCCCCAGGCATTGTGGGGGGTAATCAACAGGTTGGGGATACCGTCCGCCAGCAACGGATGCGCCATCGAAGGCGGCTCGCTGCTGAGCACATCCAACCCGGCCCCGCCAAGTTGCCCACTGCGCAACGCTTGCGCCAATGCAGGCTCATCAATCAACCCGCCGCGGGCGGTGTTCAGCAACACTGCGCCGGGTTTCATCTGCGACAAAAACGCCGCGTCCACTAGCTTGTCGGTCTGCGCTGTTAGCGGGCAATGCAGGCTAATCACATCCGCCGCCGGCAACAGCTCCGCCATCGGTACCCGGCCGGGCTGATTGCCCTGGGCCTGAAACGATTCGGCAACCAGCACCTGCATGCCAAACGCCTTTGCCAGCCGGGCAACTTCGCGGCCCAAATCGCCATAACCGATAACCCCGAACGTTTTACCCGACAGCTCCATCATTGGATGGTCAAGCAGGCAGAACTGCGAGGCACGGCTCCACTCCCCGCTACGCACCGCTTCATGGTAGGGAACCAGCCGAGCCGCCAGCGACAACAGCAGGGCCATCGTATGCTGTGCCACCGAGGCGCGCGCATAGCCCGTCACATTGCAAACCGTGATGCCCAGGGCAGAGGCCGCAGCCAAATCCACATTATTGGTACCAGTGGCGCAAATGCAGATAAGCTTAAGGGAAGGACAGGCTTTCAGCGTGGCGGCATCCAAAACGACCTTGTTGGTCACCACCACCTGCGCACCTTCCAGCCTAGCCGCACACTGGTCGGCACGGGTCTGCGGGTAGCACGCCCACGACAACAAAGTGTCGAAGGTGCTGAAGTCCAGCTCACTGGGAACCAGGGTATCGGTATCCAGAAAAACGCCTTGCATAACCTGTCACCGTTGGGGAAGAAGGGAGGCCTGCCATGCTAACGGATTTATTGGAAAAAATGGGCTTCGACCTGCCGCAGCAGGAGTGGCAAAAACCCATCATTGGCGTTAGTGCCTGCCTCACCGGGCAAAAGGTACGCTACGACGGCGACCACAAACACAATGCCATTGTGATCCACCAGCTGGCGCCCTGGTTACGCTTTCGGGAAACCTGCCCGGAGGTGGCCATTGGCCTGCCCGTACCGCGCCCCCCTATTCAGGTGGTGCAACTGGAGGGCCGCCTGCGGGTTCGGGGAGTCGATCAGCCCCAACAGGATGTGACCGACGCACTGGAAAACGTGGCGGCCACATTGCAACAACCCTTGAGTGGTTTCGTCCTCAAAGCCCGCTCGCCCAGTTGTGGTTACCTGAACACCCCGGTACATAACCCCCAAGGCCAACAAATCGGCATAGCCTCCGGCGCCTTCGCCAATAAGCTCCACCAACACTTCCCGCGCATTGCGCTGGCCAACGAAGAAGACATGGAAAAGCCCGCTTGCCTGCAGGCCTTTGTGCTACAGGCATACTGCTACCACCAGTGGCGCCACAACGATCAGCAAGGCCAATGGCTACATCACATGCAGCAGCAAACCGAGCAGTTGGATGAGCCGCTGCGCAGTGACATGCGCCAGTACCTGGAGCAGCTCGGCCAGGCCATGCATTAAGAGGGTCGCTCAGGCTCTCGTGTTACGTCTTTCAAGCGAATTCGACTTACAAAACCGCACGGTTCATCGGTATGGCGAATTAGGCCGAAGGCCGTCATCCGACTCCACACCGAGAATCGTTTTGGCAAAAAAAACGCACGGCCCTAAAACCGTGCGCTTTTATTTATCCGTACCGTATTCAGGACACCTTGCTCAACACCGCTTCATTACGGTACGTCACGTCATAATCATCAAGATCAAACACACTCAGCCGTCGCTTCAATTCGGCCAATGACCAAGGCCAGGCGGCGAAGTTGCGGCCGTTCTGGTCCAGGTAATAGCTCTTGCAGCCACCACTATTAAACACCGTGCCTTTCAAGTGTTTTTGCACCTTGGCGTTATGCTGTCTGAGCACATCAGAGCGAATGGAAATTTTGCCAATATCGTTGTCCTTCACTTTTTTCAGGCCATCGATAATGTAATCCAGCTGCGCCTCGGCCAGCCCGATAAAGGAGTCGTAGACCAAAACGTTGGGGCCCAGCACCAAAAACGCATTGGGCGTATTTTCCAAGGCCGCGCCCAGATACGCTTCCGGCGACGTGTCTTTCCAAAGGTCCGACAGGCGATCACCATTGGCATTCACCACCTTGCTGCCAATCGGCGGGTGCGACACTTCAAAGCCGGTACCCCAGATAATCACATCCACTTCATGGCGTTCACCGTTGGCCGCGACCACAGTATTGCCATCCACTTCTACCAACCCGTGGGGAATCAGGTGGGTATTGTCTGCCTGCAAAGCCGGGTAGTAATCATTGGCGAACAGCACGCGCTTGCAGCCCAGGGTAAAGTCCGGCGTTACCGCCTTGCGCAAGGCCTTGTCACTAATCTGTAGCCGTAGCAGCTGTTTTGCTGCAGTACTAATGGGCCTCAACACCTTAGGGTTACGCAGGCCAAAGTTAATCACATTCAGCGATCTGGACACCGCATTGCGCCAGCCACGCTGAATCACCGGCAGCACTTCAATCGTCTGTTTGACTCTATCCCCCAGTGGCAGGTCCGGCTTGGGCAGCACCCAAGGCGCCGTGCGCTGGAACACAAACAACTCTTTCACCTTGGGCTGAATCTGCGGCACGAATTGAATGGCTGACGCGCCAGTACCGATCACCGCCACCCGTTTCCCGGTCAGGTCGTAATCGTGGTTCCACTTGGCGGAATGGAACATTTCCCCGCTGAAGCTTTCCAGCCCAGGGAGCACAGGGGTCTTGGATTCGGTAATCGGCCCGGTGGCAAAAACCACCGTCCGCGCCAAGTGCTCTCCGTTAGAGGTTCCCAACACCCAAAGGTAACGACTTTCATCCCAGGTCGCGCTCTGCAAATTCGTATTGAATTCAATCAGCGGCGTAATATCAAAATTGTCACTCACCTCTTCCAAGTAGCTGAGAATTTCAGGCTGCTTAGCAAACAGGTGGCTCCACTTGCTGCTCAACGCAAATGAATAGGAATACAACGATGACGGAACATCACAACCACAGCCGGGGTAGGTATTTTCCCGCCAGGTGCCCCCCACTCGGTCCGCTCGCTCGATGATTTTGAAATTGTTATAGCCTTCTTTCTTCAGCTTGATCGCGGCGGCAATACCGGAGATACCGGCACCGACAATAAACGAATCATAAATTTTTTCCGCAGGGCCCTTGGCCGCTGAGGGTTTGGTTTTTTTTGCTGCGGCCATGTTATGCCTCCTTGGTGCGAACAAAGCGGTAAGAGAAACTCATGAACTTGGCGTAAAGGCGGGGCGACGCCCGCTTCATTATCCAAAACAGTTTGGCGTCCACCTGGGGGGTGGTGTACAGCTCGCCCTTATCCAGGCGGTTCAGGGTCAACTTGGCCACGCTCTCACTGGTGGTCATGGCGTAGTTCATTAGCGCATGATCCGCCAGCTTGGCGTACCGGTCGGGGATACGGCCATTCTTAATAATATTGGTGGGCACCAGTGTCGGGCACAGCACATTCACCCGAATATTATCCTTGGCCAATTCCGAAAACAGGGTTTCAGACAGGGCACGTACCCCTGCCTTGCTCACGTTATAGGCGCTCATTTCTGGCGCCGCTGTGTACGACGCCGCAGACGCCACATTGATAATGGCGCCGTGCCCCTGCGTCTTGAAACCGGGTACAAAATAATGGCACCCGTTGATCACGCCCCACAGATTCACATGCATGCACCACTGCCAGTCTTCCAGGCTCAGCTCATCGAACTTGCCCCCCAGACCAACGCCGGCGTTGTTGACGACCAGGGTTACCGGGTGCCCCAGCAACGCTGCGGATTTTTCGGCCAAGGCAGCGACCTGCTTGGCATCGCCCACGTCACAGTGAACGGCAAACCCCTTCGCGCCCTGCGCGTTCAGTAACGCCACCGTTTCTTCGGCAGCCTTCAGATTCACATCGGCACAGACCACCGCGCCACCGCGCTTGCCCAGCTCCAGTGCAAAGCTGCGACCGATACCACTACCGGCGCCGGTCACCACCGCATAGGCATTTTTACTGGGCTTGATAAAACGCTGCTTCAAAAAATTCATCATTACGATTATCTCAACAGATTATGGCGACACGCTCGATTAAACAGGCGCACCGGCAACATCACGCTCGCAGTGTCGGCACCCATGCCTTAATCAGATTCCGCGTCTTAAAGTACACAGTGGCAAGCGCGGCATCGTAAAAAACAGCATCGAGCCCCCTAACATACAAAGTGGAATTCATATGCCAGCGGGAGGCCTGCGGGGGGTTTCCCCGGTTTTCGGCGCGAATGAATTAATGGCACGATAAAGCGAATGCTTGTTCGGGTTCAATTCGGATTGTTATGCCGCTAAGGCCCGGCCCAGCCAGAGAAGAGCGACGAAAGAGGAAAGCCCGACTTTAAAGGCTCTCATAGATAGTAAGCGCACACAAACAAGGCAGTTTCAGGTCGCCTGATTATGCAGCAGCACCGCCGCTATTAGCGCACCAGGCAGCGCAAAAAAACCGGCGCAGGCGCGCCGGTTATCGATCACAAAATCAGGGTCAGGCCGCCAGTAATCACGGCAAATAGCACCGTCAGCCAGACCAGTGTCCACCACGGGAACGGCGGTGGCGGCGGCTCCACTTCCAGCTGCTTTTCCAGGTAGTTTCTCAGCAGCTGGGTGTTACGGGTATTGGCTTTGTAAATCGCATCAAAGGCATCGCCTACCACCGGCAGCAAGCCACCCAAGAAGTCGATGCCCATGTTGCGCAGCATACGCAGCTTCACGCCCTTACTGGCGCCGGCCCGCTGGGCCTCCACCAGCACATAGCTGCCAAGCACTAAGCCGGCCGCATCACCGACTATCGGCACCAAACCAATAATCGCCTCGGCGCCAATTTGAAACTTGGTGAAGGGAATGCCAATACTGCTGTCAGTGAAGCGGCTGAATTTTTCCAACCGCTCCAGCGCGGCTTGCTGCTGCGCCTTGCTCCGATTTGCCATTAGATCTCCACGTACAGCTGGCCGCCTTCTTCCGTTACCGGCCAAGTTTCCAGGGCTTTCTCGCCCCGCACCACATTCAGTATTTGCACCCCCGGCGGGAAGTTCGCCCACTCGGTGACGGCACCGGTGCGGATATCAAACTTGGCCCGGTGCAGCGGGCACTGCACACACTGATCTTTAAGAATTTTGCCTTTGCCCAGCGACACAAACATATGGCTACAACGGGCCTGAGTGGCATAGAAGCCATCACTCAGGTGGTACACCACCAGCTTGGTGTCCCCCGCCTTCATGGCGCGGCTTTGTCCTTCCGGTAAATCTTGGCTGGCACAGAGTTCATAACGCATGGTGGTCTCCTTGCTGGCTGAGAATCAGTAATGAGTTGACCGTTCAACTCAATCATTCCAAATAGGTATACCCGCCCAACCCTTCGCGTACCAGTTCGATGAAGCCATCTTGTTCCGCTGCGCTTAAATGCGCTTGGCGACAATGCTGCTCCAAAGACGCCAATAGCCGGTCCGGGTCGTAATTCACGTAGCGTAACACCGAGCTCACCGTATCGCCTTGAATGGCGTGGTCCAGCACGATATTGCCCTGCGCATCCACATCCACATCCACGGAATCCGTATCCCCGAACAAGTTATGCATGTCGCCAAGGATTTCCTGGTAAGCGCCCACCATAAAAATGCCCAGGTGGCCGTTGAGCTGTTCCGGCAGCGGCAGGGTGGCTTCCACCCCTTCACCATCCACAAACTGGTCGATGCGGCCATCGGAATCACAGGTAATGTCCTGAATCACCGCACGGCGGGTCGCCGGTTTATCCAAACCGGAGAGCGGCAACACCGGGAACACCTGATTAATGCCCCACACATCCGGCACCGATTGGAACACTGAGAAATTCACGAACAACTTGTCCGCCAGGGTTTCGTTAAGGCTATCCAGCAGCGCCCGCTGCTGTTTGCGCAACGGATTCAGGCGGCCACGCAACGCCAGCAGGCAGTTGATGTATAACTGCTCGCCCCGCGCCCGCGCCGCCAGCCCTAACTCGCCTGCAATATAGCGCTGGTGAATATCCTGCCAGGCGCCGGCCACTTCCGAGAAACGCTCCAGCAGGTTGCCCGGCTCGCCGGCCAACACCTGTTGCAGGCCCCACAGCTGCTGCAGCTCCGGCGCATCATGCTCGGTGGGTGCATCCACCGCCACCGGCGCCATCTGTTCCTGATCGGTGATATTCACCAGCAACACTGCATGGTGGGCGGTCAGCGCGCGGCCGGATTCGGAAATAATATGCGGCTCCGGCACGCCGTGCTCCGCACATTGCTGTTGCAGGGTCTGCACAATATGGCGGGCGTAATCGGCCACCCCATAATTCATGGAGCAGTAAGAACGAGAATGGGTGCCTTCATAGTCCACCCCCAGGCCGCCGCCCACATCCACGGTTTCCACCGCCGCGCCCAAGGCGCGCATCTCGGTGTAGTAACGGGCCGCTTCGCGCATGCCAGCTTTAATGTCCTGAATATTGGCCACCTGGGAGCCCAAGTGAAAATGCAGCAGCTTCACGCAGTCCAGCCGCCCGGCGGCGCGGCAATGCTCAATGGCCGCCATCAGCTGCGGCGCACTCAAACCAAACTTGGATTTTTCACCGCCGGTGTTCTGCCAGTTACCCTTGCTGATACTCATCAGCCGTACCCGCAGGCCAATGCGCGGCGACACCCCCAGTTCATCGGCCAGTGCCAGCAGCGCCGGCAGCTCGGAGGTTTTTTCCACCACGATCTGCACATGGAACCCCAGCTTTTCGCCCATCAACGCCAAACGCAGGTATTCCGCATCCTTGTAGCCATTGCAGACAATGGTGTCGCCGGGGTTGGACAATGCCAGCACTGCCAACAACTCGGGCTTGGAACCGGCTTCCAGCCCTACCCGCTCGCCGTCATCGCGGGCACGGAGGATTTCGTGCACCACCCGGCGCTGCTGGTTCACCTTAATCGGGTACACCGGCGTGTAGTCACCCTGATACTGGTGCCCCTCGATAGCCTCCCGAAAGGCGCCCGCCAGCAGCTTCACCCGTTGGCGCAAAATGCCAGAGAAGCGCGCCAGCACCGGCGCCCGCAGGCCAGCCGCCCGGCAGCTTTCCAGCACCGCTTCCAGCGTGGCTTGGCCGCCTTGCTCGCCATTGGGGCGCACACACAGCTGGCCCTGGCCGTCGATACGGAAGTAACTGTCGCCCCAACGATCCACGTTATAGATATCGCTGGCGGGTACGGGAGAGTTATCGGTCATTGCGGGTCCTGAAAAAACGCCTGCACGCAACACGCGGGCAGGCCATCATGCGGTTAATGGTCGCCATTATGCCTGCCGGAAGGCCGCGCTAGCACCCATTTTTCATGCTTTCACAGGAGCCGTTCTGGTCTTACAATCGCCCCTATTGTCCACCACGGAGCCCGCCCGCTCCCAGCCACCGGAATCGCCCATGAGCAGCACCACAAAAAACTGGTTTTACGAGCACTTCGACTCCGCTGGCACCGCCTTCGGCCTGCGCCTGAAACAAAAACTGGAAGAAGTACAAACCGAGTACCAGCACATCGAGATGTGGGAAACCGACACCTTCGGTTACCTGATGACCATCGATGGCGCCACCATGCTTTCCACCCGCGACAACTTTCTCTACCACGAGATGATGTCGCACCCGGTACTGTTCAGCCATGCCAGCCCCAAGCGCGTCATCATTATTGGTGGCGGCGACTGCGGCACCCTGCGTGAAGTGCTGCGCCATCCGAGCGTGGAAAAAGCCACTCAGATCGACATCGACGAAATGGTCACCCGCTATTCCGAGAAATATTTCCCAGAATTGTGCGAGTCCAACGATGACAGCCGTGCCGAGCTATTGTTCGAAGATGGCGTGCAATACATGCGCAACTGTGAAGACGGCAGCGTGGACGTGATCATCGTCGATTCCACTGACCCGGTGGGCCCGGCGGAAGGTTTGTTCAAAGCCGACTTCTTCCGCGATTGCCACCGCGTGCTGGCCGACGGCGGCATCATCGTGCAGCAATCTGAATCCCCGCTGCTGCACAGCGACACCATCATTAAAGACCTGCATACCAACATGCGCGAAGCGGGCTTCACCACCACCCAAACCCTGCCCTTCCCGCAGCCGGTGTACCCCAGCGGCTGGTGGAGCTGCACCCTAGCGGGCAAGAACACAGATGTGAGTGAATTCCGCGAGGCGGATGCTACCGGGAAAGGGTTTGATACGCGGTATTATTCAGCGGCGATTCATAAGGGGGCGTTGGTGATGCCGCCGTTTATGGAAGCGGCGATTAAGGGTTGAGTTGAACGTTGAAAAAAATGCCCTTGTCTTCGTTGGAAGCAAGGGCATTTTATAAAAACTCTTAAAGAATGGGAGCACTGAAACTCAAGCCTGCCTTCTTTTATAAACCTAGAACGCCGTATCGATTTCTACTCCTCGACTGCATAGAAAATCAATAACATCAGAAAAAAGTTCAGATGTAGATTTCCCTCCCGACGTTCTATACACTAAATGGTCGATTGAAAATTTATAAAAGTGCGCTTTCCTAGGGTTATAAAAACCCGCATTGACCCAACGTCTTTGGCCTGTGGAGTACTGCAACGCCAAATATATTAACAATTGCTTAATGTCTTTTCCTGCAATATTTCTAGAAACAGTTTTCACCTCATAAAGAGTGTTGTCTATCGACAAATCAGCCCTACAAACACCAAGAAATCCAGCACCTGCAACCGCGGGGCTAAATTCAACATTTGTTCCTTTTTGTTTTTCCAGAAAATAATCATACTGCTCCGCCAAAGCCAAAGAATCTTTAATCTCTTCGACATTTAACGCGACATTCCTTTCTTCACCTTGATACTTTTTCAAAAAAGATATCGCCCTAGAATAGGCCGAGTCCATATAATCATTATTAAGCTTTAATTCTTCCACCCATATCGATTTATCGTGTGCCAATCTTGCCAATTGAAAAGCGAACTCTGCAACCAAGTCATGCTTTTCTATTTGGAGACCAATAGGAACTCGCCTAATCTCAGAGCAGGGATAATCAGTAAGGTCACTTAAATTTCCCTCATTGAAAACACGAACAAATGAGGGCGTCAGAAGAGGTAAAGATTCACTCCAAAAACCCTTGAACTCAGATGCAATATTTTTTTCAGAAATCATAACGGAAACTTCATTTTTTTCTGGATCCTACCCGCATACCAATCCCGAATTAAATTTTCAGGATAACCCCATGTGTCCTTAGTATGAGTTCGCCAGTGCTTACCCTCATCACCCAACGAATACGATGCAATTATTAATGCTCTTTTTTCCCATGCGGTAAAACCACCATATTGACCCTTGATATCAGTAAGCCAATAGTGACAATCCCAACTAGCCATAACCATTATTACTTGTCTTTTAATCAGAGGCTTCGTTGTTTTATCAAAAATATCTATAAGTATTTCTTCTTTAGCAAGCGACCTTCGCTTTGATAGCGCAAGCACGTAATAGCTTATGTTTAAGTCAACACTTAAAAGTTGAGAATCTGACTCATAAAGCGAAATCAATTGCTTATCGACAAAGTCTTTTCCATAATCCGGCATATCATCATAAACACCTTTAATTGCCCTCATCACAAGAACAAATACAGGCGACAACACTATTAGGTTATCATTTTCCAAAAGCGTAGATATCGCCCCATATTTTTCATGGGGTTCCAAAGCATAAATCGCATTAATTGCTTGCTTTGTTACGGTTGCATCTATTGTCGTTTTTGAAACCTCTCTCCCCAAAATCCCTATTATATCCACATTTTTTACCGCCGACCTTAGAGCCTCATAATCCTCATCAGCGGTATCAGAATACGGATCATAACGTAAAGATATATTTAACAGCTTCTGCTCTTCTTCTGCCAGCGGTTCTTTCTTATCCGCAGGATCTAACATTTTTGCTGTTTCTCTAAATTCTTCGGTTGTTATAATTTTTGTTTTCTTTTTTTGCAAGGAAAGCCCTTCGTTATGTAGCTTCTCCGAAAGAAGAACTAAAACCTTATAAGCTTCAGACTTGGTATCACAAAAAATACAATAATCATCAGCGTATCTACAAAATTTAATACCCCTTCTAGATAACTGCAGGTCCGTAGTAACCAAAGCCAGTTCAGCTAAAACCCTAGACGCTGGGCCACCGACAGGAAGACCATATGAAACATTTTTTGAAAATGAGAAAAGCAAATCCATTATTCTTTTTGGCGTATCCCCGACCTGCGGAAGCCTACGAAGAGCATTATCAATTCTATGATGGTAGACTCTCGGGTAAAAATCAGCTATATCTGTAACCACAACAAATTGATGATTCTCACTTAATTCTAGGCCTCTTTTCTTATAATCCCGCCATGTGCTTGACCGAAAAAGTTTAGCCCCTTCCTCATCCCAAAGGTACCGATAAGAATAGACCGATTTTTTTTCTATTGGCTCTCTCGAAGCTTCAACTTTATCGGCGATTGAAATAACTAACGCCAAGTAATAAACATTCCAAAATGGCTCTATCTGTGTAGCCCATCTAAAGCCTGTGTACCCAACTTGAGTCAATGTTTCTAATGTTGAAGGCGGCGATTGGGCCATGTAACCCTCAAAATTAGCATGAATATCTAGCAATATTTTCTTGCATTCATCTGGATAATCATAAAAAACGTGTGTTTCAAAAGGGAAAGGGAAAACATCTGTATCACCATGGCTAGCAACATTTTTTAATGCTATCCCTATTGCCTCTTCAATATGCATTTTGATTCCTTTTTTATATTTAATAGCATCACCGGGGAGGGGCGAACCTCACATTTCACACGGAAATAGGGGTCAGGCCTTCCACCTTGCGCAGAGCCATAGAAGAGAAGCAATGAAAGAAGCCAGCCACAGACTGGCATAAAGATAAGCAGACAGGCATCCCTTCCCCCGATTCGCTTTCGCAGGCCGTGCCACCCTGGCTGGCCGATTTTCATTTGTGATCCTATTTTGAATCTACACAATCCATCCCCACAAATAAATGCACATGAGGAAAAGTCTGTTTACGGCTTACACTCCGCGTTGACGGCGACGGTGGAGCTTTCCATGAGCCAAGGCCTCTACACAGCAGAGGCGCTGAGCTGAATGTCGTTTTGCATGACTTCCAGTT
>OJGS01000084.1_pt1 | contig 39489 bp, 46 predicted proteins | sample 1594531 | NCBI WGS metagenome assembly OJGS01 (sample SAMN05416816, study PRJEB24817) | seawater metagenome | isolation source: Sea water | place: Canada:Atlantic | collected 2013-07 | reverse complement strand
GGCTCGGAGATGTGTATAAGAGACAGGAGCTATATCTTACAAAGAATAATTTTGAAAAGATTGACAACCTTCTAAAAAATACTGTATGGGATGAGAATAAAATGAAATCTATGCTTCTTGATGTATCTATGCGGGATAAGTTGAGAGGAACTTGTTTAACAGACGTATTTCCAGAATGGAAACCATATTATGAAAAACTTTGAAGAATTTGTAAGTCTGTGGAAATCAGAAACTAAAGATATCAAGATCAAAGAACCTAACTTTCTATTCTTAGTAGTATACCCAGACAATCTTGAGTGGGATTTTGGTGTAGAAAAACAAACACAGATAACAACTTATATGGTGTCTGGTGGTTGGACAGGATCGGGCTCAGGGCATGATGTTCAGTTCTGTTATAGAAGTCAAGTCAACGATTTCTTGGCGGACTGCACTCATACACATGCAATGATTGTATCGGTTGGTATGGTGTTTGATATGATAACAAAATCAACACCAACCGATAGAAAGTGGAGAGATAACTTTTCTGAATCAGGAACGAAAACAAAACCCAACCAAGTAACTGCAATTACAGATTTTTATGATTTTGTTGAGTCTGAAGAATACTGTAAGGGACACATTATGGCTCGACCAGATGTTCCTGCATATCTACACCATCAACACATTAACCTAAATGTGAATATGTGGAAAACTGTCGGTTGCCCCCCTATGGATGAACGGTGGGAAAAATATGAACGTGGTGCAGAAAATCACCATGACGATTATACGCCTTACTGGATTAAACCAGAAGACCGTCCTGTGATTGTTAACTTTGATAGAAATGAAAGAAGTCGTAAATCATTTTCTTATTATAAACCTTGGCATAAAGAAGCTTGGAAAGACTTAAAGAATGTAGACCAAAATGATTTTTATTTTAGTCGTTTCATGACTCGTGTGTTACCGTCATTTTATCTTTTCAATACAGAGACTTTTCAAAAAATACCCGAAGAGAATTTTGATATTATTTTTTCTCCCACCGCTGGTTATAATACTGAACTTCTTATTGATAAATTAAACTTTAATGGAGAGGTAATCTTCTATGATTATATTCAAGAGAATATTGATATAAAGAAAACTATTATAGACATGGATATGTCTATAGATGAACTTTATTACTACAAAAATATACAACGTAGTAAAAATATAAACATAGTTGATAATACTAAAAACCCTGGTGCATCTGTTAGAATACGTTCTATGGGTAGTCATGAAAAACTTAGACAATTGCAACAGAAGATGCGTAACGAACAAGAGATAGAATATTGGTTGATGAATATAATAAATCCAGACTATAACAAACTTTCAGAAAAAGTCAAGGGAAAAAATGTTTTCTTTGACACAAGTAATATTTTTGGTTATCATATGTCACATGCATATAATACTTTAGATGAGTTGGTAGATTCATATAATAAATTACATGAGATTCTAAATGAATCTGCAAACATTTGTTGGTTTCAAGGAACTAGGTCAACTAAACAGTGGGATAGACGATGGATATCGTAGCAGTTCGTATCGGTGATAAGTATGGTCCAGAGTATGAGACATACTTAGAAAATAAACTACCAGAGTATAACTTTATCTGGATTCGTGAACCATATCATCCAGACGTAACTTTGCAATGGAACAAGATGTGGGGTATGCAGATGGACACTGATGAACCTATCTGTGTGATGGACATTGACATTCTATTGGTCAATGATTATAAGAAGGTATTTGATTATCCAATCAAGCCGGGACAGTTTCTTGCGATGCCGGGATGGTGGAGAAATGATACAGACGCTTATCAACTTAATGGTGGGTTCTTCAAATACTATCCGAAGGAGTGTCGTTACATCTACGATAAGTTTATGCAAGATATTCATCATTGGCAAAAGTTCTACATTGAAAACGGAACTACCACAGGTCCAGTAAATGGAGAACAATATTTTGTAGGAGATAGTGTGAATGAGAGACTAGAACTTATTACACTTCCTGATGAATGGTTTACCAGATGGGTTGCTGATAATAAAGTTATTGATTTCAAAAATAACAGAACTTGGCAATACAACGTGACTGAGCGATATGAAGAAGTGACAGGTAATAATTGGATATATATGGGTGGAGAGTTTCATCCAGATATAAAGTTTGTACATTTCACAAACCACAGAAACAAACCACACGAATGGAGTGATTATGAAAATTTTAATAATGGGTCTGCCGGGTTCAGGTAAAAGCACTTTTGCTGAACCGTTGGCAAGGTCAATGTTTGGTATATGGATCAACGCAGATCAGGTAAGAACTAAATATGATGATTGGGACTTCTCTACAGAGGGACGTATTCGACAATCACAGAGAATGAAACATCTTTCTGATGGAGTAGTGATGGCTGGTGGAGTTGCAGTTGCTGACTTCATTTGTCCTACAGAGGAAACACGCAGAGAGTTTGATGCAGATTTCACAATATGGATGACAACAATAGGTGTCGGTAAATATGAAGATACCAATAAGATTTTCATAGAACCCGAAGATTATGATATAAGGATAACAAAATGGATAGACGTAAACCAACTGTACAAATGCTTGGACGGTTTCAACCCTGGCATCAAGGACACACAGAGCTTTTCAAAAGAGCTCACGCTAAGACTGGCCAAGTTGTAATAATGGTAAGAGACACAGGTGAGGAAAATCATAACCAACAACAAATGGTATATGATTTAGAAATGTCTGGATATAAATTAGGAAAAGATTTCGTAGTAATGGATGTTCCAAACATCGTGAATATAACATATGGTAGAGATGTTGGATATAAAATTGAACAGGAACACTTAGGGGAGGAAATCGAAAAGATTTCTGCCACTGACATACGAAATAAAGCTAGGAAAATGGTGGAATTTAAGTAATGACAAACCAAAATTATTATTATACCGAAGGAAGTTTTGGCCAACATTCAATGTAACTATTGAACAACGGATTGTCAAACGACCTTATCTGTCTAGAGTTGCACAGAGATATTTTGTCAAGCATCTCTATGTATTCTCGTTTACAATTATGTCCTGTGCTTGCATTGTATAGAAATAAAAGTTTATCTAGACCATCCCAACCAATCCAGCGCCGTATCATTCTAAAGTCCCAATGTGGGTCACCATACGCACAGTGTTCCCAATCAATTAATCCTTGAAGATTTCCATCGTCTACTATCACATTTTTTGACCAAATGTCTCCATGTAAAAATACAGATTGATTTAAATTATATCGGAGGGTGGTATTCCAATCTACCAGACAATCGTGAACAAAACTGTCCACTTGTATCAGTCTACCCATCAACCCCTTTATGTCAACAACTTTTTTCGTCGGAACATATGTAGTATGCACCTCAATCATCAAGTCTGCGAGTTGACTAATAAAGTTTTCTCCGTAGTTATCTCTAGTAAGTGTATCGCCTTCGATCCACTCACCCGTCATCATTTCGAATAAGTCGTAAACCATTCACATATCTCATCATAGTTTGTAAAAATATTTGTGTAGTCTGGATTTAGAAGTATGGTTTTTTTGTGAGCGTCTGAGTAGTCACCAATCACACCATAGTAGTCAGCAACCTTTTTTAGTTCTCTATCTTGATTCTCTACAAAGTCTTGATATGTTATAATAGGACAGTCGAACTCCTTCATAACTTCATTTTTAAACATGTCTCTTTTCATAAACTTGTTAAAATCTCTAAGTGTTGCAGTGAAAGAATTTGCCGGTGGGTCTACTCTCAGGTCTGGATCATAGATAGAATATTCTCTAAGCCTTGGATAACCTTTCGAACTACATTTTTTTGCGGTAATCTCGTAACAAAAATGTGATATCTTGTCTTCATTAACAAAATGAACAAGATCAAAGTGTCTCAGAATGCCTTGTGCAATTTCTATCTTTTCAGTAATAGGTAAGTTTAGGGACTCTGGTGTATTCGTAAATTGCCCTGGCATTGCCTTTATACAAAAAGGGACAGGAAAATTATATAAGTGATTTAATCGATCTTGAATATCTTCATCGTGTAACAAGTCTTCATTTACGTTAAAATCTATAGGTAGTTTTTTTGTATTGAGTTCAAATGGTTTTGATAAGTCAGCTCCTTTATTTCTACCAAACCATTCATTACCTTTTACAAGACCAAACACTCTACACATGTATTCCATGGGCCAGTATGAACCAGAACGTGTTACGCATACGATACAAAAATCACTCATTAAACCACTCCAGTATTTCTTCATAATTTGCAAACTTACTTGTGTAATCCATTTCAATTTTTTGTGGCATTGGAAATTTAATTGGTGCGGCAAATCTAAACTGTTTCCAATACCACTCCTCTAGGTTTTCAACAACCTCAGTTGGGTTTTCCAAAAAGTCCTCAAATTTTATCAATGGTTCGTTTTTGAGAAACCCATAAGCTTTCCATAACTTCCAAAATAGTTGATGCCGATACATAAAGTTATCAAATTGATTTCTAGTTGCCATAACAGAATTATCATCTAATTTTGGTTGACCGTCTGACTCATATACATGATTTATTTTGGTGTGAAGTCTTGCAACGTGACTTAAAAACTGTCTTACTGTGTCACCTCTATATAGCCATATTTTAGGCATGTCATTAAGAACAAATCCTAATCTACTTTCTGGTACATAGTGAACTAAAATTTTTAATATGTGTGGTTGATTTGAAAACGGTGCGGTTTCTATATGTTGATAATCATTTTTTTTCAACCAAGAATTGGAGTCTGCCATCCCGTATATATTACATATTGCTCTACGAAAAACTGTACAACCACTTCGTGATGTTGATACCATACCAATTCTGTTTTCGTTCATGTTATATATAGTAATATGATTTGTGAGTATTTTGAGACTACCTTTGATGAAATATATGACCTTTGGAACGAAGGCCTGTGGCCAAACAGAGTCAGTAAAATAGAATCCAGAAGTTCCCTGTCTTGGGATGCAAGAATATGGGAAGGTTATGGAAATATATCTATAACAAAACAGAAAGAAACAATATGGAAGTATGAACCTACCTTCTGGGCGGCAAGGTCGGAAGGTAAACTTATCGGTGTCAATAGTGGGTTTAGGACAAATGTTAACATTTATAGGTCTAGGGGGTTATATGTAAATCCAGAATACAGGGGAGAAGGAGTATCAAAGATGCTTCTGAAACTCACTATAAATAGTGCGAAACAAGAAGAATGTAGAATTATTTGGACTATGCCGCGTAAGAGCGCACTATTTTCGTATGAAAGTGTAGGGTTTCGTAAGATTGGGGGGTGGATAGATAAGGGTGTAGAATTTGGCCCAAACTGTATCGCAATAAACCAAATATTATAAATATATAAAAAAGGATATCTTCATGGCCATACCTACAAGTAAATCAACATTTAAAGATTATTGTTTTCGCGCACTGGGGTCTGGTGTCATTGATATCAACGTATCAGACGATCAAGCAGATGATCGTATCGATGAGGCACTACAATTCTTTGCACAGTATCATTATGACGGTATTGAGAAGATGTATCTCAAACATCTTATTACCGAAGAAGAAGTTACAAGAGCTCGGGCAAATACAACCTCAACCTCAACTGATACATCAGATAGTTCCATCACTGCATCATTTCTAGAGGGTAATAACTTTATTCCGATGCCAAGTGCTGTTGTATCAGTAATACAGGTATGGCCATTTACAGACACGGGCGGTGGTAGTAACATGTTTGACATGCGCTACCAGTTGCGTCTCAATGATCTATTTGATCTGTCTTCTACGTCTGTTGTTCAGTATCAGATGGCTATGGACAATCTAGACTTTCTAGAACATATTCTTGTGGGTGAGACACCAATTCGTTTCAACCAACACCAGAATCGTCTGTATATCGATGCAGATTGGGAGAACGACTTTACTGCTGGAACAGACTATATCATTGTCGAGTGTTATCGTAAACTAGACCCAGCAACTTATACAGATATTTTTGATGACATCTTCCTCAAGAGATATGCAACTGCACTAATCAAACAACAGTGGGGTGCGAACCTGTCTAAGTTTAGTGGTGTTGCAATGCTCGGTGGTGTTACCATGAATGGTGAGACAATTTACACACAAGCACAGGAAGAGATTAATAAGTTAGAAGAACAAATCGCACTCACGTTTGAGTTACCAGTAAATTACATGGTAGGATAATCATGGCAGTTAATAAGCATTTCCATTCCCCCGGCCCTGCGGCGGCCACGGCTAGTCAACCTCGTGCTTGGCGGTGGCGCTCGCACTTGGCAGTTGAGAAATCTTTATATGCTGACTTAGTTACAGAAGCTATTCACCATAGAGGACACTCTGTATATTATATTGACCGTACATTAGTTGCAGAAGACACTGTTCTTGGTGAGGATGCTCTGTCCAAATTCAACACTCAGTCTTTAATTGAAATGTATATGGAAAACTCTGATGGCGGGTTTGCGGGAGAACGTGAGATTATGTCTCAGTTCGGTCTACAAAATCTAAGTGAAGCAACTTTTGTTGTAAGTAAGACAAAGTTTCAAGAAAAAACAAAACAATTACAAATAGAAACAGCAACAGACTCAACATCGTCTGGTTCTATCCAATTGGAATCTGGTACGATATCCGATAGTCAAATATCTTATATACAAAACGAAACTGATGCAACTGATGCAGACCGTCCTTTTGAGGGTGATATAATTTATCATCCAACACTAAAGAAATTGTTTGAGATTAACTTTGTGGATCACGATGATCCTTTTCATCAGTTAGATAGTAATCCTGTTTATAAATTAAAATGTCGTCTGTTTGATTATGGTTCAGAAGAACTCAGTACTGGTATTACTGAAATTGATGAAATCGCAGACGATTTATCAGTTGCAAGTTCTGATTACCAATTTGCATTAGAAGATGAAACAGGTAGCATCATGATAGAGAACGTAGCGGATACTGGTGATGCAGAATTCTTAATACAGGAAGACTATTATATTGGTGATTATGTGAATGACAAGACTGCACAAAACGAATTGTTTGATACATTAGATGATACAGTACTAGACTTCAGTGAGTCAAACCCATTTGGTGATGTAAGGAATGCAAACTAATGACTACTGGACAAATAGTTACAGCTGAACAATCGCTATACGCCAACTTGATTGCAGAAGCAATTCAGATTCACGGACATGATGTATATTATCTTGACCGTACATTGATTGCAGAAGATACTGTGCTTGGTGAAGATTCACTATCTAAGTTTAACACTCAATCTCTTATCGAAATGTATATGGAAGATTCTGGTGGTGGATATGCTGGAGAACAAGAACTGATGTCTCAGTTTGGTTTGCAGAACCTTAGTGAAGCAACCTTCGTTGTAAGTAAGTCCCGATTTCAAGAAAAAACAAAACAATTACAAATTGAAGATGGTACAGACTCAACATCGTCTGGCTCTATTCAATTGGAGGCGGGCACAATTTCTGAATCTGCACTAGCAGGAGATATATATTATATACTAAACGAAACTGATGCGACTGATGCTGATCGACCTCTAGAGGGTGACGCCATTTATCACCCTGTACTCAAAAAATTATTTGAGATTAACTTTGTGGATCACGATGATCCCTTCCATCAGCTGGACAATAATCCAGTTTACAAGATGCGATGTCGTCTGTTCGATTACGGTTCAGAAGCTCTTGATACAGGTATCACAGATATTGATGCAATTGAAGACAATCTATCAATTTCAAATTCTGATTTTCAGTTTACACTTGAAAGGTCATCAATTATTGGTGATCCAATATCTCTTGATTTTGCAGAAATTGACCTTTCAAATGATAACACCCTTGATCAAACACAAATTCTCGAAGACCCAAATTCATTTGGTGAAAGGTTAATACTTGAAAATGGTAGTTTCCTTATATCGGAAGTATATATAGTAGGTGATGGAGTAACGGATAAGACAGCTCAAAATGAGTTGTTTGAAACATTGGATAATACGATACTGGACTTCAGTGAATCGAATCCATTTGGTGATGCAGGGAGTGCAAGTTAATGCTAGGTCAACAATTTTATCACGAAACAATACGCAACATCGTTGTTGGTTTCGGAACAATTTTTAATAATATTCAATTAGTTCGTAAGGATAACTCTGGTGTAATTCAACAAACCATGAAAGTGCCTTTGGCATATGGTCCAAGGCAGAAATTTCTTGTCAGATTAAATGATGATGCAGACCTTAGTAAAGCAGCTGCTGTGACATTACCGCGTATTGGTTTTGAGATTACAGGTCTTACATATGATCCTGGCCGGAAACTAAATCGTGTGCAGAAGTTTAAAAAAGTTAAAGGTGAGAGGGCTGACCAACTGGACACGCAATATATGCCTGTTCCTTATAATATTGATTTTGAACTTTATATCCTTGCAAAACAATCTGACGATGCTCTACAAATTGTTGAACAAGTTCTCCCCTACTTTCAACCAGATTATACAATTACGATGAATGATAATGCAGATATGGGTGTGAAAAAAGATATTCCTGTCATTCTCAATAGTATTTCATATGAGGACGATTATCAGGGAGATTTCACAACTCGACGCGCCATTATTTACACAATGTCTTTTACATGTAAGTTCTATCTATATGGTCCTGTCACATCCAGTAAGGTTATCAAGACAGTACAGGTTGATGCATACACTGATATGCCTGATCAGGCACCAAAACGTCAACAGAGACTTACTGTTACACCAGACCCAACGAGTGCTGATGCAGACGATGATTTTGGTTTCAATGAAGTGCATTCTTTCTTTGAGGACGCGAAGAATCATAATCCAGTGACGGGTGAAGATGAGTAGTGACCCTATAGACAAAGCACTTGGAGTAGTTGGGGATGTTATTCCCCCAGAAGCTTCTTTAAACCCAAACACTAAAATATCTGATGTTTCCCGTTATTCAGTGGAGTTAGAAGAGGGCGAAGATATTGATGCTGACTACAAATACCAAAGAGAAAACTTCTATCGGTTGGTTGAACAGGGTTCTACTGCAATTGAGGGTATCCTTGAACTTGCAAAAGAGGGTGAACATCCAAGAGCATACGAGGTCGCGGGTCAGTTAATCAAGAATGTCGCAGAGGTTACTGAGAAACTAGGTGACCTACAAGAGAAGATGAAGAAACTCAAAGAGGTTCCAGATCACGGACCTAAGAGTGTAACGAATGCATTGTTTGTTGGTAGCACTGCTGAATTGCAAAAGATGCTAAAGGAAAAATAATGAAAGAAGATGAACATATGACACTAAAAGAATGGCAAGAAGAAATTGATTATATTCTTGTGTATGGTAAAACAAAAAAAAGAAATTGAAAGAAATAATTGATGTATGAATATCCATGTAAAATTGTTAAGGTAGTAGACGGTGACACAGCTGATGTGGACATCGATCTTGGGTTTGGTGTGTGGTTGAAGAAACAGAGGATTCGTTTCTACGGTGTTGACACACCTGAGTCAAGGACAAGTGACAAAAAAGAAAAAGTCTATGGGTTGATGGCAAAGGAGTTTGTACAGAAACATCTACCCTTGGATTCGATACAGGTTCTACGCACTAGAAAAGATGGTAAGGGAAAATACGGTCGTATTCTTGGTGAGTTTGTTGTGGAAGATACAACTCTAAATCAGTTGTTGATTGACACACACAATGCGGTTGCATACTACGGCCAGTCTAAAGAAGACATTGCAGAAGAGCATTTGAGGAATAGGGAGAGATTGGGACACCTCTCCGAATTGATTGATGTCTGATAATCAATACTTAAAAGAAATTCAAAGAGATAATTGATGGCAAAATGGTATTCCTACGATAAAGATAATTTAGTAATAGATCAAGATATATATGACTCTTGTGATATTCCACAAAATTTTAAAGAATCACTTAAAAGACAAGCAGAATCTCTTCATAGCAAAATTGATAATTATATAATATTTTTATCAGGTGGTATTGATAGTCAAACAAAAGCATATGGATTTGTTCTTGCTGGAATAAAACCTCGCTGTGTCTTTTTAAAACTTATTTATCGACTGCCAGATGGTAGTATTCGATGGAATAAAGAAGAGTTCTTTTACGCCTCTTTGTTTACTAAGGAACACAATTTAAAACTTGAAGTGTTTGAAATAGAATTTGACAAAGATCGTATACAAGATGTTGTTTTTAAAAGTAATTATTTTAATAATACAGCAGGTACTGGAATTATGTTCTTCTCAGAAGCCGTACAAGATTTTATAAAATATGAAAATTATAAAGGTAGTATAATCACTGGTCACGTCACATTTTCAATGTCTCGTTCTGGAAAAATCTGTTCTGGTGATTTCTTTAGACCAGACGCTGGGTTACTATATGGGGTTGACCCGGCAGTTGTTGTTCCTTTTGATCTAATAGATTGTCATGTATTTCGATACTATCAGTATGTTCATCAGAAAACAAAAGAGATTCAAATCTTACAACTTTACGAACCAAAGAATCTCGCCTATACCGAATTAGGTTTTGAGTTCCGTCATAAATTTAGTGGATGGGAGTTTCTAGATACAGTTAACGACTACACAACTGCATCGAGGATAAACTTTGCAAAATCCTATAGAGGAAGAATTCAAGAAACTCCATCACGTTTAGTCCTTGATGCTATGGGTATAAATTCAAAGATAAAACGTACTGGGTTAAAATCCGTAGATTCAAAGGTACGTTTATATGAATTCACGACTAATATAGAGGATAGATTTATTAATGTGGTGTGAATATTATCAACAAGAAGAATTTATATTTAACGGCGATATAGAGCCACGAGAAACTAGTCTGAAGGAAAGTTTAGCTGAAGTTGCAACACATATACATGCTGACCATAAGGGTAGTTATGTAGTGTTTTTAAGTGGCGGTATAGACTCACAATCAATAGTTCTAGGATTTCTTCACGCAGGAATTAAACCACATTGTGTTTTCTATCGTCATGGCTATATTGATGACAATGGATTAACAACTAATAAACTAGAAGAGTTCTATACGCAAAGTTTCTGTGATTCAAATGGATTAAAATTAGAAATTATTGATGATATATATGATCGTGATCGGCTTGAAGACATAGTTAAAAGACGAAGTTATATAACTTTAAAAGATGGTATATATTTTAAAAGAGAAGGTTTATTCGGTAGTATGTTTTTAAATGAAAATATTAACCAGTACTCACGACAGCATAGTTGTAAAGTAGTTACGGCGATGGGAAACTTTGTAATGAGAACTGATAATGGAAAAAAAATTGGTTATACCGCAACCAGTTCTTTTTCTAAGCCTAATTCGATTGATTCTTCTATTGAACAAGATAGTTTGTTAATTTTTTCTCTTTATAATTCTGCTCTATATGGATATTATATGTATAAACACTCAATTTCACCATATATTCAATCTTATAAAAATTTCGAAGGTAAAAACCTTGCATTTATCGAGCTTGGTCTACAGTTTCGTCCAAAGATGAGGGGATGGGAATTTATGGATCGCACAGATCACTCCTTATCAGAAGATGTGAATTTAGGATATGGAGTTGATTCGGGTATATACACTAGCCCATTTAAGATAATTTGCGAAAAGCTCTCTATTGATTTTCAACGAACAAGTAAAACCTCTAATTATAGTCGTGAAGGTCGCTTAACACCTGTTTACGAAATTTAAAAAATATGATAGAATAAATATAGATATGGGAAAGTTTAAAAATGCCTGATATTACTTACCTCGGTAATCCAAACCTCAAGAAAGCTAACGTCGCTCAAAACTGGACGAAGGAAGAACTTGTTGAGTACCAGAAGTGTATGGAAAGTCCTCAATATTTTATTGAGAACTATGTAAAGATTGTCTCTCTGGATGAAGGTCTTGTGCCATTTAAAATGTATGACTTTCAGAAAGAAATGGTAGGTACTTTCCACAACAATCGTTTCACCATCTGTAAGTTGCCTAGACAGTCGGGTAAGTCTACCGTCATGGTTTCGTATCTGTTACACTATGCGTTGTTTAACGCAAGTGTTAATATTGCGATCCTTGCGAATAAGGCTGCAACTGCTCGCGACTTACTATCCCGTTTGCAACTTGCGTATGAGCATCTGCCCAAATGGTTACAACAGGGAGTAATGAGTTGGAACAAAGGTTCTTTGGAGTTAGAAAATGGATCAAAAATACTTGCCTCATCTACTAGTGCTAGTGCTGTTCGTGGCGGCTCATACAACATTATTTTTTTGGACGAATTCGCATATGTACCCTCAAACGTGGCAGAGCAATTTTTTTCCTCTGTATACCCCACAATTTCATCTGGTAAATCAACGAAAGTAATGATCGTTTCCACCCCGCATGGTATGAATATGTTCTATAAACTATGGGTGGATGCAGAAGAACAGAGAAATGAGTACATTCCTATTGAGGTACATTGGAGCGAGGTTCCGGGCAGAGACGAAGCGTGGAAGAAACAAACGATTAATAACACTTCTCAAGCTCAGTTCAATACAGAGTTTGAGTGTGAGTTCCTTGGTTCTATTGACACTCTTATCGCACCTTACAAACTGAAACAACTAACATACAGAAAACCAATACAATCTAGTGCGGGGTTGGATGTTCATGTTGCACCACAACCAGATCGTACATACGTTCTCGTTGCAGATGTTGCGCGAGGAACATCAAATGATTATTCTGCATTTGTAGTTGTGGATGTTAGTGAAATGCCGTTTAGAGTGGTTGCAAAGTTTAGAGACAACGAACTGAAACCTCTCATATTTCCATCCAAGATTTATGATGTTGCGAGAGCATACAATCAAGCGTTCGTTTTGATTGAGGTCAATGACATAGGAGAACAGGTCGCCAGTGCGATGCAGTTTGACTTGGAGTATGACAACCTTATTATGGCTAGTATGCGTGGACGCGCAGGACAGGTCATTGGAGCAGGGTTCAGTGGTGGTCGAGCGCAATTGGGGGTAAGAACAACTAAGGCTGTGAAAAAGATTGGTTGTTCTAATCTTAAACAGTTGGTTGAGGACAACAAACTTATTCTTGAGGATTATGATTGTATCAACGAACTTTCTACCTTTATTGTCAAGGGGCAATCATTTGAAGCAGACGATGGGTGCAACGATGACTTGGTTGCGTGTCTCTTTATCTTTGCATGGCTTACTGACCAGACATACTTCAAGGAACTAACTAACAACGATATTCGAAGAGTTATGATGAATGAACAACAGGATATGCTTGAACAGGATATGGCTCCCTTTGGTTTCATTGTGAATGGTCTTGAGGATGAGAATATCGGTGAAATGGTAGATGAGTATGGGACTCGTTGGTCACCTATCATAAGAGACAGTTCTAGGAGTTGGTAAATTCCTAAATAAATTCGATTAAATCATGATGTTTCTTGATGTAACAGTTGTAACAAAGAATGACAGACTGATCGATGAGATGAAATACCTCTTTGCGGCTGTCATCACTTGTTCCAACTCTCTTGGATACCTTGCGTATCTCTGCATCATGAGGCCAGAATTTGAGACAGACATGTTCTGCCTCACCGCAGTGAATACAAGATTTATCTGTGAGGAATTCGTTTAGGAGAAATACTCTTTTCTGATAATTTCTCCGTGAAACTTTTTTGATGGTGTCTTTGTATTTTTCATAATGTTCATTCATAATTCTATTTATATGATATAACACTTATAAAAATGAGTTTTGTAAAAGAAGTTTTTTATAAATATCTGTATAACAACTACAACTCTTTAAGTTAGGAGTAAAGACATGGGATTTTTAGTTTCACCCGGCGTTCATGTACGGGAAATTGATCTTACTAATGTTGTTCCTGCTGTATCCACCTCTATCGGTGCTGTTGCCGGACCTTTTCAAAAAGGTCCAGTGAGTTCAGTTACCGCTATTAATTCGGAAGAACAGCTGTTACAAACATTTGGTAAGCCAAACAGTTCAAATTTTGAGTTTTGGTTCACCGCTGCAAACTTTTTGCAGTATGGTGACGCACTCAGGGTGGTTCGCGCAGAATCAGCCATATTAAACGCTGGTGCAAACAGTGGTATCCTCATTCGTGACGATGACCATTATGAAGCATCTTTTGCCGCTGGTGAGGGTTCTCACGGTGAGTGGGCTGCTCGTACCGCTGGTACTTGGGGTAACTCAATCGGTGTGGATATTTGTCCTAGTGCGCGAGCATTTTCACAGCAACTTGGTTCTCTGAACCTAGTTAATGGTGCTGGTGCAATTGGTGATTTGCAAATCACAGTTGATGACCAAAATGCAACTGATGCGACAATCGCAATCGGTGATATCATCCAGTTCTATACAGCAAGTGCTATTGTTGCAACCGTTAACGGTGCAATCACAGTACCATCTAAAAACCTTACGGTTGATGGTGTTTCTGGGACACTTGCAGTTGGTCAACGTGTTCTTGGTGCAGGCATCTCTGATGGTGACGAGGTGGTTAAAATTGCCACAGTTACTTCACAGACTGCTGTTATCCTTGATAAAGCAATTACGGTTGCAAACGATATTCCTTTGGTATTCTCTGCAGCTGCGGGTCACACTAAAGTAGAATCGGGTAACGTAGAGTACGAAGTTACTGCTGTTTCGGGTGAAGTTCTGACAATTCGGGTTCTTGATGACCCTGCTGGTGGTGGTCTTCAGACGATTATTCCTGATAACTCTCTCATTCGTCGTCGGTGGCGTTTCAGTGACCTCTTTGATGCGGCTCCGGGCACATCCGATTGGTCAACTGCAAATGGTCGCGGTGAACTGGATGAATTGCACGTTGCAGTTTACGACACAACAGGTGACATCACTGGTTTTGATGTTGACGTTAAAGGACAACGCACTGCGGCAGTTATCGAAGTGTTCCCATCAATGTCTAAGAACCCAAGCGCGAAGACAACACAGGGTGGTAATAATTACTATGCAGATGTTATCTTCCGTAGTTCTGGTTTCATCTACTGGACGGATCATCTGGCGGCCGGTACTAACTGGGGTACAGATGTTGCAACAGGGACGGACTACACACTAGTAAGTGGTGTTGATGTTTCTGCACTGACAGGTGGAACGGATGATTATAGTGTGACTGCCGGTGAACTGGAACTTGCTTATGACAAGTTTGCTGACACAGAAAATCTAGATATCAACCTTGTATTAGGTGGTCCAAGTTCTGCTGTTGCTGACACAATTGCTGGACATGACACTCATGTAACAATGATTACTGACCTTGTTGAACTACGAAGGGATTGCGTTGGTTTCGTATCTCCTTATCGTGCGGCAACAGTTGGTGTTACATCTTCGATTACTGCAACAGAAAATGTCAAAGACGCATTTGACACTTGCCCATCGTCCTCTTATATGGTATTCGATAGTGGATACAAGTACATGTATGACAAGTATAACGATGTGTATCGATTTGTACCACTGAACGGTGATACTGCTGGACTTTGTGCATACACAGATGGTGTTGCTGATCCTTGGTTCTCACCAGCTGGTTATAATCGTGGTGGTCTTCGCAGTGCGATTAAACTCTCTTACAACCCACAGAAAGCAGATCGTGACATTCTTTACAAGGCACGGATTAACCCAGTAGTTGATTTCCCCGGCCAAGGTGTTACACTCTTTGGTGACAAGACTGCTCTTTCTCGCCCAAGTGCATTTGACCGCATTAACGTGCGCCGACTGTTCCTTGTTCTTGAAAAAGCAATTGCCACTGCTGCTAAGTTCCAACTCTTTGAGTTCAACGATGAATTTACAAGAGCGCAGTTCCGTAATCTGGTAGAACCTTTCTTGCGGGATGTGCAGGGTCGTAGAGGTATTTTCGACTTTAAGGTAGTTTGTGACACAACTAATAACACTGGTGAGGTCATTGACCGTAACGAGTTTATTGGAGACATCTACATCAAACCAGCAAGGTCAATCAACTTTATTACACTAAACTTCATCGCCGTTCGAACTGGTGTTGCGTTTAGTGAGGTAGGAGGTTAATCATGGCTAATATAGATGACTTTAAAGCAAGCTTAATCGGTGGTGGTGCAAGAGCTAATCAGTTTCGTATCACCATCACTCCACCATCAGGTATCGCAATTGGTCTTGATACTCGTAGAACTTCGTTTCTTGTTAAGGCTGCAGCACTTCCGTCGCGTACAATCACAGAAATTCCTTTGAAGTTCCGTGGTCGTACAATCTACATGGCGGGTGATCAGGCAGAACCAGAAACTTGGGAAGTTACGTTCATTAATGACACGGACTTTGGTGTTAAGAACGCAATTGAACTTTGGTCAAACGGTATCAATGGATTTGCAACAAACACTGGTGTAATTGCTCCTTCTGATTATCAGACGGACCTTACAGTGGAACAACTTGATAGAGACGAAGCAGTTCTGAAAACATACATTCTTCGTAACTGCTGGCCAACAAACTCAGGTTCGCCAATTGAACTAAGTATGGATACTGAAAGTACAATTGAAGAGTTTTCAGTAACTTGGAGATATCAGTATTTTGATTCATCCGGCGTAAGTATCTAAATTGAACCTACTAAATAGAGAGTAGGAGATAAAAACATTATGGCAGAACTATTTGGTTTTTCAATACAAAAAGCATCTAAGGATGTAGGGCCTCGTGAGAAAACTTTCACGGACCCTACTCCTGATGATGGCGCAATTGAGGTTGCAGGCGGTGGATTCTTTTCATCTGTACTAGATACGGATGGGCGGGAACGATCTGACCTTGACCTCATTCGTAGGTATAGAGACATCTCTATGCAGTCAGAGTGTGATACAGCTATTGAAGATATCGTGAATGAAGGTATCATTTCAAATCTAAATGATATTCCAGTAAACATTGATTTAACAAACTTACCCTATCCTGATAAAATTAAAAGACGCATCAGAAATGAATTCTCTGAAGTTCTGCGACTTCTTAATTTTAATGAGAAGGGTCATGACATTTTTCGACGGTGGTACATCGATGGACGCTTGTACTATCACAAAGTTATTGATTCAAAAGACCCGCAAAAGGGTGTAACTCAGCTGAGAAACATTGACCCGACTAAGATTCGTAAGGTACGAGAAACAAAAAAAGACCCTGATCCAAAGCACAATGGTATTGAGATGGTTAAAAAAGTAGATGAGTATTTTATCTACAATGACAAAGGGTTTGTATCATCTGGTGTGCAGGGTAATAATCAGGGAATTAAAATTGCTGCTGATTCGATTGTATATGTTCCATCAGGACTCCTTGATAATAACTCAGGTCGAGTTATCTCGTATCTACACAAAGCAATCAAACCAGTTAACCAGTTGCGTATGATCGAAGATGCGATTGTTATCTATCGTATCTCTCGCGCACCAGAACGTAGAATTTTCTATATTGATGTTGGTAATCTACCCAAGATCAAAGCAGAACAGTATCTAAAAGATGTGATGAACCGTTATCGTAACAAGTTGGTATACGATGCAAGCACAGGTGAGATTCGGGATGACCGAAATCACATGTCTATGTTGGAAGATTTCTGGCTTCCTCGCCGTGAAGGTGGTAGGGGTACAGAGATTACAACACTTCCCGGCGGTTCTAATTTGGGAGAGATTGATGACATCGTATATTTCCAACGCAAACTATACCGTTCACTTAACGTGCCGATTTCAAGACTTGAAGCAGAAAACGGATTTAGTCTTGGACGAGCCTCTGAAATTACTAGAGACGAACTCAAGTTTACCAAGTTCGTACAACGTATTCGTAAGAAATTCGTCCCCCTATTCACTGACTTGCTCAAGACTAACCTACTCCTTAAAGGTGTAATCTCACCAGAAGATTGGCCGCGTATGCAAGAGCATATTCAGTATGACTTCATGGAAGATGGTCACTTTGCAGAGTTGAAAGATGCAGAACTTCTAAATGATCGTATTCAGACACTTGATGGTATTCAGTCCTATATTGGTACATTCTTCAGTAAGGAATATGTACTGAAAAAAGTCCTAAATATGACAGACGCAGAAATTCAAGAGATGCGAGCTCAGATGAAGAAGGAAGTTGAAACTGATCCATTGGATGGTGGTATTGATATGCCAGATGGTGGTGACGGTATCACAAGGTATCCACAGGATGGTGATGGTGGTGTTATTTCACCAGATCAAATGCCAGGCTATGAAGACCCAGAACAAGATGGTAAACCAAATGATGATCAAAGATTTGACAAAGGAGATAAGAAATGAGTAAGGAATTTGTAGACGCAATTGTTGGTGGTAATAATCTTGAAGCAGAGAAAGCGTTTAGTATCACAATGGCTGCAAGGGTTGGAGATGCTTTAGAAGTTAAACGCAAGGAACTTGCAAATACGTTTGTAAAGTCGAGTTATACTGATCAGGAATCGGATGTAAATGAAACGGATTGAGGAAATCTATGAATCTACAGTTGTAGAGAGGGATGAACACAGGAAATCTAAGCAATATAAGCGTCTTTCACCCAAAATGAAAGACGCAGTGGACGATTTGTTTAAAAAAATGGACTCTAAACCTTCAGATTTCCTAAATAGTTTCGAAAGAACTATAACCGATGTATCTAAGAAATATAAAGTTCCTGAGAGGGAACTTCTTGGATATTTTGAAAAAGAAATGTTAGCGATCTAGGGGATAAGAATGGCTATTGTTGCAAGAGTACTCAGAGATACCGTTGTTAATGCGCCCGGCGCTGGTGGTACAGTTACGCTTAAGGTTGATATTGAAGATGATGCTGCGGCCGATACCGCTATTTTAGATGGAAGCACATTAGATGGACATGCGAACGGTGCAAAACTACACATCGCCAGAATTTGGTGGGCATTGACTCAAGGTAGTGCTGATGATGATACTGGTCATGTTGAAATTCAAGAAGTATCTTCTGGAACAGATATTGTTCAGATTAGACTTGCCGGAACTGGACACTATGATGGTTCTGCTGGCGTTATTCCCGGCACTGCTGCAAACACAACCGCAACTTCTAGTGACCATCAAATAACTACTTTTGGTACATCTGGTTTTGTTATCATCGAATTCAAAAAAGACGAAAACTATACATCGTAAGGATAGAACAATGAAACTATTTTCAGAGGCAGTCGAAGACGTAGAGTATATCTGCGAAGCAAAGGAAGACGGTAGTAAGAACTACAAGATTCGTGGTATCTTTATGCAGGCTGACATCAAGAACCGTAATGGTCGGGTGTATCCTATGGAAGTGCTTCAAAAAGAAGTTGGAAAATACAACAAGAATTTTATTAAAGAGAACCGTGCATTTGGTGAACTTGGACATCCAGACGGACCAACCGTTAATCTGGAACGAGTATCCCACATGATTACATCTCTGGAACCTGATGGTAAAAACTTTATTGGTGAGGCGAAGATTATGTCTACGCCTATGGGTGAAATTGTGAAGAGTCTTATGGATGAAGGTGCAAAACTGGGCGTTTCCTCGCGGGGAATGGGCAGTCTAGATCAAAAAGGTGGTGCAAATTATGTGCGAGACGACTTCTATCTCGCAACGGCAGCAGATATTGTTGCTGATCCTTCTGCACCAAACGCTTTCGTGGAAGGTATCATGGAAGGTAAAGAGTGGGTTTGGAATAACGGAGCGTTATTGGAAGCGGAAATGGTAGAAATGAAAAGGGAATTTGACGTAAAGCAACGTCAAAGGAACGCAAATAGAGAAGCTTTGGCCTTTGCTAAATTTCTTAAAAGACTTTAATCTTATAAATAATAATTAACGATAAGGAGACACCCTATGTCAGAACTAGAACAAACAATTGAAGAGCTGGAAGCGGAAGTGCTTGCAGAACTAGAAGAGGCGTCTAAACAGCCTACTGATGGTGCTGCTCCTGCTGAAGGCAAGAAGGGTCTTGGTAACGAGACTCCCGGCGGCGAAGTCGATGATGGCGGTGAAGCCGTTGTCGAACCTGATGCAACAAAATCCCCAACAGATGTTGCTGCAAAAAAGGTTAAGAAAGACACATCTGCACCATCTAAAGGTGCAAAATCTGAACCCAAAGTAAAACAGGGTTCTTCTGGTGAAGCAACACCCGGCGAGTCTCAGAAACTTGCTGCTGGTGATTTTGTTGAACCCGCAGAAGGTCAGGAGGTTGTCACAGAAGCAAAACGCATGACGAAAGAAATGCTCAAAGCTGGGATGATGAAGAAGATGGAAGGTATGAAAGCCGTCGATCTGAAAGCCGCATATGAGAATATGATGGCCCCTGCTGAAGAAGAAGAGATGGACGAAGCTGCAATGTCAGAACTCAAGAAACTTGAGGATGCCAAGGCAGAGATCGAAGAGAAGATCAAGTCCATCAATGTCAAGGAAGACGTTGACGCTCTCGTAGAGGGCGAAGAACTTTCTGAAGAGTTCAAGGACAAGGCAGCGACAATTTTTGAAGCTGCTGTTAAATCGAAGACTCGCGAAGAAATCACTCGTATTCACGAAGGAATGACTTCTGAGTTTGAAGAAAAACTGGAAGAGTCGGTTGAAACTCTTACAGAAAAAGTAGATACTTATCTCAACTACGTTGTAGAGGAATGGACGAAAGAGAACGAGTTGGCAATCGAGCGTGGCCTAAAGGGCGAGATTGCAGAAGACTTTATTTCTGGACTGAAACAGTTGTTTGAAGATCATTATATTGACGTGCCTGATGAGAAATATGACGTTCTCGAAGCACAGTCTGAAAAAATTGCTGAACTAGAAGAAAAGGTTAACAGTGTTATGGAACAAAATATCGTTCTTTCCAATGTTAAGTCTGGCCTAGTTCGGGAACAGGTTATCTCTGAAGCTTGCGAAGAGTTGACCGACACTGAAATTGAAAAGTTCAAGTCTCTTACAGAAGATGTTGACTTTGCTAACGAAGAGTCCTTCAAAGCAAAACTCGACACCTTGAAGGAAAGTTATTTCCCAAAGACGATTGTTGAACAGAGTTTTGATGATGAAGACGGTGGCACCGCACAGGACATTGATACGACTGAAGCTATGGGCGCTTACATGTCGGCAATTAGTCGTAACAAAGCACGTGCCCAATAATATTATTAACGGATGTAATTAAAAAAAGGAGAAACAAATGTTTCAGACAGAACATCTACAAGAAAAGTGGCAGCCAGTCCTAGAACACCCCGATCTTCCACGGATCGAGGATTCTTACAAGCGGGCAGTTACCACTCTCATCCTAGAAAACCAAGAAAAGGCGATGCGCGAAGACCGTGGTTTCCTTTCAGAAACAGCACCAACCAACAGCACTGGTGGTTCGATTGACAATTGGGATCCAATTCTAATTTCGCTCGTTCGCCGTGCAATGCCTAACCTTATCGCGTATGACGTTTGCGGTGTGCAGCCAATGACAGGTCCAACTGGACTTATCTTTGCGATGCGTTCCTCGCTTCAGTCTTCCGATGGTGCAGAAGCTCTCGTTGACGAGTCCCTTCCGGGCGCACAGGGTCGTTCGAACCAGAACGCTGCCGGTACAATCGGTGGTGGCGACGTTGGTTCTACAGAAACTAACCCTGCTGTTCTTAATGACAGCCCTGCCGGTACTTACACAAGTGCCACAGGTATGACGACTGCTCAGGCAGAAGCCCTTGGTGATAGCGGTACGAACGCTTTCGCTGAAATGGCCTTCTCCATTGAGAAGTCAACGGTTACTGCGGTTTCCCGTGCGCTCAAAGCTGAGTACACAATGGAACTCGCACAGGACTTGAAAGCTATTCATGGTCTTGACGCCGAAACAGAACTCAGCAACATTCTGTCCACAGAAATCCTTGCTGAAATCAACCGTGAAGTTGTTCGTTCGCTGTATGTTACAGCGGTTGCGGGTGCTCAGGTTAATACAACTACTGCTGGTATCTTTGATCTGGACACCGACTCGAATGGTCGTTGGTCGGTTGAGAAGTTCAAGGGTCTGATGTTCCAGATCGAACGTGATGCCAATGCGATTGGTCAGCAGACTCGTCGCGGCAAAGGTAACATGCTGATCGTTTCGGCTGACGTTGCTTCTGCTCTTCAGATGGCAGGCGTTCTAGATTACGCTCCTGCTCTTGCTAACAAGCTAAACGTTGACGATACAGGCAACACATTTGCTGGTGTTCTAAACGGTCGCATGAAGGTCTATATCGACCCATATGCAGGCGCTAACTACATGATTGTTGGTTATAAGGGTTCTAGCGCATTCGATGCTGGTATCTTCTATTGCCCATACGTTCCACTACAGATGGTTCGTGCCGTTGGTGAAGATAGCTTCCAACCCAAGATTGGCTTCAAGACCCGTTACGGTATGGTTGCCAACCCATTTGCTACTTCAAATGGTACTGGTGCTATCGACAACTCAAGTCCTGCTGCTGGTGATCAAAACACTGGTGTAACTTCACTGGGTCGTATCGGTTACGGTTATGACTATGCTAACTGGCGTTCACAAATTCGTTGGACTTCAGTAGATATGAATGGCTTCAAAGTTGCCTTGGCTGTTGTTGATGGTGATGAATACTTGCAAGCTAAAGGCACTGGTTTCGAAAAAGATTCTCGTTTTGAAGCATCTGCTAGCTATGCATCAGCATTTGATGGCGGTTCTTTCAAACTGTGGTTAGACGGCATGACTCAAAAAGTCCGTTTTAGTGATGCAGTTGGTGACGAACGTTCTGACGCATATACTGTAGGTGGTCAATTAGTACTGGGTGGCTTTGAAGCAGTTGCTGCATATTACGATGGTGAAGGCCAAGGTATTGGTGGTCTGGGTCTAGGTGCATTTGACACTGATGGTAGTGCTCGTGAAGGTGATGGTTACTATGCTCAGTTAGGCTACCGTTTTGGTGGTCAAACATTTGTCGCAGCATCTTACGGTGAATCAACTTTGGACCGTGACAATACTCGTGTTGTTTCAGATGGTTCATTTGGTGACTTAGATTCAAACAGCATGGCTACAATCGGTATCTACCATGACGTTACAGCTAACCTGAAACTGGTTGCTGAATACTCACGCATGGAAACTGAATATCACATTCAATCTGATGAAGATGAAGTTGATGTTCTGGCTATCGGTGGTTTCATCAGCTGGTAAGCAGTTATTTTCTAAACCCTTGGGTTTAGTTTAAAACTGATAAAAAGCCTCAACCTTCGGGTTGGGGCTTTTTTTTGCTTTCAATTTCTACAGTTTGTGAATAACCGTGGTATTTACGCTAAAGTATCAGATGTTTTATTCGTAAATTCCGAGGTAAATATGTCTAACAATCTGCCGCTTATGCCTTATATCGATGCTATCAAAGCGTCAATAACTGCTCATGCTGACGAAATTGCTCAGCTGGATCAGGCAATAGGTGATGGCGACCATCTGATTAACCTGCAGCGTGGAATTGAGGCTTTGCTGAAAAACATTGAAGAGTTGGAACAACTTGAGTTTTCCGCTGCATTGAGCAAAATCGGCATGACTTTGATGTCTACCATGGGCGGTGCATCAGGATCTTTATTTGGCTCCATGTTTGTCACCATGGGCAAAACAGCGAAAGGTAAAACGTTAGATGTAACAGGTATGACCGAAATATTTACCGCTGGGGTTGAATCAATCAAAGCTCGCGGTAAAGCGGATATTGGTGAAAAAACCATGCTGGATGCTTTAATTCCGGCATCAACCAGCCTAAAACAAAGCATTAGAAATGAGGTTGAATTGTCCGCAGCTCTGGAAGATATGAAAAAAGCCGCGATTGAAGGGATGGAGTCGACTAAGGATATGCTTGCAACTAAAGGCCGTGCATCCTTTCTGGGCGAACGGGCCCGGGGACATATCGATGCCGGCGCCCGCACCAGCCAGCTGATGTTGTGTGCTATTGCTGATGTGATTATTGAAAATCATTAACCACAGTGACACAAAGTTTTAGTAGAGATTTATCCGCAGATTACGCAGATGAGCGCAGATTTAAAACCAACCTTTGGTACTGCAAACTCCTTGCACCAAAATTCAATAGTAATGCCTTGTTTAATTGCGAGGCTTTTAGATAGTTGATGACTTGAGCTTCTTCATGCCCTGATAATTTTTGCAATGCTTTCAATTCAACGATGATTGACCCAAAACATACAAAATCTGCTTTATAAGTCGTTTTAAGCGGTCTCTCGTTATAGATTATTGGTAGACATTTTTCTCGTTCATAGGGAATGCTTTTTCCCTGAAACTCAATCTCCAATGCTTCTTGATATACAGGTTCGAGAAAACCTCGGCCGAGTGACTTATGTACTCTCATTGCCGCACCAATAATTTCGTATGTTTGCATATCCTTTTGCATAATCTGCGTTCATCTGCGTAATCTGCGGATCACTAATAAAAGCTCAAACCACAGCGACATCCATGTCGATTAATTAAAAACTAACACCCCCAACGAAGTGCTGCGGTATGCACGGGGGCATCCCATAAGGCAGTCATTTCTTCATCCAGTAAGGTCAAGGTCACCGAGCAACCAGCCATATCGAGAGATGTTGTGTAGTTACCCACTAACGAGCGTTTAATTTCAACACCCTTTTCTTCCCAGAATTTAGCGGCCAGATCGAATACCAGATAAAGCTCCATCAATGGTGTCGCACCAAAGCCATTTACATGCAAAAGCACCTGTTGACCGGCTTGAGGATTTAATTCTTTATCAATAGCCACAGTAACATGCTGGACCAGCTCTTCGGCGGAGCTCATGGTCATCGGTTCGCGCCCTCTTTCACCGTGAATACCCACGCCCATTTCAATTTCGTTTTCACTAAGTTCAAATGTTGGGCGGCCCGCGGCTGGAACGGTACAGCTGGTTAACGCAAAGCCCATTGATGCGGTGTTACTGGCGACACGATCGCCAAGATTTTTACACTGGTTTAGATCTTTACCTTGCTCAGCCGCAGCACCGACCATTTTCTCAATAATCAATGTTCCTGCGACCCCGCGACGACCTGTGCTATGTGCTTCAGGTAACGAAACATCATCTTTTACTAATACTGTTTCGTGCTGACATTCCAGCATTTCAGCGGCAATTTCAAAGTTCATCACATCGCCAGCGTAATTTTTAACAATGAACAACACGCCAGCACCATTTTCAACGGATTCTGCCGCGGCCAGCATTTGATCCGGGGTTGGAGAGGTAAAGATCTGTCCCGGGCAGGCCGCATCCAGCATGCCTTTGCCTACCAGTCCGGTATGCAGTGGTTCATGACCTGAACCACCGCCAGAAATAAGTGCAACTTTTGGTTCTGTTGAAATAGTTGCACGACGTATAAATGCAGGCTGCTGTTGTAGCGAAACGATATCCTGATGTGCTTTGGCAAAGCCATTGAGGCTTTCATCAAGCAGATTATCAACGTGATTAATTATTTTTTTCATTCTCTCACTCCTCTCTCTTTAGAGCTGTTTTAATAATTCTGTTATTTCCTGAATATCCTGGAAAACCCAATCCGGTTTGTAATCAATCTCCGCCAGATCAGCTTCAGATGACACTCCCGTTAGCACCATAATACTGCGCATACCGGCATTCACGGCCCCTAAAATATCTGTGTTCAATCGGTCACCGATGGCGATTGTATTATGTTTATCAGTACCCAGAATCTCAAAAGCCTGTTGATACAAAATGGGTTCCGGTTTACCAATGACTATTGGTTCAATTCCGGTCGCAGCGGTTAATGCTGCCAGCACACCACCATTTCCCATGACTTCACCTAATTCAGTGGGTAAGGTCGTATCGGCGTTAGTCGCATAAAATTCTGCACCAGCCCGTAGATTTAAGGTTGCTGTAGCCAATTTGTTCCAGTTCAGTTGCCTATCCAAACCAGAAACCACAATATCGGCCCAGATATCACCTGTTTCTGCATCAGGATCAGTAGGATAATAGGTCGATGTTATGGTAAAACCCTGCTGTTGCAATGGTTCGATAAGACCGGACTCGCCGATGACAAATACTCGCCGTTTCGTTGCAGGCAATGTATCAACCAAATAGCGGGCAGTCGCCATACTGGAGGTCAGAATCTCTTTGGCTGACACCTCAACGCCCATATCTGCCAGTTTTTTTAGATATTGTTGTTGCGTCAGACTGGCATTATTTGTCGCGAGCACAAATGGAATTTTTGCGGCACGCAACGTAGAAAAAAACTCTGTTAAACCCGGCAATGGTTTACTACCCTGCCATAAGACACCATCCATATCGATGATGAATGCACCCAGGTCGTTGATTGTTTGCATGATTACCTGCTTATCAAATAGTGTAATTAAAGTAAAACTCCAAAAAGCGTCGCACAGAACAAAATAGACTGTCCAGTTATAAACAAACGCGAAAATCGTTAAAAACCCGGAAAAATTGACATAAATGAACCTTGTGCTTTATAGTCTGCGAGCGTATTTTCAACGTAAAACTACAAATTAAATCAATTATTAGGAGCATGTCAGCATGGCAAAAGCACTTATCCAAATGGCTCTGGATTCTCTGGACTTCGATCAAACTCTCGCATTGGCGGAACAAGTTGCACCTTATGTCGACATTCTTGAAGTCGGTACACCTTGCATCAAATACAATGGTTTAGAAATCGTCACTGCCCTGAAAACCAAATTCCCTAACAACCTGATTCTGGTTGACCTGAAAACAATGGATGCTGGTGAATATGAATCAACTCCATTCTATGAAGCAGGCGCAGACATCTGTACTGTTCTGGGCGTATCTGACAAAGCAACTATGGGCGGCGTTATCAAAGCAGCCAATGCTAACAATGCAGAAGCTCAAATTGACTTGATCAGCGTTAAAGACAAAAAAGCTGTTGCAACTGAAGCCGCTAAAAACGGTGCGCAAATCATCGGTGTTCACACTGGTTTGGATGCGCAAGCAGCTGGTCAAACACCATTTGCTGATCTGCAAGCAATCGCTTCATTGAACCTGGGTGTTCGTATTTCTGTCGCTGGTGGTCTGAACAAAGATACCATTCAGAAAACAATCCAAGCTGGCGCAACTATCGTTGTCGTTGGTGCTGCTATCTACGGTGCACCTTCACCAGCAGATTCTGCTAAAGAACTGCGCGCATTGGTTGATGCTGCGTAAGCAGAACAAACAGTAGCATAAATAAAAACGAGTGGCCCTGTGCCACTCGTTTTTTTTACGCTTAGCTGACTCATCCGGATTTCATGTTGTAAGTTCTGCCGGTATAACTTATTGACCATGCAGATAAATTGGTCAAAAACAGCAGAGCGTGATTATAATCCGTAGTCTGCAATCCTGCTGGCTTGCCACACAGAATCTAAAATAGTAATTTACCCGTTGCACCAACCTCATCATGTTGGGCAGATGGGGTTAAAAATGTAACAGGGGTATACTCATGAGTGATAAAGGATTTTTTGCTTCAATCTGCAGCTTTTTTAAAGGCTTGTTTTCGTCTGACAATGATAGTTGTTGTAAACCGGAATCAAAAACTGCAGCAGCACCGAAAAATACAAATGATGGTTTAACTGGTGTAGAACGCTACATCCGCAACCAATCACAAAGCGGTTCAAAATTAACTGGCGTTGAAAAATATATTCGCAACAAACTGTCAGCAAATAAACCTGTGACAGGTGTTGAAAAATATCTTCGCAGCAAAGCTAATGCCGCTCCATTAACCGGTGTTGAGCGTTATATTCGCAGCAAAGCTTAACTAGCCTTTATTACGAATAACTTACCCGCCACCAAATGATGGTGGGAAAACAGTCGGTTTTAAACCGGCTATGGTCTTCGTGATATTAAAATTTTTTAAGCTCAACAGCTCTACAAACTAACTCAAGAAGGTAAGAAAATGGCGAATTTACTTGATCAATTAAAGCAAATGACCGTCGTTGTTGCTGATACGGGTGATATTCAAGCAATTGAAAAATACACTCCACGTGATGCAACAACCAACCCATCACTGATTACAGCTGCAGCACAAATGCCTCAGTATCAAGGTATTGTTGACGATACATTGAAAGCAGCACGTCAATCGCTTGGTGCTGATGCACCTGCATCTGAAGTTGTCTCTCTGGCTTTTGACCGTTTGGCCGTTTCTTTTGGTCTGAAAATTCTGGAAATCATTCCAGGTCGTGTTTCTACTGAAGTAGATGCACGTCTTTCTTATGACACTGAAGCCACTATCGCTAAAGGCCGTGACCTGATTGCACAATACGAAGCAGCGGGTGTTTCACGTGATCGTATTCTGATCAAAATTGCTTCTACATGGGAAGGCATCCAGGCTGCAGCCGTTTTGGAAAAAGAAGGTATTCACTGTAACCTGACATTGCTGTTTGGTCTCCACCAAGCCGTAGCTTGTGCTGAAAATGGTATTACACTGATTTCTCCATTTGTTGGTCGTATCCTTGATTGGTATAAAAATGATACTGGCCGTGATTCTTATGAATCTCATGAAGATCCAGGTGTGCTTTCAGTCACTGAAATCTACAGCTATTACAAAAAATTCGGCTATAACACCGAAGTTATGGGTGCAAGTTTCCGTAATGTAGGTGAGATTACTGAATTGGCGGGTGTTGACTTACTGACAATTTCTCCAAAACTGTTAGATGAATTACAAAACACAGAAGGCACTCTGGAGCGTAAACTGTCTCCAGAAGTTGCAGCTCAATCTGATGTTGCAAAACTGAATTTGGACAAAGCCACTTTCGATGCCATGCATGCAGAGAACCGCATGGCGGCAGAAAAACTGTCAGAAGGTATTGATGGTTTTGCCAAAGCACTGGAATCACTGGAAGAACTGCTGGCTACACGTCTGGCAAATCTGGAAAGCTAATTATTGATTAGCAATCTGCAATCAGGTTACGGATTATCCGCAACCTGATTCAACAGATTTTGGCTCAATTGACTTATCGCCAAATTCTGAACTATAGTCCCGCTCGCTCTGCGAAGCGTGGCAATAATTTTTATTAAAATTTTTAGGAGTAAATACACATGGCTGAAATTCAAATGGCTCTGGATTCATTGGATTTTGACGCAACTATGGCGCTGGCTGAACAAGTCGCACCTTACGTCGATATTCTGGAAATCGGTACACCTTGCATCAAGTACAACGGTCTGAAATTAGTTAAAGCTCTGAAAGCTGCTCACCCAGACAAGAAAATTCTGGTTGACCTGAAAACTATGGATGCTGGTGAATACGAAGCAACTCCTTTCTTTGAAGCTGGTGGTGATATCACTACTGTATTGGGTGCTTCTGATGAAGCGACCATGAAAGGTGTTATCAAAGCTGCAAACGCTAACAATGCAGAAGCTCAAATCGATTTGATCGGTGTTGAAGATAAATCTGCTGTTGCAAAACAAGCTGCTGCTAACGGCGCGCACATCATCGGTGTTCACACTGGTCTGGACGCTCAAGCTGCTGGTCAAACTCCATTCGAAGATCTGAAAACCATCGCTGGTCTGGGTCTGAATGTTAAAGTTTCTGTTGCTGGTGGTATCAACAAAGACACCATCCAAAGCACAGTTCGTGCTGGTGCTGATATCGTTGTTGTTGGTGCTGCAATCTATGGCGCACCTTCTCCAGCAGAATCTGCTAAAGAACTGCGTGCATTGGTTGACGCAGCATAAGGATTAGTAAAATGACAATGCATCGTGATCTAGTTGTAAACAAAATCACTGATATTCTGAAAGCAACTGACAGTTCACTTGAAGCCGAATTTGTTGCTATGTGTGATGGTGCCAAGCGCATCTTCATCACTGGCGCAGGTCGTTCAAGACTGGTAGGCAACTTTCTGGGTATGAGATTGATGCATAGTGGTTATACCGTCTATGTTCAAGGTGAAATCAGTACACCAAGTATCCGTGAAGGCGATTTGTTAATCGTTATCTCGGGTTCTGGTGAAACAACACAGCTGGTTTCGTTTGCGAATAAAGCTAAATCTGAGAACGCTAAAGTGGTTTTGATTTGTTCAAAATCCAGTTCAACGATTGGTGATATCGCAGATAAAACAATTCAGATTGGTACTGATAGCAGCTTTGCCCCAACAAAGGGCATGCCTATGGGAACCATGTTTGAATTGTCTACTTTGATTTTCCTGGAAGCTATTGTTTCTCATTTAATTCATGAGAAAGGTATTCCAGAAGAAGAAATGAAATATAGACACGCTAATATGGAATAACCACTTTTCCTTAGCAATAAAATTAAAACGGGTAACCTTCGGGTTGCCCGTTTTTTTTATGTCTGTCGTTCTCACCTCTCAAAACGGTATAATATCTGGCTATTTAAATTAAACCGGTTCTGAGAGTTATGTCCGCCAAAACACTTTATGACAAATTATGGGATCAACATGTTATCCGCAGTGAACAGGATGGTACTGCACTGATTTACATTGATCGTCATCTGGTTCACGAAGTCACCTCCCCGCAGGCTTTTGAAGGCTTGCGTCTGGCTGGCCGTATTCCATATCGCTTGAATTCAATTCTGGCAACGCCGGATCACAACGTACCAACCAGCCATCGCGAACAAGGTATTGCTGATCCAATTTCTCGGTTACAGGTTGAAACGCTGGATCAAAATTGCGCACAATTTGGTATTACTGAGTTTGGCCTGAATGATTTACGTCAGGGTATTGTGCATGTTGTCGGTCCGGAACAAGGCGCTACATTACCCGGTATGACGGTGGTTTGTGGTGACTCGCATACCTCTACGCATGGTGCTTTTGGTGCATTGGCTTTTGGTATTGGTACATCAGAAGTTGAGCACGTAATGGCAACGCAATGCTTAATTCAACGCAAATCCAAGAACATGCTGGTAAAAGTCGAAGGTCATGTAAACCCAGGCATTACGGCCAAAGATATCGTTCTGGCCATTATTGGTGAAATTGGTACCGCTGGCGGTACCGGCTACGCCATTGAATTTGCCGGTGAAGCTATTCAGGATTTATCCATGGAAGGCCGGATGACCGTGTGCAACATGACGATTGAAGCCGGTGCCCGTGCTGGAATGATCGCTGTAGATGACACAACCATTAATTATCTGAAAGATCGTCCTTTTGCTCCTAGAGGAGAAAACTGGGGTAAAGCTGTTGCCGCCTGGCGTGACTTACACAGTGATGCTGATGCACATTTTGATAAGGTCGTGGTGCTTGATGCAAGCCAAATCAAACCTCAGGTTACCTGGGGCACATCCCCAGAAATGGTGGTTCCTGTGGATGCCAATATTCCAGATCCCGCAGCAGAAAGTGATGCCGTGAAACGAAATGGTATGCTCAAAGCGTTGAAATACATGGGCTTGAATGCGAATCAGCCAGTAAAGGACATCCGTCTGGATCGAGTATTCATCGGTTCCTGTACCAACTCACGTATTGAAGATTTACGCGAAGCTGCAGCTGCAATTAAAGGTGGAAAAGTTTCCGCTACTGTAAAGCAAGCGATGGTTGTTCCAGGCTCGGGCTTGGTGAAACAACAGGCCGAACAGGAAGGTCTGGATAAAATCTTTGTAGAAGCAGGCTTTGAATGGCGTGATCCAGGTTGCTCAATGTGTCTGGCAATGAATGCAGATCGTCTGGAAGCAGGTGAACATTGTGCCTCTACATCCAACCGCAATTTTGAGGGACGTCAAGGACAAGGTGGCCGCACGCATCTGGTGAGTCCAGCAATGGCAGCAGCCGCAGCGATTGCTGGCCATTTTGTTGATATTACTGCACATTAATGGCGACCAATTATCAAGCCGCTGAGGCTGAACTCAGTACCTTGCGTGATTTTCTGCGATGGACCACCTCAAGGTTTGAAGAAGCCAGATTATTTTTTGGTCATGGCAATAACGACGCATTTAATGAAGCCACGCAACTGATTCTGCATAGCCTGAAACTTCCAGTAACTGAATTACCGGAATTGTTTCTCGATGCACGGCTGTGTAGTGCTGAAAAACAGGCTTTACTGCACTTGGTCAAACGGCGAATTGAAGAACGGGTACCAGTACCTTATCTGACACATGAAGCCTGGTTTGCTGGCCTGCCCTTTTATGTGGATGAACGTGTACTCATTCCGCGCTCTCCTTTTGCCGAATTAATTGATAGCCAATTTGCTCCCTGGTTGCAGGATGCAGATTCGGTCGAACGTATTCTGGATATGTGTACCGGCAGTGCCTGCATCGCCATTGCGCTGGCAATGACGTTTGAAGGTGCTGAAGTTGATGCCGTTGATATCAGTGATGAAGCGCTGAGCGTTGCCCAGATTAATAAAAACAAACATTTGCTCGGAGATGAGCTGTCGCTTATCAAATCAGATCTATGGACGGAATTAAATCAATCTCGCCAATACGATTTGATTATCAGTAATCCCCCCTATGTGGGTGATCTTGAGATGTCCAGCTTGCCAGCCGAATATCACCATGAACCGGTCCATGCCCTGCAGGCTGATGATAATGGTCTTGCTCTGGTAGAGCAGATCATCATTGGCGCAGCAAAGTTTCTTACTCCACAGGGATTACTGTTTGTTGAAGTAGGCAACAGCGATCTCGCAGTGGATGAAAGATGGCCGGAAACTCATTTTTTATGGCTGGACTTGGATCAAGGTGGTCATGGGATCTTTATGCTCACCCAAGCGCAATGTGCTGAGTTTGCAGCCGCTTAGTCCTGAGTTTCGATCACCGGATTTTCAGACTCTGACTCAAAAATCCTTACACAGTTACGGCCTGCCATTTTAGCCTGATACATCGCCCGATCAGCCATTTCAAACAGGCTGTTAAGCGTATCCTGTTTATCCTGTCGAAGCGTTGCCACACCAACACTGATTGTAATAGCGATACCAGCGGGCTTGAATCGCGTCAGCCGTTTCTGCATACGCTGCATCAATAATGCTGCAGTCTGATTGTCACAGCCTGGCAACAACAAGACAAATTCTTCGCCGGACCAGCGGGCAATCATATCAACATCACGGACGTGGCGTTTCAGCCAGTTACCCAATTCTGCCAGCAGATTGTCCCCACGGACAAAACCATATTGCTCGTTAATGGCCCGAAAATGATCCAGATCGATAACCGCCATCGCCAAGTCACGTTTGAATCGGTAAGCCTCACTTAAATATTTACCGGCAAATTCACGTAATGCATGACGATTAAATAATTGCGTCAGTTCATCCAGCATTGCCAGGCTGCATAATGAGTTTTGCTGTGCCCTTAATTCACGGAAATTCTGATAGCTGGTTATGTGATTAAACACCCGCTGACGCAGCTCTTCACGGACAATCGGTTTGGAGACAAAATCATTTACACCGAGATGAAATAACTCAATTTTGCGGGATACATTATCAAACCCGGAAGTGGCTATGATGGGCACATTGCCATAGTCTTCACGCAAACGACGTATCTTTCTGACCAGGGTAATACCACTCATGCTTCCTTCCAGCATGATGTCGGTAATCACCAGATCATAATCGCCGCCACTGAATGCCTCCCATGCCTCTTCTGCAAAGGTATAAGCATCAACATCCAGCCCCATATCGGTTAATAAATCGATAATGATGGTCTGTAAAACCCGGGAATCTTCGATAAACAGTACCCGGCCAGATAACTGGCGGGTTTCACGCTGAGCCAGGCGTTGCACATAAATGCCTAATTCAGATTCGTCATGTTTGCTGAAGATGTCGGTGGCACCGGCCAGTAATGCCTGTTTTAGGGTGCGGGCGTTATCGGTTTCCGTCATCACCAGCACAGCAGCGTAATCATAGCCGTTGATAGCACGTAATTGACCGCAGAACTCACTCCCAGCGATATCTGGCAGATCATCACTGCAACAGACTAATCGATATCGTGTCTGCTGAGCATGTTCAAGACCTTGATTCCCGGTCTCTGCGTGGTCCACTTCAAACCCGGCAGCCGACAATAGCGCACGAGCCTTATTTCGAAATTCAGTAGATGCGTCTACTACTAATGCATTGAGTTTTTGCACTATGCCAATCCTTTATTCTAATGTGCATTCTGCCTGTTGCTGAACATTAACAGCAAGCTTTCCCTGACAGAATTTGTTGCGTAAAACTTGTCCGAAGGTAAAAACCACAAGGATGATACCATTCTTCCTCGCCGTCATGCCCTATCTGCCGGGTAATTACCCGGCTATTGGCTGCCTTGGGTCTTATCTGTAAAAAACGTCCCAGTTTCGCTGTCACGGCACCTTCAGCGATCATTATTTCCATCAATTCTTCCCAGTCCTGCTGCAGAACTGTTTCCTGCTGTTCCGAGGGCTGCCATAAAATAGCCTGTCCAATAAATCGATCTGCTAATGCAATAGCATTATCGGCTTCAACCGGCAACCACAAAACCTTGCTCAGTTTACGACGTAACCATGATGTCTGCCAATGCGTTTCAGACAGCGCTTTGGGTGTCACCGTGCAGACATATGTCGATTCTTTTGGCTCACCACGGGTATTCAGTGGAATGGTTTTTAATTCGATACCCAGAGCAACAAAATCCGGTTCCGCCTGATTACCGGCATCGGCGCCCAGAATGCGCTCCAGTAGATTGCCTAACCAACCTTTATGACGCCGCAAATCTGCCGGAACCACCAAGCCTGATTGCTGCGCAAGCTGACCAACCGTTTTGCCAGCTATTTGCTGGCAACGATGCATCAGTTCAGCTTCAGAGGCAGGAGGAGAAACTGGAACCGGTTCCGGGTAAATATGATCAGACATGAGTGGCATGATAATCTAGTACGTTTAAATCTGCTTAAGGCGATTCCGGTGAAAGCGCTTACTATTGAACATCTGAATAAAACCTATCGCAATGGCTTGGAAGCACTCAAAGATATCAACCTTAAGGTTGAAGAAGGTGATTTTTTTGCACTGTTAGGGCCAAATGGTGCTGGCAAATCCACTACCATCAGCATTTTAACGTCATTAGTCACAAAAACCAGTGGCTCGGTAACCATCTTTGATGCCGATCTGGACAGTCAAACCGAACTGGCTAAAAGTTATATCGGATTGGTGCCACAGGAATTTAATTTTAATGGTTTTGAGCAGGTTAAACACATTCTGGTGACTCAAGCCGGTTATTACGGTGTTCCAGCAAAAGAAGCGGAACCGCGTGCAGATGTCTTGCTAAAGCAATTAGGACTTTGGGAAAAACGACACACAGCCTCCCGTTCATTATCCGGTGGTATGAAACGCCGGTTGATGATTGCCCGGGCACTTGTACACAATCCACGGCTGCTTATATTGGATGAACCTACAGCGGGTGTGGATATTGAGTTGCGGCGCTCGATGTGGGTATTTTTACGTGAAATCAATCAACGTGGCACCACTATCATCCTGACGACGCACTATCTTGAGGAAGCGGAAAACCTGTGTCGAAATATCGCCATCATCGACAAGGGCCGTATCGTTGAAAATACCGATATGAAATCGTTATTGAATCGCCTTGATAAAGAGACTTTTGTACTGGATTTGCTTGAACCTCTGACTGACAGCAGTTTGCTACAGGGGATTGAATACCATCAGGTTGATCCAACAACCATAGAGGTCGAGCTTCAGCGCCAGGAAGGCCTGAATGATTTATTCACTGTATTAACCGAACGTGGCATAAAAGTGGGGAGTATGAAAAACAAGGTGAATCGTCTCGAAGAATTATTTTTAACCCTGGTTGAACGTCCGGAGTCTGTCGAATGAATAACCGCCGCCAGCACCACTGGATTGCCTTTTCAACCATTGTCACCCGGGAAATCAGACGTTTCCTGCGGATTTGGGCTCAAACACTGTTACCGCCAGCGATTACCATGACTTTATATTTCATTATTTTCGGTAATCTCATTGGTAGCCGAATTGGTGAGATGGATGGTTTCAGTTATATGGAATATATCGCTCCCGGCATCATCATGATGGCCATTATCAACAATGCCTATTCCAATGTTGCTTCGTCCTTTTTCAGTGCCAAGTTTCAAAACCATATTGAAGAGCTGATGGTTTCGCCCGTTCCCAACTATATTATCCTCGCAGGATATGTTGTCGGTGGTGCAGCACGTGGCCTGTTTGTTGGACTTATTGTGACGCTGGTTTCACTGATATTTACCAAACTTACCGTTCAACATATCGGGATTACCATAAGCATGGTCTTTCTCAGTGCCGTCATGTTTGCATTAGGCGGATTTATTAACGCCTTATACGCGCGCAGCTTTGATGAAGTCTCAATTATTCCAACCTTTATCCTCACGCCGCTGACCTACTTGGGTGGCGTATTTTATTCAATTTCTCTGCTGCCCGAATTCTGGCAAAACGTTTCCATGTTGAATCCGGTTTTATATATGGTCAATGCGTTCCGCTACGGGATCTTAGGAGTCTCTGATATTCCGGTAGCAGCTGCGTTTGCCATTATTCTGGGCTTTATAGTTGCACTGACGAGCTATGCGCTTTATTTGCTGCATAAAGGTACTGGCTTGAGGGATTGATTTTTATGAACCACAGAGACACAGAGGACACGGAGTTTTTATTATTGATTTATCCGCAGATTACGCAGATTTTCGCAGATGCTTTATGAATGATTTAACAAGTCGGTTTGAAAGACGTTAGCCCTCATGATCCTTTTGTGATGTATTACTGAATCAACCTGAAAACCATTTATTTAATCTGCGTCCATCTGCGTAATCTGCGGACTATTTTTAGAAAGTCTTAACAAACCACACTTTAGAATGGGAGTAAAAGTAGCGTTTATACCTATCCCATTTATTAAATCTCTGTGTCCTCTGTGCCTCTGTGGTTACTTTTATAATCTCAGCCTATCAATTGGAGCGCATCGCGAACGACTTCAATCCCGGCTCCGGGTAAATGGGCATTTTCACTTAAGTGCCGCCGCCAGCGACGTGCGCCGGGCAAGCCTTGAAATAAACCCAGCATATGGCGGGTGATTGACTTCAAGGGTCTCCCCTCTTTCATACGCATTTCAATATATGGCAGCATCAATTCGACTATTTCATGCTGACTCGGGATTAAACGATCATCATTAAAAATTCGTTTATCGGCTTCAGCCAATAAATATGGCTGATGATAAAGCGCCCTTCCCATCATCACCCCATCCACCTGTTGCAGATGTTTTACGGCTTCATCCAGCGTGTGTATACCGCCATTAATATCCAGATGCAAATCAGCAAACTCCTGCTTGATTTGATACACCTTTGAGTATTCAAGTGGTGGTATATCACGATTTTCTTTTGGGCTTAAACCTTTCAGCCAGGCTTTACGGGCATGCAAAATCACTGCATCGACTTCAACCTGATAAATTGCGTCAACAAATTGCCTGACAAATTCATAGCCGTCGTGCTCATCAATCCCTAATCGGGTTTTAACGGTGATGGGAATATCGGTTGCCTGTTTCATTGCAACCACACATTCAGCTACCAACTGAGGTTCGGCCATTAAACAGGCACCGAAGCGTCCATTTTGCACACGGTCACTGGGGCAACCGACATTCAGGTTAATTTCCTGATAACCGGCCTTTGCGCCTAACTTGGCACATTTTGCTAATTCTGCCGGGTCACTGCCACCCAACTGCAATGCCATAGGATATTCAATTTCATCATGGTCCAGAAAGCGTTGATGATCGCCGTGGAGCAATGCGCCGGTGGTGATCATTTCGGTATACAGCAAGGTATGTTTGGAAATAAGTCGACACAAATAACGAAAATCCCGATCGGTCCAGTCCAGCATGGGTGCCAGTGATAAGCGATGGGCGAATTTAATATTGGCTGTCAATGTCATAATAAAACCTGTTTAATCCGACATTTTCGCAAATCAATCGCTAAAATGCCCATTTAATCTGTTTTTTAAGTCAGTCGATGAGCACCATCAAGATTAACGATCTCTCCATTGCTGTTGTCCGAAGCACACGCAGAAAGACCATCGCCATCAAAATTCAGGAAGGCAACGTCACTGTGCACTTACCCAAATTAATGCCCTTATGGTTGGCAAAACAGTTTGTGCTGCGCAAACAGCACTGGATCGAGGATAAATTAAAGAATTTTCAGCAGCGTCCGCCCAAGAGACAATTTATTGAAGGTGAATTACAACCTTTTATGGGCGAACACTATCCATTACATATTATTCAGGAGCCTCAGCGCCAGAGACTGCATGTTCAATTTGATCAACAGAAACTGGTGATTATGGCCCCGTCAAAAGTAACAACCTTGCAAATAAGACAGGCCTTAACCAGATGGTACAGACGTCAGGCAGAATCGTTATTAAAGGAGCGGGTAAAGCAGCTTGCTGAACAAACTGGGCTGCGGCCAAATCAGATTCAGATTAAAAGCTATAAAGCCCGCTGGGGCAGTTGTAATTTAAAAGGAGATATCCAGCTTAATTGGCAATTAGTTCAGGCCACACAGTCGATAAACGATTACGTCATCATTCATGAATTATGTCATCTGCGTCAGCATAACCATTCAAAGGCCTTTTGGGATTTGGTTGGGCAGTTTGACCCCAATTTCCGTGAGCATCGCAGTTGGTTGAAACATCATGGACATCAGCTGGTTATCTAAACGGATCTGCTTAACTTGGTAATTTTTCCATTATGAATTAATATATGTCACATTGAATAAGGAACGCTGCGACAGAGAACACTCTGCTAGGCTTATTCAATTTTACATTCCAAACGGCGTTCATTATTACAGGTCACTGGTAGTAATGGGCGTTTCATCCGAACTTTACCCATAGTTAAACTATCATTACCTTATTTGAATTTTAATGAGGAAGTTGTCTATGAGTAATGCTTATCTTTTTACCTCTGAATCCGTATCAGAAGGTCATCCAGATAAAGTAGCAGACCAAATTTCCGACGCTGTTTTAGATGCAATCCTGACCAAAGATCCCCACGCTCGTGTTGCCTGCGAAACATTGATTAAAACCGGTGTTGCGATTGTTGCTGGCGAAATTTCAACCAGCGCCTGGGTAGACTTGGAAGATATTGTTCGTAAAACCATCACGGATATTGGTTACAACAGCTCCGAGGTTGGTTTTGATGGCCAGACTTGTGGGGTCATGTCGGTTATCGGTAAGCAATCCGGTGACATTGCCATGGGTGTGGATCGTGAAACAGAAGAAGATCAAGGTGCCGGTGATCAGGGCTTGATGTTTGGTTATGCCAGCAATGAAACCGAAGTGCTTATGCCTGCGCCGATCACTTATGCACATCGTCTGGTCAAACGTCAGGCTGAAGTCCGTAAAAGCGGTGAATTACCGTGGTTACGTCCCGATGCGAAAAGCCAGGTGACATTTGCCTATGAAAATGGCGTACCGGTCGGTATCGATGCGGTGGTGCTATCAACCCAGCATAACCCTGAAATCAGCCAGTCTGATCTGAAAGAAGCGGTAATGGAGCTCATTATCAAACAAACGCTTCCAGCTGAGTGGCTAACAAAAAATACTCGTTACCATATCAATCCCACCGGGCAATTTATTATTGGTGGTCCTGTAGGTGATTGCGGACTCACCGGTCGTAAAATTATCGTCGACACCTATGGTGGCATGGCCCG
>OJGS01000077.1_pt1 | contig 41323 bp, 29 predicted proteins | sample 1594531 | NCBI WGS metagenome assembly OJGS01 (sample SAMN05416816, study PRJEB24817) | seawater metagenome | isolation source: Sea water | place: Canada:Atlantic | collected 2013-07 | reverse complement strand
TGCATATCGTCGGCAGCGTCAGATGTGTATAAGAGACAGTCATTACACAGATCAGATGGAATTGTATTCAAATTTTGAAACAAAAACAATGTCATTTGATCGATTAGATGTTATGAAAACGGCAAAAAGAGTATATGCTCCAAAGTAGGCGTTTTGTAAAATTAGTTTAGTTGAAAATTGTATAATCTACTTTTTTTGTTTTGAGATTACCCATTTTGGCGGTAAGAACTTTTATTAATTTTTGTTGGTAAGGATAATTTTCTTTTAGGCAATCTTTTTGAGCAGCATCAAAAATTTTAATGGAGGCAAAATAGTCTGTTTTAGTTTCAGCACCATCTGTCACTACTGTAAATAAGGTATTATTCTCATCTAGTAGCTTTACCTTTTCCCAAATAAAACTATTGATGTTTTTTTGATGTATTCCCTTAATTTTCTTGTTCCAGTCTCCAAAATTTTGATACATTAATTTCATACCGTCTTTAGCTGATTTAATTTTGTAGAATCTAAGCTCATGTATATATATAGTATCATTTTCAACTAAAATTGGTGTGCTTACAATTTTAAATTGAGTGTAGGCCTCTTTTACAGAAACATCTTTATATGAAGAGCAACTAAAAATAGAAATAATAGAAAGAATAAGAATGTATTTTTTCATGGGAAAATTAGACACAACACTACTAGACAACTTTTTTCTCTATGGCTAAAAAGTGGGTTACTTTATCGGTATACAAAGGAATAATTTTAACCTCACATTTATAAGGAGTCTTATCTTTTTTGTAATTGGTGATAATTTCTGCAAAAGGCTTTAATTCGTCTAGTTTACCTCTAATTCGCTTTTTGGTTTCTGGCAAAGTATTTTGCCCTTGTAAAAAATTAGGTGTTTTATTTAGTGCGTATTTCTTTGTATAGCCTGTCATTTCTGTAAAGCCGTTGTTTACCCAAAGTATTTTTTGATTGATATCTGTAATAATTAAGGCTTCAAAATCTTGATCTTTAAAAATTCCATCAATTTCATTTTTCCAGTGAGCTTTTTGGGCAAATAATTTTATAAAATCAATGTCACTTTCAATTTTTAGGTTCTCTAGTGTTAGATTGTAATCTTGACTAAAGATATCCCAACTTGCCAGTGGCATGATACTTTCTTTAAGCGGAGTAATTTCAGACATTATATTTTCGCACTCAGAATCTGAGATAGAAGAAATAAAAATGTCTAAAGACATCATATTAGAAAGATTGTTTTTCATGTTGTTTCTTTTTCTTTATACTTCTTATAGCAATTGAAGTCTAAGTTAACTGCCTTACAAAAGTACAAAATTTTTCAAAAAAGCATAAAAAAATATTTCATGGTTTTTTAGCTCATTTATATTGTGGTTTTATCTGTGTAGAAGAAGTGTGAAATGAGCTAAATAAAAAACAGCAGCAATCTAAATACCGTAACTGCTGCCATTTATGATAGTATCTTTAAATTGGAAATGTTCTAACTAGGCTTAGTCATTTGTTTTTTCGTCTAAATGTTCTGTAATAAAGGCAAGTATTTTTGGTAATTCTCCATCTACTAAGTTTTTTAGAGGTTTAAAAGGTGTTCCATCAAAATACCTAGAAATTGTGCCTTGACCGTTTGGAGCTCCATGATCTGCTTGAATAGATTTTCTCCATAATTCTGCATGCTTTTTCCATTCTTTTTGCTTTACTTCTTCAGGAGCTGTAAACCATACGTTCCAATACAATATATTGCCCTCTGAAAGCATATTTCCACTTGCTGTGTTAAATATATCTAAGATTAATTGGTTAAACTTATTTACTTTTTCTGAATTAGTTGGCTTAATAGCGCCTATTTGAACCTCTAAATTTCCAACCGACCAAGATATTTCTTTGTGTTGTGCAAATTTTGGGATGTCAAATTTGTGACTTTGACCAGAAATTAATGGAAATTCTGGTGTACTTGGGTTGTTAGGTAAAAATGTTTGTATTTCTATTGCATTTTCTTTGTTGAACGGAAAAGGTAATTTACGAAGGCTAAAATACGATTTAATCATTTTCACATATTCCCTTTTTAAGGAATCAGGAGCAAACCAAATTTTACCTGTAACACTCATATCTGCTGATAATATTCTGTCTGTTTCATCTGCCCAGCCCCTATTACCAGTAACAGTAACTTCTACATTTAGGCTTCCAAAATGTTTAGTAGCGTATCCTTGTTGTGGACAGATAATAGAATAAACGCGTCCTTCGTTTGTGTATCCTAGTCTAGAAATATCTGGAGCAAACATTTGATAGCACATTTTTTTTTCGCTAGCAGTAGGTTCAGAATTCCAGCTAAATTCTGGCCAAACAACTTTTTGTTGGCGTTTAAGTAGCTTTATGTTCTGCATATTTCCCAGCATATCTAATGTAGACAGGTCTGAAACTTTAAATCCACCAATCCATCCTTCAACAGCAGTTTTATTTATGAGACCTCGTGTTTTTTCATTCAACATATCTATAACAAGGTTTATTGGAGCTGTAACTTCAGAGGCATTATCAATAGATTTTTCTTTAGTATTTAGGAGTTCTAACCCATAGTCTAAGACTACAAAATATAGGTCTGGTTTTCTGTCTAATATGTTTGAAAATTTAGAAGAGTCAAAAGAAACTTCAAAGTTACCTGAGGAGTCTGTGACTCCAATGCCTAAAAAATCATCTTCAAAAATATCTTTGTCGTACACTTCAACATGGAGGTCTAAAACTCCTTTGTTGTCTTTTTTTACTGAACCATTTACAGTATATATAGTACCCGAAATAGAAATAGAATTACTCATTAAGTTTATTTGTTATAAATTATGAAAACTGTTATGTTTTGTTTTACAAAAACATCATTGAACAATTTTTTATAAAAGTGAGAAAAGAAACACTGTTATACAATCCCTGTAAATAGGGAAATTTTAACCCCCCTTTTTTGGGGATGTTATTATTTTATCTGCCAAATATTAGCTGATAAACCAAGTATTTCAATTGCAATTCCCATGTTTTTTTGTGAGGAACTCTTTAGCATAAGAATTTTATTTATCTTTAAAAATTATGAAAAAATACATACTCTCATTAGACCAAGGAACAACAAGCTCTCGGGCAATTGTTTTCGATAAAAAAGGAAGCATTGTTTCTATCGCTCAAAAAGAATTTAAACAATATTTTCCAAAACCGGGTTGGGTAGAACATGACCCCAATGAAATTTGGTCAACTCAAGTTGGTGTTGCAGCAGAAGCCATTACTAAAGAAGGTTTAAGCTCTGAGAGTATTGCAGGGATTGGTATTACCAATCAGCGTGAAACTATTGTAGTTTGGGATAGAAAAACAGGTAAACCGGTTTACAATGCTATTGTTTGGCAAGACAAAAGAACCTCAGATTTTTGCGATCAGCTAAAAGAAATGGGGAAGAGTGAATTGATAAGAGAAAAGACAGGACTGGTTATAGATTCTTATTTTTCTGCCACCAAAGTAACCTGGATTTTAGACCATGTAGAAGGAGTAAGAGAAAGAGCAGAGGCTGGAGAATTGGTTTTAGGAACCATAGATACCTGGTTAATTTGGAATTTCACAAAAGGAGAGCAACACGTAACAGATGTTACCAATGCTTCTAGAACTATGCTATTTAATATTCACACCATGGATTGGGATGATGAACTTTTAGCCTTATTTAACATTCCAAAAAGTATGTTACCTCAAGTGAAGCAGTCTAGCGAAATATACGGCCATACAAAAGCTACTTTCTTTGATGCTAACATTCCTATTTCTGGAATAGCTGGAGATCAGCAAGCCGCCTTGTTTGGCCAAATGTGCACCAAAAAAGGGATGGTAAAAAACACCTACGGTACAGGATGTTTTATGTTGATGAATATTGGAGAGAAACCTATTATTTCAAAAAACAATCTATTAACAACCGTTGCTTGGAAAATTAATGGTAAAACACACTATGCCCTAGAAGGAAGTATTTTTATTGCTGGTGCAGTTGTACAATGGTTACGAGATGGTTTAAAAATTATTAGAACCTCTCAAGATGTAGAAGCCTTAGCTAGTTCTGTTTCAAGTTCTGATGGTGTTTATTTTGTGCCTGCCTTTGCAGGTTTAGGTGCACCACACTGGAACCAGCACGCACAAGGAACCATGTTTGGTCTAACCAGAGGAAGCACAGACGCCCATATTGCCAGAGCAGCCATAGAATCTATAGCCTATCAAACCATGGATGTATTAAAAGCAATGGAGGCAGATGCTGGAATAGCCATCAAAGAATTACGTGTAGATGGTGGTGCCACTATCAATAATATGTTAATGCAGTTTCAATCAGATGTTTTAAATACAGTAACTGTACGTCCTAAAGTAGTAGAAACTACGGCTATGGGAGCTGCCTTTCTAGCAGGATTGGCTGTTGGTTACTGGGAAAGCCCAGAAGAAATACAAGATATTTGGCAAATAGATACTTCCTTTATTCCTACCAAATCAAGAGAGGGTGTAACCAAGCAGATTAAAGGATGGTACAAAGCCATAGATGCTCTAGAGTACTGGACTAAAATTACTAATTAAAAAACAAAAACCATGACGCCATTTATTGCAGAAATTATAGGAACAGCATTACTTATTATATTAGGAGGCGGTGTAGTAGCCAACGTAGAATTAAATAAAACCATTGGTAATAATAGTGGTTGGATTGTAGTTACTACAGGCTGGGCCTTGGCAGTCTATGTTGCCGTGGTAGTTACAGCACCCTACAGTGGCGCTCACGTAAACCCTGCCGTTAGTATTGGCTTGGCCATTGCAGGAGAATTTGCTTGGAGCCAGGTGCCCTCCTATATTCTGGCTCAAATGCTAGGAGCTATGCTAGGAGCTTCTATTGTTTGGTTGGTGTATAAAAACCATTTTGACGCAACCAAAGATGGGGCCACAAAAAAAGCAGTTTTTTGTACAGCTCCAGCAATACGAAACACGTTTTTTAATTTAATAGGAGAAATCGTAGGTACTTTTGTGCTGGTTTTCACCATTTTAAATTTTACAGACGCAGCCATGGCAGATTCAAATGAGATAGTTGGCTTAGGGTCTTTAGGAGCCTTGCCTGTTGCTTTTTTAGTATGGGCTATTGGTTTATCTCTTGGAGGTACAACTGGTTATGCTATTAACCCAGCAAGAGATTTAGGTCCTAGAATTATGCACGCTATTTTACCAATAAAAGACAAAGCATCTAATGATTGGGGGTATTCATGGATACCCGTTATTGGGCCAATTACAGGTGCCTCATTGGCTGCTTTATTGGCCATGTTTTTATCGTAAAAACTACATTTTATTTGGTAGAATTCTACCTATTTTTACTTTTTTAAAAAACAATATCAACTATGCAACATATTGCTTCATCGTTTACATTACCCAATGGTTCAATTTTAAAAAATAGAATTGCCAAATCTGCCATGAGTGAAAATTTTGGAACCAAGTATCATGCCCCAAGTAAAGGGTTAATTCATGCCTATAAGGTTTGGGCAAAAGGCAATCCGGGTTTACTTATTACAGGAAATGTAATGGTAGACTCTAAAGCACTTGGCGAGGCACGTAATGTTGTTGTAGAAGATTACAAACATTTTAAGGAGTTAGAAGCTTGGGCAAAATCTGTTGAAGGAACTGGGGTACATCTTTGGCCACAGATTAACCATCCTGGGAGGCAGGCTTTTGCATCAATTAATAGAGTAATTGTGGCTCCTTCTGCCATTCCGCTTAAAATGGGTGGTGCTTCAAAAATGTTTGCCATGCCAACGGCTTTAACGGAAGAGGCTATTTTAGATATTATTAAACGCTTTGGTACTACAGCAAGAATTTTAAAAGAAGCAGGTTTTACAGGCTGTCAAATACATGGAGCACATGGGTATTTGGTGAGTCAGTTTTTATCTCCTAACAGTAATATTAGAACAGATCAGTGGGGAGGTACATTAGAAAATAGAGCACGCTTTGTATTAGAAATATATAGAGAAATTCGTCGTCAGGTTGGAGCAGATTACCCTGTAGGAATAAAAATTAATTCTGCAGATTTTCAGCGAGGTGGTTTTACCGAAGAAGAATCTATGGAGGTTATTCAATTGTTGGGAAATGAAGGGATGGATCTTATTGAAATTTCTGGAGGAACCTATGAAAAACCTGCAATGATTAAAGGAAACCGTAAAAAGAGTACTGTAGAACGAGAAGTCTATTTCTTAGAGTATATAGAAAAAGCACGTAAGCTAACAAAGACTCCACTATTACTTACAGGTGGTTTTAGATCTGTGTCTGTAATGGAAGATGCTTTGGCTAGTGGTAAATTAGATGTTATTGGTTTGGCTAGACCTTTTTGTTTATATCCAGCACTAGCTAATCAAATTTTTGATGGCTCTGTAAAACAATTTGAAGCGCCCATTCCACGAATAGGAATCCCGTTACTAGACAAGTTAGGTGGTGTAGAACTCCCTTGGTATGAACTTCAAATACAGCGAATTGGAAAAGGGAAAAAACCTAAAAAGAATCTTCCAGGTATATTTGCATTTTGGTTTACTATGAAAAGCTTATTTTTAAAATCTTTTTGGAAAAATTAAATTCTATTAAAGATTAAAAATTATTTAGAATATTTCTAAATAATTTTTTTTTTTGAAGATTCATATGTAGTTTTGCCATCAAATGCAAAGCAAAAAAGTTACGTCAGAAAAGGTTCGTGTAAAACAAGTAATTGTTTTAGCACTTTTATTTATGATGATTGGTACTCTTTTAGAATTATACTTGCTAGATCATTACGAAGATACATGGCAATTAATTCCAATTTTATGTATTGGTGCCGCCCTGGTAAATCTTTTTATTCTTTTTTTTAGAAGATCACAAGTAGTCATTACTTTATTTAAACTAGTGCTGGTTCTTACCTCTTTTAGCGGAATTTATGGTGTGGTTTTACACCTACAAGCTAATTATGAGTTTGAGCAAGATATGAAGCCTACTGCAAACTTCTGGGAGCTTTTTTCAGAAAGTTTATCGGGCGCTTTACCAACCTTAGCACCCATGAGTTTACTTGTTTTAGCATTTATTGGTTATTCATATTTAATTTTAATAAAACAACACAATGAAAAAATTTAGTAAACTATCTGTTATCATATTATCAATAAGTTTGTTGCTAGTATCTTGTAAAGAATCTGCAGAGAAGAAACAAAAACCAGACACCACTTTAGAAAACAAACTAGTAGAAAAAAGTACTCCTATGGCAGTTTTAAATGCCAATCTAGCTACCGAATCAGATTTAATAGCACTTGGGCTTTCATCTGAGCTAGTTACCAAATTACTAGCTGCAAGACCTTTTCTAACAATGGCAGATTTTAATGCAAATGTAGCAGAAGAAAATACAGAAGAACTCTTTAAAAAATTGTTTGTACCATTTAATCTAAATACCACTGCAGAAAAAGATTTTAAAATGATTCCTGGTGTTGGTGATAAAATGGCGCATGAATTTGAAGAGTACAGACCTTATACCAGCGTTCTTCAATTTAAACGTGAAATTGGTAAATATGTAGATGAAAATGAAGTAGCACGTTATTTAGACTATGTTTTTGTGCCAGTAGAATTAAACACAGCTACAGAAAATGACATAAAAGCATTACCTGGTGTTGGTGATAAAATGACCCATGAGTTTATAGAATACAGACCTTACTCAAATCTAGCTCAATTTAGAAAAGAAATAGGAAAGTATGTAGATGAAAAAGAGCTTAGCAGATTAGAACGCTTTGTGTATTTAAAAGAGTAGTTTTTTATTACTTTTAGATAAGCTAAGAACATAAACATTAAATTAATAATAACCCCAACATGTTTTTTGGGGTTATTTTTTTATTCTTATTTGAAATTATTGAATGAGTAATTTTATGTAGTTATTTCTTAAAACGCAGAAAGGAATTTCTCTAAATTTATTTATTACCTTTAGCTTCACAATCAATTGACATAAAATGAAAAACCAGCTAATTACTATCCTAAGTTCCTTTTTTTGTTACCTTATTTTAACAAACTCTATTCAAGCTCAAGAATCTATTTTTGACAAATTAAATGCCATAGCCACAGTAGATGAAAAAGTAATGATGCCAATGCGCGATGGAGTAAGACTTGCCAGTGATATTTATAGGCCTAAAGAAGCTGGTAAATATCCTATTATTTTTTCTAGAACACCATACAACTTTAATTCTTGGGGAGATGGTGAACAAAGAACAAGAACTGCAAACCGTGCTTATGAATATGTAAAAAAAGGATATGCCTATGTAGTTCAAAATGAACGAGGGCGTTTTTATTCTGAAGGAGAATGGGATATTTTAGGGGTACCTCTTACAGATGGGTATGATGCTTTTGAATGGATGAAAAATCAAGCATGGTCTAATGGAAAAATTGGAACACTAGGATGTTCTTCAACTGCAGAATGGCAAATGGCTGTTTCTGCCTTAGATCACCCGTCACATGCTGCAATGGTGCCACAAGGTTTTGGTGCTGGTGTTGGACGTGTGGGCGATATTAATGAACAAGGAAATTGGTATCGTGGAGGTGTAGAACAAATGTTGTTTTTTTCTTGGTTATATGGAGTAGAGCACGATAAATTTAAACCAAGAATTCCAACAGGAGCCACCCAAGAAGACTTAATTAGAATATCAAGATTTTATGATTTAGCACCAGAAAATCCAAAAGTAGATATGGCTGAGGCGTTAACTCATTTACCAATTCAAGACATTCTAAAAAATATACACGGTAAACAAGAAGTTTTTGATAAAATGATTCGTAGAAAACCAAACGACCCAGAGTGGTTTAATGGTGGTATTTACCATGATGATAAAGATATTGGCACCCCTAGCTTTTGGTTTGCTTCTTGGTACGATGTGTCTATTACGCCAAATATTTCATTGTTTAATCATGCAAGAAATAACTCAAAAGATGCTTTTATAAGAGACAATCAATACTTAGTAATTGCACCTACACTTCATTGTGCCTATACAAGAGCAACTGAAAACACCATAGTAGGTGAACGCAGTGTTGGAGATGCTAGACTTAATTATGATGAACAAATTACAAAATGGTTTGATTTATGGTTAAAAGGTTCAGAAAATGATTTTAAAGAAACCACGCCAAGAATACAATACTATACCATGGGTAGTAATAAATGGCAATCTTCTGAAGTATGGCCTCCAGAAAATACTGAGTTAATTACGTATTACTTACATAGTAATGGAGCTGCAAATAGTAGATTTGGTGACGGAATGCTCTCTACTAAGAAAGCTAAAAAAGATACCCCAGATACATTTGTCTATGACCCTATGGCACCAGTGCCCTCTTATGGAGGAAATGTATGTTGTACCGGTAATGCAATAAAAGGAGGTGCTTGGGATCAGCAAGATATGGAAGCTAGAAATGATATTTTAGTATACACAACAGAAGTCTTAGCTGAAAATACCGAGGTAAGTGGTTTTATTAATTCTAAACTATATGTCTCTTCTGATGTAAAAGATACAGATGTTACCATAAAATTAATAGATGTATATCCAGATGGTTCTGCCTATAATTTAGATGAAACCATACAGCGTGTTCGTTACCGTGAAGGATATGATAAGGAGGTTTTTATGGAAAAAGGCAAGGTATATGAAGTTAATTTAACGGCAATGTCTACAAGTAATATGTTTAAAAAAGGACACCGTATACGAATAGAAATTTCAAGTAGTAATTTTCCTAGATTCGCAAGAAACCTAAATACAGGGGGTAATAATTATGATGAAAAAATTGGGATTACAGCGCATAATACCATTCATCATTCTGCAAAGTACCCCTCTCAAATACAAATACCCATAGCTAAAAAATAAACAACTAGCTGACATAAATTTTTTGATATAAGGTACTTATAAATTAGATGAAGCTTACTGTAGCTTGAACATAGATTTATTAGCTAAGGCATCATTTCTTAAGTTTTCCATAACATAATTAGCGCCATTAAAACCATTATCAAATTTTCTATAATGGTAACCATACTCATCGGTAAATTAAAAACGGCTCCTAAGCAGGCGCAACGAATTTTCTTTTTGTCTAAAACACTCTGTATAACACCAATACTGCTAAATCCCATAATACAAATAGTTGCAATATAAGTAATCGTAGGTTCAAAACCTGTAAGGTAGGCAACACCCAATATTAATTCAATAAACGGATATACAAGACCATATACTTTTACTCGTTTTGCAAGTATGTCATACATAGCATAGCTTTCTGCAAAACCGGTAAGGTTTAAAAATTTGAAGAAGGAAAATACAATAAAGAAACCAGCCATAAAGTATTGCATCCATAGCATAACATCTATTTTTCCATTGTCTATTGAGACAATTGCTGTTGTAGCTGCTATGAATAAAAAAATAAGAAGAAGTGGTTTATAAGTAGTGAAAACATGTTTGTTTTGTTTGTCTTCATTGCTGTTAGAAAAAGTGATGGTGTATTTTGGATGAGCTTCAAAAAGTCTTCGTAGCTCATCTATTGCAATCTCTTTTTCCACGGTTAATGTAGCGGTATTGTTTTTAAGCTCAATTTTGGCCAATGAGATATTTGAATGCTGTTCAAGCAAATATGTTACTTTAGCAACACAACCCTCACAGGTCATTCCATTTATAGTATATGTACGAATCATTATCGTTTATTATAAATCTAATATACAAGTTTTATATTTTACGTTTAGCAATAAGTATACCTGCTTTAGACAGAAAACTCTTCTACCAATTTTTCTAACATCACCACACACTTATCTAGTTGTTCTTGTGTGGTAAATTCATTGGCACGATGTGCCTGTTCTATAGAACCTGGCCCGCAAATAATACTTTGGTAACCAGCTTCATGAAATTGCCCTGCCTCAGCTGCATAAGAAACAGTTCTCCAGGTATTGCGTCCAGAGATTTTTTGAGTTAAAGCAACAATAGGATCTGTTTCTTTGGTATCTAATGCTGGTACTGGGGGGTGTAATAATGTGTTGGTAATTTTAAAATTAGGAAACAGTTTTCTTACCTCTTGTTCTCGTTCTTTGCAAAACGCAAAAAAATCATTAAAAATAGTTTGAATATCATCTTTTGGAATAACTCTCACATCCCATTCAAAACGGGTGTATTCTGCTACAATATTAGTAGCAACACCTCCATGTATTTGCCCAACATGCAGGGTAGAATGTGGGGGTTCAAATCTGTGATCTTGTGTAGCCAGAGATAATTGTTTCATTTTGTTTTCTAGCCATATAATAAGTCTAGTACTTTCATGTATGGCACTAATTTCTTTATGAATTCCACTGCTATGCCCTGCAGAACCATTTACTTCGGTTTGTACATAACACACTCCTTTTTTTCCAATAACAGGCTCCAACAATGAGGGCTCCCCAATAATGGCATAGGTGGCGTTTTCTATATAGCTTTTTTTAATATGCTCTATAAGTTCTGGAGCTGCTAAACAACCAATTTCTTCATCATAACTAAAAGCAAAATAGATGGGTTTTTTTAAATGAGCCTTACTCAAGGTAGGCAGTGTAGCCAAACAACATGCAATAAAACCTTTCATGTCTGCACTTCCTCGGGCAAATAATTTACCGTCTTTTTTTACAAGTGTAAATGGGTCTGTATGCCAATCTTGGCCTTCTACTGGTACAACATCTGTATGCCCAGATAATATAACACCACCATCTATTGCTGGTCCAATTCTACAATGCAAAGAGGCTTTTGTTTCTTCTTTATTAGGAACTAATATAGTTTCTACACCAAAGGCTTCAATATAATTCTTAATCCAATAAATAATCTTAAGGTTACTTTCTCCTCCTAAAACTGGAAAACTAACCAGTTTTGCTAAAATATCTTCTACATTCATATTATTTATAGCCAATAGTTACCGCTATAATTAAGAATATAGCTGAGAGCAAAAATACAATTATTGCCACAGGAAAAATAAATCGCAACCATTTATCTAGCGGCACGCGGCACATGCTTAGCATGGCAATTAATCCGCCAAGAGTTGGGTTTATTAAATTAGAAATTCCATCACCAATTTGAAAGGCTAAAATAGTAGTTTGCCTAGTAAGCCCAATTACCTCTCCTAATGGTAACATAACAGGTAAGGTTGCCAATGCCTGGCCACTTCCTGATGGAATAAAAAAGTTAATAATACTCTGAGAAATAGACATCCCTATAGCAGATAAATACAAGGGTAATGTTTTTAAAACTTCAGATAAATGAAAAGAAATGGTATCACTAATATGTCCCATTTCCATTAATACTTTAATAGTAGTAGCAAAACCTACCATAAACGCTCCAGGAGCAACATAGGCAACAGATTTTAGTACCGTTTCGCTAATGCTGTTTCCTTTCATTCCGCCTATAATTCCGGTAGCTATTGTAACCATTAAAAATATGGCAGATATTTCATTAATGTACCAGTTTAGATTAAAAACACCATATAAAATGGCGCCCAACCCAACAATAAACGCACTTATTACCAACCAATTATTTAGTGAAATTGAATAGTCTGATAAAGGTTTAGAAAGTACAATTCCGTCTTCATTTAAGTCTTTCCCAAGACTGTTGTTAGGGTCTTTCGTAATTTTTTTTAAGTATCTTACATTGTAATAAGCAAGAAAACTTAGGGCAGAAAAACATAAAGCACTACGTAATAAAGCACCAGAAAATAAGGGTAATTCTCCAATTTTATGGCCAATACCCACCGTGTACGGGTTTATTGGAGAAAGCCCAAACCCAAGAGTTACCGCACCCACAGATATACCAGCTGCCAATACTAGGTCTCCGCCCAACGCTAGACTTACCACTGCTGCAATTGGTATTAAAGCAATATTGTGTTCATAGCCTACAAAAACTCCTAAAGCACCGTAAATAAAAGTCATAATTACAACGGCTAAGTATTTTTTATCTCGTCCAACTTTGTGAACAAAAGTACCCACAGCATTTTCTATGGCCTTGGTTTTTTCCATAACACCAAACATAATACCACCAGAAAACACCACAAACATTACCTCTATAGCAGCTTTAAAACCCAAAGGAATGGCTTTAAACATGTCTAAAAAACCAATAGGAGTACTAGGTATAATACTGTAGGAGCCAGGTATTACGTTGTTTCTTCCTTCAATTAAGATGCGTTTAAACTCACCGGCAGGAATAATATAGGTTAACAGTGTTACAAAAACAATAATCATAAACAGCATGCTTACAGCGTGCGGAATTTTTTCGAACCAATGGGTTGTTTTCATAGATAAAGTTGTGGAAAATAAAAGTGTCTAAAATAGGTGTTTTTTTAGAATCATGTATTTTAAACAGGGGTTAATTTTTTGCAGCATTTTAGTCCTAATAACAATAGTATTTTTGCTGGCTTTCTACAAGGCCTATTGCACAGAATTGATTCGTTGTTTTATTATTGAGTTTTATTATTAACTTTTTAAAGACAAATGAAGATTTATTAAGAATGTTTTTTTACTTTTCAGTAATTAAACAGCTCTAAATGAAGAAAAATGTACTTATTGCTACAGATAACCAGTTTTTAACAAACAACGCAAAAACAGCCCATGGTTTGCTAAGAGGGTCTAAACGGTTTCATGTACTGGCAGTATTAGATGAAGAAAACAAACATGCAGATGCTGGGCAACTACTAGACGGCAACAAAAGAAATATTCCTATACTTGGCACCATAGATGAAGCTATTAAACAATTTAAAACCATAGATTATTTAGTAGTTGGGGTAGCCACTGTTGGTGGTATATTATCTGACTCTCTTTTGCAGGTTATTAGAGAGGCTATAAGTAATGGCATAGGCATTGTAAACGGCCTACATGACCAGCTTCAAGAACGCAAAGACATTGCCCTATTAGCCAGCCAAAACAAGGTAGAACTTATAGACATTAGAAAACCAAAAACTCCTAAAGAACTGCATTTTTGGTCTGGAGATATTTTTAAGGTAAAGGCGCCTATTGTTGCTTTTTTAGCCATGGACTGCGCCATGGGAAAACGCACAACAGCCAACTTAGTTGTAGAAGAATACTTACAATACAACCAAAACGCCCACATGATTTATACCGGCCAAACCGGGTGGATGCAAGGGCATAAGTATGGGTTTATTTTTGACTCTACCCTAAATGATTTTGTTTCTGGAGAACTAGAGCATGCCATTACAAGTTGTTGGAAAGAAGCCACCCCAGATGTAATTATTTTAGAAGGGCAATCTAGTTTAAGAAACCCCAGTGGCCCCTGCGGCTTAGAATTTATTATTTCAGGAAATGCAAGCCAAGTGGTACTTATTCATGCTCCGAAAAAAAAATATTTTGATGATGATCCTCTTTGGGGAGAAATTCCTTCGGTAGCCTCAGAAATTGACATTATAGAAAAATTTGGCGCCACAGTTATAGCCCTAGCTTTAAACACCTCTGGTCTTAGCAAGCAAGAAGCACTAAGCTATAAAGCTAGCTACCAAAAAACCTTAGATATTCCGGTGGTGCTGCCTTTGGAAGAAGGTGTTAAAAAAATTGTTTCAGAAATAAAAGGCTTATCATTATGAAGATAAAAAATATTGAAGTTTTTTCAAAAAACTTAGCACTTACAAAACCCTATACCATTGCCTATAAAACTATTGCAGAGGTAGAAAATGTATTTTTACTTATTACTTTAGAAAATGGTGTTGTGGGCGTTGGAGCATCTAATCCAGACTTAGAAGTTGTAGGAGAATCTCCTTCAGATGTTTTAAAAAACTGCCAGTCTGGGTATTTTCAGAAATTTATTGGTAAAAAGATCCAACATTTTAGAGCTATAATTTTTGAAATAGGAAAAGTATTTCCAGATAAACCAGGCACCCTGGTACTTTGGGATATAGCTCTGCACGATGCCTTTGCCAAATTTTTAGAGATTCCTGTGGCAGCAATATATGGGCAACATCATTATTCACTCCCTACCTCAGTAACTATTGGTATTATGAATATCGTAGACACGGTAAAAGAGGCAGCAGAGTACGTAAAGCAAGGGTTTAAGGTATTAAAAATTAAAACAGGGCAAGAGGTAGGGTTAGATATTGAGCGAATTAAAAAAGTAAATGAGAAATTTGGTAACATAAAAATAAGAGTAGATGCCAACCAAGGATATGAGATTAAAGACTTAGAAAAATTTATAAAGGCCACCCATACCTTAGGCTTAGAAATTATAGAACAACCTTTACTGGTAGGCAAAGAAAATGAGTTGGCTACAATAGACCCTCACTACCGTAGTATTTTAGTAGCTGATGAAAGCTTAAAAAATAGTAATAGTGCCATCAATTTTACACCTTCTCCTCAACCCTTTGGCATTTTTAATATTAAATTAATGAAATGTGGAGGTCTTTTAGCTGCACAAGAAATAGCTACTATTGCCAAGGCAGGAGGCATCGATTTATTTTGGGGCTGTAATGATGAAAGTATTGTAAGTATTACAGCAGCCTTGCATATAGCATTTGCCTCTGCCAATACTAAATATTTAGATTTAGACGGTAGCTTAGATCTTGCAGAAGATATTGTAACAGGTGGTTTTATACTTAAAGACGGTTTAATGAGTATTTCAGACAAACCAGGCTTGGGTGTAGAACTAATGGCTAGGTAATTTTAATAAAAAAATCTTTCTAAAAATAAAAAATTAACTCTGTTGAAAATACACCAATAAGTTTTTATTTTTCAATCCTATCTTACTTTGAAAAAATTTCTTATAGTATTCTTTTAAATCAGTTATCTAAAACTAAAAAAACCTAATCAAGCCTGATTAGGTTTTTAACGATATTTCACGTTTTAGATTTGTTTGGTATAAAAAAAACTAAAAACAGTCTATGATAACTGATAAAATGTTAATGACTGTTTCTTTATTTTTTTACAATTTTTTTTGTTGTTCCGTTGTCAAACTTTAAGAAATAGACTCCAGAATTAAGATTTCTAATATCTATATAATAGCAATTATAAATTGGCTATTAGATTATTTATTTAGCATTTCTATTGTTGCTACAGTTCTAAAGCCAACATGGTCTGAGCTCGAGTCAAAACTGGTTCCCATACGAGCAGAAATTCTATAACTTGCACAATACGATTCATGACACAAGTAAGATCCTCCTTTAATTACGTGTTCTTTTTGATAAGGATTATCCGGATTAAAAGCTTCTTTAGCCCCTGTAGGGTTCACGATATTTTTAGTTGTGTCTATTTCAGAATAATAATTAACGTTAAACAAATCGCTAGTTAACTCCCATACATTTCCTAACATATCATAAATATCATTACTGTTTGGGTCATATGATTTTACAGGAGCTATCAATTTAAAGCCATCAATACTTTTATTTTTTACAGGGAATACACCTTGCCAGGTATTTGCATTTTTAGTTAATTTTTCTACATCGTTCCCCCAAGTAAATATTGTATTTGTTGATGTGCCTTGAGCAGCTGATTCCCATTCTGCTTCTGTTGGTAAACGTCTATTTGCCCACTTGCAATATGCCAAAGCATCTTCATATGCAATATGAACTACAGGATACTTATTTTTACCATCTGTAGAACTTTCTGGCCCTTCTGGATGTTTCCAATTAGCACCTATTTTCCAAGTCCACCATTGAAAATAATTATTCATATTTACTACTGCATCTATATTTTTATTAAAAGTAAGACTTCCTGGTTGTAGGATGGAATCATGAGGTTTTGCAATACCCTCGGGAAGTTGTTTTTTCATTTCTTCCCAGTCAATGGGTCTTTCAGCAACTGTTAAATAATCGGTTGCCTCTACAAATTCTCTAAACTGTTTATTGGTTACTTCGGTAATATCTATAAAAAAACCGTCTACTGTAACTTCATGAGCAGGCTTTTCTCTTTTCATAGCGTATTTATCTGACTCTTTAGCTCCTTGCAAAAATGTTTTGTTTTCTATCCAAACCATACCTTCAGGAACCTTTATAGTATTTGTTTTGCTTTTAAATTTATTACAAGCGCTCAACACGCATAAAAAAAAGGTGAATACTGTAAATATTTGAATACTTTTTTTAATCATAATTAATCATTTTTTAATGATAAGTTAATAGCTTTATATGCTGGATTTGGTTTAAAATCTGAATCATAAATTGAGTGAAATGATCCTTCTTTTCCTTTTCTTGTTCGAACAGCCATATCCCAAAAGTTTAATGTTATAACTCCAAATTTGATTTTCTCCCTTAAAATATTTATAATTTTCATATAGATTTCAGCTTGTTTTTGATATTCTTCTGACAATTTATTATTGTCTTTAACAAAGTAGTCTAGTTCAGTAATATGGAATTCTAAGTTATTTTTATGAGCCCAATCTATCAAGTCAGAAAGCTTTCTTAGTTCTTCATCTGTATTTTCTAAAATAGCTTTAGTCGAAGCACTAAGGCCAATATGAGCTTGCCAACCAATACCATCAACCCGATACCCTTTAGAGCGAATATAAAGTATGGTTTTTTTGACTTTATCCCACATGACACTTTCCAAACCTGCATTATGGTTGTAAACTAACTTGATATTTGTAGCGTATTTTGTCGCAATTTCAAAAGCTTTTAATATATATAGTGGAAATCCATTAGCATCTAATCCTATCTTTAACCAAGGGTTCTCCCATTTATTAGTGCCTCTTTTTGGTCCAAACCACTTTCCGTTTGGAAGTATGGTTTCATTTACCACATCCATCCATTTTACTGTAGGTTCTTTATTGAATTTTTTGGCAAATGCTGTTGTAAATTCAATCATATTTGTCTCCAATTCTTCAATAGTTCTATGGTCTTCTTTTGCCCATTTCGATGCCTGAGGAGATATAGGTCCGTGCAAACGAACTTGTAAATTATGGTTTTTAGAAAAAGTGATAAAATCATCTATTTGTTGCCAATTCCAAACAGTTGGCTTTGGATGAACCCTTGACTGTTTTGCTGCGTTTGCGGGCGTTAAATAGTTAAAGTCTTTTAAAAAAAGTTTTTCTTTAATAGTATTTAACTCTCTATAATTTAAAGTAGCACCAACAATTAAATTATAAGAATCCTTAGATTGAGTATAAGCTTTAAAATTTAGTAGTAAAAGTAATAAAAATAGATTTGTGAATAATTTCATTCCTTAATTTTAAAATAGCTTTAGTTATTATTTAGTTCACTCATTTTCCTCTTTTCTAATTTATTAATCTGAGCAATTTCAATCTTTGAAAATATTTTTGAAAGCTTATTTCTAGTCTCTATAAATGTAGCTTTATAAATCTCTCTTTTGGTTGCTTTCGGAAGGTTTTTACCTTTAGTTTGAGCTGCATTATAAGCGTATTTTTCAGATAAAGTTTCCAGTAAAAACTGACCTTTAGTATTGGTTAAACGCATCGTTTTAATTATGAATTCTGAAATAACCTGAGCACGTTTATAAGTATTATTATTTTTAACTTTATAGAGATTTTTAATCTTTTCTCCGGCAGTTTTAGAGGTAGCTACTTGGTCTTTAAAATAGCGTTTTGCTAACATTTGATGAGTAATTTTTATCTGCTTATATTCTTCATTATCGATTTTATTTTCAGTTTCTAAAGGATCGTTTTTATAATCATACAATTCCTCTGCATGAATATCTTCCTTAAAAATTGGTACTGTACTTTTTTTCTTATTAATCCACACCGTATATCTATATTCTTTAGTTCTAAAACTATACCCCATTTTATTTTTTCTTGGGTATTGACTAACTGCATATGTTTTTAAGGTATTCACTTCTCCTGTTATTTGTGCTTTTAAACTTACACCATCTAAATTTTTTGGAATTCCTATGTTTGTTAAATCACTTAATGTTGGAAATAAATCTACAAACTCAGTTGGGGAATTTATTTTATAACCTTTATTAATTCTTGGGTCATAAATAATTAAAGGAGAACGAGTTGCCTGCTCAAAATTAGAATGTTTATTCCACAAACTATGATCCCCAAGATGATAACCATGGTCTCCCCAAATAACTATGATGGTGTTTTTGTCTAAATCTTTTTGTTTTAATTTATCAATGATTTTACCTATTTGCGCATCAATATAACTGGTGGCTGCGTAATAGCCATGAATCAGTTTTTTTTGAAGTTCTTTATCTAGCTCTAATAAATTATCATTATTTAATTTGTAAGTAATTTCTGGTGTTTTATATTTCTGCATTTCACCAGCCTTGTGATAGGAAACATCTACAGGGTTTTTAGCTTTTTTTTGATAAGCAGCCAACTTAATTTTACTTTCATCATACAGCTGCCAATACTTTCTTGGTGCAACGAAAGGCAAATGAGGGCGTTTAAAACCTACTGCCAGGAAAAATGGTTTTGAAGTATTCATTGTATCTAATAATTGAATACTCCTATTTGCAATTGCGCCATCAACATAAGCTCCATCAGGTACATCTGCCATTTCATATGGTGGCTTAAAGCGATCCGTAATATATTTATAAATTTTATTTTTTTGTATATTTTTTGCTAATGCTCTATTCTTAATACCATTTATAGTATTTAAATTTTCTTTATTTTGATAAAAGCCTAATGCGGGTTTATTATATCCTTTTGGATATTCAAGCTCATTTTCTTTAATTGAAGGAATGCTCCAAGAAGGCTTATCTCTATGATTATCGACACATCTTGGATCATAAATTTTACCCACACCAATAGTTTTATAACCACTTTGCTTAAAATATTGGGGAATTGTTAAAATAGTTGGATTTACATCTCGCATCTTAGTTTTTAGATCCCAAACTTTTGTGTAATCAGGTCTTTTACCCGTAAGTAAACTTGCTCTAGATGGTCCACAAATTGCCTGTTGCGTATGATTATTTAAAAAAGTTGTTCCATTCTTAGCAATGGCATCAATATTTGGAGTAACAGCAAAAGAATCTCCATAAATTCCCAAGGTCGGTTTTAAATCGTCAATCGCAATAAATAAGATATTTGGATTTGATTGATCTTGTGCTTGAATTTTAATGATACTTAGTAGCATTAAATAAATAAACAAGTGTTTTCTCATAGTTGAAATTAGTTTAATACTTCTAAAAATTCTTTGTGCACTTATTTTATTTGAAAAAGCATAATTTAATTAATTATTAATTAATTCATTTGTATTAATTTCTGATTGTGGAATTGGCAAAGTCATCGTCCCTGTTGGGTCTGTATTTAAAAGAATATCAACTAAAGGTTTAAAACCAGGGTTTGAGTTATTGTTATGCTTCATAATAGTTTTATTTAAAAAATAGCCAAAACCGCGTCTTCTGTTATTATGAGCATCTTCTCCTTCACCAATTAATTCAAAACGATATTCATTCATTATAGCGTCTCTAAACTCTACTTGCGAACCTAAAAAACCAACTTGAGGAGTCATACCAACCCTATTTAATACTTCTGTAACATAGCCTAATTGTTGCCCGTTTTGTAATTCGTTAGAGATTTCAGCTAACATAAGGAGTAAATCAGCATATCTGTAAATAACTATATTTTGGCTGTTATATTGGTTACTATGAGTCGTGTTTTTTTCAGCAAACTTAAAAAAGTAAGGATGACTTGCTCTTACATTTAAACGGTTTGTAATCGCTGGATATGTACGTAGCGCATTTCCATTATTTGCATTTGTGTAATCATATAAATACGTAGCGTCAATTCTTGGGTCATTTGGATAGGTATCTCTATGAATTTCAAAAACATTTGCATGAACCCTAAGCCATCCAAAAGCTTGAGCCACTTTATAGCCGTTTGGCGTGTAATTTCTTCCCATTTGAGAATTAGTGGCGTCTTGACTAAGTTGAAATTCAAAAATAGACTCAGAATTATTTTCATTAGAGTCTGTAAATATGCTACTGTAGTCAGCAACTAAAGAATATTGTCCATAAACTTTAATAGCTTCATCGTATGCCATTTGCCAATAATCCATTTCTGTTAAAGACCCTTCTCTTAAATCAGGATTGGTAGCTAATGTCATATACAATTTTGCTAATAACATATTCGCAGCATATTGTTTTGGATAGCCATTACCGCTTGTACCATTTATTAAACTAGCGGCCATGTTAGCATCACTAATAACTTGAGTATATATTTCCTTTGTTGTAGATTTTGCTTTATTTAGATTGTTTTCATCTGGAAGCTCCGTCCATAAAGGGATGTCTTTAAAAAGTCGAGTTAAATCAAAATATGCCCAAGCGCGCGCAAAGTATGCTTGTCCTGCTATATCGCTAAAAAGTAATTCATCATTTGTTATTGGGTTTTCAACTACTGTAATATTTTCAATAGCTGCATTTGTTTGCGCAATTGCACTATACAAACCTCTCCAAAACGCTTCAGAAGCTTGATCTTGAATTGGGTTCAAGGCCATTAGACTACTATTGTGAGGATTGTTAACACTATTCCCTTGTCTATGTGTTATAAAGAGTCCTGAAAAACCGTTTATAATCCAATAACGTCTCTCCATTGAATCATACGTTGTTAGCTTTTGATAAATCCCATCTAAAGCAGCGGTTGCACTATCTGGATTATCATAAAGTGTGGTATCTAGAAATATTGGGTCTTCATCTAAGTTACATGAACTAGACAAAAAACCAAAAATCAATACTAAAATAAATTTTAAATTTTTCATGTGTTTCTATTTTTTGTTTTTATAATTCAATTGTACTTAGAAATTAATGTTTAACCCTAATAAAATAGTTTTAGCATTTGGTGCGCCGTTCCAATCTACTCCATTTATAAGACCATTATTTAAGAAGCTTGAAACTTCTGGATTATAACCACTATAATCTGTCCAAGTAAATAAATTTTGTCCAGCGATATATACATTAAGTCGTTCCATTAATGAACTGTTTTCTACAGGAATATCGTAACTTATAGTCACATTATTTAATCTTAAATAACTACCATCTTCAATAATGCGGTCAGAAATTCCGATTGCTTGATTAGATATCACATCATAACCTAATCTAGGATGTAGGTTTGATTGAGCATCTGGTCTCCATGCATTGTTGTATGCATTAGGGCTAATATTAGTACCTAATCCCTCTGCATTATAAAGTTTAATTAAATTTCCGTTCGCAATATCATTTCCATAAACTCCATTAAATAAGAAGTCTGCAGTAAAACCTTTCAATTTAAAGTTTAGATTAAACCCATAAACAAAATCAGGGTTTGGGTTTCCTATAAAGGTTCTATCTAAAATATCAACAACTCCATCTTCATTTTGATCTACGACTCTTACATCTCCTGGCACAGCGCCAGCAACAAGATCAGTATCTTCTGTTTGATAGATTCCATTAGTTTCAAAACCATAAAAAAGACTGGTTTCCTCCCCTTCAACAAACACATTAGCAGCTGTTCTAAAATACTGACCTACACTGATTTGATTACCGAAATAAAATGAGCGTTGTTCGGCAACTCCATCAATATAAAAATCCTCTAGAGGAATACCTAGAGTTTCTATCTTCGTTTTATTAAATGCAATATTTCCACCAATATTTATTTCAAAATCATCCGTTGAAACAGCAGCAATATTTAATGCCACTTCCAAACCTTTGTTAGAAATTGTTCCTCTATTGATAAGAATACTTCTAAATCCTGAAGATGTTGGAATTGGGCTCCTTTGTAATAAATCTTTGGTTGTTTTGTCATATAAATCAATACTTCCAGAAATTCTATCGTTTTTAGTTGTAAAATCTAATCCAAAATTTAATTGCTCCGTAGTTTCCCATGTTAAGTTAGGATTTGCAAGGTTGTTAAGTAATAAAGGCACACTGGTTCCATTTCCAGGAGTACCGTATAGCTGTCCGTTTATACCATAATCAGACAAAGTACCATAAGCCCCAATACCATGGTTCCCAATTTCACCCCAACCAGCTCTTAGTTTTAAATCTTCAAAAATATTTAAATTTTTAATAAACTTCTCATTATCAAGTCTCCATGCTAATGCAAATGACGGAAAGAAACCAAATCTGTTTTCTTTTGAGAATTTAGAAACACCATCTCTACGAAAAGATGCTGTAAGTATGTACTTGTTATTGAAAGTGTAGTTTAAACGACCCAATAAAGAAAATATTTGTTGATCAGATTTTAAATATCGTAATGGCTGCGAAATTACCGAAGCCAAAAAAGGTTGCTGTGTAGTAAGCCCAGTTGTAACAAAATCTTCTACTGCATAAATACTATTCTCTACATTTCTTACATCATAAGTTACACCTGCGGTAGCATTTATTCTATGTTTTCTGTTAAATGTTCTATTAAACCTTAAAAAGTTGTTTATTTGATATGATGTGACGTTTAAGGTTGATATCTGCAATGCACCATTGGCATTAGCACCTTGAAATGTTGTTAACCCATAAAAACGTCTTCTATCTTTAGTTCTAACATTACCACCTGCTTTTAGTTGGTATTTTAAACCTTTAACAGGAAGTTTGTAGGTAAGCCCTATAGAAGCGATGTACCGCTTTGCTTTAGATACATCTTCAAAGTCGTTTACCCAAGAATACGGGTTTGAAGCCTCTAAATCTTCTCCAAAATCTTCAATTTCTTCAGTAATAACGGGTCTAAATAAAATAGCGTTTCTAACAAAACTTTGGTTAGCACCAGTTAAATCTCCACCTTCGGTAAAGTTTATATCGTTAAAAGAAGCACTAAACCTAGCTTGTAATTTTAATTTATTTGTAAGGTCTTGATTTAAATTAATTCTGATATCACTGCTTTTAAGGCTTGAATTACTTACAATACCTTCTTGTTCATTAAAACCTAAAGAGATATAATAATTTCCGTTATCACTACCACCAGAAGCTGAAAAACCTACTTTTGTACTAAATCCTTGTCGGTATAATTCATCTTGCCAATTTAAAATTTGAGCGGGTCTATTTGATACATTTGGATTACCTGCTGTATCATAAGTAATTCCAAATATTTGAGAACCATCTATTTGGAATCGAGGATTAAGACCATTAAGTAACGAAGTTTCATTTTGATAATTAGCATAGCCATTACCGTCCAAAACATCATATTTTTTATCAATAGTTCTTATAGACGTTGTTATAAAGGATTTGATTTTTACTTTCCCTTTAACACCTTTTTTAGTGGTTATTAATACGACTCCGTTAGCTCCTCTAGAACCATAAATAGCCGTTGCGGATGCGTCTTTTAAAACTTGAATGCTTTCAATATCACGCGGATTTATACCATTTAACCCATTTTGAGTTTCTTGCCCTGAATTACCCACACCACCAGCAGCAATTACATCTTCTCCAGCTGATGATATAATAACACCATCAATGACATAAAGAGGTTCATTATTTCCACGTAAGCTATTGGTTCCTCTAATTTTTACACTAATACCGGACCCAGGAGCACCTGCATTTTGAGTTACTTGAACACCAGCTGCTCTACCTTGTAATAGTTGATCTATGGTACCTGATTGATTTGCAACATTGTCTTTAACTTTTACAGATGTTAATGCTCCCGTAACATCTTTTTTAAGTACGGTTCCATAACCTATCACTACAACTTCATCTAATTGTGTTTGGTCTGGAATCATTATTAAATTAACATTTGTAGTTTTAGAAACGTTTACCTCTTGGGTTGTATATCCTAGATAAGAAAACACTAAAATTTTTGAACTAGTTGAAGGAATTGTAATATTAAAATATCCATCAAAGTTAGAAATAGCTCCAAGATTTTCTGTGTTTTTGATTTGAATGGTTACTCCTGGCAATGTTAACCCTGTTTCGTCTTTTACAGTTCCTGTTATAGTTTTAGATTGTGAAAAGACCATCATGGGTAAAAAAACAAATAAGAAAAATATTTTGTTCATAATATTTAATTTTTTAATATTTTTTGATTGAGTAGTATACTCAAACTATCTACTATGTGATTGTATTCGCTTTCTAGTACTAAATTTCTGTTTTCGTCGAGATCTATTTTATGATCGTATAACATTTTAGCAATCGTTTTACCCTTTTTTCTCCACTCTGTATAAAAATAGTTATCCGCAATTAAAGTTTCTCCTCTTAGATAGCGAGCTAATGCTGTGTTTTTATAATTTCCTAAAGGATTCTCTAACGCTTCAATAAAGGAATCGCCTTCCAAATGTTTAGGTTTTGATATATTGATTAAATCACAAATTGAAGGATACAAATCAACCAGTTCTGCTATTGAATTTGTTTTTTTATTTTTAGGAATATTGGTAGCGCTTACTATAAGTGGAACCTGAAGCGCTACTTCAAAATTGCTATGCTTTACCCATAAACCGTGTTCCATTAGACTCCAACCATGATCACCAACTAAAACAATAACAGTATTGTCTCGTAGCCCTAAATGATCAATAGCATTTATTACTTTACCTATTTGAGCATCTACATAACTTACGGAAGCATAATACCCATGAATTAATTTTTTAGCCATAGTTTCAGAAACTTGCCCTTCTTTAGGGACATCTTTATAATAGCGTAATTCTCCCCATTTATGATTCGCTATCTTTGGGGCTGATTTTGGGAAAATTGAATTTTTTGGTAATTTTATTTTTTCAGCATCGTATAAATCCCAATATTTTTTTGGCGCATTAAATGGTAAATGTGGTTTTACAAAACCAACAGCCAAGAAAAATGGATTTCCTTCTTTCTTTAACTTTTTTAAGTCTTCAATTGACTTATTGGCAGTTTTACCATCGTTATATGCATCATCTTTAACATCAATATTTTCATAAGCATACCCGTGTTCATCATTTTCTTCTAACCTAATATTTTCTTCAGAAATATAATTTCTAAATCCATTTTCATCAGGATACCATTCTTCATCCCACTCATCAATATCATTTTTTAAATGTGTGATTTTGTTATTACTAATGGTCATATACCCTTCATTTTTTAGGTGTTGTACCAAGTTTAATACATTTGGTGCTTCCTTTTTTATACTTGAAAAGTATGTTAAAAAACGATTTGAAGTAGGTCTTATTCCTGTTAATAAACTTGCTCTTGACGCTCCACATACTGGCACATTGCAATACGCTCTATTAAAAGTAACACCAGAATTAGCTAAGGCATCTATATTTGGGCTAATTATTTGACTTTGTCCATAAATATTTAATTCTGGACGTAAGTCATCGACCATTATAAAAAGCACATTCTTTTTATTAGTAGAGGTTATTGTATTATTTTTTGTTGTTGATTTACAACCTAAAATAATTAGAATACATCCTATAACTACTAATTTATATTTCCTCATTTATAATTCGATTTTATTATTAACTGTTAACGTTGTTATTTTTAAATCTTTTTTAGCTGATGAACTTCCAGTCATAATAGTAAAGTTACCTGGTTCAACACAGTAATCCATATTAATATCATAAAATGCAAGACTTTCAGCATCTAGAGTAAATTCAACTTTCTTTGTTTCTCCTGCTTTTAAAACGACACGTTGATACCCTTTTAACTCTTTTACTGGTCTTGTAGCACTGCTCACGTTATCTCTAATATAAAGTTGAGCGATTTCTTCTCCGTCTAATTCACCAGTATTAGAAACTTCCACAAAAACTGTTATTTTTTCCTTACCACTTAATGAGGCATTCGACAAAACTGGGTCCCCATAGGTATACTTTGTATAGCTTAACCCAAAACCAAAAGGATACAATGGTGTTTTCTTCTCATCAGCATATTTATGAAAATAAGCAGAGGGTTTGTGATTGTAAATCATTCGCAACTGTCCAACACTTCTTGCAACAGTTAACGGTAATTTCCCACTTGGATTTACTTCTCCAAATAAAACTTCAGCAACTGCCTGACCTCCTAAATTACCTGGTTCCCATGACTCTAGAATAGCAGGAATATTATTTTGAAGCCAAGGCTCAGAAATTGGTTTTCCGTTTACCAAAACAATAATGACCGGTGTTCCTGTTTCTTTAATTGCTTTTACTAAATCTAATTGCTTTCCAAATAAATTTAAAGATGCTCTGGCCATATTTTCACCAGCAGTTTTGTCTTTCCATTTATAGCGCATAGAATTATCTCCTACAACAACAATTGCATAATCTGCATTTTTGGCTTTTTCTGAAGCTTCTTTAATTTTAGAAACTTTTATATTTCTAATATTTTCTCCAGAATTAAAAAAGTTTACAGCATAGCCTTTGGTTTCACCTAAGGTTTTAATTCCTTCATAAACAGTGGTCACATTTTCATCAGGTTGAACTGCATGCCAATCGCCTAAAATAGATTGGTTATTTGCATTGGGTCCTGTTACGAATATTTTCTTTTTTGAAGTCGTTTTTTGTAAAGGTAATATTCCATTGTTTTTAAGTAATACAATCCCTTTTCTTGCAGATTCTAAAGCGGTAGCCTTGTGTTCTTCTGTAAAAAGTAATTCTTTCTTTTTCTCTAAATTCACAAAGCGATTTTCAAATAATCCTAATTTAAACTTCGCTGTTAATATTTTACGGCAAGCATCATTTACACGATTTATTGAAAGTTTTCCTTCCTTGACTGATGCAATAATAGCATCTGTAAATTTTGGTCCATGCATGTGCATATCCATTCCAGCATCAACAGACAAAAAAGAGGCCTCTTTCATGTCTTTTGCGGTATGATGTAGTGTGTTCAAACGCTCAATATCTAACCAATCACTTACGTAAAAACCTTGAAAATTCCATTCATTACGTAACACATCAGTCATTAACCATTTACTCATATGAGATGGAACACCATTTATCTCATTATGTGCCGCCATAATGGAATATACGCCAGCATCAATAGCTTTTTTATAAGGTGGCATATGCACTTCTCTTAAAGTACGAACAGAGATATCTGCAGGAGCAGCATTTAACCCATTGATTGATTCTCCTCCACCAATCATATGTTTTGCGCAGGCAATTACTTTTTCTGTGCCTGTAAAATCATCTTGCTGAAATCCACGTATCATTGAAGCTCCCATATTACCAACCATAAAAGGATCTTCTCCAAATGTTTCTCCAACACGTCCCCATCTTGGATCTCTTAGAATATCAATATTTGGAGTGAATGCCCAATGGCTTCCTGAAGCACGCATTTCCTTGGCTGTTTGTTTCCCTACGGAATACAAAAAATCATCATTCCAAGTAGATGCTAACCCAATTGGTGATGGATATACCGTTGTACCAGAAACTAAAGCATTACCATGTATGGCATCAATACCAATTAAAACAGGAATCTTAAGTGGTGATTTTAAAGCTAATTCTTGCAAATAGTTAGCTTCTTCTGCAGTCAAAACATGTAAAAAAGAACCTATTTTTCCTTCTTTACACATTTTTGAAACATCATTTACAGATAGTGTTTTATAAAATCCTTGTGCATCATTATTTTCTTTGTCGTCATCAGGATTTCCTTTTTTCATATGCTCCAACCCAACAAACTGATTCATTTGATAGACTTTATCTTCCAAAGTCATTCTACTCATTAAATCAGTTACACGAGCCTCAACGGACTTAGAGGGGTCTAAATATATAGGATCATCATTCTTAGTTGTTTTAAAAGAAACAAATAGCATTAGTAGGGCACATAAAACTATCATTTTTATTGTATCAGTTTGTGGGTGCTTTTTACTTAGAATTTTCATTTTATTATTTTCTTTAGAGCTATTTTCAACATTTTTATTTATCTGCTTCATAATTCTATTAAATAATTCTTTTTGTTTTTTTGTATAAAACATGGAATCTAATTTTTAGTTGATTCTAACCCTCCAAAGTCAGTATCGGAAATACTTCTCAATTCAGTTAATGACATAGTATTGCCATAACCTTTCTTCAAACGGTATAATTCAGTTTTCAAACTATCAATTCTTCCAGCATGAGCATCAGAATTTATTAGATTATTCATTTCTGATGGATCATTTTGAAGATCATAAAATTCCCAAACATCAACATCATAATAAAAGTGAATTAATTTATAACGTTGATTTCGTATTCCGTAATGCGGTTGAACGCGATGGTAAAATGGGTATTCGTAATAATGGTAATACATGGATTGTCTCCAATCTTGTGGGGTTTTTCCTTTAAGATTGGAAAAAAAACTATTGCCTTGGACCGCTTCAGGAACAGGAATACCTGCCATTTCTAATAAAGTTGGGGCGAAATCGATGTTTGAAACAATATCTTCTACAATGGTTCCTGGTTTTATTTTTCCTGGATAACGAATAATAAATGGCATACGCAATGCTTCTTCGTACATGAAACGCTTATCAAAGAATCCATGTTCTCCTAGAAAAAATCCTTGATCTGACGCATAGACAACGATGGTATTTTCTTCTAATCCGTTTGCTTTTAAATACTCTAATACTCTTCCAATATTATCATCTACAGATTTTATAGTTGCCAAATAATCTTTGATATACTTTTGGTATTTCCACTTACGAATCTCTTCACTAGATAAATCCTCTGAAGGAGCTACAATTTCGCCAGGTTTAAATCCAAATCGCAGCCATTTACCACGTTCTTTCTTAGAAAGAGAATCTGGAGGCGTCATTTTCATGTCTTTTCTAGAAAAATAATCCATCGTCATTTCAGTATTCCCAGCGGTTAATTCTCGTCCTTTATAATTGTCATTAAAGGTTGCTGGATATGGCATCTCTATATCGTCCCACAGGTCTTCATATTTAGTGTCTGGGGCCCATTCACGATGTGGGGCTTTGTATTGTAACATCAGGCAAAAAGGTTCTTTTTCTTCTCTTCCATTGAGCCAATCTATAGCAAAATCAGTAGTTAAATTTGTTGCATACCCTTTTTCTTTAATTTTTTTGCCATTGTCATTATACACAGGATTCCAATACAAACCTTGTTGTCCTTGAGATAGGTGGTATTTATAATAGTCAAAACCAACGGGTTCTGATGCTAAATGCCATTTACCAACCAAAGCTGTTTGATACCCCGCTTTTTTTAATTCCTGTGGATATGTCCATTGTTTGCTATCAAAAACTCCTCCTTTATAATTTTTATAATACCCGTTAATATGACTGTATTTTCCAGTCAAAATAGCTGCTCTACTAGGTCCACAAATTGCATTGGTACATAAGGCATTGGTTAATAAGGCTCCTTCACTGGCAATTTGGTCTATATGTGGTGTTGGTGCTAATTCTTTAAAAATACCACCATAGGCAGAGATGGCGTTCGTTGCATGATCATCTGAAAAAATAAACACAATATTAGGAGATTTTGTTGATTCAGATTTTTTTTGACTAAAACCCGATAAGCTCGTCAAAATAAGTAGTAAAATAGATAGCTTGTTAATAGAATTCACAAATTAATTTTTTTATTGAATAAAAAAGCTATTAAAACCAAAATTTGATGTGTTTGATTAAAATAGCTTTTATAGAAAAATAGTTAAGTTATTGTTTAATGATCTTTTTAGTGAAGACAGTTCCATTATCAACTTTAATCAAATGAATACCAGATGAAAGTTCTGAGATATCAATTTGGTTGGTATTGAAAACTTCTTTTTCTAAACTTCCTAAAATAGAGTATACTTTTATTGATTTAATATTATCAACTCCACTAATAGAAATTAAGTCTGTTGCAGGGTTTGGATAGATAGAGAATGACATTAATTCTTCCTCTGAAACACTAAGAGTACTTGCAAAAATAAGACTAACATCATCTATATACATTAATTCTTGAAGATTTGTTGGTTCAGCAGTCGTTCCACCACTTTTAGAAAATTTGATTCTAACTTGTCTTGAAATATCATTTGAATAGGTGCCGGTTTGCTGAACCCATGAATTAACTGCAGTCGGCTGAGTTGTAATCGTGGTTTGGACAGCTGTCCAAATACCATCGCCATCATCGTCAGTCATGATTGTAAACTTAGGTTTAACATCTCCCTCAGCAGCCCAAGTTACCAATGCAGCCCACCTAGTCCAAAAAGACCAGTCATAGGTTCCAGCTGGAAGCGTTACTGTTTGATTGACAAAAGCATCATTTTTTTTAAAAAATTTAAACATTCTATCTTCAGAGTGACAGTCCCCATTTCCAGCGGAAGTAGGTGCATAAGAACCATTAGCTCCAGAGCCCCAGCCACCTAAATTGGCAGGCATATTACCAGAACCATTAACACCGGTATCAGTAGAAGTTGCCGTGGTGTTAATATTAGGATTCGTTAGATATTCTTGACCAACTACACCAGCTACTTGTTCACTAAAATTAATAGAAACAGTATTGGTAGTTGTTCCATCTTCAGCAGTAATAATGATTGTTGTTGTTCCTGGAATACTTGTTGCATCTGTAATTGCAATAGTCGCATTTGCATTGTTAGGTGTTGCAGCTATTGTAGGAACAACAGTTGTTCCTCCTGCTAAAAATATATCATAGGTAGTTTTACTTTCAGTAAAACCAGCAATTGTAGCACCGTCTTGCGTCAAATCAGATAAAGAAGTATCATCTTCTGGATAGGTAAATGGACCTGCATATTTAAGACTAACATCATCAACAAACATTAGTTGATTAAGGTTTGATTCATTTCCAGTAACTCCACCATATTTATAAAACTTTATTGTTATATCCCTGGCAATTTGGTTATTAAAAACACCGGTTTGTTCAACCCATGTTTCAATTGCATTTGGCTGAGTCGTAATCGTAGTTTGGAGAACTGTTTCACCAGCCGAGATTGTAAATTCAGGCTTTTCCGCATCTCCAGCGTTATAATCTACCACTGCCCCCCACTTAGTCCAAAATGACCAATTATAATTACCAGCTGGAAGCGTTACTGTCTGAGCTACAAATTGTCCCAAAGTTCCTCCTTTTTTATAAAGCCTAAACATTCTATCTTCAGAGTGGCAGTTTCCATCGGTTCCACCAGAATCAATATAAGCTACTGAATTATATTCTGTCCAACCAGCTGTATTTGAAGCAGACATAGCACCATTACCATCAACGCCTGTTGAAGGTGTTGTAGAGGTTCCTAATGTTGAATTAATACCAGGGTTTAGTAAATATTCATCATCAACTTCTTGAGAGTTGGCAGTCATACTTAATAATAAAGCGAAAGCAAAAAGACTATTTCGCCAAATTAATTTAGTTACATTTTGAGTAATTTTTTTAATCATGATATTGTGTTTTTAATTATTTAATTTTTATTCTCGTCCTATTTCTCTTTTATAATCAGCCCATTGTTGCATCTTGGCTTTACCAAGAGCTTTTTTTAATTTTCCAAATAAGCGCTTGTACACTTTTTTTAATTCAGGTTTTCTTGTTTCTGCATCGTCTTTGTATTTCTCACGTATTGATACTACTTCCTGAAAACGGTTCAATTGAATTTCATAAACCTTAGCTTTTTCTTCCTCATTTAAAGAAAGAACTTCGGTCATCTCATTGGTAATTTTAGTTGCTTTTTTAGCCAGATCATCTTGAGCAAATACATTTGAAGTAAAGACTGTTAGAAATGCTAGTAAAATAAATTGTTTCATAATTGTGTAATTGTTTTGAGTAAAACTATATATCAATTACTAGTTGATGATTTAAAAATTGTTCAAATCATTAAACTATTTAACCAAACTAACATATTTACAGGGTTTTATAAGCAAAACGTTATTAAATGATTAAAATACTAGTGATAGGAATTTATTTTTTCGATAGGTTTATTTTTCCAAGTAATTCCTGGTTTCCATTTTGGGGCTTTTACCTTACTTAAATAAGCATCTAATGCTTTCTCTAGTGTATGGACTTTATTAGGGAGAGATAATGCTAGATTGTTTTTCTCTTCTAAATCTTCATTAAGATTAAATAGCATAAGTTCACCACTGTCGTGGAACTTTATCAATTTAAAGTTATCAATTATGATGGCAGAATGTGCTCTTTTAAGTGCTATTCCATTTTTATAAGGCACATGAAAGATTAATCCTTCCGAAAAACGTGAAACATTTCCTTTGCCTTTATTGGCAAGTATTGCTTTGAAACTTCCTCCATCTAAATCATCTTGAAGAGGTAACTTTAGTCCAGCTAAATCAATAATGGTGGGTAGCAAATCTGAATGTGTAATGGGTGTCTTTGACTCTAATCCAGCAAGAATTTGAGGCCCTGCGATAACAAAAGGCACTCTAATTCCTCCTTCCATGGCATCCCACTTACCCCTACTTAAAGGGAAATTTGAGCCTTTATTGTACTTAGGTTTGGGAGGCATTATTGGAACAGCGCCATTATCAGACGTATAGATTACATACGTGTTTTCCTCTAACCCCAATGCCTTTAAACGCTCAAGTAATAATCCAACTCCACTGTCTAAATCTTCCGTCATTGCAGCAAAACCAGCATGTCTTTGATAGGTACCTTTTTCAATGTTTTTGTATTTTTCTAGTGTTTCCTTTCGCATCATAACATCAGAGTGAACAGCATAATGAGAAACTTGTAAAAAAAATGGGGTATTTGACTTGGCTTGTCTTTCAAGAAAGTTAATTGCCCTCTCAGTCGTACTAAATATTTTTTTAGGGTCCTCGTCAACATTATTTTGCCACTGTTTACCGCCTGCTTTGTAATTGAAAACGCCATCTTTATTTCCTGTAATACCATCACTTTCATCATAACCAAGCTCTAAGGGGTGTACACCAATTCCCCATTTACCAAAATGAGCTGCTTTATAATCTGGATTGACTTTTTTTAACTGTTTTGGAATGGTGTAAGAGGTTTGATGATTGATATGCTTGGTATTCATCCCTACTCTTATCATTTTTAAGCGCGCTGGAGTTTGTCCAAACTGAATACTATAACGCGATGGAGAGCACACTGGTGCACTGGCATAGGCTGAAGAAAACCGCATACCTCGATTTGCTAATTTTTCTAAATTAGGCGTTTGATGGTAATCACTTTTTGATTGAACTTCATCATCCATCATTTGAACAGAGGTTCCATTCCAACCTTGATCATCCGTTAAAATTACAATAAAGTTAGGGGGCTTTTCATCATTGTCATTCTTTAATTTTGAAGTTTTACAACTTAAAAAAGTTAAGATTAATCCAATTATTAATAGATACGAGGTACTGTTAGTTTTCATCTGTTATGATTTATTGTTTTTTAAAATGACTTTGGTCTGCTTGTGTTTTGGTTATAAGTGAAGGAGGAAGTTTTCCCATGTCTTGATACTTTTCAATCATTTCTTTCAGTATTTCCTTTGCCTTTTCTGGGTACTTTTCAAAGAGATTGTTTTTTTCTCCTGGGTCTGTGTTTAAATTAAATAATAGGGTGTCATGTGCTTTTACAAATTGCTTCCATTTATTTCCTCTAAATCCTTTATAAGGCAATTTTACTTTCCATTGTCCACTTCTGTACCCCTGTAATTGTTTCCCATCAAGAAAGAGTAAATCTGAATTTTTACGATTTCCTTTATCAGTTAAAACCTTAGATATATCCAATCCATCAATAACCAAACCTTTCGGAATTGAACTCCCTGTAATATTAGCTATTGTAGGAAACCAATCCATTTGGCTGGCTACTTCAGTATTAATAATGCCTTGAGGAATTCTATTTTTCCACATAGCTACTGTGGGTACCTTCATACCTCCATCAAACGTAAATGTTTTTCCTTCTCTTAAGTCTCCTGCAGACCCTCCATCTTCTTTCATTGCTAGCCATGGTCCATTATCACTAGAAAAGACAATAAGTGTGTTTTCTAAAATTCCATGTTCTCGAAGACTTTTTAGAATTTGCCCTACACTCCAGTCTAGCTCTTGTACTACATCACCATATAAACCTCTTTTAGAAGTTCCTATAAATTCTTCAGAAGCATAGAGAGGAACATGTGGCATAGAATGGGCTATGTAGAGAAAAAACGAATTGTCTTTGTTTTTTGTAATAAATTTTTGTGCTTCTTTTGTATAGGTTTTGGTAATGTATTGTTGTTTTACTTTATAGGATTCTACTTCATTTCCTCTCATATATACAACGCTCTCCATATCATTACTATACGGAATTCCAAAATACTCATCGAAGCCATGTTGTAATGGTAAATATTTAGAATGGTGTCCTAAATGCCATTTCCCAACGATTCCAGTTGCATATCCTTTTTCTTTTAGTATTTCTGGAATTGTTATTTCTTTATCAGGAATCCCTGTAAAACTCTCTGAAAAAAAAACAGTGTTTATTCCCATTCGTTGTGGATACCTCCCTGTTAACAAGGCTGCTCTAGAAGGACTGCAAACTGATGAAGCTGAATAGAATTCTGTAAATTTAATTCCTTCTTTTGCAATCTGGTCAATGTTTGGGGTATTGATATCTTTTGCACCATAACAACTCAAATCTCCATAACCCAAATCATCTGCAAATATATAGACGATATTGGGTTTCTGACCAAAAGAGTAGAAACACTGAATTAATAGGAATAAAAAAGTGAATTTATTTTTAGTCATTTTTAAATTAATGCGATTGTTTAAGGGGCTAATCAATGTTATTATTGGCAGCTGTTTCGAAATTACCATCAAAATCACTGAAAACACCTTTTGAAGTTTTCTTAATTAAAATAGATACCCCTGGAAGAGGTGTTTTAGAATCTCTATCTATTACAGTTCCTTTAAGTGTGATTTCTTGTGCGACCAGAATTACAGGAAACAACATCAGGATATAGAAAACTATTTTTCTCATAATATGAAGTTCTTATTATATGAACAAATTTGTGAGAAACTCTGTATTTTAATGTTTAATATTTATCCATTAGTGTTTAATATTTGGTAACTAGAAAGAAGATACAAGCCATTTCTATTTTTGATTAGTTAGTAACTATACACTTCAAGAAAAACCGCTTAATTTTTTAATTCTCTATACTATATTCTTTTGGTGTTTTGCCAAAGGTCTTTTTGAATAACGTACTAAAATATCTTGGGTCGTTAAAACCTGATTCATAAGCCACATCACTCATTCTCATATCTGCCTTATTCTTAAGTAATTCTGCTGCGTGATTTAATTTAATTCTAGTCACTAAATCTACAGGCGATATATTTGTCAATCCTTTTAATTTTCGAAATAAACTTGACCTGCTGAGCCCAGTTTTCTCAGATATTAAATCAATTGAAAATTCACTATTTGTAATGTTTTCTTTAATTATTTGAACCACCTCAGATAAGAAATTATCATCAGCTGATTTGATTTTTACTTTGCCGTCTGAATTTGAGTTAAAAATTTGATTTAGCCTTTGCCTAGACTTGATAAGGTTGTTAACTGTTGCCATCAATATTTTCATATTAAAAGGCTTTTCAACATAGGCATCTGCTCCAATTTCTAATCCTTCCACTTTATCATCAACTTCACTTAAAGCTGTGATCATAATAACAGGGATATGACTCGTCTGAAAATTTGTTTTTATGATATTACATAATTCCTTGCCACCCATTACAGGCATCATAACATCTGTTATGATTAAATCTGGATTTTTTGCTACTGCTATTAAAAGTGCCTCCTTACCATTAGGTGCATCTATAACGGTGTATTTCTTTTCTAATTCCTTTTTAATAGTTACTCTTAAATCTTCATTATCATCAACAAGTAGTATGCGTATCTTTGAGTTAATATCATCTTCAATAAACTCAGATTTATTTGTGTCTTTATCTTTAATTAATATATCTTTTTCGTTATAATGTTCACTTCCTTTTTGTAAAATCACAGAAAACGTAGCACCCAAATTTTCCTTACTTTTTAATTCAATTTTCCCACCGTGTAATTCAACTATTTTTTTTGAAATCATTAAACCAATGCCAGAACCGGAAATTCCTTTATTGTTAATGTTAGTTCCTCTTGTAAATCTTGAAAAAATTAATTTTTTCTCTTTCTCGGGAACCCCAAAACCATAATCAATAAAATCTATTTTAATAGTTTTGTTATTTGCTGAAGCATTTATCTCAATATGCCCACCTTCTTCACTATATTTAATAGCATTTGAAATTAAATTATAAAAAATTCTAGACATTTTATTCTCATCAAACCATAGGTAGGTCTTTGGCACGGCTATGGAAATATCTATAGATTTTTGTTTGAGTAATGGCTCTACCTCAGCAACAATTCTATGCAAAATCTTCTTTAAATCTACTTTACTTACGGATAATTTAAGCATCCCACGATCTGCTTTTTGGAAATCCAAAAGCTGTGTGACATATTCGTTTAAATTTTGCGTGTTTCGATGAATTAAATCAAAGCTATTTTGAAATTTATTTTCTTCAGAAGAAAGCTGAGAAACCAAGAGTTGAATTAATGTAATTGGTGTCCTAATATCATGGGCAACTTCAGTGAAAAATTTTATTTTATTTTCGTTATTTTTTTTCTGAGTTCTTGATTGTTTTAGTTGAAGAAATAAATATAATAGTACAAATCCCAGTATAGTATATCCTAAAAAAGCCCAATAACTTAGCCAAAATGGGTTTTTAATAATGATATCAACAGTGTACGTTTCTAGAGAAGATACTCCATTTACATTGGTGACTTTAGCTTCTAAAGAATAAGTGCCTGGGGGTATTTTCGAATAAACAGCCATCCTACTATTTTTTGATATAATAGGGTGTTCATCATAGCCTTTTAACTGCCAAGAAAATGTCTGTTTTTTTGATCCATAAAGACTGGGAGTCTCAAAATCAAAACTTAGTGAATTCTGGTTATAATTAAGTTCAACCTTTTCAAGGAAATTTATGTTTTTTTTAAGGATTGTGCTATCAGGCACAACACCATTCACTTTAAAATCAGAAACATAAATCTTAAAATCTTCTTTTTCTTTTGGCAGATTTAATGGATTAAATAGCGCAGCACCTTTTGGCCCGCCAAAAGCTATACGCCCGTCATTAGATTTTGTAGAAGCCCCAATGCCAAAAGTCTCAATCGTTATACCATCTCTAGTATCATACTTACTAATAATAGTTTTTTTTGTATTTAATTTCCATAATCCTGAATAGCTTCCTAACCACAAATTTTGGTTTGCATCTTTTTGAATGGAAAAAACCGTGCCCGATTCAAAATTTAGTTCTTTGTTTAGGAGTGTTGTATCATTGGTAGAAAGATCATATTTTAAGAGCCCTTCCGTATTTCCAATCCAAAGACAATTGTTTTGTTTATCAAAAAATAATGAGTAAATCTGGTCAAGGTTCTTGAAGCCTGGGCTTTTTATTTTTTTTAAGTTTTTTGTGGCCTTATTAATTTCAAACAATCCATTTGCAGAGCCTACATATATTATATTTTTATTACCTGCAACAATTGTTCTGGCATTACCAGTTTTATAACTGTTTACTAAGGTACTATTTTGATAATGTTTTACAGGACCATCAATTCCTCCTACCCATATATCATTCTCATCTACGTAGGTTGTAAAAATTAATTTAGATTTCTTTTCATTTTCTATTAAAGGAAAGTCTTTAGTTTCTCCTGTCTTTGGGTTAAACTGAAGCAATCCATTACCATAAACACCTAAAAGGAGATGTTCCCCATACTTATTAATAGTTAATACGGGCTTATTTAAATGACTTGAGTTCTTATTATAATTAGTCCACTTTCCTTCTGGTGAAAGTTTACTGAGGCCCTTTTCTGAACCAAACCAAACATTTCCACTTTCTTCAAAGTATATAGAGCGGATATAATTGTTGGGAATACTGTTTGATTTGTATGGAACGTAAGAGATATTTTTAAAGGCATTATCTCTAGGGAAAATCAAATCAATACCAACTTCTCTTAGCCCAAGCCAATATATATTGTCGTTATCAACAAAAATTTTATAGATACTTTTCTGACTTAAGGAGTTTAAACTATTCGGATTGTATTTTATTTTATTAACAACTTTAAAATTTTCATTCATTGTCAATAAACCCAGTCCTTCTAGTGCTATTAATGCTTTATCATCTTTATCAAACACAACGGATCTTATCGTAGTTGTTTTTATTCGCTTATCAAAAAGGGGTACTTTATTTACTTTTTCATTATCAATAACAAAAAGGCCTTTCTGGTAAGTTCCTGCCCAAATCCGATTTTGCTTGTCAAAATCAAAATCAAGGGTTTCAATATTTTTTAATAGTGTATTGTGTTTTACTAATTGATTATTTTTTTCAAAAAAATCGTACACATTGATTCCTTTTGTAGATGCAACGTATACTTTATTTTGTTTTACATGAATTTGTCTATTAAAAAAGGTCTTTGGATATAAGACTTTACTTAATTTTTTGGATTTAAAATCATAAATTAATAACCCCGATTTAAGACCAATAATTATAGTGTTGTCATTGATTTGTTTAAAACATAAAAAATTGCGGTACTTTAAGTTTAAAATGCTTTTGAAACGATCTTGTTCGTATTGGTATTGCAGTAGTTCTCCTTTAGAGCTTAAAACGAAAAGATTTCCGTTTTTGTTAATAATATCAACAACACCACTTGTTAGAAATTTATCATAATTTTTAAATTGATACCCAGAATATCTATTTAATCCTTGAGAAGTACCAATCCACATATAGCCCAAGGTGTCTTTCTGAAAAGCTCTAACAGCTCCACTTCTAATACCGTCATAAGCACCTAAATGTTTTATTTGCTGACCATAAACTTCACTGGGAAGTAAAAAAAACAAGAGGGCAATAATATAAAAAAAGCGTCTCATCATAAAAACAGGATTTAGTAAGTTAACACTATTAGATGCTCCTATATGTAAAAATACAATTTTTCATAGGAAGCTAACTAAGAAAAAGTTTTTGTTAATAATTGAAAATATTTTTACTTTTTTTGATTCTCTCTCTTAGATTTCATTACTTTTTTTAACCACCAATCTCTGTTTGGATTGTATTTATATTGTTTTTTTAATTTGGTTGCTTCATTTCGGAGTTCTTCTTCTATGCTATCATAGGCTTCTACATTAATTAAGTTTTTCATCTCTCCTGGATCATTTTTGAGATCATACAACTCATCAATATCATTTTCTAAAAAAGCGTCTACCAACTTATAATTTTCGGTTCTAACAGCAATTTGATTTGGTCCTGCATAGGGCCAATAGCTATCTACATAATATTCAAATAGTATGGCATCTCTCCAATTTTTATCTTTCTGACCCTTTAGTAGGTTTACCATAGACTCTCCTTGCATATATACAGGTTTTTCAATTCCTGCAAGATTAAGAATCGTTGGTGCTATATCAATATTTAAACATTGCTCTTTTATAATAGTCTGTTCCTTAATTAATTTAGGATACCTAATAAGCATAGGTACTCGCATAGAATTTTCATAGGCTAAACGTTTATCTAAAAAGGTGTGCTCTCCCATAAAATAGCCATTATCACTGCTATATATGACAACTGTATTTTCTAGTTCACCCATCTGTTCTAAAGTAGCTAAGAGCTTTCCTAGAGATTCGTCTATTGCTACTAAACAACGAAGAAGCTGCATATTTCTATCGTAATTTATTGGCCATTCTTGTTCTGGAAGTTCAGACGGAATAGGTAAATTGTTTTTCCAGTCAAATCCATAGGTTTTTTTACGCTGCCATTCAGGTTTCCCTTTAAAGGTTTCTTTGTGGGTATCGTAAGGTGGTGTTGGTAATTCTTTTCCAACATACAAATTCTCATGCCTAGGAGCAGGTAAATGAGGCTGATGAACTGCTTTATGCCAGAGATTTAAACTGAAGGGTTTATTAGGGTCTCTTTTTTCTTTTAACCAAGAAATTGCTCTATCAGTTAAAATATCTGTTATATATCCTTTTTCTTGATATTCTCTGCCATTTTCATTAACTGGAGGGTCAAAATATTTTCCTTGACCAACAAAACTAAACCAGTAATCAAAACCAGGTCTGATATGTTTTTTTCCTTTATAATGTGCCATGTGAATTTTACCCACATGGGCTGTTTCATAGCCTCCCTCTTGTAAATGGCTAGAATAAGGAGCAAACTGGTCCCAATTTGGATCTACATGTATGTTATTCTGGTTTACACCATGAATATGAGGATACGTACCTGTTAAAAAACTAGCTCTAGAAGGTGAACAGATAGATTGGGTAACAAAGAAGTTTTCTACATTGGCACCCTCTTTAGCTAATCGATCAATATTTGGGGTTTTTAAAAATGGGTAACGTTTAGATAATCCGAGCGCATCAAAAGGTTGGTCATCTACTAAAACAAATAAAAAGTTAGGTTGTTTTTTTTCAGAACTCTGTTTAACTGATTGCGCATATGATACTGAATTTACAATTAAAAATAGGAAAAAAATTAGATTGATAGTAGTATTTTTTTTCATGTATAGATACAATATTAACTCACAAATCTCCTGTTAAACCCATATTAAATAGTTCTATTTTAGGTCAAACTACATAATAAATTGTTCAAATACCTGTCTCTTATACACATCTGACGCTGCCGACGATATGCAGTGTGTA
>OJGS01000076.1_pt1 | contig 41937 bp, 60 predicted proteins | sample 1594531 | NCBI WGS metagenome assembly OJGS01 (sample SAMN05416816, study PRJEB24817) | seawater metagenome | isolation source: Sea water | place: Canada:Atlantic | collected 2013-07 | reverse complement strand
CGAGATCAGCCTCGGTCTCGTGGGCTCGGAGATGTGTATAAGAGACAGTTGCTTGCCATGCTTGATTACCAAAAACTGAACGTGCAGCAGCAAGATTACCTTCACTAAAATTATCACCTTGTTTTTCAGGACTAAAGTCATAATTAGCATTTACTAATTTATCGTATTGAGGTTTAGTATCTTTGTGTCTTTTTAACTGTTTAGCTGCTTCTGCTTTTAACTTAGCAACTTCTAAAGTATTTTCAAAGTTAGCATCATCCATTTTATTACGAAGCTGATAAGTTTTATAGTTATCTGTAACACCTACTAAAGTTTCAATAATCTGAGGAGCATAACGCTTTAAAAAATTAGGTTTTTTTCTACTTCCTGTAACACCACTAATTTGATCAACCATGCTTCCATAGTCAAAGTTTTGTATATCATATTTAGCCATTTACACTTTCCCTAATAAACTTGAAGCTTGAGGTATCTCTTCTTCTTTTTGTGGAGGAGCTAATAAACTAGTTTGTTCAGGTAACTCTACAGATTCTATAGCACTAAGAACTTCAGGCTCAACACTACGAATATCTATTCCACCTTTTTTTCTAAAGCCTTTAAAGTCTATGTCTTCTTTAATAGCATTAATAACTTCATTAGCTAGTTCTATTCTTTGTTCTTCATCTAACTCGTTTTTCTCACCTGCATAAATTTCATAGTCATTAAATCCTGCTCGTTCTGAAAGAGCCATAAGAATAACCATGACAGGCTCAGCAAGTAAAAGCATTAAATCTGGATTCCAATATCCTTTTCTAAAACCATCTTCTAAAAGTATTTGAGCAATTTCTGCAATAGGTAAACTATCACTGCTTAAAATTTCTAAAACGCCAGATAGTTTTTCTTCGTCACCCAATATACTTTCAGTAAAAAAATCAATTGCATTAGATGTTTTAGTAAACCTTGGTGCTTTTTCCCACGGATAAGGACTATCTACTGGGTTTGTTAAAGACTGACCGGGAATTGGTTTGCTAAAAGGATCTACTTGTCCTCCCATTGTAAAGTCTACTGCTTGTGTTTCTGCCATAATACTAACCTACACCCCTGCTAAAGAGTTTAAAGAACCATAAATATTACTAAACCCTGCATTTTGTCTTATTGAAGACATAGCTTGAAAAGGATTAGCTCCTGTTGATATTTGCCTAGTAAAATCATAAGTAGGTGAAGGTGCTGTGTACATAGTAGTAGCTGCTTGATTTTGTAAATCTGCTACAATACTAGGTGCATATCTATTAGGCATTGTAGGTGTCACTACTTCAGGAGGCCCAGCTAATAAAGATGCTGTTTTTTGAGCAGTTGCCATGACAGGAAGATTTCCTGCATAGCCTTTTACACTACCTTTAGTTAATTCTCCTACGTCATAACTAATAGCTCGTTCAAAAACATTACCTGTTTTATTAAGAAGACTATCGCCACTATTCCAAGCCTCTCCAAAACTAGAAAATTCTTGCACTCCTCTAAGCTGTCCTGCTTCTGTAAGGCCAGAGTCAGGTATAGTAGAAAGATCTTCATACAGCGCACGATTTTCAGGATTCTTTAAAAAGTCACGAACCTCACTAGGTTTCATACTTTGAAGTTTATTAAGCTCTACTTCAGTTGTAGTCATCCTTGGATCTGTCATAGATGCTTGAGGAGATAAAGGAGAATTTATACTTGCAGTAGCTTCTAAAGGTTGATTACCGTAGTTAAAACCTCCAGTAGTAGGATCATAAGAACCAAGACTTGCTACTTCTTCCGTTACTCTTTGAGGTGCATTTTGTAAAACTGATGAAGTAGTAAATTCAGTTGTAGCTTGTTCACCAGCTTTCTGAGTAGTAAGATCTAATGCCTTATTAGCACTTTCAGTTAAAGATGCTGCATTAGTATCACCGCCAAGTTTAATTGCACTTTCTTTAGTTGTGTTAATAAGATCTACAGCTTCCCCAAGATTAGATACTGTTGCTGCTTCTCCTGTAACTTCAGGGCCTATTTTACCTGCTAATTTTTCACCCATTTTAATAGCAGATTCTTTACTTGTTTCTGTAACTATATTTTTAGCAGCTTCTTCAGCGGCAGTTTCACCTGCTACATTTATTGCTTCTTTACCACCTTCCTGAACTAATGTTTGAGTAGCTGCTTTACCTACACCCTCAAACATAGCTTTAAAAATAGAACCTATACCAAAAGCTAAAGATACCATTCCAATAACTCGTCCTATTTTAGAATTCATTACTTTCATAATACCTTTGCCTAGTTTTTTAAGGCCTTTTCCTATTTTTTTAAAAAAACTTTTCATAGTGATAATAATCCTTTTTGTATAGCATTTCCTAAAGCTGTTGTATTTTTATTATTCCAACTAGCAGCGTCAACATCTTGACCTATAACTGCTGTAATAATTGCAGCTTTTCTAGCTTGATCACCTTCATAAGATTTAAATTCATGATCAGCATTGTCTCTCATTTCTTGCCAAAGAAAAGCATTAGCTTGACTTGTCATATTAAAAGCATTCATAGAGTTTTGCATATTAACTGCATTATCTGTAGCTGTGTCTAGCTCATTAGCTCTACGCCTCCAAGCTACATTAGAAGCTTCTACTGCTGCTGAGTTTTGAGCCATCCATGAATCTTTTTGAAAACTTACATTAGCATTAAACTTATTAACGTCTGTAGCCATAGTAGCGTTAAACTTACTAATATCAGCATCTCTGTTAGCGTTCTGAGCAGCTACTGTGTTTTTCTGGCTAGTGTTAAACTGTGCCATTGCATTAGTTTGAGTAGCATTAAATTGGTTCATCGTAGAAGCTAAGTTAGCATTAAACTGATCAACTTGATTTGCAGAACTAGCATTAAACTGATTAGCAGCATTTTCAGCAGCTTGGTTAGATAACATTCTTTGTTGTTCTTGCTGACCATTTAAAACCGCTGTTTGTTGTCGAGCATTTAAATTAGCAACATCCATTTGCAAAAAAGCTTGAGCATTTGTTATAGCTACTTTAGTACGTGCATCTGCATTAGCCATATCCATAGAAGCCATAGCTGTAGCATTTTGCATCACTGCTTGTTGTTCAGCATTAAAGTCTGCAACAGCCATAGTTTGCATAAACTTACTATTAGTAAGCTGTACTTGTTGTGCTGCATTAAATTTATTTAAATCTATATTAGCAACAGTAGCAGCATTCTGTACCGCTCTTTGCTGATCTACATTAAGCTGTGCTTGATTCATAGACGCAGCAATCTGAGCACCAGTTAAATTAGTCTGCATTCTTGTATTAAGATTAGCTAATTCAGTTTGCTGTGCAGCACTAAGGTTTTCAGAACTTGCTTGATTTAAAGATGAAAGATTAGCAAGTCTCATTTGCTGATCATTTGTTAAATTAGCAAGCTCCATTTGCTGTTTAAATCCTGAATTCTTTGCAAGGAAGTCAGCAGCTACTTGCATCTCTGCTAAACGCTCTTGATTCTGAGCAGTCATATTCTCACGCTCAGTAGAATCTGCTATTTGCAACTCAGCTAATTCTATTTGCTGCTCATTACCTAAGTTCTGAGCATTAGTAGCTTGTTGCTGTTGTGCGTTTAAAACAGCACCTTGTTGTTGATTCTGAAGATTCTGAGTACGTGTCTGCTGTTGCTGCTGTGCAGTAGTCATTGTAGCATCTTGTCTAAACTGGCTTTGCATCATATTCATCTGCTGTGCCATTGTAGCAGTCTGAGATGAAGCCTGTTGTTGATTAGACAAGTTAGCCATACGTCTCTGCATATCTAATGTAGACTGCTGCATATTAGCTTGCTGCTCATTAGACAGGTTCTGTGCAGAACGCTGCTGAAGAGCCTGTGCGTTGCTTTGAGCCAAAGGCATAGCAGAGGTAATGATAGCATTAAAAAGAGCGTCACGGCCTACTGTGGAGGCTGAGAGGCCCCTCTGAGCTAGGTTAGCCTCAATAGCTGCAACTGCTGGTCTTGCCCATGCAGGAGTCTTACCTTCTTCTATACCTGCTAACAAGCCTTCCATCTGAGAAGATACCAAAGCTTCTGTAGGTAATGCTGCAATAGCTGCACGTACTTCTACAGGTTGATCATCTATAGCTGCTGTCATCGTAGCAGGATCTTCTACAATAGATGCTGTAATTTCTGGTGGTAGCTCACCTACTATTGCAAGCATTTCTGCTGCTGCACCTTTAGCAGCCGTACCTTTTACCGTACGTCTTTGTGCAGCTTCATAACCTACAGTATCTACAATCTGTGCAGCCTGACCATCATCTGCTTTAACACCTGTAATAGCCTCACGCTGCTTAGCCTCTGCTTCTCTTGTAGGAGCTACATCAGCTATTTCACCTGTAACTTTATCTACATAAGAACCATCAGAAATATCATAGTCTGCAACACCAGATAATGCTGCTTGTTCTTGTGCAGTATCTCTAGTAGCTGCTACTGCCCTTTCACTAAGTGTAGCTTGTCCTGCTTCTGCTTGAGTACCTGCGCTTACAGTACCCTGTGCTGCTTGTACATCAGCTACTGGGCCTACTTTAGCTGCAAGTGCTTTAGTTAAACCAGCTTTAGCAGGTGTAGCTGCTTTAGCTACAGTAGCTGTTTGTGCTGTAGGGCTTTTTGAAATAGCCTCCGCTTTATCCGCTTTTGATTCAAGAGAAAGGTTAAAGTTTGTGGCAGTACTTTTAATATCTTTATCTATTTTAGATAATTTTTCAGGATCTAAATTAACTCCCGGAGCTACTTCATCAAACTTACCTGTTGCAAGTTTTTCTGCATTTGAAGCTGTTCTGTCTCTCCGAGCTTGATCTTCTTCTTCTCTAGCTTTTTGAGCTGCTCTGTCTGCTGCTGTTGTGTTTGGAGTAGGAGTAGGAGCAGGAGTACCAGCAGGATTAGAACCTTGCCCACCTTGCGGATCTCCTTGTTGCTCTCTATAGCCTCTAGTGCCTTTTCTTCCACCCATACCTACTACTCCCATTGTTGTTGCAGCACTAGGAGATATACCACCTAAAGATGCTGTTGCTAATCTATTTGAATTTATTTGAGCTAAAACATTATCGCCTATGTTACCTTTAGAAAAAGATTCTAAATTAAAATTAGAACCTTGACCAAAAGAAAAATCTGAAGAAGGACTTCCACCACTAAACCCACCAAGAGCAGAACCACCAAAGTTTAATGCAGCACTGCCTAAGCTTCCTGCTGCCTTAAAAGGAGCAAGAGCAACCTTACCAACACCACTAGCAACATTTCCTAGACCAGTAACAATTCTTTGCAGATTAGAAGGGCCAGTATCAGTACCACCTCCACCTCCTGCCATATAATTTTGACGTTTCTTTTTTAAAGCCTTTAAAGTCTTCTTAGTATTACGAGTAGCTCTTTTCTTACTCATCTCTTTATCCTAAATGTGTACTAAGAACAGCAATAACACCAGCAAGAACTGAAGAAATAACAAGCCAAGCAAGCTTCTCCCAGCGTAAAGCATGGTTGTCAGTAGCTTTACGAAGCTCTCTGAGTTCTACAATAGCTTCAGCCCAACGCTCACCACATTCTTTTTCATGTACGGATATACGTTCTAAAGCCTCTAGAGCTATCTCCATCTCAGTTTTAACAACCATATTCAACTTCACCTTTTATTGTTTTGCTTTACCAATAACTAACGCAAAGTATTCTAAATACTTATAAGCTTTACCTACTAATTCATCATCTTTTGGTGTAGGTGTAACAGCCGTAATAGCTGATGCTAAAGCTATTGCAGCAGTAGCAATGTTAAATATATTTATTAATAAATCCATATTAAGTCCTTAAAAATTATTTTATCACAGATGTTAACTAAAGTCAAGTTTTTTATGATGCTGTATATCCATTTCCTGCTGTAATAGCTGCATTAACTGCGGTCATATCTTCACTACCCCAATCATCTTTAGCTACCATAAGCTCTAGGTGTTGGGTGTTACGGTCTACACAGTCTTGACGGTCTTCTGCTGACTCATCAGCCATAGACTCACCTGCAATAACTGCTGTGATTAGGTCTACACTGTCACCCATTGCTGAGTAGTCCTGTGCGATTTGATCTGTTTCTCTAGTCATTTTCTTATCCTTCTAAGGTTTCAATTCTTGCGGTGAGTTCTTGTATTGCTTTAACAAGTATGGGTATTAATGCGGCCTCACCTACTTCCTGTGAACCATCATCTCTATCGTCCCAAAGTCTAAATCCATCTTTGATACTGTCATCTGCATCAATAGCTGCTTTAACTTCTTGAGCTATAAAGCCGTGGTTAGTTTGGGTGTTCTTGAATACTTCAGTTGAGCCAGCCTTATAAGCATTGAAGGTTTCTGGAAGTTCACCAAGAGTTTTGTACTTAAAGGTTCTAGGACGCAGTGCGTTAATTAAGCTTAGGCCAGCTTCAGAATCTACAATGTCTTTCTTGTAGCGTTCGTCAGATACTGTATTCCATGTAGCAACGCCATTTTGCGCTCTTATGTCAGAGCCAGCATAGCCCAAGGTTGCATAACCCGCTGACCCTTGCACAGAGTGACCAATAGCAATTACCTGTGTTGCTGTAGCGGGAGCATAAGTATAAGAACCTAGTAGAGTTTGTTCACTACCAGAAGTAGTAGGGGTTTGATAATTTCCTGAATATGTTCCTAAGAAAACATTGTTACTGGAAGTTGCCAAGCTTCCAGCTCCAAAACCGATTCCTGTGTTTTGTCCGCCCGTGGTAATACTCTGTAAACTAAAGGCACCTAGTGATGTATTACTAGTGCCTGTGGTGTTTGCGATTAAAGCACTCTTACCGACTGCTGTGTTGTTAGATGCGGTGGTGTTACCGCCTAAAGCACCTTCACCTACAGCAGTATTATGATTTCCAGTAGTGTTTGAGCCTAATGAAGAAAAGCCTACAGCAGTTAATTGATCTCCAGTAGTATTAACATCTAAAGATAAAGCACCAACCGCTGTGTTGTCACCTGCTGTGGTGTTTGCGGCAAGAGCATTGTCACCTATAGCAGTGTTGTAATTGGCTGTAGTATTAGACCCTAATGCACTATTGCCCATAGCAACATTATTAGTACCTGTAGTATTAGCGTCCAGACATAACCGTCCAACAGCAGTATTTTCAGAGCCTGTGGTGTTGTTGACTAAAGCATGGTATCCAATACCTGTATTGTTAGATGCTGTAGTGTTTGAGTACAATGCGCTATAGCCAATAGCAGTGTTTGCACCGCCTGTGGTGTTTGTCAAAAAAGCGTTATTACCTAAAACAGCATTGCGTATCCCTGTAGTAGTTGCGCTTGAAGAAGCATAACCAACAGTCGTATTCTCGCTACCTGTAGTAATAGCATCACCCGCAAAACCACCGATAAGGGTGTTCTGAACGCCCGTGGTGACTGCATAGCCAGCGTTGTACCCGACTGCGGTGTTCAAGGAATCTGTTGCCGTAGTGAAGTTTTGAGTATGTAAAGCCTCCGCGCCTATTGCGGTTGACTTACTGCCTAACGTGTCCGCGGTTAGTGCGTTGAATCCCAAAACGGTGTTAAAGTCTGCATCAGTAAGAGCATCTCCTGCAAGACCTCCCAGCAAGACGTTGCGAACGCCCGTGGTGACTGCGCCACCTGCATTGTATCCAACAGCAGTATTATAATTTGCACCATCATTATTTTGGAGTCTCAATGCTTGAACGCCAACCGCTGTGCTTTGACCTCCAGTATCTTCAGTAGCTAAAGATGAATAGCCTATAGCTACGTTGTCATCACCCGTAGTCAAGGCCGTACCCGCACCACTACCAATGGCTACATTGTTTGCTGCACCAGACTCAATACTATCCAGTGCAGTATCACCTACAGCTACGTTATGTGTGCCTGTAGGGAGGTTTCCTAGTAGGCCGCCTGTTACTTTAGTTAAAGCCATTCTTAGACTCCTTCAGCAGCTTGTGCAGCATTGTAAGCCGCAATAGCCTCTGTGGTATGAAAAGTATTACACATGGCCTGAACCTCTGTGGATTCACTAGACCAATCGTCTGTTGGTGATACTGTGTGACGATGAAAGGATCTACTGATCTCTACATCGTCTCTGCTGATGATAGTAGCTGTACGGACTTGGATGACTTTCCAGCCTCCGCAGTCTACTACTTCAATCTTGTCTTCTACTGTTGTTTCTGAAAGTGCCATGTTTATCTCCTGTTGGTATGGACTGTCTGACCCTAGAATCCACTAGGGTTATGCTGATGTTCTATAACTTAAAAACCCTATCAATCTGGTACTATTTGTTAGATCTGTCTTAGCAACATAAGTATCCCCACCTTTCATTAAATACGCTTGAGATGCAGAAACATAAAAAGTAATAGGTCCAGTGGAGTTTGAAATATGGCGGTAGTACCCAAGACTTCCACCACCTAAATTACTGTTCAACGCAGGAAAAGGTAGGTTATTAACTACTGCATAATTGCCGCCTATCGAACCAAGAGTAGTTAAAGCAAGATCAAATCCTAAATAGACGAGTTGTCCTATCTTTACATAATGGGCTGTCACAGTTCCGTAGCTTTGTCCCGAAGTAGCCCCACCATCTCCGTTTAGAATAGGAGTCCATGTGCCTTCTTCATAGTCATCCAGCAATTCTGATGAGGTTCCAGAAATGTTACCAGTAGCACTAAAGTCAATACCATGCCCACTAGCTACTACTAAATTACCATCTGTAAGCGTAAGCCCATTTGCAAGCGTAGTAGCTTTTGTATCATGGTCAAGCGTCAATATATTTGTACCACCATCATTCTGTGTTATTGTTAATAGCTCGCCAGAAACAGTTATGACAAAATCTTTGTTAGTATCACCTTCCAACCTAAGCGAAGGCTCCGTTGTTGTTTTTGTTAAAGTTAATGAATCTCCAGAGGCATGAGAAATAGATACACTGCCCCCAATAGCCACATTCTCACTACTATCAATAGTTATAGCAGTGGCATTACCTCCGTCCACAATACTTGGAGTACTTGACAGTTCTATAGGGGTTTTTGTTAAAGCCATTAGTTGTTCTCCTTAAATTGCTGCAATGATAAAGGCTAGAAGTTCTGAGTACCTGACACCTAAGCGTGTGCGCTCAGTTGCTCCTTCAGGTGCTTCTTCTGCTGTATCATAAGTATCTGTGCGGGTGTAAGCGTCTACGGCCTCAGTATCTTCAGTTGCTTCTACAGCAGCTACTTCTGTTTGACTTTCCCACCATGTATCACTAATAAACATTGCGTAGCGTCCAGCGTTTAATCCTTCGGCTGTGAATGCGTCTTGTAGGTCTTGTGCAATGATTCCAAAGTGAATACGAGCGTTGTCGCCTTTAGTTTCTACAGCATCTATCCATCTAAACTTACGCATCAATCCTTTAGCTGCTACAGCAACACGTTGTTCTGCGTCAGAGAGTGTTTCAATGTCTTGCTTTTCATTGCGGTCAGAAGTTTGAATAGTACCGTTAGTTGCTCTTATGTCCTTCCAGCGTACATCAGCTCGTCCAATATCGTGCGTGTTGTCAGAAGAGGTACCATCACCATTGACAGGTCTCAAGGCTTTGGTGTTTGCTTCAAAGTCAAACCCCGCAGAAACTCCGCCTTTATTTCCAATAAATGCAAAGCGACCGCCGCTTGTTAAAAGACTACCTACGGTTGTGCCGTCTCTGTTGAACTCAACAATAGCCCCGTCACTGTTTAACCTTCGCAGATACTGAACTGTGCCGCCGTCTCTAGTATGAAACATCACGCCGTTCGCTTGCATGATATGCCCGACAGAAGCGCCTGATCCTGAAGTTTGTCCGAAGTAGAGGTCTCCTGCGGTTGTCAGTCGCATGCGTTCTGCTGATGCTGTGTAATCAAAGAACTTTAATGCACTACCTCCATTCTGTATGGCAAATATCTTGCTAGTATTTGTGTCGTTAAACACAACACCGACATTTACAGAAACACTAGAACCTTGAATATTTAATAAATTTGAGTCAGTAATTGTAGAACCACCAATACCCACCCGCCCGCCTGAGATACGCATGGCTTCTGTTGGAGAGGTAGAGCCACTGGGAGATGTATCAAATGCTATATAGCCGCCATCAGTGCTATTAGCAGTTTGCTCAATTCTTATCTGTCCTAAAATGCCTCTATTACTAGAGCCTATAAATCTACCTCCTGCTGTAGCAACATCAAGACTTTGTTTGGATGTAACGTGACCACTTGTACCAAGCGTAACTACGCCACCAGAAGTATTAGCAATTGTTGTACCAGTAACCGTCAAAGCACCGGGAGTAGTCAAATCACCAGACAACTTAGCAGACGTTACAGTCCCATCCACAGGTACATTTATGTCTGTTTGAGTGAACGTCATAACCTCTACAGCCGTACCAGTTGGTGGAGCCGTAGAGAAAGTCAGGGTAGTTCCAGAGATACTATAGTTAGACTTGCTTTGATATACACCGTCTATGAACACCTGTGTATTATTTTCATTTACAGGGCTTATAGATAATGTCAGAGTTACATCAGAACCATCACCTGTCATACTGTCAATATTTAGATTAGATCCAGAGACAGCAGAAGCTACAGAGTAAATAAGAATAGCATTGCCATTAGCAGGAGCAGCACTAAAGGTTAGTGTAGTTGTACCACTGGCTGTTGCAATACTATAAGCATCTTGCTGTTGAAATACACCTTCTATAAATACAAGTAGGTTATCTTCTGAGGATGTAACTTGACTTAGTGCATAAGCAGTTGTAGAGCCGTTGCCTGTAAAGCTATCAGTAGTAAATGTATTAGTACCACCGCCACCACCAATAGAACCCCATTCGCTTGTGTAGCCTTCAAACTGCTCTAGGCTGCTATTGTATCTAAACATGCCAGCAGCAGGGCTACCACTTCTTTGAGCAGTTGTGCCAGCAGGAACCTTAACAGAACCTGTACCACTTAATGTAAGATTAGTAAATGTAGGACTGTCACCTGTAGCTACACCTTGGTTCAAAGCCTTAACAGACGCAATAGCAGTAAGCTCAGAGTCCATTAGAGCACCAGCAGAAGTTACATTGGCTGTATCTGTTACGTCAGCACTGGCTTCAATACCGTCTAGTTTAGTACCATCAGTAGCTACATCACGACCATCAAAAGTACTATTGGTTGTGATAGCACCTGTCATAGCCCCACCAGCTTTAGGTAAAGCAGCATCTGCTGTAGTACCTTGTGCGGCTGTAGCGTAGTCTGAAGAATCAAATGCTTTTACTTGAGCAAGGTTAGTTACTTCAGAATCCATCAATGCGCCAGCGGCTGTTACATTAGTTGTATCAGTCACATCTGCACTAGCCTCTACACCATCCAGCTTAGTACCGTCAGCAGCTACGTCACGCCCGTCTAAGAGGCCATCTGTAGTTAGGTTACCTGATATGACAGGGGCAGTTAAAGTCTTGTTAGTGAGCGTCTGAGAGCCTGTGAGGGTAGCTACAGTAGAGTCAATAGCTACTGTTATAGCATTACCTGTAGCACTAGAGTCAAGGCCAGTGCCTCCAGAAACTGTAAGAGTCTCTGAATCAAGATCAATTGCAATAGTTCCAGAGTCTGTAGTTACATCTAAGTCTTGTGCAGTAACTTGAGAGTCTACATAAGCCTTAACAGACTGTTGAGTAGGTACAAGCGTTGCACTATCAGATGACATGTTATCTTCATCAACAAAAGCTGTGATGTTGATTGTGCCGTCATCAAGACTTCCAAAGGTTAGGTCTGTAATAGTAGTAGCAGCAATAGTACCACCTTCTACTTTATCACCAGAGATTTGATTGTCTGCAAGTGTAAGAGTACCTGCTGAGACATCTAGAGTCTTTCCAGACCCTACAGTAATATCAGACGTAGCAATAGTTGCACCGTCTACAGTACCACCATTAATATCCGGGCTTGTAATAGTTTTATTAGTAAGAGTTTGTGAGCCTGTAAGAGTTGCTACAGTGCTATCAATTGCAAAGGTTACTGCATTACCTGAACCAGATGTATCAATACCTGTACCACCTGTAAAGGTCATAGCCTCACTGTCTAGATCTATGCTTAGAGCACCACCAGAGTCTGCTGAGAAGTCAAAGTCTTGAGCAGTTACTTGTGCATCTACATAGGCTTTAATAGACTGCTGAGTTGCTAAGGCTGTAGCACTGTTAGTACTAAGATCATCTTCATCAAGAATAACTGTAACTGTAGAGCCACTGCTTAATGTAAGGCTGTCAAGATTTGCAGTACCATTAATATAAATATCTTTGAACTGCAAAGAAGATGTACCAAGATCAATATCATTATCTGTTACGGGTACAATAGCACCATCTTGAACACGTATCTGTTCTACAGCAGCACTAGAGACTTCTACATAAAAGCCCCATCGGTTGTTCGTGCTATCTACTTCAATCTTATTAAGGAAGTCTAAATCACCAACCTTGAATATGTTACCGCCTTGACCAGCAGTACCATCATGTCTGTGGCCTGTAGTACTAGCATTAGACGCTGAGTAACTAAAAGAGTTTAAAAGCTGATTGTATTCATTATTAAACAAAGATGCTGTGATAGTATCCCCATCAGAAAATGTACTTTGTCTTGTATAGCTCTGAGCCATTTATTATCTCCTACCTGAAGGGGTGTAGTCTACATATAGACCATTAATAGTATAAGGTGAGTTAGTGTCTGAGCTTGTTATAATAAAGCTTACAGTGTGACCACTCCCTTGAATTGCTTGACGTACTAAAGGATCAGGAGTAGCACCTAATACATTAGTACCAAATATACCTGATCCAAATATACTAGGCAGAGGTATACTATCTAAAATATAATCTAAAGGCTGTGCTATATCTACAGCTTCATAATCATATCGCACACGTAACGTAGGTTGAATACCACCTTCAGGACTTACTGAAAGCCTGACATAGCGCATAGTCTTTTTAGTACCTACATCACCAAAGTCTAAGTTAGGTGTCTGATAAGATGCTGTTATATTAGATGCAGAACCACCATAGTCATAAGAGTCACCTGTATTATGATTATAAATATAACCATTAGTGTCCCCATGCCATGTCCTTTCAATACCATCTGCTCCAAAGTTTGAAGTAATAGCCGTAGCTTTTATTCCTTGAAGTTCTGAGTACTGAAAACCTTCATTTGTTAGCGTAGCTATAATACCTTTAGCTGAAGCATTAGCTGTACCCTGAGTATTATAAAATAATCTATATTGAGAGTTATCTCTTAGTACAACACTTGATATAGTAAAGTTATCAATGTTTTCTGCAATAGTTTGAATAATAGATTGGATAGGTCTGCTCACAGTTCCTAACTCAACGTCACCAATACGTGCTGTACCTGCAACAGTTCTTAGACCATCAGGACTCAAGAACAATAGGTCACCTGCGATTTCTTGAATACTGCCAGCACTTAAACAACCTACGTTCTTTGTAATTGGCTGTACAACAATGCTATTAGAATCATTAATGTTTAAAAGTTTAAAAATACTATTGCGACAAAAGATAATTAAGTCACTACGGAAACTAGCTAGTCCTACTACTTGGTCTTCAAGTACAATAGAACCTGCACCACTTCCTGAAAAGTTATCAGGGTCATTTGTGTGACTGTAGTAAATTGTGTTTGATGCAGCACCTGCACCCGCAACTACAAAGTGTTTATCATGAATAGTGCCTACTGCTGGGGCAACTGTACCGTCAACAGTAACTTCACCTGAAAAGAAAGTACGAGAGGTTAAAGCACCAGTACCTTCCATCCTAAAGAAATAAGGCTTATTAACTCCATCACAAATAAGAATCTCACCATAATCTGAAAGACCTTCAAAGAATGCAAAGCTGGTTTGGCCTTGGTTAGTACGTGCTAGATCTGTGCGTCCATTAAAAGTAGAATAGTTATCACCACTACTGTGTACGCTAGACTTAGATATAGAAATCCATGAAGTGCCGTCCTGACTAAAAAATATACCAGTACCTAAACAGACTATTACTCCATCAGCATATCCTCTAATACCAAGTACTTTAGTATCTCCATTAGGTCGAGCAGCACTGCCTCCACCAAAGATACTAAAACCATTGACACGCCTGTAGCCACCATTAATATCTACTTCAAAGTTTACAAGCTTAGAAGCAATGCCGGGCTGCTGAAGCATCTCAAGCTGGTTAAGGCTTGTGTATAGACCACCTCTAGCTGATAGACCAAACGGCTGTGACATTAAACAAACCTCATACGATCATCGGTAAGAATACCGGGATTAGGTGTCATCAAGTTACTTTTCATTAGACGTAAGCCACGCTTGTAATCTTCTAATGCAAAGGCTGAAAACTGTGGGCTTTCTTTAAATTGGTAAATATAGTATCTAGCTCTGTTAAGTAGTACAGGCTTATAAGTATTTGGAAAAACTGTTTCGTCACTGTAAGCTGTTAGTTCTGTAGGTAGTACATAAGCATAGAACCACACACGGTAAACTTTGTCAGGTATGTTACTCAGACCAAACTTACGGTTGTCTGGGCTTTTGATTACACTATTAGGCACACCATAGTTTTGAGTATCTGCATCATCTAAGTTTTCAGAGATTCTTCTGTAGTCCTTCCAATCATCTGTAGACATGAATCTTAGGTTACGTGCTGTGTAAGGGCTAGTCTCACCATCAACACCAACAGTAGTTAAGTAGAAGTTATTCCAATCAACGTAACCATAGTCAGTAGTCAGTGAAGAGCTAGTAGGTTTCATTGTGTACCAACGCTGTCCTATTACTGTCTCTACATATACATTACCGTACATAGGGTCTGTTTCACCACTAAGATCAGCAGCAAGAAAAGGCCACTGAGGTTCTTCATTAACAATGTCTAAGTAGGATCTATTGATAGAATCTTTAACATGTTGTTGAATACCCACAGCAGAAGCAAAGCTAGAACTAGTAAGTTCAACTTCATTCATTTCACGCAAAAGTTCATTTGCTAATTCTAGATATGTTGCCATTATTTACTTTCCTGCTTTTTCTTTTGCTTTCTTAGATAAGTCTTTCATGTGAAATAACTTGACACTTGTTTTACCATGTGTTTTTCCTGTATGCAAAGAACCATCAGGCATCTTATGAGTATTGCCTTTAAATTCAGTACCATCTTTTTTATAATGCTTAACGCCTTTCATTTTACTTTCTGCTTGACAGTTTTACTGCCACACATCTTTTCCATATCTTGAACAGAAGCATATCCACCTTTGTTATATTTAACCTTACTGCCTTTACTCATCATAAGGTTTCTGCCTGTATATTTATTTTCTTTATACTTCATTAGTCTTGCCCCATTGAAAAAGTTTTACTAATTGCTCTAGCACCTTCTAACTCTGTTGAGCACTCAGGGTCAGAGTCTTTATTAAAAATTTTATCAAAGTTATCTTTATAACGTGAATAGTTACTACCCTTACGAACTCTACTACCCTTACCAGTAATAGTACTTCTTAACATCATAGGCTTTTCATCTGAACCAAGTTGAGGCATTTTTATCTCCAGTAAAAAGGAAAGGGGCCACCGAAGCAGCCCCATCCTAAAAGGTCTAGTCAATACCGTAGAATGCTGAAACCAGAGCGTCTGGTCGCAGTACCTTGGCACCGTAAACGTGCAAGCCACGTACAATATCACCAAAGCTATCTGGGTCACGGATGACTTCAGTGCTTGTGATTGTCTGTGCAGTTGCAGTAGCAGACATGTGACCAGCCAAAACCTGACCAGCAGCATTAGATACCGCAGGAATGTTGTTGGACTTGTACATGTTAAAGCCACGTAGTTTACCAGAGCTTACCAATCCATTGCGGATTGAACCCTGACCAGCGTTGTAGTCTACAGACAATAGCTTAGAGCTAGAGCTAGAGAGTACTTCGTAGAAGTCAGGAGAAGCTACAAACCAGCGACCTTCTTCTGGGATATTCTGCTCATCTAGCAAACGTGCCATATGTGCCATAATATCTAGAGGGTCATGCTCACCTGAAGCGAAACCAAGGTCTAGGTTACCAGTACCGTCAAAAGTACCAGCAGCAATGTCAGTAGCATTGTCAGAACCAAGAATATGGTTAGGACTAGCTGCTGAAACACCGCTAAACATAGAAGCCAATACACCTTCATCAAAAGCATCACGCAATGCGTAAGCTGCTGAAGAGGTTGCAACGTCACGGAAGTTAACGTGAGACATATTAGTTTCAATATCATCTACGATAAACTTAAATGCGTTAGCTGTATCTACAACCAAAGTAATTTCTTGGTCGGTTAGCTTAGTAGCTGTTACGTCTGCGCCACGCTCATACTGATAAACAGTAATCGTAGGCTCTTTGATGATCCGTACACTGTCACCGAATGCAGCAATTTCGCCAGCATAGTCAGTGTTAGTGATTGCTTCAATTACAGAAGACTTACGGAAGAAGTTTAATACCTGCTTGGAATAAACTTTAGGTAGGAAGAACGAATTGTTCTGTCCTGCAACAGAGTTACCAAAGTTAGCATTGGTGTCTGTTGATGGTTCAAAAAACTGATCTGATTGATTATAAGCCATGTTAATATTCTCCTAAGAACACAAATTTAATTATGGAACTACGCGACCTTCAACCATTGCTTGTTTAATATCTTCTTCAAATCTATCAAACTGGTCTAAGGACATAGCTCCTATTTCCCGTTCAGTCCAGATTTTAGGCTGTCCAGCATCGACATTGGTTGTTTTAGTTGAAACCATGTCAGCCGCTGATGCCCTAGACTGCTTTCTGGGCTGTTGTTTTGATTGAGCTTTGCCAGTTTCTAATTTATAAAGATCAATAGCTTTTGATGCTAATGCAACATTATCAGGATTCTTATAGATCCAATCCTGTATTTGTTCAGGTTGCTCGTCTGCCCAAGCATGGAAGTCCTCATCCCCTCTGATGTCTTCAAAGTCTGGATGACGTTCTTTCAATGTAAGTTCAGCATCCTGTCGCAATACTTCAGACTCACGCTGACGCATGGACTGTAGTTGTGCTTCAAGATCAGCTACCTGTCGTTGACTCTGTAGGTGTGCTACAGTTTCAACAGTGTTATATAGATCAGGGTATTCTTCTTTAAAGCTTTCAAGATCTTCCATACTTTTAGGTGGTTGATATTGAGGTTCAATTGCTCTTGCTTGCGCTAAAAGTTCCTGTTCCTTTTGCTTAAATTCAGAAACCTTCTGATCATAATGTCTTTTTAGATCATCGTATCTTTTCTTATAGTTAGTTCTTTTGCGCGTCTCTTTTTCTTCAGGGGCCGCTTCTTCACGGGTAGCCTGTGGACGTTCAAAGAATAACCCGTCTGCTGTACCTTGGTTTGGCGCATCTTCTGTGTGCCATTCTTTAGTTGCATTGTATGGGTTACTAACTTCTTCTTGTACTTCTGACATCTTCAATCTCCATTACGGGGCTTGTGTCTTTGCAAGGTAGCCATATTAACTCCGTCAAGTTTATGGGGCTTGTCTTACCAAGGTAGCCGTAAAAAATTACCGAAGGCTAGGCATCTTATTTGCACCCATCATCAGCTTCTTGATTTCCTCGTCTGTTTTAGAGAGGGGTGAATCTTGCTGCTCTGGGTCTTCTTGCATATAGCCGCCAATGGCCTTCATTTGATAACCGCCATCGTAAGCACGTTCAGCATCATCCATCATAAGTTGGAGATTATCTGCGCCTATTTGGTCGGTTGCTTTCTTGGTAATAACAAACTCTCCATCACTCAACCGAGCGGGAATAGAGTCTGATACACCAGTTCCGGGGCCGTCAACTTCGCCAGCACCCGAAAACTCTGACGCTACAGTCATTACTTTATCTAAAATGTTTCCTAGTTGTGGATCATTTTGTAATGCCTGTGCTAAATATTGTTGTTCTGAATCATCTAAAGATTCACCTATTACATAATTTAAATATTCATCTTCCATGTCATCGTCTGGAAGCTGTGAAGCCATTGCTTCATCCATTTCTTCTGGAAGGATGTTATCGTATGTATCTACTGGCATACCTTCTTCTGGCATCATTAGAGAGCCGCCTTCATTAAATACTCCACGGCCTTTCAAGACATCTGCCTGAGTAACCTTTCCATCGCCTGTAAGATCTGGTAAACCACCTTTTTTATATGTTTGCCTAGGATCACCTTCTTTAAGCATTTTATCATTATCTTTTTTACTTTGACGCTTTCTTAACTGAGCACCTCTTTCAACCATTCTATCTACGTCTTGTTGATATTTTTCAGGGCTTTTACCTTGAGGACTTACAGTATTAGTAAGCTTACCACCTTCAGCTTCAACCATATCATCTACAGCATCTTGATAAGAATCTCCTCCAATAAGAGATCTTAATTTCTGCTTATATTTTTTTTCTGTCATTTTTGATCTTTCGTTAAAATCATCTAGTAAAAGTGTGCTTGCCATTTTATTCTGTCCTATTTAATGCTTCGTCTACTACTAAAGGTAGTTCTAATAACCTAGCCAGAGAATTCAGCTTCCCCTGACTGCGGAACATTTCCAGTTCCGATGTTGCCGCCACCAGTACCTGTAGCTCCAAGGTCTTGAGGCTGTCCAGATACTCCTTCAGGGCCTCCCATTGGAGCTTGTCCTTGGTCAACGGGGCCAGCTTCTTGGCTAGGGACTTGTCCAGCATTGTTTGCCATTCCTATAATTTGAGCCATCATTGCTGCTTCTTCTGGATCATTCATCAGTTCATCTGGGTCTAGATCCAAGCTGTAAGCAAGTTCAGATATTAGCTTGTTCATTTTAATAAACGGTGCAACGGCAGGGTTAGCTGCTGTCTGAAGGAACATTGTAAGTCTTTGTGACCTTACTTCTTTCTGCATCAGACTGTTCGTACCCGTAGCTTTTACTTCTAAATCACCTACAACACCCAACTTAGACTCTAGGAACTGCATATTCCACTGGAAATAAGCATCACCTAAAGGCTTTAGAAGGAAGTCATCAAGATTCTTAATAACAGTTTTAATGTTCAAAGATGCTGCACCAAGCAACATAGACATACCAGAAGCAGTACGAGTCATGCTCTGTACGCCTGTTTGACCGTGACTGTACGAAGGTATACCTGTTTGTTCGTCTGCAAGCTGTCTAAACTTGTCAAACATCTGCATGTTTTCATTGGTAGTGTTAGGGAACTTCAAACCATTAATAGCTGTTCCGGGTACACCTGCTTGCCTACGGAATACTTTACCGGGATATATCTCCATTGACTGACCACCTACTAAGGCAGTCTCATCTACATCAAAGATTACAGAGCCTGATAGGGCTAAGTTGTCAATAGCCATACGTGCATGACCATTCATAATCTTCTGAGAGTCATCCATGTTCTCAGCTACACCAATACCAAAGAAACTGTAAGGGTTCTTTTCGTAGCAAAAAGCATGATATGGGATGCGGAAAGGAGTAAAAGGGTTCACTACTGCACGAAGCATCATACCATTACAAATCCAAGCATTGATCTGTACTTCATCTAGGTCATCTACTTCTTCAGGAATGTCCATACCTACCTGTCGGCAGTACTCTGCATCCATAACACCCCAGTACTCTAGTACTTCATACTGTGAAGCACCGTACTCATCATTACGAGAATCATCTTTTAATTCTTGTTCGTAGTCTTCTTCAACATAGTTAGGGCCAGCTTGTAAACATTCTCGGATAGCATCTTTATCAAAGTAAGGGAGCTTACCAAGGCTACGAAGCTGTGTACGATTCATTCGGTGTCTGTGGAACGTATACTCTGCTTCATCCATATTAGTTGCATTAGGATCAGGAAAGAAATCCCATATACTAACGAACTCCAAGCGAGGGACACGCACATCAACAGGAGTATAAACACGTTCACCGTCCTCTCCTTCTTCCCATCTATGTAATGTTTTATTAAAATTGAAAGGCCCCTTGACAATACCCGTACCAAATAAAGATGCTTCAAACAAAGAGTTCCTTAACTCACTAGCACCATTAGATTCTTCTATCTGATCATGTATAAGCTTTTCCATTCGTCTAGCAGCTTTTTGTGCTGGACTTATTTCCATAACTTGAGGGTCTGGTGAAGGCCCTTCAACAAGCATATCTTTTTCTTCTGCTTGTTTATCTAGCATTATATTTTCAAACTTAGCAGTACCATAAGTAGCACCAGCTTTTAATACTTTACCATCACCTTCAAAACCTACATCATAAGGATTTTCAATAACTTCTTGCTCTTCTTCAAGGCTTGTAGGGTCTTCTTGAGAAGTTTCTAAACCCGGCGTACCACCTTGAGGATTTAAGTGAGCATACTCTGAAATACCTTCAGGTACTTTAGTTTCGCTGATACCAATAGGAAACTTATTAGCACCAAAGACAACATCAACAAGTTGTCCAAAGGCTGCAAGTACTTTAGTCTTTGTAACTTTAACAAACACCCTAGACTTTTCAGACTCTCTAAATCTAATGTTTTTACCATAAAGACCACGGTAGTTATGATAGGCTGTAAGCCATCTAGTTTCATCTAAGTCTCTAGAAGTCTTAGCGGAAGTATAACGGTCATTAATAAGGCCAACAAGGTTATTACGAAGCTGCTCATCTAAAGTTAGCTCTATGCCTTGTTCGCCTTCAACTTCACCGAAGTAAAGTTCATTTGCTGTTAAACTATTTTCTGACATAAATTTACCGTTTATAAAGGTTTAGAGAAACTCATGCTTGCACCTAAAGTACCTTGAGCATTTTTATTTAAACCAAATTGTAACTGAGTGCCACCTTTAGTTTGTTTATTATAGAAAGCACTAGTATTGTATTTATTCTTTTGGGCAGATACAGAAGATCTATTAGGTAATTGTTTTTGTAAACTGTAGTTAGTGCTTTTACCTGCTAAATTGTCTACTCCCCTGCTTGCAGAAGCTTTAAAACCTTTACCTTGTACACTTGCTGTAGCAGAAACAGTTCTTTGTTTTTGATTACCTGAAGCATTTCCTTCTAAACCAAAAACACCTTTTGAATAAGAAGTATGTAAGCCACCATTATTATATTTTGTTCTTTTCATTTCAGTATCCAAATTCCGAGTCAACGGGTGTATAAGCCTGTTCCATACGCATGTTTCTAAACTGACTAAAGATGTCATTGACTTTAGGTCTTGACATAATCAAGTATCTTAAAGCATCGTATGCGTGGTCAGGCGCATGTGTATCTACATCTTCAGGGTTAGATTTATCCAGAGGAATACTTTGAAGTTCTCTGATCAAGTTTGGGCAGCTATTAAATATCTGTATCTTAGGTCTGCCACTTGGTTGAACTCTTAAGTATTCGTGGATTTGAATCTTACCTTGTATTCTATTCTTATCTGCTCTACGCAGCTTATGCCCTGCACGTTGAAGAGTTTCTCCAACCGTAGGGCCTGTTGTACCTGTTCTGTTCCACGCTGCTGTATCTAATACACCCTGCACTGAAAAGGGATCTTCTAGTTCCATGTTAGTAATCATTTGAGCTAACATCTCACCTGTTAAACCTTTACGGTATAACTCTCTGTATATAATTAATGTACCATCAGAGGGATCAACACAACCCCAAATACAAGAACTTTCAGAAGCATAACCATAGTCAATTCCTTTTAATCTTTCCCAACCTATAGGTATTTCAAAAGGAGGTATAACATGAACCATTACATCAAACTCTGTAAAGGCTGCACCTTCTGTAATATCCCAGTTACCTTCTAGTAACTGTCTACGTTGTACTTCTGGTAGAGCTTTAAGCATTTGCTCATATCTACCATCTTTAGAAAGGTAAGGATTGTCTTCTAACCTTGCTGGAATAAACTTACGTGTTAAGCCATCCTTGCCTATAAAGCTCTTATTAGGCTCTGAGGGATTCACATAACGCTTCTTTACCCATGTTGCACCAGCACCACCGGGGTTAGCTGTACAACGCATATATGTTTGTATCTCAGGGTCTGTAGTACGCAGTCGTGATGCTAGGTAGTTCCAAGAAAACTCTGTACCAAGGTGAGTAATCTCATCAAATCCAATCCAACTATATGCTTGACCCTGATACCTATATACGTCCGCATCACGTTCTAAGTAACCAAACTCTAACTTAGCACCACTAGGAAACGTCCAGATCTTTTCTACTTCTCTAAACTTACAGCCGGGAAAAGCCTGTGGGTATAACTCACGGCTTTTATCAATTAACTCCCTTAGTTCAGGCATGGAGCGTCTGAGTATCAACGCCCTATGAGCAGCCCTGTGAGCGAATCTAAGGGGATCTACGATCATAGCATAGGACTTACCACCCCCTGCTGCACCACCATACAATACGTCTGTATCAGCAGCAGCTAGGAAGTCTGTCTGTGGCCCTTCGTTAGCTCTGAAAATAACATTTTGATTAGTCTCTTCTAAATGTTTTTTAACAGATTGAGGTAAGTCATCTAGAATATCTTCTTCAACAACTTTATTGTTGCTGATATTGTCAAGCTTTTTAAAAACTTCTTCTTTATTTTTTAATCTTGTCTTCTTAGTATTTAACTTATTTGTTAAATGCTTTATGTCTTTCTTTTGCTTTGATACAGATCTTCTTGCTTGTATCTTAGCTTTTACCTCACTATGGTAATTATACTGAGATGTAGAACCTTTAGGTCTTCCTGCTTTTCTTTTAGGAGTACCATCTTTCTTTAAAACAAAAGAACCTTCTTCGTCTGTTAAGTAATTATTAGGATGTAGCTCCCAATCTTTCTGTTCTTCTGCCATAGGTTTTATCTATATGTTTTTGAAGTCCTCTAGGAGAAATAGATCTCCCCGTTTTATACTCTAACCACTCCGAACCCATCCTAAGACTAATCTCTTCATTAGCTATCATATCTGATATAAGCTTTAAAGAATCTAATTCTTCCTCAATAGGTTCTAACCATCCTTGAATATCAGAAAGCCTGTATCCAAAAGGAATGGTAGAGGTAGCTCTTCTGATAAACCCCTCTGGTATATCCATACTTACTCTCTTTCTGCATCAATAACTACAGCTTCTTTTGTAGGTAATATAAAAATACCACCCTGAACTGTGTGATCTACACTTAACTTTTCAGTTTTAGATAGTCCAACACGATCTAAAATTTGTTGTGCTGCTTGTAACTTAACATTTGCTTGAGGCACAGGACGATCTGATGAAAGTACTTCTACCATTTTTAAAGCAGCTTTAGGTGCGTTGTGAGCTAAGAGGTCTTGGGCTAAATCTACTAGTTCATTTTTAACACTGTTTATTACTTGATAGTGATTTCCCTGATACCCGGCAAGCTCCGCAGCTACTTTAAGATCACCTCCTGTCTCAACTACTTTATTAAGAAAAGTTTGTTGCATTTCAGTCAGTTCTTTTTTCTTTGTTTTATTTGTTAAGTAATTCATCTTGGTAAGTATAGGGACTATATAAGAAAAAGTCAAGCATTAAATAGAAATAATTCTTGACAAATTGAAATTTGAACACTATACTGGAGCAATCCCTAGCCGGGGTTGCATATAGAATATGTATAGCCTATAAAGTCTTATAGGTTTCAACACCTCCTCATATAAAGTCTAGTAGGTTTAATAGCCCGCATAGTCTGGTACACATCGTTTAGTCTGTAAAAATGTATAAGATTGCTATCTATACCACCTAGGGGGGCATGGCATCCTGCCTACCCCTATAGTCTAGCAGCTACTAGGTCTAGGTAGGCTAGACAAGCTGCTTAGCTCCCCCTAGCTGTGCTGAATAGCCCTAGCTCTACCTAGTTCACTAGCCTTACCAAGACTAATTAGACTGTATTTTTATGCACTAGACAGGCTATATATCTTTTAGATTCAAGAGCCTAGAGAATTGTTGTCCTCCTTACTCATAATACCACTAACTAAATTAAAATACACATAAGCTATAATAATTTTTTCTTTCCCCTTTGGGGCAAAAAAATTCTTTTGTTCCATAATCTAAACTATACAAGGAACTCAAAATGAGTAACTCAAACAACAATTCAAATGTACCTCACCAGTCTGGAAAGTCTATGCACGTAGCAATATCTAAAAGATATAGTAGTACTTTAGATTTTGCTAACGTAGATGTAGAGTTAGCAACCCGTAGAAAAATACAGCCTAATTATGCCTACAGTAAAGGCATCATGAGTGTCTTGGAAAGGCTAGACGCTAGCGAGCGTTTAGGTTATAAACAGTGTTATGCTTTGTTGAATGGTGATCTGCCACATCTACCTGCTCCTCTGGTAGAGCTAGTGAAACAGGCTATAATAGAGCTAGGGCTAACGATGCCTACTAGCGATTACCAGTTCAGCACAGACCAAGATGTGAGAAAGAAAGCCCAGCTAGAAGCTAAGCAGCGCATAGCAGCAGAAGCCAAGGCAATAGATTGGTCAGCATTAGTTAGTTAATCCCCTAGACCTAAGCAAGTCTATAAACTGCTTACCCCTTTTTTATAGAGACACCTAGGCTGGTGTTGTTGGAATAATGAAATTAATAGATATAGTTAAAAGGAAAAATGTTATGTCTTTAAGTAAAGAAGAAGCTCTTAGTCAAATACTAATCTTAGAAGCAGAAAATGCAGCAATAGAAATAGTTTCTGAGAATGTTAGAAATTTTGTTGATATTAGTTCAAAGAAACTAGAAGAAGCTGAAAACTCTGATGTTAAACTAATTTTAAATAATATAGTGCAGCAGTGGACTAAACTTCTAATAACTGTTGTTCAAGAAGATATTAGAATACTAGAGAAGAAGAAAGCTCTAGGTGATTTGTTGTTTGCTGAGTTTGGATTACCTGCTGAAAAGACAGTATCAGTAACTTCTAAAGTACACTAATAGAAAGACCTAAGCATGTCTATAAAATGCTTATTTTTAAAACTATAAACTAGCTTAGTGCTGTTGGAATAATGAAAAGGAATGAACATGGTTTATGCAGAATTAAAACAACTTTTAAATCACATGTCTCAAGAAGAATTAGATAGACCTGTAAGAATAGTAGAAGTACAAGAACATAATATATTTTACAGAACTGTAAAGTCTGCACACTTTTCTGACACTAGATTTGAAGAAGTTGAGAAGTTTGGTAAAAAGCAGTTGATCATTAGATTAGATGGAGACATAAGAGTATGAGTTTATATAAATCTCATACATCAAACTGTGTCTTATGTAAAGTAGAAAAGCCACTTAGATCTATGACAATCTTCAAGTCTAAACAAAAAAGTAAGAATGGTTTAAGCTGCGTTACATGTTTCATAAAAGAAGAGTTGCGTAAGCATACAAAGAAGGATATAATATCTTAATGATTTTTAAGCATTAAGTTCTTTATGTACGAAAACTGCTATTAATTGCTATGTACATAAAGGATTTATTTTATTATAATTGTTACTAAAGGAGGTAATAAAGTGGTAGAAGCCAATAAGTATTTAACCTATGAAGATAAAATTAATTATCTTAGAGCTAGAGTAAAATCTAATAAAGCTCATAACGATCAAGGCTGGACTGCTGTATCAGCTTTGTTGGGGTTAGGTGGTCATTGTGTTTTAAAAGAACGTATTGTTAAAAAGCAATACAAAAAAGAGTGGGACTTAGCAGCAGATTTTTTGATTAGTAGTTTGCATAATGCAGATGAGCTATCAAGATTTACACACATAGTAAAGTAAATAGGAAACGATCTCCGGGATCTGATCCTCTGACGATCCCGTCAATCTTTTATTCTAAAAAGGAAAATAGAATGTTAGTTAATTTAAATAATCAGTACACAACTAGAAAGCAAACCATCTTAGACTTAGGTGGTTGGAGTGAAGACTTTACATTTGGAACTACTAAAGTTCCTATGTACTATGAAACAGAATCAGAATATCTTTCTCATAAGGTTCAGAAAGAAGTAAATAACAAAAAGATTCTGATCAATGATCAAACAGGTCAGCAGTTAGCAGTAGTAGGTGATAAGTACACTAATGACTATAGCCACATGCAACAGTTCCAAGCTGTTGAAGATAAGATAGTTGCTTCTAACTTAGATCTTTCTGAGATGAAGAGAGAAATATCTGTATCACATGATGGTGCTAGAGCTTATGCTCGTTATAGTTTCCCAGCACATGAGGTTACTGTAGGTAATACAGGCCCAGTTGCTTTAGATATACTGTGTCGTAATAGCTTTGATGGTAGCTGGCCTACTATCTTTGAAGGTGGTGCAGAGCGTTGGGCATGTCTTAATAAGTGTGTATTCGGTAGTGTCTTTGCAGTATCTAAGCAGAGACATACAAAGAATATTAACTATGAGAAAGGTGCTCTTCAGGTTATGAATTGTCTTGAAACATTCTTGAGTGAGTCAGACAAGTGGAATAGCTGGATCAATACACCTGTAACAGATGAGCAAGCTTGGCAAGTAATAGCTCAGTTATCTAAGAATACATACGCTTTGAATAGTGTAGACTCAATTAACAATGGTACGTCTAGTATCTTAGAAACTCTTGAAGAAGCTACTCAAAACAAAGATGGTAGCTCAAGAGTCAATAGTTCTTTGGCAACGCTATGGAATCTATGGAGATCAGATTACAAGCCAAGCTTAGGTAGTAACTTATGGTCTTTGTATAATGTAATGACTGATTGGAGCACCAAAGGTCAAGAAGTTACTCGCAAGAATACTGGTAGTACAGTAGCCTCCCTACAAACTCAAGCTTTTGAGAGAGTTAGAAAGATTATGAGAACAGATAATACTTTCAGACTAGCAGCTTAGTTTCCCTCCTATCCTGAGCAAGATGTAAAACTGCTCACTAATCTTAATAAGGAAAAAAAGATGAGTGATTTTATTATATATAAAGACTATGGCTTTGAAGATAAAGAAGAGTATCAAAGATGGCGTGTAAGTTTTATGTCTGCTGTAACGTATAAACATAAATCTATAGAAGAAGAAGGGCATGTAACTCATTTGCTTGACTGTTTATACACAGATGGTGATGACGGTGTTATGGAATTTACTTCTATGTGTGATGTCTTTGATGAAGAAGGTGTTTCTATTCAGCTTCTTGATTGTAACTATTGTGATATTAGTTTTAAAGAAATGTCTAGTATTGTAAGAAAATTAAAGAAAGTTAATAGTCAAACAGGAAAATAAAATGGATAAGTTAAAAGTAAAATTAATTCGTAGCATATTGAGTCATGAGATAAAAGAAAATACCCATATCTTAGAGCTTAGTCGTAATAATATTTTTAACAGACAAAGATCTTGGCATGAAGGTATGATTGAAGGTCTACAGTTAGCATTAAATCATTTAGAGGAGGAAGAATCATGAGTGATTTATTTAATCAGTTGAATGAAGTTATTGGTGAGGGTTTGTTAGACAGTATGAATATCAATAAGAAAGAAAAGCCTGTTGATATTGAGTATGTTCGTAGAGCTTTAGCTCATCAAGTATATGAGCATGAAGAATCTATGAAGTTTGCAGGTACTGGGCCTAGCATGTATACGTGGCATGAAGGCTGTGTATACGGCTTTAAAACAGCATTAAAATACCTTGGAGTAGAAGATGAAGACTAGAATACATATCAATCAGCATCATATCAAAGCCAATGCTAAAGGATTTGACTTACCTGTGATAACAGTCAAAGATTATAAGCATAATCGTAAAACTAATGCTGCTGAAATATTAGATAATGCTGGTAACGTAGTAGCTCGTGTAATTTACAGTCCTGATAAACCTCTAGCGTGTGGTGCTAAGGTATGGATTGAAACAGACATGGGAGTTAAAGTATTATGAGCACTATAACAGGTGATCAACCAGATCTTGATAAGCTTATGCAAGCTATAGATAAGTTTGTAGATAATAAAAATGGTGATGTGTGGGATGAAGACATTACTAGTTTGTATGTTGCATTGTCTGCTAACAGAACTTTAGCTGAAGACTTTATAAGAGAACAGCTTTACAATCAAGCAAGTGTTATTGAACAACAAGCTATGAGAATTGAAGAATTCATAAGGAATAAAGATGATTGATATAGACAGAGCGCGAGAGCTAAGTGATGCTAATCTTATTGACAAGCATTGGGGTGACGCTGAAGTTAAAGAGTTTGTAGTAGAAGTTAGATTTTATATTAAAGCTTTTAATGCAGGTGAAGCTTCAATAAAGATTGAGAATGTTTTAGATAGAGAAGATCTAGAGTATCAAGTAGATTCAAGTGAAGAACTATAATGAATCTTACAGCACTGAGACTAGCTTAGTGTTGTTGGAATCTTGTGTGCAAATAAATGTAGACAAGACTATACAGACTGTATAAACTATACAGACTTTAAACAAAGGAGAAAAGAAATGGCAGTAGTAGAAGGTAAAGCATATTGGGCATCAGTAACAACACCCAATACAAAGTTTGAACCAGTATACTCAGTCAACTTAGTGATTGATGAAGATGTTGCAAAACAATTTTCATCTAAAGGCTACACTGTAAAACAAATGCAGGAAGGCCCAGCTATTGTACTTAAACGTAAAGTAACTAATAAGAAAGGACAAAAGAATCCTTTACCTAAATTACTTGATGTTAATCAACAACCCATAGATATACTTGTGGGTAATGGTTCGGATGTTAAGGTACAGTATCGTGAATGGGAAGCTACTAACAGTTATGGCACATTCAAAGGGCTTGACTTCCAAGCTATGCAAGTGCTTAACTTAGTACCTTATGGTGGTGATGCATCTGATGATGGTGCAGAGCTAGGATACATTGAAGAAGAATCGGAGTTTTAAGATGACGGTAGATCAAATGGCTGATGAAGTATCAGAAGTTAAGCAATGGAAATATGTTGCAGACAATGCAACTTATGATGTATCTCTCTTGTCTGAAGAAGCTCAAGGAGCATTTAATATGCTCATAGAGTTAAATGCAAGAAAGGAAGCTATACAAAATGATGTTGCAAAACTAGAAAAAGAAGTATCAATTATTGTAGCAGCAAGCCAAGCTTTTAATAGTATAGTAAATTCTTTACTTACTAAAGATGCTATTATTGATATTGACATTGATGAGCCTGTACTTCCTGATGAAGATGATGAAGGTGAAAGACCTGATCATGATTGGCGTATTGATTAGTAAGTAAACTATCCTTCCTTTCGGGACTTCATCCGCACTGGGCGAAGTCCCTCACTTCCTTAAAATATATAAATAAGATTGGAGAAAGCAATGGCTTTTGTAAAATTTCATGTTGCCTGTAGCGCGTGTGAAAGTAGCGATGCTGTGAGCGTAAATGAAGATGGCTCAGCAAAGTGTTTTAGTTGTGGAGAGTTCTTTCCTAACTATGAAAAACCTGTTAGTTTAAATGAAGTATATACAAGAGAAAATGTTACGATGAAAGAGATACCTATATCGCAAGATACTTACACTGGTGTATTTGGAGCGTTAAGAGATAGAAGTATTACTGAAGAGACAGCAAAGAAATATAATGTAAGAGTTACTTATGATAGTGCAGGTGAAATAGACAAGCATTATTATCCTTACTATGAAGGTAATGAGATTGTAGCTTATAAGATACGCAAGGTAGCTAATAAAGGTTTTAGTAGCCAAGGGCAAATGCAGAAAGGTCAGTTGTTCGGTCAACAAATATGCAATCAAGGTGCTAAATATATTACAATCACTGAAGGTGAATGTGATGCTATGGCAGCATACGAACTTACTGGTAGTCGCTGGCCTGTAGTGTCAGTAAAGAATGGAGCACAAGCAGCAGCATCAGACATCAAAAGAAACTTAGAATTCTTAAACTCTTTTGAAAACATTATCATTTGTTTTGATTCTGATAAGCCCGGACGCGAAGCAGCTAGAAAGGTTGCAGCATTATTCCCACCTAACAAAGCTAAGATAATGTCTCTTCCTGTAGACTACAAAGATCCAAATGATATGTTGAGAAAGCATAAACACAAGGAGTTTGTAGATTGTTTTTGGCAAGCAAAGACTGTTACACCCGCAGGAATCATTAGAGTATCTGAAAAAATAGCAGAGTGGAAAGACAGATCACAAAGTATTAGTTTACAATATCCGTGGAAAGGTTTGAACGATAAGCTTTTAGGTATGAGAAGAGGTGAGCTTATCACAGTCGCAGCAGGTACAGGCGTAGGTAAGTCTAGCTTGATGCGTGAATTAGAACATTGGATATTAAATAATACAGAAGATAATGTAGGTATCATTGCGTTAGAAGAAGATTGGAGGCGTACAGTAGATGGTATTATCTCAGTAGAATACAATGAAAAGATGCACTTACAAGAGGTGCGAGACAACTACACAGAAGAAGAACTGGATCAGATGTATGCTAGAGTAACTGAGAATGATCGCTTGTTTGTACATGCACACTTTGGTATTAATAATATAGAAGATATTTTTACTAAGTTAAGATACTTAATTGTAGGGTGTGAATGTAAGTGGATTATACTTGACCACCTTCATATGCTTGTCTCATCTATATCCGAAGGTGATGAGCGTAGACTAATAGATAATGTAATGACACAGCTAAGAAGTCTTATTGAAGAGACAGGTGTAGGCTTTATATTAGTATCACATCTTCGTAAAGCAGACGGTAACTTAGGTCATGAGAATGGTGCAGAAGTAGCAGCTAGTCATCTTCGTGGGTCAGGTAGTATTGCACAGATTTCAGATTGTATTATTGCACTAGAAAGAAATCAACAAGATGAAGATAGGATAGTAGCTAATACTACAAAGGTACGTGTACTTAAATCACGTTATACAGGTGACGTAGGTGTAGCTGCACACTTGCTATATGACCATGCAACAGGTAGATTAAACGAAATCTTCCCATCAGAAGAGGAAAGCCTTAACTTATTAGATTCAGATAATGATACTAACTTCATACCATTTTAAAAGGAAATAAAATGAACCTTGTATTTGACATAGAAACAGACGGCCTTGATGCAACCCTTATCTGGTGCATCGTGGCTAAGGACATAGATACTAATCAAGTCTATGCATACCCTCCAGAAAAAATAGATGAAGGGCTAGAGCTGTTGGAAAAAGCTAACATACTTATTGGTCATAACATTGTAGGGTTTGATATACCTGTACTTAAAAAGTTAACAGGTATGTCTTTTAAAAATAAAAAAGTAATTGATACTTTAGTCTTGTCTCGTTTAGCTAATCCAGAAAGAGCAGGGCATGGATTAAAACCTTGGGGATATAAATTAAATTATAATAAAGGGGAGATGAAAGAGGAAGACTTTAATGCTGGGTATACATCGGAGATGTTGGAATATTGTATTAATGATGTTGAATTAAATACTTTAGTTTTTCAAGCACTGATGGTAGAGATGGTAGGCTTTGGTGAAGAGTGTGTGAAGATAGAGCATGAGGTATCTGACATACTCAAACAGCAAGAGCAATATGGATTTATGTTGAATGTAGAAAAAGCTGACAAATTATTAGCTAACTTTAGAGAACAAAATGCTGAGATTGTAGATGAAGTACATAAAGTATTTTTGCCAAAGAAAGTTAAAGTTAAAACAGTAGTACCTAAATTTAAAAAAGATGGGTCGCTATCTAAGCAAGGTTTAACAGAAGAAGAGTTTAATTGTTTGTCAACTAAACACGTTAACCAAGTGTTAGCATTTGATAGGCATAAGATAGAAGATTTTAATTTAAACTCAAGACAACAAATAGGTCAGTACCTTCAAGACTTTGGGTGGAAACCTAAAAAGTTTACTAAGACAGGTTTGCCTGTAGTTGATGAAGGAACTTTAAAAACAATAAAAGGAATCCCTGAAGCTGCTTTAATCAACAGGTTTCTTTTATTAAATAAACGTATAGGTTTGGTAGAGTCTTGGTTAAAGTTTTTAAAAGATGATAGAGTGCATGGGTACACTATACATAACGGCGCTGTTACTGGTAGGATGACACACCATAAACCTAACATGGCTCAGATACCAGCAGTCTACAGTCCTTACGGGAAAGAATGTAGAGAGTGTTGGACAGTACCTAAAGGCTACAAGCTAGTAGGTATAGACGCAAGTGGTTTAGAGTTACGAATGTTAGCACACTATATGAATGATAAGGAGTATACTAATGAGATTCTCAACGGAGACATACACACCGCTAATCAAAACCTTGCAGGAATTGAATCAAGAGATCAGGCTAAAACATTCATATATGCCTTCTTATACGGTGCTGGAGATGCAAAACTTGGAACAGTGGTTAAAGGAAACAGAAGAGATGGTAAGGAACTTAGAGGGCGTTTCCTCCATAATTTACCAGCACTTGCAACTCTTAAAGATAGGGTTGAACGAGCGGCGCAACGAGGTTTCTTAAAAGGTTTAGATGAGCGTAAGGTTACAGTACGTTCAGAACATGCAGCATTAAATACTTTATTGCAAAGTGCAGGAGCTATTGTAATGAAGAAAGCTTTAGTAATTCTTAATGAATCTTTAAAAGATTTAGATGCTCACTTCGTAGCTAATGTACATGATGAATGGCAGATAGAAGTTAAAGAAGAACATGTTGAAGAAGTAGGTCAGCGAGGTGTACAGGCTATAGTAGATGCTGGTATTTATTTTAATCTAAGATGCCCTCTAGATGGAGAGTATAAGGTAGGAGATAACTGGAGTGAAACACACTGATCCAAATAGAACTGGAGATTTAGCAGAGCATTACGCTATTACATGGTTGTGGGATAATGACTATCAAGTTTTTAAAAACTGTGGCTGCACAGGCCCAATAGATTTAATAGCTATGGATAAAGAAGGTAACATTAAAAAGATTGATGTGAAATCTTACAAAGATTCTAGACTATCTGCTAGAACAAAAGAACAAAAGGATCTTGGTGTACAGTACTTACATTACAATTCAAAAACTAGAAAATTAAGGTTTGTAAAACATAGATTATGAAACATTTAAATACATTAGTTGAAGATATTTATTCAACACTTGCTCCTCTTAATAACAATAAAGGATTAGAAATAGATCCTGAAATGCTTGATGAACTTGGCGAAGCATTTAAAGATTGTATTAGATCATGGGCTACACCACGCGAGAATGCTACAAAGTATTTAAGGATGTCTAATATAGGTAAGCCTGTAAGACAATTGTACTTTGACATGAAAGAAGAATCAGATAAGAAATTTAATGAGTCACCTTTCTTACCCATTAGATTTTTGTATGGTCATTTACTTGAAGAGCTTCTTATATTCTTTGTAAAGATAGCAGGTCACACAGTTACTGATGCACAAAAAGAAGTTGTAGTAGATAATATTAAAGGCCATATTGATTGTAAAATTAATGGAGAAATAGTAGATGTGAAGACAGCATCTAACTTTGCTTTTAAAAAGTTTAAAGAAGGTACTCTCAGAGATGATGATCCCTTTGGATATTTAGCACAGCTAAGTGGCTATGAAGAAGCAGAGAAGACCAACGCTGGTGGGTTTTTGGCAATCAATAAAGAGACAGGAGAGATTGCATTATACAGGCCAGACGAATTAGACAAGCCTAATATAAGATATACAATAAGCAAAGCTAAAAAAGTAATGGATTCAGACACACCACCAGAAGAGATATGTTATCCTCCTGTTGCTGAAGGCAAGTCTGGTAATATGAAACTACCTAAGCAGTGTGGTTTTTGTTCTCATAAACATAAATGCTATCCAGATCTTAGAACTTTTAAATATTCCAAAGGTTTAACTTATTTAGTTAAAGTAGTTAATGAACCTAAAGTAGAAGAGGTATTATAAATGTTAAGAAAACCTATTAGCAAAAAACAAAAGATGAATGTTCTCACTCATGCGTTAGCATTTCAATGGGTTCTTTCTGTACTGCCTGAAGATAAGTTAGAGGAGTTAAGTGCTGAAGATATTTTCAAAGCTTTACCGACAGAGCCTTACTTTTTTTCAGGAGGGCAAATGCGTATAAACTCTTTTACTTTAAAGTGGTTTAGAAAAAAAGCAAAGAAAGCTTTAAAGGTAAGTAAACAATCAAGAGATATGATGAGCCTTAGTTTACAAGAGGTTTTAAATGCGTAAGCCTAGAGTACGTAGACCTGTTGATAAAGATAAGCCTAAAGGGTATGACTCAAAGTGGGAGTATTCTTTACATAAGAATTTAATTCCAAATTGGGACTTGCATTCTGAAAAGTTATCTTATATAATAAAGCACACTTATCACCCTGACTTTGTTAAAGTTATAGATGATAAGACAATTCTTTTAGAAGCTAAAGGAAGATTTTGGGATTACCAAGAATACAATAAGTATATTTGGGTAAGAGAATCTCTTCCAGAAAACTATGAATTAGTTTTTTTATTTGCTTCTCCCTATGCCCCTATGCCAGCAGCTAAACGTAGAAAGAATGGTACTAAGTTTACACATGCTGAGTGGGCAGAAAAAAATAAATTTAAATGGTTCTCAGAAAAAACATTTCCAAAGGAGTGGACATGAGTATTGATGACGCAACACCAGAAGCATGGGATAGAATAAACAAGTGGCATCGCAATGGCCCAGATCAGCACCCACTATTCCCAACAAAAGATGACCCTAAAATGTTAGGTGATCTGTTAAAAGAAGACTATAAATTAGCAGAGGAAAAGATGACAGATAGCTACACACGCCAAGGATATAAGTTTAAAACTTCTTGGGGTGATGAAGATGTCAACAGCCCCGCACACTACGCACAGCAGGGCAACATAGAATGTATTGATGCTATGGAGTCTATGATGTCTAGAGAAGAAATCATAGGCTATCTTAGAGGTAACTCATTCAAGTACAGGTGGCGCTTCAGAAGCAAAGGCAATGCTATTAAAGACCTACGCAAAGCGCACTGGTACGAGAATAGACTACTAACTATTTTAGAATCAGATACAGTTGAATAGTAATGACAGACAACTGGGATAGAAAGACTGAAAGGTCTAAAATGTTTCATAAAAGAAACAAAGCAAATTATAAGAAACAAAACAAAGCACGTACCAAAGGGTACAGGCAATCACAATTAAGGGAACAGGATGACATTAACGACATCAAAGATTGGGAAGCAAGACTATCTAGGGATTCAGATTGATTATAACCGTGAAGAAAAACTAAATGATTTTTCTTTAGAAACTTTAAAAGACAGATATTTTGATACAGGTGAAACACATGCACAAGAAGCTTACGCAAGGGCTAGTATTTATGGGGCAACATATAAAGGGTACACTGATTGGTCTATGGCTCAAAGGCTTTACGACTACAGCAGCAATAATTGGTTTATGTTCAGCACTCCTATACTTTCTAACGGGGGAACGACTAGGGGCTTACCTATCAGTTGCTTCCTCAATTACGTTCCTGATTCAAGAGATGGTCTTTCTTCTCACTATGATGAAAATATCTGGCTATCAAGTTCAGGAGGAGGTATCGGAGGCTATTGGGGACAAGTGCGTAGTAACGGTGTCTCTACTCGTAACGGTAGTCGTTCTACTGGATCTATCCCTTTCATCCATGTAGTTGATGCACAGATGTTAGCCTTCAATCAAGGCGTTACAAGAAGAGGTAGTTATGCAGCGTACATGGACATTGATCATCCAGAGATTGAAGAATTCATTGCTATGCGAAAGACAACTGGCGGAGATCTTAATCGTAAATGTCTTAATCTACACAATGGTGTTAACATTAGTGATGCCTTTCTCAAGCGTGTAAAGAATGATGAAGAGTGGAGATTAATAGATCCTAAGACTCAACAAGCTATAAAAACTATATCAGCTAGAGATCTATGGTGGCAGCTACTTCATACTAGAGCAGAGACAGGTGAACCGTACATTGTAAACATGGATAGATGTAATGAAGCACTTCCAGAGTTACAAAAAGAATTAGGTTTAAAAGTACAACAAAGTAATTTGTGCTCAGAAATTACATTACCAACAAGTGAAGAACGCACTGCTGTTTGTTGTTTATCAAGTGTTAATCTAGAGTATTTTGATGAGTGGAAAGATCACCCTATGTTTATTGCTGATCTAGTTACTATGCTAGACAACATCATTGAACATTTTATTGAAAATGCTTGTGGTCGTATCACTAGATATGCAGATAACAGAAAACCATATGGAGCTACCTATGATGAATTCGATGTACAAGAAGGTAAGGAAGGCTTTAGAAAAGCCGCTTATAGTGCATATAGAGAACGCGCAATTGGGCTTGGAGCAATGGGGTTTCATAGTTACTTACAACGTAATAGCATTCCTTTTGAGGGTATGTACGCCTCCTCCTTCAATAACAGAGCTTTTAAGCACATCAAAGAACAGGCCAGTGAAGCAAGTGAATTTCTTGGGGAGCTACGTGGCGAAGCACCTGATATGGCTGGTAGCGGTATGCGTAATTCTCACCTTCTCGCTATTGCTCCTAATGCCTCTAGTAGCATTATATGCGGTGGAACGTCTCCTTCAATTGAGCCTACAAGGGCTAACGTATTTACGCACAAGACGCTAACAGGTTCTTTTAAAGTAAAAAATAAATATCTTATAGAACTGCTAGAGTCTAAGGGTATAAATAATGAGAAGACTTGGAAGGCTATTGCGGCTGCTGAAGGTTCTGTTGCAGAGCTTGGTGGACTTACTGAAGAAGAGAAAGATGTATTCAAGACTGCGCCTGAACTGAATCAGATGTGGATTATTGAACATGCTTATCAGCGTCAAAAGTATGTATGCCAAGCACAATCAGTTAATTTATTCTTTAATCCACCACCAGCTACAGCACCACAGGAGGTACATGATGAGTATCTGGAGTATGTTAATAGCGTACATTGGACAGGAGCTAACAAACTCAAATCTATGTATTACCTCCGCTCTACAGCAGCTAGAAATACAGAGAATGTCAACATTAAAATACCAAGAATTAATCTTGAAGAAGGGGAGTGCCTAAGCTGTGAAGGATGACCACCCAATATACAGAGCTATGTTCTATATAGATGAGCTAAAGAAGGCTGTAAGTTGGCCTTCTTACTTAGAGTACTACAGAGAGCAAGATAAAGACATAGCTACTTACTCAGGCTTCTGTGCTCAGATGTGGGCCAACTATATGAACGATGAGGTACGGAGACAAGTACCTTTGACTTATGCACAATATATTAGTAAGTATGAAGATTTATTAAAAGAAGGTTACAATGAAAGATACAAAAATAGAAGATCATAAAATAAGAGCTTTGAAGGATCATTACAAGGCTCAAATAACTTGGGCAGCTTCAGAGCTTACAAGTTACTTGGAGTACCCATCAGCCGTAGGAGAGCACACGTTCTTAGAAACTATGGATAAGCTAGTACAGCAAATAGCAGAGAATGAAGATAAAATGATAGTATTGGAGACACATTTTAATGAGTAATATAATAAATCTTGTACCTGCACAATCTACAGCTAATGAAATATTAGATAACTGTAAAGATGAGTATGAAGATCTTTTAGTTTTAGGTTGGGATGATAATAATAATTTAGTTGCAAGAGCATCTACTTCTTTAGATAACAAAGATTTACTATATATGATAGAGCTTTTTAAAGTAGCTTTAATAACTCCTCAAGTAGAAGGATTAGAATATGAATGAAGAACTAATACATAAAATAAACCTTTGGAGTATGTCTAGAGGTATTATAAACAACAGCACACCACTGGCACAGTTTGCAAAGCTAGTGTCTGAAATAGGTGAGCTAGGGGATAATATAGCAAAGCAAAGGTCAGTGTTGGATGACATTGGTGACTGCCTTGTAGTGTTGAATACACTTGCAATTATGCACGACACCTCACTGGAGGAGTGTTTAAAGGTAGCTTACGAAGACATTAAAGATCGTAAGGGCCACATGAACAGTGAAGGTATATTTATTAAAGAAGGAGATGTAGCATGAGCCTACTAGGAACAAGAGATTATTATAAACCGTTTGACCATCCTTGGATGTTTGACTACTACTCACAGCAGAATCAAATGCATTGGTTCCCAGAAGATGTGCCATTACACAATGATGTAAGAGATTGGCAAACTATGACTGAAGAAGAAAAGAATCTTCTTACACAAATTTTTAGGTTGTTTACACAATCCGATGTAGATGTTAGTTCTGGTTATGTAGATAGATACATGAAGATCTTTAAGAAGCCTGAAGCCCGTATGATGATGGGTGCGTTCAACAACATGGAGTCCATACATCAACATGCCTACAGCCTACTACTAGACACCGTAGGAATGCCTGAGGTTGAGTATAAGGCGTTTGCAGACTACGAGGCTATGGCAGCCAAGCATGAGTACATTGACTCTGTAAAGGTCACTAAAGGAGTCAAGAGAAGCGACAAGAGAAGCATAGCTAAGGCACTTGCCGTGTACTCTGGGTTCACTGAAGGTCTACAGTTGTTCTCTAGTTTTATTATCCTGCTGAACTTTCCAAGGTTTGGTAAGATGAAAGGCATGGGTCAGATCATTACCTACAGTATCAGAGATGAATCACTTCATGTAGAGGCGATGACTAAGCTGTTTAGAGATTTTATACAAGAGAATATAGACATCTGGGACGATGACTTCAAGGCTGAGATCTACCAAGCCTGTAGAGAGATGGTTGCTTTAGAGGACAGATTCCTAGATCTAGTGTTTGAACAAGGTAACATTGAAGGTTTAACTAAGGCTGAGATGCAGAAGTACATTAGATACATTGCAGACCGTAGATTGCTACAGCTAGGATTAAAGCCTAATTACAATGTCAAAGATAATCCTCTGGATTGGCTGGATGATGTGCTAGGTGTAGAGCACCAGAACTTTTTTGAAGGTAGAGCTACTACATACATGAAGGCTGGTATGCGTGGTGATGTAGACAAAGTAACTTTTAAGTCAGTAGAAGCATAATGCGTGAAGGTAATTTAATATCTTTCAAAGTATTTGTAAATTCTAAAGGAGTGCTTATGACAGAGTACTCCGAGTTTCCTTTATCAAAAGTTAACTCAGTATTTAATAAGGATGATATTCCTTTAATAAAAAAAATACTTAATAAAGCATCTTCAAGATTAGAAGGTTTACATAAAGAAATAGAAAATGAATTAATTTTTTAAACTAAAAGGTTAATAGTACGTGAGCTATTACTTACATTGTGAGTACTTACAGTACCATTAGCATAGTGGTAAAAGACAGTCCTATAAATAGTAGTATCTATAGTTGCTGTCTTATTACCATTGTCATTAGTAACTTCCTGCTTAGTCTGTGTATTAACATAGCTGTTCAACAACACACTAGAGGATGATACTGCGGGTGATACTAGAGCTACCACTTGGCTCTATTAGCCCAATAAGCTGCACTCATCTTACCCTTCTTAATGTTCTTAGCGTGTCTTGCTTTAAAGCTTTTACGCTTTGCTTTCATTCTATCTGACTCTCCTGCCTTTGGCTTTCCTGCCGTACTAGCACCTTGCTCACCAAATCTAATTGTTTTAATTTTGTCACCTTCTTTAGCAACAACAACATGAGACTTCTTCGGATGCTTTGGAGTTCTCTTAGGCTTGTTGTAACCACTAACACCTGCACGTTCTAAGCGTGGGTCTTTCTTCTTAGTCTTACCACCTTTCTTATACTCTTCTCTATCCATCATTTTCGATGCCTCGCAGTTTTCTTTGCAATCTTTTTGGGTTGTTTGCTGTGCTGCTTTCCTTTCTTTGTGTCTTCTCTTTTCTTCTTTGATGTAGCAGCGTATTCTTTTGCTGATAAAGCTTCTCTAGCCTTCTTCGGGAGATACCTTTCACCTGTTGCCTTTCCTCCTTGTGTTGATGGTTTACCTGACTTAGTTCCCCACTTTTCTTTAGTCCATTTCTTTAGAGACTTTTGAGATTTTTTTAACACTGGCTTTTGTTCTCCTGTGGTTTGTCCTACAAAATTCGTTTCGCTCTATTACCCAATCAATTAATCTCCAAATCTCTTCTTGTTGTTTTTCTATTTTTTTTTCTTGAGCCTTAATTATTCTTTCTTGAAACTTAGCATTTTTTTGATACAACATTATGTATAACCACCACCTTTAGCTTTATATTCTTTAGCAAGCATCTGAGCCTTACGTGCTGACCATTGACCCGGCTTACCGCCCTTACTCCCTGCCTTGATCTTGTTAAACAAGTTCTTTCTCATAGTAGGCTTAGTATAATTACCTGCCTCATTTACTTTAGATTTAGTTTTCTTTTTAACTGCCATATTTTACCTATTCATTAACATATAAACAATACCACCTACTACTGCGGGTACTAGTGCTAAACATAATAACACTATCATTCCTAGTTGACGTAGTTCTTTGTTACGTTGCTTTCTAAGCAGCGCAAGCCTTGCAAGCTCATCTTGTTTAGCTTTTCTTGCATTTGCCATCTCTTGCATACACTGCTGGTACAGATGTCCGTTACCAGATACTGTAAATAAATCTTTAACCTCTTGCATAGTGTCTGCAATTTGCTTACGAGCCAACGCAGCTTTGATAGCATCACCTTCAGATAAGCCGCCAGCATTCTGAGCCTTAGCAAGCTCTACCTCTGCTCCTCCTAGCTTACCTAGAAAGACTCCAATAGTAGACAAGTCATCTGCTGCACCTGCTGCTTGCTTAATAGCAGACGTAGCCATGTTGACACCTGCAACAATCGCACTTATCTCAGCAATCATTTAGGACGAGTCTTTTCAAATGACCTCATTGCACCTAAACCTAGCATACCCATAAGCACTGGCATCATAGTCTCTAATGGTACTAAAGGAATAACAATGTCCATGCCTACTAGAGCTAATACAAAGTTAGAGAATGGGATTGTAATAAAATTACCAAACATTCCTAGCCCACACGTCCAACCGATAAAGGGACGCCACCCACTAACAAAGATACTAGAGTGTGCTGCTTCTACTTTGTTTACTTCTAGTTGTCCTCTAGCTAACTCCTGTGCATGTTTCTCAGAAATTGTAGCTATCTCATGCGCTAAAGCGTTCTTCTGATCTTTGTCCTCTATAAACTTATCTAGTAGTCCAGTGACAGGGCCTATTAAGCTTGCAACTATACTCATAAAGCATCAGCCTCTGCTTCAATCTGATCAAGTATAGTTTGTTGTTGTTCTTCAAAAAGTAAACGAAAATCTTCTAGGATCATAAAGCCTAAGTTATGTTTAGCTTGGTGCATACGATATATTTTATATACTTTATTAAGCATATCTTCACTGTATAGTATCATTAGTAACTCCATATGTGTGGCCTAGGTCGCTCTTCACTATCAGGTAAATCGTCTATGTGTATAAAACGAGTTCCTCCTTTCTGACTGATCCCTATTCCTGTTAAACCTGCCTTTGTAGCGGCCTGTACTAGCTTGTAAGCGTTTTTACCCCTTACCCCTATGTCTACTGCCCTGCCTGATTCATGCGCTCCGGGAGAAGATTTACGAGCTTCTATGGGATGGTCTTTACATCTGTATGCAGAGGTTATAGGAAAAGGAAAGCCTAGTTCATCACGCAGCTTATCTACTTTCTGCATAAATGCTGGATCAATACCTTCAGCATCACAGTGCTTACAAGTCAACTCTGAGTCTTTAAAGTATTTATACATTATCTATCACTTTTATTTTGTTTTCTAGGAGGCAGTGTAAATTCAACAGGACTTTGCTTTTCTGGAAACAAAGCATTCATTACCATATTTCCAAAAGATTCAGGTTTTGTTAAAATATAGGGTAGGCTTGCTGTAAAATCTTTAACAGTTAAAACTAACTCTTTGTTTTTTACTTTATCTTGAAGTTTCCAATTATAAGTATCTGTTATAGTTACTGTACCATCTTTATTTTTATAAGCATTATATCTTCCTAGTGTTGTTCCTATATTATAAGCTGGAGAATTAAAAGATCCTGTAACTGACTCTACAAAACTAGCTCCTCCTTTGTTATCAAAATAATCAGGTGCAGTTAAATAAGAATTTACAGAAGTTTTATTTTTAGTTTTTTCAAAACTTTTTAATTTAGTTTGTGCATTGTCTAATAACTGTCTCTTATACACATCTGACGCTGCCGACGATATGCAGTGTGTA
>OJGS01000073.1_pt1 | contig 42477 bp, 35 predicted proteins | sample 1594531 | NCBI WGS metagenome assembly OJGS01 (sample SAMN05416816, study PRJEB24817) | seawater metagenome | isolation source: Sea water | place: Canada:Atlantic | collected 2013-07 | reverse complement strand
ATCTACACACTGCATATCGTCGGCAGCGTCAGATGTGTATAAGAGACAGGGTGCGACCAATGCCGTGATAGCGAAGGCCATGACTGGCCACCGTTTTGGGGTCGTACAGGTTGCGGCCGTCAAAGACGGTTTTCGACTTGAGCTGTTGTGCCATGAGGTCGAAATTGGGGCTGCGGAATTCTTTCCACTCGGTGACGATGATCAGCGCATCGGCATTGGTGAGCGCGGCCGCGGCACTGGCGGCGAAGCTGAGGCCGTTGTGATGGCCGAGGACGCGCTGCGCTTCTTCGGTGGCCACGGGGTCGTAGGCGGAAAGGGTGGCGCCCGCAGCCAGCAGGGCCTCTATCACGACCCGGCTCGGCGCTTCTCGCATGTCGTCGGTGTTTGGCTTGAAGGCGAGGCCCCACAGGGCGAAGTGGCGCCCGGTGAGGTCTTGGCCGTATTCGGCCTGAACCTTGGTGACGAGGACCTGCTTTTGGTGGTCGTTGGCGCGCTCTACGGCTTGCAGTACGTGCAGGTCCATCTGGCCATCGAAGGTGCCGGTGTGGATGAGGGCCTTGACGTCTTTCGGGAAGCAGGAGCCGCCGTAGCCGCAGCCGGCGTAGAGGAATTGGTAGCCGATGCGGGGGTCTGAGCCGATGCCTCTGCGCACGTCTTCGATGTCGGCGCCGAGCTTTTCGGCCAGCAGTGCCAGTTCGTTCATGAAGCTGATGCGGGTGGCGAGCATGGCGTTGGCAGCGTACTTGGTGAGTTCGGCGCTGCGTACGTCCATGAACACCAGTTTGTCGTGGCTGCGCTGGAAGGGTGCATACAATTCATGCATCAAGTCGATGGCGCGCTGGTCGCCTTCGGCGGTGCCGACAATGATGCGGTCAGGCCGCATGAAGTCTTCGACGGCGGCGCCTTCTTTGAGGAATTCGGGGTTCGACACCACGCTGAAGGGGATGCTCTGGCCCCGTTTTGCCAGCTCGTCGGCCACGGCGGCCCGTACCTTGTCGCCGGTGCCGACGGGGACGGTGGATTTGTCGATGATGAGTTTGTAGCCGGTCATGCGGCTGGCGATGTTGCGGGCGGCCGCGAGCACGTATTTCAGGTCGGCCGAGCCGTCTTCATCGGGCGGTGTGCCGACGGCAATGAACTGCAGCTGCCCGAAGGCGACGGCTTCGTCGATGTTGGTGGTGAACCTGAGCCGGCCGGCCGCGACGTTGCGGCCCACCACTTCATCGAGGCCGGGCTCATGGATGGGGATGCCACCGGCGTTCAGTGTTTCTATTTTGCGGGGGTCAAGATCAAGGCACAGGACGTCGTTGCCCGCGTCTGCCAGGCACGCGCCTGACACCAGCCCAACATACCCTGTGCCCACTACCGTTATTTTCATGATTTGCGCTTGGTCTCGACGAAGTGACGTGTTTCGTTATGGAGTGACGCGGCGGTGGCGCTCGCGTTGTTGGCGTTTGTGGGGCGTTTCAATTGCCTGGCCCGTTCATTGAATCGAGGTCTTTTTTCATGGCTTCGTACTCGGCAACCCGTTTCTGCATATAGCGCAGGGTGATTCGCGCCTTGTGCTCCAGTCCGGCGGGGGTGAATTTGTAGACGTAGCCCAGCTTGTTCTGGCTCTTCTGGAAGTTTTCGGCCTTGAGCAAGCCTTTTTGAATGAGCCCCTTGAGCAGATAGTTGGCTTTGCCCACGCTGACTTCGAGCTTTTCGGCCAGGTCGCGTTGCGTGATGTCTGGCGTGGCCTCGATCAGCTTCATGACCTTGAGGTGCACTTCGTCGAGCAGGGTGTTTTTCATGTCATCTGTTCAAATATTGAACACTGAGGGCGGTTGCTTGATGTGTGGCAAGGGGTGGAGGTGCAGGCGGATTGTTGCGGTTGTTGGTGTGTTGCGAGGTCAGTAAGCGGTCTGGGCCAAGGTGCGTTGCGCGCGGGCTTGCGGCGGCGCCCGGCAAGGCAAAGACCCCCTATTAGACCCTTTGATTGATGACGTTCACGTGAAGGGCCTACCGGTGCAGGGGGTGCTGGGCGGCGGCCGCCGTGATGCTGGCGTCTGCCGTTGCGGTGGATGTGGCCATTTGCCTGAGCACGCCTGCCGCCTCGGCGCCTGCGGGCCCGAACGCAGGGCGCGAACGCGCGGGTGTGTGGTGGGCGGGGCCTGTCGGGCGATGCCGGTCGTCTGCCGGTGTTGACGGCGTGGGGCGCGACGTGGGTTGCGGCACCTGAGCCTTGGTTTTTTTTGTCAGTTGCCGAGGTTCCTCGTCGGCGAACGCACCATCGTGGAGCACGGTCGGCGCGCCATAGACGTACCCGACCACGCATCGGCTGAGCGTGCATTTCAGCGCCCGCACGTCACCGCCATGGGCGGCGGCAAGCAGAACGCTGAGGTGTGATTCGAGCGCTTCGGGCGTGAACCATTCTTCGGCCGCCTTGTAGATGCGCGGATGCGAGGTGGCTTGCGCCTCGGCGCCAATCAGCAGCTCTTCGTAGAGTTTTTCGCCGGGGCGGAGTCCGGTGTAGCGAATCTCGACGTCGCCCTGCTTGCTGGCGGGGTCCATCAGGGTTCTGCCCGACAGGTGAATCATGCGCTCTGCGAGATCGCGAATCTTGACCGGCTGGCCCATCTGCAGCAGAAACACCTCGCCCTGATCGCCCATGGCCCCTGCCTGGATGACCAGTTGCGCGGCCTCGGGAATGGTCATGAAGTAGCGGGTCACGTCGGGGTGGGTGACGGTAACCGGGCCGCCCCGCCGGATCTGTTCCTTGAACAGGGGCACTACCGAACCACTTGAGCCCAGCACGTTGCCAAACCGCACCATGCTGAGTGCGGTGCGGTCGGCATTGACGGCGGCGGCTTGCACCACCAGTTCGCAGAATCGCTTGCTGGCACCCATCACATTGGTGGGCCGCACGGCCTTGTCGGTCGAGACCAGCACGAAGCGCTCAACACCCGCCGAGATGGCGGCCGTGACGACCGATTGGGTAGCCTGCACGTTATTAAGAACGGCGGCGCACGGGTTGGCCTCGACCAATGGCACGTGCTTGTAGGCGGCCGCGTGATAGACGACCTGCACCGGATATTCCTGGAATGCGCGGGTGATCTGTTGCGCATTGACGGCGTTGATGAGCAACGGGACCACGTCGCATTGACCCTGCAGCGGGCTCTGCCGCAGGTCGTGGTCAATCTGGTAAAGCGAGTACTCGCAGCATTCCACGAGAATCAGCCGCGACGCACCGTGCAGCATGGCCTGCCTGCACAGCTCGGAGCCAATCGAGCCGCCGGCGCCGGTGACCAGCACGGTTTTGCCGTTGAGTGACCGGCAGAGGGCTTTGTCGGCCTTGACGGCGCTGCGCGGCAGCAAGTCTTCGACCTGCACCTCGCGCAGCTGATCGACGCGGCTGATGCCGGCTGCAATGTCTTCCAGCGCGGGCATGACCAGCACCTTGACCGACAGGGCTTCAAGCTGTTCGAGAATGTGCAGCCGCTGTTGCGGTGTTGCGCTGGGCACGGCCAGCAGAACCTGTTCGAACACGCCGTCGTTGTGCAGCTTTTCAAGCTCTGTCGTGGGGAAAACCTTCATGCCGTGGATGCGACGCCCATGCAATGAGGGGTTGCTGTCGACAAACACCACCGGGCAGAAGCGGTCACCGTTGCGCAAGGCCGCCGCCAACTGCACGCCGCCCTCGCCCGCGCCGTAGATCAGCACGCGCACACCGCGCTTGCGCGCACTTGAGGGCTTGAGCAGGCGCACCGCGATCGCCCGACTCATCAGGACCGCGACAAAACCCATGGCGCCGAACAGAAAGGGGATTGCCAACGCCAGAACCAGGGGAAGACGCAGACTGAGCACGCCCAGCAACACGACGGATGCGATGCACAGGGCGCCGAAACTGCGTTCGATCAGGTCAACATCGGCATGGCGGGAGACGATGTGGTGCACGCCCAGCACACGAAGCAGCACCACGGCCAGCAGCACTCCGCCCGCCAATACCCAATAGGTCGCGGCAGGCCAGGTGCTCATGCTCGGCACGGCAACAACCAGCAGGGCAATCACCATGGCGCCGGTCAGCAAGCTCAGGTCGGTGAGCGAGATGATGATCTGCTTGCGCACTTTGGACTGCCGCAACAGCCAGGCCGCGAGATGCGCTGCGGCATCCCGGCCCAAGATCTCGCGAATGTGCTTGCCCATCAGTTTCCCCGATTGCTGAACCGAACTGCTGCGTGCCACGCTTGCGGCCAGTCGGCGGGTTGCCTGCTGTCCGCGAAACCCATCCAGCGCAACACCTCAATTACAGCGCAACGATACCGTCCACACCTTAACGAGGCCGGCCGCACAGTTCAGTGAAAATAGCCCGGAACGGCCTTGTTCCGATCAAGAATGATGCGACGCGGGTCATATTTGAGCCTTGGCTCGAACATGAACCCTGGACGAAGGACGTTACGACCATCTTCAGGATTCACCGTGGTCTGCAGCGCATAGCTGAATGCCGGCGTTCCGTCCAACCGAACATGTTTGTATTGCGGCGCCTTTCTGAACGTCAGCGGTGCCTGGAATCCGATGCCCCCCACCTGATCGTCAGACCCCGCGACGCTGAAGAACACGAAGAAGTTAAGGCCTTTCATATAGCGCTCCAGAACATAGGTCTGACCACAGTCACCCGCCAGCATGTAACAGCCGTGACTCAAGGCGAGGGCCACGTCATGCCGGGCCCAAAGGTAGCGGTAGGTGAGCCGGTAATAATCCTCATCGCCAATATCGACATCGTCATCGGGCGAGAATGTGCCGCCGGCCGCAGAGACCTGGTGTGCGCCACCGGGCGAGTGCAAAAGCACTTCGGCCATGACGGCTTCAGTATCAACGCCCGCGATACGCTTCTTGCCCGCTGCGACTTCCGTAATCAGTCCAGGCAAAGGATGTGCCAACCACTGCATCATGGTCTCGACGCTTCTTGAGCGGATGCGGCCGCCGGCAAAAACCCCGCCGTCTTCAAAGTCATCCGACTCGGTCACGGGATCTTCATGAACGTGATAGATCGCCAGTCCCGCGGGCAATTGCAGCCGCGCCGAGGTTTGCACGCCCAGCGAATAGTCATAAACGCCAAATTCTGTCGCGACGTTATTGACCAACGCCGGCTCGACGCGGAATGACAGGAGGGTGTCTTCCCAGTTCTGGGCCTTGGTCAGGTCGAAATCGGTCAGTCGCTGTGGCTGCCAGCTGGCGGTTTGGACTTGCGCAACACCGTCGACACAATCGACGCGGGCCGTTCTGAGCGGAATGCCGTACCGGGTTTCAGAGACGCGATGCGAGGCGGTCTTGCCGTCTTTGCATTGATCATAAAAAGCGTCGTTGGCGTTGTGGCCCCATTGGCTGCTGTCTACCCGGGTGAGTGGCATTGCGGCGTCTATCGGCAGGTCAGCTGAAATCTGCTGATGGGCACGCGACAGTTGGCCCTCGCCCTGGACGATATAGGGCGGATGCCCCGGCGGATTCGGGCGCCCAAAATTGAAGGAGAGCCCCGCTGCCAACTGCACTGACTCGCGTGCGTCGCGTTGCGTGGCAGCGCCCAGATACGCGGTCACCCCTTTCCATTCGGGTGCGTACAAACGCAGGCCGGCGTTCACTTCATTGCTGTCGTATTCACCCAACAGGCCTACGAAGTGAAACGGCCGCACCTCCAGACCACCGAATGCGCCGTCCAGCCGGTCAGGCCCATCGCTAAAACCGACGGTCATCCTGATCTGCTTGATTGGCGCGTAGTCGGCGACCACATACCGCGAACTCAGCTTGACCGCCTCTCCCGCGAAATCCGCATAGCCCACCGCAAGCGACACCTGTTCACTGTGCCAAAGCTGCGCCTTGGCACTGGCCGAAAGGTCGTTGTCGAGACGACGGTCGTTCGGGGCATAAGCCGTATAGATGCGGCCACTCAGTTCAACTCTGGGCAACAGGCCGATCGAAACCGCAATGTTCTGGGCCCTGTCTGCCCGAGGCCGGGCCTCTTCATGCACAGCATCGTTGATCTGCACATCCCAGGTGTAGGTGCCCTGAACCTGCGCGTTGGGAATGAACAGCAGCCCGGTATAGCCCTGTGACGACTGGAATGCCTGCACGCTCAGGGACTGAGCTGCCAATGCCACCGCGCTGAACGCGAGTGCACTGACCTTCAAAAAATGTCCATTCATCGACAGGGCCTTACATTCTTTTCTTGATTGCATTGTCACGGACACGGGTTGCGGTTTCATGGCTCTGGATAATCATTGATTACCGAAGCGTATGCCAGGCCCCTGAGGGTGAGCCACTCGATCGCGGAAGCGATGCGGCGGCTTGGTTGCCCATGGTCTTCGTGGCAAGCGCCTTTGGCTTTGGCGGGCCGCTCGCTCCGTCGGGGTTGGTCAGGTACGCGGCCACAATCTCTTTATTCGGGGGCCCCGTCACACTTGCCTCGCGACCCCATCGCCATTGCGCAGCCCGAGCCCGGATTCGAATGTGCCTCAAATAACAAAGGCCGCACTGCGCGGCCTTTGTTATCAGACATCAACGACTTACGGGGTGCCGCCACCACCAACGCCTGAACCACCGCTTCCACCCGTGGGCGGCGTCGGCGTCACGGTCGGGGTGGCTGTCGGCGTCGGGGTGCCCGTCGGCGTTGGCGTTGGGTCAGGATTCATCGGCGTAATGATCCCACGACCGGGCGCCTGCGAGGCTGCTCCTTGCTGCTGCGCGATCTGGGCAATGACGTTGGCCTGGATCGACGGCGAAAGGATCTCAGCGGCGATCGCGTTCACTGCCGCATCAAGCTTATCCAGGAAATCCGCCGCACTCGTGATCCCGCCGGTGCCAATAAGGCTGGTGCCAACAGGTTGACCGGCGACCACATCCTCACGCAGCTTCGCACCCAACTCGTCTGGCGTCAGGCCAATATCTTTGGCCAACTGGGCCAGGCCGGCAAGCAAAACAGCATACAGACCGGGCGCAGCACCATTGGTGATCACCGGATTGCCGGCGTTGACGACCTGCGGTGGCAACATCAGATTCAGGTTTGGAAAGCCGAGCGCAATGGCCACTTCGGTCACAGCGTCGAAGATTAAATCAGCATCCGCTTCGGTGAGCGGCTCCCCCAAGGCGGCGACCACAAGGTCGGTTGCGGTGGTGACTGCCACGCTCAACGGACCGGCGGTCTCACGCCGGATCACTACCGCTCGGAGCTGCTTGTTCTGGAAGGACACCGTAGCGCCCGTGGCTTCGTCGTAATACTCACCACCAGAGCATGTCAGCTGAAACGGGCCGGCCTCCAAAATGGCAGGGGAAAACCGTGCAACGCCATCAGGCCCGGTGACGGCGCTTGGCTTGAACCCGGCGCTGGCAGGGATAAGGTCGAGTACGCAGGTCGCACCGGCGAGCGCGCCGAGTGCGGCCGTGACCGAAACCGTGTTTTCAAACGGCGAAGGCTCGTTGCTGGAACTACAGCCAGCAACAACAATCGCCACTCCGCCCATTGCCGCTGCGGCCAACGCTAGCTTACGAAATTGCATGTATTTCTCCCTTGGGGACTTTGGGTGGATACCCGGTTACGATCCTGACTGCAACAGATGATGCTGCAGACACTGTGAGGGCAGCGTAACAAACTAAACATTCACGCCACAAGCAATTGGTGAGATATTTTCCGCAGCGCACCATCAGAATGAGCAGCACGCAAGAAAAGGCCCCAGGAAGGGGCCTTTCGTTTTTTGCAAACTGCGACAGTCAGGCACGCTGGTCGGGGCTTAGAAACCGCCCATACCCCCCATGCCGCCCATGTCACCCATGCCGCCGCCGCCCGGCATGGCCGGTGCGTCGTTCTTCTGCGGGGCTTCGGCGATCATGGCTTCGGTGGTCAGCAGCAGGCCGGCGACGGAGGCCGCGTTCTGCAGTGCCAGACGCGTGACCTTGGCGGGGTCGATGATGCCGGCGTCGAGCATGTCGCCGAAAGTGTTGTTGCTGGCGTTGTAGCCGAAGTTGCCCTTGCCTTCGCGCACCTTGTTGAGGACCACGGAGGCCTCTTCGCCGCAGTTACGGACGATCATGCGCAGGGGCTCCTGAATGGCGCGACGCAGGATGTTGATGCCGACCGTCTGGTCGTCATTGGCACCCTTGAGGCTTTCCAGCGCGACCGAGGCCCGCACCAGGGCGACACCGCCGCCGGGCACGATGCCTTCTTCAACGGCCGCACGGGTGGCGTGCAGCGCGTCTTCGACGCGGGCTTTCTTTTCCTTCATTTCGATTTCGGTGGCAGCGCCCACCTTGATCACGGCCACGCCGCCGGCGAGCTTGGCAACACGCTCCTGCAGCTTTTCCTTGTCGTAGTCGCTGGTTGCGTCTTCGATCTGGCGACGGATGTGGCCCACGCGATCTTCAATGGCGGCCGATTCGCCGGCGCCGTCGATGATGGTGGTGTTTTCCTTGTTGATCTGGACCTTCTTGGCGGTGCCCAGGTCGTCAATGGTGGTTTTTTCGAGCGACAGGCCCACGTCTTCGGCGATGACGGTGCCGCCGGTGAGAATGGCGATGTCCTTGAGCATTTCCTTGCGGCGGTCACCAAAGCCCGGCGCCTTGACGGCAGCGACCTTGAGGATGCCGCGCAGGTTGTTGACCACCAGGGTGGCCAGCGCTTCGCCTTCGACGTCTTCGGCAATGATCAGCAGCGGCTTGCCGGCCTTGGCAACGGCTTCGAGCACGGGCAGCAGTTCGCGGATGTTGGCGACCTTCTTCTCGCTGATGAGGATCAGCGGGTTTTCCAGCTCGACCTGTTGGTTCTGCTGGTTGTTGATGAAGTAGGGCGACAGGTAGCCACGGTCGAACTGCATGCCTTCGACCACGTCCAGCTCGTTTTCGAGGCCGGAACCGTCTTCAACGGTGATCACGCCTTCCTTGCCAACCTTGTCCATCGCGGTGGCGATGATTTCGCCGATGGCTTCATCGGAGTTCGCCGACACGGTGCCGACCTGGGCAATGGCCTTGCGGTCTTTGCAGGGCACGGCCAGCTTCTTGATTTCGGCGGTGACGGCTTCGACGGCCTTGTCGATGCCGCGCTTGATGTCCATCGGGTCAACGCCGGCGGTGACGCTCTTCTGGCCTTCGTTGAGGATGGCCTGGGCCAGCACGGTGGCGGTGGTGGTGCCGTCGCCGGCGGCGTCGGAGGTCTTGGAAGCGACTTCCTTCACGAGCTGGGCGCCCATGTTCTCGAACTTGTCCTTCAGTTCGATTTCCTTGGCAACCGACACGCCGTCCTTGGTGACGGTGGGGGCGCCAAAGCTCTTGTCGATGACCACGTTACGACCCTTGGGGCCGAGGGTGACTTTGACCGCGTTGGCAAGCGTGTTGACGCCGGCCACCATGCGTGCGCGGGCGTCGTCGCCAAACTTGATTTCTTTTGCTGACATTTGAACTTCCTCTTTCTGATTCGGGATGAGACTTAGGCGAACACGGCCATGATGTCGTCTTCGCGCAGCACGACGAGCTCCTGACCATCGACCTTGACTTCGGTGCCGGAGTACTTGCCGATCAACACCTTGTCGCCCACCTTGACGTCAACGGCGTGGGTTTTGCCGTCGTCGGTGCGCTTTCCTGAACCCACGGCAATCACTTCGGCCTTGAGGGGCTTTTCAGCGGCACTGTCCGGGATGAGGATGCCACCGGCGGATTTCTTATCTTCTTCCAGACGCTTCACGATCACGCGGTCGTGCAAAGGACGCAGACTCATTGGGTTTCTCCCGTAAATTGATAACCAAAACATCGAAACTGAACGAAACGCTCTACGGGACAAAGGCCACGATTGTTAGCACTCTCCCCCAGAGGCTGCTAACACTGAGGCGCCGCCTCCCTGCTTTCAAGGGGGCGGTAGTGAATTTTTTGTGAACCGGACGCAGCTGTCGCTGCGGCCAAGCGACGCCCCGAATTTGCGGCGTATGCTTTTGTGCACTGCGGCATCGGGCCTCCGGGTCCACGGCCGCAGACCTCATTTCACTTCGCTATTGATTCAAGGAGTTTCACCATGGCCCAGGCACGCAAGGTCGCCATTGTTGGCGGCGCCCGCATTCCCTTCGCCCGCTCGAACACGGCCTACACCACGCAATCGAACCAGGCCATGCTCACCGCGACACTCAACGGTGTGGTCGACAAATATCAGTTGCACGGCGAGCGCCTCGGCGAGGTGGCCGCCGGCGCGGTGCTCAAGCACGCGCGAGACTTCAACCTGACCCGCGAGGCGGTACTGTCGTCGGGGCTGGCACCCGAAACCTCGGCGTTCGATGTGCAGCAGGCCTGCGGCACCGGGCTGGAAGCGGCCATCGCCATCGGTAACAAGATCGCCCTCGGGCAGATTGACTCCGGCATCGCCGGTGGCGTGGACACCACCTCGGATGCGCCCATCGCCGTCAATGACAGGCTGCGCAAGATTCTGCTGGAAGCCAACCGCGCCAAGACCACGGGCCAGCGCCTGGCCGCTCTGGCCAAGTTTCGTCCGGCCATGCTGGCGCCGGCGATCCCCACCAACGGCGAGCCGCGCACCCGCAAGTCGATGGGGCAGCACTGCGAGCTGATGGCCCAGGAATGGGGCATCTCACGCGATGATCAGGACCTGCTGGCCTTTCAGAGCCATCAAAAAGCCGTCACGGCCTATGACTCAGGCTTTTACAGCGATCTGCTGGTGCCCTTCGCCGGCCTGACGCAGGACAACAACCTGCGCACCAACCTGACGATGGACAAGCTGGCCTCGTTGGGCCTGGCGTTCGACAAGACCTCGGGCAAGGGCACGCTGTCGGCCGGGAACTCCACCCCGCTGACCGACGGCGCGTCTGCCGTGCTGCTGGGCAGCGAAAGCTGGGCCAACGCGCACGGCCTCAAGGTGCAGGCCTATCTCACCCATGCCGAAACGGCCGCGGTGGACTTCGTGGGCAAGAAAGAAGGACTGCTCATGGCCCCCGCCTACGCCGTGCCGCGCATGCTCGACCGCGCCGGGCTCACCCTGCAAGACTTCGACTTCTACGAGATTCACGAAGCCTTCGCCGCCCAAGTGCTGTGCACGCTCAGCGCCTGGGAAAGCAAGACCTTCTGCAAGGAGCGACTGGGCCTTAGCGGCCCGCTGGGCAGCATTGACCGCGACAAGCTGAACATTCGAGGCGGCTCGCTGGCCATGGGCCACCCCTTCGGCGCCACCGGCGGGCGCATTCTGGCCACGCTGGCCAAGATCATCGACGAGGCGGGGGGCGGTCGCGGCCTCATCTCGATCTGCGCCGCAGGCGGGCTGGGCGTGACGGCCATCGTGGAGCGCTGAGTCAGCCCGAATGGGAACGAGCCGCGCAGGCCGACGCATCATCGACCTGCGCCTGCAACGGCAAATGAGCGGGTACCGCCTTTACGGTGATGCCGGCGCAGCTGCAGCCGGGGCGGCGGTGGCTGCGGGCTGCGCCGGCGGCGCAGGCTCGGATGCAGGCTCGGGCCCGACCGCCCCTCGCACATAGACGATGCGTTTGGTGTTGCCCCCGCAATGGCCGACCACCTTGCCTTCATGCGCGGCACCGGCGTCGATGGCGGTCAATGAGTAGGACGGCACACCATTGGCGTCGATCTTGGCGGCAATGTCGGCCTTCACCTTCTCGCAATTGTCGGCAAGGGCGTGGGTGCTGCTGCCGGCGGCGATCACCAACAGTGCGGCCATTGAAATGGCTTTGATGCTCATCGTTAAGCTCTCCTGATATTGAGTGCACTCAGGGTCTGTTCGCAGCCTGGCCCCTTGCATCCTTTGTACGACAGTCGGCCGCACTTTGCACAGGGCCCTGGCCGGCCGTATGGGTTCGGGGCGATCGATGGAGCGCCCGCCTGCCGCAGCCGAACGGCGCTGCGGCGACGCCCTGCGGGCACAAGTCCAGCGTGTAACCGCCTGTTTCACAATGGCCGGCGTCGTGCGCTTCGGTCACTCCGCCGTCATTGCCAACGTCATTGCCAACGTCATTGTCATCAAGGGGAGCGGCAGGCCTCGTTGCAGATGAACCCCTTCAAGGTGCGCCCGATATCGGGTGCTCAGCAGCATCCGGTCCGCACGAGCCCGCAAGATCCGTTTCTCAGGCCGCAGTCATGGAACGGCATTCGGCCGTGATCTTGATGGAGCGCAGCCGCGCGGCGTGGTCGAACACATCGGTGACCATGATCAATTCATCGGCACCGGTCTGGGCGGTCAGGGCGTCGATACCCGCCCGCACCGTCGCCGGGCCGCCAACGATGGCGTACTTGAGCATCTGCTGCGCCTGGGCCTGCTCCGCGGGGGACCCGTAACCCTGGATGTCGTCGATCGGCGGCCGGCTGAGGCCCCGCGCGCCGCGAAACAGGTCGATGAACGACATCTGCTGCGTGGTCGCCAGCCGTCGCGCCTCGGCGTCGGTATCGGCCGCGATGACGTTGACGCCCACCGCCACATACGGGGCGGCCAATTGCGCCGACGGCGTGAAGCGGCTGCGGTAGGTCGCCAGGGCCGGCATCAGTTGATCCGGCGCAAAGTGGGCGGCAAATGCGTAGGGCAAGCCCAGTTCGGCCGCCAGCGCGGCGCCAAAGGTGCTGGAACCCAGCACCCACAGCGGCACCTCGGTGCCGGCCGCCGGCACCGCCACCACCCGCTGTCCGGGCTGTGCAGGGGCGAAGAAATGCTGCAGCGCCATCACGTCCCGGGGAAAATGGTTGGCGGCATCTGCTGCGGTGCGCAGTGCCCGCACCGTGAGCGGATCAGTCCCCGGCGCTCGCCCAAGCCCCAGGTCGATACGCCCCGGAAACAAATGGGCCAGGGTGCCGAACTGCTCGGCAATCACCAGCGGCGCATGGTTGGGCAGCATGATGCCGCCGGCGCCCACGCGAATGCTGTGGGTGCCGGCGGCCACGTGGGCAATGACCAGTGATGTGGCCGCGCTGGCGATGCCGGGCATGTTGTGGTGTTCGGCGAACCAGATGCGCCGATACCCACAGCCCTCGGCGTGACGCGCCACATCGCGGGCATTGTCGAGGGCGGTGCGGGCGGTGGCCCCTTCGGTGATGCGCACCAGGTCAAGAATCGACAGCGTGGTCATGGCGGTGTGCGGCAAGGCAGGTGTCATCGCCACTTTACGCGCCTGCGTCGGGGCGGCACCGCTCGCCTGTGGGTCAAGGCGCCGGGTTGCGCCCTGGCGACGCGCCGGGCTGGAGCGTATCGCCCTCACGCGGGGCTTGGAATTCAGCTTCGGCTTCGGCTTCGGCTTCGGCTTCGGCTTGGCCGGCATTCACGTCCGCATCAGAGTCCCGATCCGCATCCGCGCGCCGCCGTTCATTTCGTTGCGCAATGGCCCTGCGGGGGTTCTTGCCATAGGGCAACTCAAGACCCACGCCCACCAGGTAGGCGCCCTCTCGCTTGATGCCCGGCTCTTCCTTGGGCCAGCTGTAGCCGACCAGGGGCTGCAGGTAGAGCCGCCCGCCGACGATGGGCTGTCGATACACCAGCCGCAGACCGAACTCGCGCAGCTTGACGGGCGTTTCGGTCACGCCACGGATGAAGGCCTCGTAGGCCAGGCCCCGCTGCCAGCCAAAGCCCTGATACAGCACTGCGGCGCTGCGCCAGTCAAAGCCCAGCGTGGTGTCTGAGTGAGTCCCCACATTGCTCCAGCGCGCCAGCAGTCGCGGCGTCAGCACCCGGCTGAAATCGACGCCCGGCGTCACCCCCAGTCCGTCACGGGTGCTGTAGAAGGGCGTCAGGCGAAACTGCACCAGATTCACCTCATCCACGTAGGCCAGGTACTCGGTCCGCCACTGCAGGAAAGCGCGGGTGTTGGTCACGTTGCGCACCCCGACCTTCACATCACTGCGAAACCGCCGGTTGCTGGGCAGGCCGTAGCCAAAGCCGGCAAAGAACTTGTCGCGATCGTCGATCTGGGGAAACTCGCTGCGCAAGGCAAAGCCTTCAGAACGGTCCTTGATGAAATCGTCATCGTTGTCGCGGCCAATGAAGACCGATGCGCGTTCCTGCAGGTTGGGCAGATCTACCCGCAGGCGAAAACGGGTCCGGGCCTTGGCGCCGTAGAACTCGGAGTGTTCGTACGAGGTTTCGAGGCGGCCGTAGGCGCCGCGCGCGGCGTCAAGGTTGCGGTTTTCGCCAAACAGGCCATCGAACCAGAGCGTGGCGCCGCAAACCGTCTCCTCGATCTGTTCGCGCGCCCAATCCACCGCCTCGGCGTCGACCGGCTCAGCATGGTCCGGGTGCAGCTGCTCGCAGGAGCCCGGGCGATGGTGGCGCGGCACATCGGCGTGATCCTCCCAGTCTTCGGGCGGGACCAGGGTCGGGTCCCTGGGCGCATCGGCGCTCGGCACGGCCGGGTCGTCGATGGACCGGTCCCCGCGGTCGTCGATCAGTTCCTCCAGCGCTTCGGTCTGGGTTTGCGCGGGGGTCTTGTCCGGGGCGGGGTCTTCACGGCCGGCCTGCTGCGGCGGCGGCGTTTCGACGTCGGCAGCCACGGGCGATTGTGCCGCGGCCTGCGCAGGCAGGGCCGCAGCCGCCAGCGCCATCGTCGCCAGCAGCACGGCACTCAGTCGGCGCAGGGGTTCGGTCAGACTGATGGGCGATCTCGCAACACGGACAGGCATCGCGCATGTTGACGCCAAAATCCCAAGAGCACCAAGAGCACCCCCGGGCCGACGCGGCGCCCGTGTGACAAACGCCGGGATTTCAAGGCAACCCCCGCCCCGCGCGACAAGCCGGGATAATCGGCGCCCCAGCCGCCGCCGAACGCCCGACCTTGAAGGACCTGAGCGCCCACACCCCGTTGATGCAGCAATACCTGACGCTCAAGGCCGAGCATCCGGCGCATCTGCTGCTGTTCCGCATGGGCGATTTCTACGAGCTGTTCTATGACGACGCCCGACGCGCCGCGCGGCTGCTCAACATCACCCTGACCCGGCGCGGCGAGTCGGCCGGGCAGCCGGTGGTCATGGCCGGCGTTCCGTATCACCAGCTGGACCCTTACCTGGCCAAGCTGATCCGTCTGGGCGAGTCGGTGGCCATTGCCGAGCAGGTGGGCGCGGTGGGGGCCGAGAAGGGGCCGGTGAAACGCGCCATCACCCGTCTGGTCACGCCCGGCACCGCCACCGATGACGCCCTGCTCGACCCCCGCGTCACCGCCGGTCTGGCCGCCGTGGCAGCCGTTGACGGCCGCTTGGGCCTGGCCTGGGCCGATGTGTCCACCGGGCGGTTCATCGTCATCGACTGCGCCACCCAGGGTGAGTTGATGGCCGAGTACGCGCGCCTGCGCCCGGTGGAAACCCTGGTCGTGGAGGGCAGCCTCTGGTCCGGCCTGACCGCTGCACGCGAACGTCCGCCCTGGCATTTCGTGCCCGACAGCGCCGAGCGGCTGCTTTGCGCCCAGTTCGGCACCCACGATCTGCGCGGATTTGGCTGCCATGGCCAGCCGGCCGCCATCGCTGCCGCCGGGGCGCTGCTGGAATACCTGAAGGAAACCCACAAGGCGGCGCTGCCGCATCTTGATGGCGTGCGCAGCGAGCGCCCGGACGAGGGCGTGCGGCTCGATGCCGTGACCCGCCGCAATCTCGAACTGGACCGCACCCTGTCGGGCGAGCACGACCGCACCCTGCTGAAGCTGCTCGACAGCAGCGTCACCGCCATGGGCAGCCGCTGGCTGCACGCCACCCTGCTGCGTCCACTGCGCGACCTGGGCACGCTTGATGCCCGACTCGACGCGGTCAGCGCCCTGCTGGCCCAGCACGGCTTCGAGCCGGTCCGTCAGGCCCTGAAGGCGGTGGCCGACCTGGAGCGGATTCTCACGCGCATCAGTTTGCGCAGCGCGCGGCCGCGCGACCTGGGCGGCCTGAGTGTCACCCTGGCGGCGCTGCCCGCCGTCAGCCAGGCACTGCCCGACGCGCCCGCCGGACGGCTCGATGCCCTGCGTGCCGCGCTGGCGCCACATCCCGAGCTGGTGACCCACCTGCAGGCCGCGCTGACCGACGAGTTGCCGCTGACCGCGCGCGACGGCGGTGTCTTCCGCCCCGGCTTCGACGCCACGCTCGATGGGCTGCGCAACCTTTCGCAGAACGCCGACGGCTTCTTGCAGGCGCTGGAAGCGCGCGAGCGCGCCGCCACCGGCATCGACACCCTCAAGGTCGGCTACAACCGGGTGCACGGTTATTACCTTGAAGTGGGCAAAACCCACGCCGCCCGCATTCCCACTCACTACACGCGGCGGCAGACGCTCACCCATTACGAGCGCTACATCACCGAAGAGCTCAAGCAGTTCGAAGACCAGGTGCTGTCGGCCCGCGACCGCGCGCTGGGCCACGAGCGGGCGCTGTACGAAGCGCTGCTGGATCACCTGCACCCGCATCTGGCGGCGCTGACCCGCACGGCCCGCGCACTCGCCGAGCTGGACGGCCTGGCCGCCGCGGCCGAACGCGCCCTGAGCCTGAACTGGTCGCGGCCCACCCTCCGCGCCGACGGCGGGCTGCACATCGAAGGCGGCCGTCATCCTGTGGTCGAGCAGTCACTCGACGGGCCGTTCATCGCCAACGACCTGCACCTGCACGACGACGCGCGGCTGCACGTGATCACCGGCCCCAACATGGGCGGCAAATCCACCTACATGCGTCAGACCGCGCTGATCGTGCTGCTGGCGCAGTGTGGGCTCTACGTGCCCGCCGCGCGCGCCGAGATCGGCCTGGTGGACCAGATGTTCACCCGCATTGGCGCCGGCGATGATCTTGCGGCGGGGCATTCCACCTTCATGGTCGAAATGACCGAGGCCGCCCACATCCTGCGCCACGCCACGGCGCGCTCACTGGTACTGATGGACGAGATTGGCCGCGGCACCTCAACCTACGACGGCCTGTCACTGGCCCAGGCCATGGCCGAACATCTGGCAAACGACAACCGCGCGCTGTGTCTGTTTGCCACCCATTACTTCGAGCTGACCGCGCTGGCGGAGCAGATCGACGGCGTGATCAACGTGCACCTCGACGCTGCCGAGCACGGGCAGTCGCTGGTGTTTCTGCACGCCGTGAAGCCCGGCGCCGCCAACCGCAGCTTCGGCTTGCAGGTGGCGCGGCTGGCCGGCGTGCCCGATGCCGTGGTGCAGCGCGCCCGCCGCGTGTTGCAGCAACTCGAAAGCGGCACGGCCATTCACCCTGCCGCGGAAGCCCCAAGGCCGGCACCGCAACGCTCGCTGTTCGACGCCCCGGCCGACAGCGCCGTCGAAGCACATCTGGCCCGGATTGACCCCGACGGCCTCAGCCCCCGCGAGGCCCTGGAGGCGCTCTATGCCCTCAAGGGCCTGTTGGCCGGCGGCAAGATGCCCCCGGCCTGAGCCGGGCGCGACCGAACCCGGCCCATGACCCGCACCCGCCCCCCGCCCTCGATCACCGTGCCGCTTGGCCTGCTGATCGCGCTGCTGATCGCCACCGCGCTGGCCGGCTTGAGCACGGTGGCGGCCGCCGGCGATGCCCGGTCGGTCACTGACGACCGGGGTCGCACCGTGCGTCTCGCCGCGCCGGCCCGGCGAATCATCGCGCTGGCGCCGCACATCGCCGAAAACCTGTTCGCCATTGGCGCCGGCCCACAGGTGATCGGCACCGTGAGCTACAGCGACTACCCCGAGGCGGCCGAGGCGGTGCCGCGCATCGGCAACCATGGCGCCCTCGACATGGAGCGGATCATCGCCCTCAAGCCCGACCTGATCATCGCCTGGGTCAGCACCGCGAACCGCCGGCAGGCCGAGCGCCTGGAGACGATGGGCTTCACCGTGTACTACTCCGACAGCCACACCTTCGATGAGCTGGCGAGCACCTTCGAGCGCATCGGCCATCTGACCGGCCACGACGACACCGCCACCGCGCTGGCCGTGAGCTTTCGCCAGCGCATCGCCACCCTGCAACGGCACTATGCCGACGCCCCGCCCGTGCGCGTGTTCTACCAGGTCTGGGACCAGCCCCTGATGACGGTGAGTGACCAGCACCTGATCGCCAAGGCCATTGCCGTGTGCGGCGGTGTGAACATATTTGGCGGGTTGGACGCACTGATACCGCGCATCAGCCCCGAAAACGTGCTGGCCCAGGACCCCGAGGTAATCGTGGCCGGCGGCATGGGCGAAGCCAATCACCAGTGGTTGCAGGCCTGGCGCCGCTGGCCGCAACTGCGGGCGGTTCGCAACGCACAGTTGCACTTCATTCCGCCGTCGCTGCTGCAGCGGCACACGCCGCGACTGCTCGAAGGCACCGAACGGCTCTGCAAGGCCCTTGATGAAGCCCGGCGCGTGCAGGCGCCGCCGCCATGAGCGGCCTGCGCCGGATGCTGGCGGTGCTGCTGCCCCTGAGCCTGCTGGCCTTGGCGGCTGGGGTGGCCATCGGCAGTGTGAGCATCAGCCCGCTGGAATTGTGGGCGGTGGTGCGCGGCCAGGGCGACGCCCTGCACCGCATCCTGCTGCTGGACCTGCGTCTGCCGCGGGCCTTGTCGGCCTTCGCGGTGGGCGGGCTGCTGGCGGTGGCCGGCGCGCTGATGCAGATTCTGCTGCGCAATCCGCTGGCCGACCCCTACGTGCTGGGGCTGTCGGGCGGCGCGTCGGTGGGCGCGCTCACCGCCATGCTGGCCGGACTGGGCGTGGTGATGATTGGCGGTGCCGCGTTCGCCGGGGCGCTGGCCTCGACCCTGATCGTGTTCGGCATTGCCCACGGCGCCGGCAGTTGGTCGCCGGTGCGGCTGCTGCTCACCGGCGTGGTGGTGGCCGCCGGCTGGGGCGCGCTGGTGAGCTTCATGCTGGCGGTGAGCCCCAGCAGTGAGTTGCCCGGCATGCTGTTCTGGCTGATGGGCGACATGGCGCACGCCCGCAACCCCGCCGTGCCGCTGACCATACTGCTGGTGGTGGTGCTGGCCGCAGTTCCGTTTGGCCGCACGCTCAACATTCTGGCGCGCGGTCCGCAGCAGGCCGCCGCCCTCGGCGTCGCGGTGCGTCGCATCGAGTGGCTGCTGCATCTGGCCGCAGCGCTGCTGGCGGCAACGGCCGTCACGGTGGCGGGCAGCATCGGCTTCGTCGGCCTCATCGTGCCGCACCTGCTGCGGCTGATCATCGGCAACGACCAGCGTGTGCTGCTGCCGGCATCGGCCCTGGCGGGCGGCATTCTGCTGGTGCTGGCCGACACGCTGGCGCGCACCCTGATCGCGCCCGAGCAACTGCCGGTGGGGGTGATCACCGCACTGCTGGGCGTGCCGGCATTTCTGTATCTGCTGCACCGGAGCCCGGCGTGACGGCGGCGCTGGTCACCCGCGATCTGGTCATCGACATTCCCGGCCGTGACGACGGCCGCGCCCTGTCACTCACGGTTCACACCGGCGAGCGCTGGGGCATTCTGGGTCCCAATGGCGCGGGAAAGACCACCCTGCTGATGACCCTGGCGGGCCTGCGCAACCCGCGCCACGGCAGCATTGAGTTGCTGGGACAACCCCTGGCGACGCTCAGCCGCGCTGCCATCGCACGCGGCATCGGCGTGGTGTTCCAGCAGCATCACGACGGCTTCCCGTCCACGGTGATGGAAACCGCGCTGACGGGCCGTCATCCACACCTGCGCGCATGGTCCATGGAAGGCCCACAAGATCACGCGATTGCCGCGGCGGCCCTGGCACGCGTGGACCTCGCCCACCTGCGCGACCGCGCCGTGCAAACGCTGTCAGGCGGCGAACGCCAGCGGCTGGCCTTTGCCACCCTGCTGACCCAGTCCCCCACCCTGTTCCTGCTCGATGAACCCACCAGCCATCTCGACCTGCACCACCAGATTGCCCTGCTGGAACTGGTCACCGACGAAACGCGGCGCGGCCACGGTGCCGTGCTGGCGATGCATGACATCAACCTCGCGGCGCGCTATTGCACGCATCTGCTGCTGCTCTATCCCCAGGGCGACGCGTGCTGGGGCCAGGCGGCCGACATGCTGTCGGTCCCCGCCCTGGAACGGCTCTACGACCAACCGCTGGCCAGCGGCAGCGTCGACGGCCTGCGGGTGTTTTTGCCCAAGGCGGCGTCGCCACATCGCCAGATCGAGTGACATGCCGGCGCAACACGGCCCGCCTAGCCTGTGATGTTTTGGCCCCATGAGCCCCCGCCGATGACGCTCCGACCCGCCGCCTTCACACTGGTAGCGCTCCCTCTGCTGCTGAGCCCCCTCGCCTCTGCGCATACCCCCGGCCCGCAGCACGACGATGGCCATCCGCGCTGGCTGGCCGGCGACCACCACATCCACAGCCGCTACAGCGTGGGGCTGAATCACGACACCGATCCCCCAACGCCCGTGCTCGGTGGGGATGCCATCTACCCGATCGCGATGAACGCGGTGATGGCCCGCCGGTTTGGCCTGGATTGGACGGTGGCCACCGACCACGGCGGCCCCAATCACGCGAAGGTCAATCTCGAATTTGCCTATCCAGAGTTGCTGGAATCGCGCAAGGCGGTGCCCGAACTGGTGCAGTTCTTCGGCATGGAATTCGACACCCCCGGCGCCGATCATTCCAGCATCATCATGCCGCAATCGCACGACGAAGCTGCGCATCTGCACCAGATCGAGCGCCACTACAACAGGCGCGAGCCCTGGCCGGAAAATCCTGAATGGGACTCCGAACCGCGCATGCTCGAAGCGCTTGAGGCCATGAAAGCGCTACCGCAGCCGCCGCTGGTGATTGCCCATCACCCGTCGCGCTCGGCGACCGGCCTGGGGGACTACGGCATGACCGCGCCGGCCGAACTGCGCGCCTGGAACGATACCGCGCCACACATCGCCGTCGGCATGGAGGGCGCGCCCGGCCATCAGGCCACGGGCCAGATCCGCGATCACCTGGCGCCGTCGATGTACGAAAAATACTTTCAGGGCGCGCGCCCGCGCGGCGCCTACGCCCGCGCTCCCACGATGGGCGGTTACGACCAGATGACCGCGCGCCTCGGCGGCTTCTGGGATGCCATGCTCGGCGAAGGCCGCCGCTGGTGGATCACCGCCAATTCCGACAGCCACATCCACTGGAGCGAGGGCGGCGCCGACTTTTGGCCCGGTGAGTACTCCAAAACCTATGTCTACGCCGCAAAGAACCCCGATGCCATCCTCGCGGCAATCCGCGCCGGCCGGATGTTCGTCACCACCGGCGACCTGATCTCCGAGCTGTGGGTCACCGCCAGTACCGGCAGCGCCCACGCGCGCATCGGCGGCAGTCTGGCGGCACGGCGCGGCGACGACGTGACCGTGCAGATCCGCTTTCTCGATCCAGAAACACCCAATCACAATGGGGACAATCCGTCGGTGGCGCGGGTTGATCTGATTGCCGGCGACCTCTCCGGACCAGCCTCGCGGCCCGACCTGGATGTCCATCCGACGGCACGCGTCGTCGCCCGCTTCAGCCCCGGGCAGTGGCGCAGCGAGGGCGGCCATCAGGTCATTGAACACACCTTCAAGGACCTGCGCGCGCCGCTGTACCTGCGCGTGCGAGGCACCAATACCGACGAGCTGGAACCTCAGCCAGACGCCAACAACGAAGACGCCTGGACTGATCTGTGGTTTTATTCCAACCCCGTTTTCGTCGCCTTGACCGAGCCTTAGCCACAGCGGCCTTACAGGCCGCGGCAAGCCCGATCACGCGCAGGCGCGGCGCCCTCAGCCTTCCAGATACAGTTCTTTGAGCCGCGCGCGCTGGGCGGCATCGACCCCCAGTTCGCGCTCAAGGAAGACGGTGACACTGCCGTAGTCTTTCTCGATCTGCTCGAACATGGCCTCGATGAATGCCGGCTCGGAGCTGAGCAGTACCGCGCGCGCCTCCGGCGACCACTGCGCCATCAGGGCGCTGAAGGGCGATTGCTTCGGGGTCCCGTCGCGGTTGGCAGCGGGCGCGGCGAAGACTTTCTCGAAATCCACCACGTCGTCCGACATCGCGTAATCGGCCACCACGACATCGCGCGGCACGCCCAGCGCGGTCAGCAGCAGTGCGGCTATGCGCCCGGTCCGGTCCTTGCCCGCCGAGCAGTTGAAGGCCAGCGGCGCCTTGCCGTCGGCGAGCTGGTCGAACACGGCGGTGTACTGCTGCTTGAAGTCGTAGGCGCCGTGCCGGTAGTTGTGCTTGAAGGCTTCACGGGCCCGTTCAGGGTCGGTCACCGGACCCTGACGCATCAAGCCGCGCAGCGTCGGCCCGCCCTCGTCGTCGCCCTTGCGCCCCCGGGCCTCGACCATGGGCTGCTCCCAGGCCAGGTATTGCAACGCGGGGCTGATGCGCTGCCACTGCGTGGGCTCGTACTCGCGCTCCTCGGGCGAGCGCAGGTCGCACATCACCGCGATGTCGAGGCGACGCAAATAATCGTAATCCGCCTCGGTGAAGTGGGCCATGGTGCCGGAGCGATAGAGCTTGCCCCAGACCACGCGGCGACCGTCTTCGGTGGCATAGCCGCCCAGGTCGCGGAAGTTGCGCCCGCCCTCAAGCGGCAGCACCCGCTCGGCCACCCAACGGCCTTCGCCCTGTTTGGGTTGCAGCCACACGTAGGGGCGCACCTCGGCCGTGTAGGTCAGGTCGTGTGCGCCGTCGGCATCGGCCTTCGACACCGGCCTGCGCTGAGCAGCGGGGGCGGCGGGCGAGTCGGCCAGAAACACATCGACCGGCGTCGACGATTGCCAGCGGATGCTGAGCGTGTCGCCAACACGCGACAGCTCGGCGAAGGCGACCTCGGCGTGCGCGGCGGCGCCGTGGGTCAGCCCGGCGAGCAGCACCAGGCTGCCACCCAGTACGCGGACGCGGCGGGCCGGTTGCGATTTGATCTTCATGTGCGGGCCTTTAAAGGTTGATGCGAATGCCGGCCAGGTAGCGGCGACCGAAGGCTTCCACCTCGATGGGCCGCGCGCTGTTGCCGGCGTAGCGAATGCCGAGCTCGTCGGTCAGGTTGTTGGCGTCCATGTACAGCGTGACCGCCGGGGTGAGCATGTAGCGCACCGACAGGTCCACCCGCTCGGTGGCCTCCCAGAAGGTATCGGTCTGGGCGTCTACCGAAATGTCATCGAGCCAGTCGGTGCGGTGCTGATAGCTCAGCCGCACCGACACGTCGTAGTTCTCGTAGAACATGGCGATGTTGGTGATGCGATCAGACGTGCCGGGAAAATCCACCTTGCGGCCTTCCGGGGTAGTGAAGCTGCCGTCGAGGAACGACACGCTGGCCTGCATGCCCAGGCCGTCGAACAGGGGCGGCAGGAAGCTCCACGGATGGTTGTAGGAGAACTCGACACCGTAAAGCTCACCGTCCTCGCCGTTGAGTGTGGTTTCAAACTCATAACCGCTGCGGTCAACACCGCCGAAGTTGAAGCGGTCGTCGCCCACCCGGGTCAGTGAATCGAACAGCACCTGGTCCACGTCGCGGTAGAACGCGTTGACCGCCAGCAGCGCGGCGCGGGCGAAATACCATTCCAGCGAGGTATCGACGCCATAGGCCGTTTCGGGCTCAAGATTGGGATTGCCGCCGGAGACCCGCAGGTCGGTGTCGTCGAGGCTGGCATTGGCGCGCAGCTCGTCGAAGCTGGGCCGCGCCGCGCCGGTGACACCCGAAAGGCGGTACTTGAGCGTGTCGGTCACGTCCATATTCCAGTGCACGCTGGGGAAAACATCGGTGAAGCTGTTCTCCACGCGCAGGGGGTTACGGATGGGCGGCGCGCCGTCGGCGCCGGGCTGGCTGACGTTGCCGGCGCTGGTGATGTCGACCCGCTCCACGCGCACACCGGCCAGCAGCCCGTGGCGGCCCCACTGCCAGTGGTTCATTGCGTAGGCGGCCGTGATGTCTTCATCGACCTGATAAGCCTGCGCCGGATCACGGGTCGGCAGCGCAAAGTTGCCGGTGCCCGCCGCATTGGCGGCGGCGGCAGCGGCAAGCACGCCGTCAAGCTGACGGCGCAGACCACGGTTGTCGATGTAGTTCCAGTCGAAGCCGCGCTGGAACTGCTCGTCGATGCGCTTGCCGGTGATGAAGTCGAAGGGCGTCCACGGCGCGCCGAGCGCTGCGGCCGTCTGGCGCAACGGCAGCGAACCCACCGTGCCGTCCGGCCGCAGCAAGGCAAAACGCCCCGGGCTGACCGATTCGCGGGTGTCGTACTGGAACCCGAAGCTGAAGGTCGAGGGCCCGCCCAGCACGTTCAGCTCGCGCTCCAGCTCTCCCTTGAGGGTGTAGGACTCCGATTCCGAGCCGCCGCCGAAGTACACCAGAACCTCGGTATCGAAGGCCTGCTGGTCGAGACGACTGGGACTTCCACCCCCAATGGTGACGACCGGAAAATTGGGACCCGCGCGGAACGAAAGGTCGGGTCGCAGTGCCGCGTCCCCCGCAACCTGTGCCACCAGAGGCAGATCGGTGAGATCTTCGGTTTCGGTGTAGGCGAGCTGCCAGTTGCCCCGCCAGGCACCGAGCTCGTGCTCGCCGCGCAGTACGTTGTAGAAGGTGGAGTTCTCGTAGTCCCCTTCTTCGAACAGGCCCTGCACCGGAACACCCTGCAGATCACCGCCAGCAAAGTCGCGTGCGCCGCCTTGGGCGCCGGCAAAGTTGAACGTGTACTGGTTGCGCAGTTCGTCGTCCTTGAACTCGGCATGGAGGCTGGTGAAGCTGAGGCGATGGCCCGGCGCGGCTTCAAATTCCAGCTTGCCGGAATAGGCGTTGGTCTCGCGGATGGTCACGTACTTGGCGATGCGATAAGACGAAATGCCCACATCGTCGTAACCCGGTTCGGCGTTGTCGGCCTGCTGCTCAAACTCAAAATGCGAAAGCGAGAACACGGCCCCGATGCGGCCATCGCTCCATGCCAGACGTCCGGAATAGGATTCCTGCGGGCCATCTCCGAGGTCGACGAATCCGTACCCACCCTCCAGCTGGATGTCCAGACCCGGCGGGTTGTCCAGCGCTGAATAGGTGTTGATGTCGACCCTACCGGCCAGCGCCTCTGCAGGCATGTCCGGCGTCAGTGTCTTGCTCAGTTCCACCGATCCGATCAGCGCCGCGGGCACGGAGTCGAAGCGGAACACGCGATCCTGCGCGCCGAGCACGTTGATGCCGTCGAACGACACCTGGGTCCAACGCGATGGCCCGCCGCGCACCTGGATGAAACGTTCCTGGCCCTGGTCACGCTGCACTGCAATGCCGGGCAGCCGCGCCAGCGCCGCCGCTGCGGTCTGGTCGGGGAAGCGCCCAATGGTGTCAGAGGCGATCACATTGACTACGTTCGCGGCGGCCCGCTGCGCATTGATCGACGCTTCAAGACTGTCGCGGATCGGGGTGGCGGTCACCGTAATTTCGTCGGTGACTTCGTTGGTGACCTCATTGGTGTCCCGGACTTCGGCGCCCGGCGCCGAAGCCGTGGCGGAGTCGCCCACCTGCGCGGGCGCGGTTTGCGCCTGGTTCGCATCATCAGATGCCGGCGCCTCAGACAGTTGTTCGAGGTAGGCGTCGGCCTCCTCATCGGCCTGCGTCTGCTGGGCGATCGCCAACGGCGGCGCAACGCCCCAGCCCAGTGCGCACAGCGCAACAGCCCCGCCCCAACCCATCCGTTTGTCCACCCGGCCAACCTTCATTTCCCTTCCCCGTTTCGCGATTTGGTAGTCGGCGACTCTAGGGACAAGGCCGTTACCCATCGGTGGCATGAAGGTGAAGGTTTAATGTCACCGCCGCCCTCACGGGTCCGGGCGCCGTACAGGTTTGCCCTGTTCGACGCCGCTCGGCGCCACCGCCGGTCTTGCGCAAAGGCGAACGAGACGGGATCTGCGAGCGCGCGGTCGCCCCCAAGCGGTCCGGGCCGACTGATGGTTGCGCGTGCAGCTGCAAGGGTCACGCTCGACGGGCTGCGCCCAAAACAATTATCAGTGCCCACCTCGCATTGCGGTGGCGCGGCCCTACGATAGCGCCGCGCCGCCCCTCACCGGCGCGTTGTCGGTCGGGCTGAGGTCAACATTCGAGAGGCATTGCCAGATGGTCATTGTTCTGTTCGTTGTGGGCTTGGGGCTGTTGATCGTTGGCGCCGAGGCGCTGGTGCGCGGCGCGTCGAAGCTGGCAAGCCTGTTCGGCATTTCGCCGCTGGTGGTGGGCCTCACGGTGGTGGCCTTTGGCACCAGTTCGCCGGAGCTGGCGGTGAGCATCAACGCGGCGCTGAACGATCAGGCCAGTATTGCCCTGGGCAACGTGGTGGGCAGCAACATCTTCAATGTGCTGTTCATTCTCGGGGCGGCGGCCTTGATCGTGCCGCTGGTCGTCACCCACGCGCTGATCCGCCGTGACGTGCCGTTGATGATCGGGGTGTCGGTGCTGGTCTGGCTGTTCGCCTTCAACGGCAGCCTGAGCCGGGTCGAGGGTCTGGTGCTGTGCGGCCTGCTGGCCGGCTACATTGGCCTGCTGATCACCCACAGTCGTCGCGAATCAGCCGCCGCCTTGGCCGCATCGGATGCCGGGCCCGCGCCGGCGGCAACGGCGAAGACCTGGCTGGTCAATCTGGGCCTGGTCGCGGCGGGGCTGCTGCTGCTGGTGATCGGCTCGAAGTGGCTGGTCGAGGGCGCCGTCACCTTCGCCCGTCATCTGGGCGTGAGTGAGCTGGTGGTGGGCCTGACCATTGTGGCCGCCGGCACTTCACTGCCCGAGGTGGTGACCTCGATCATCGCGGCGCTGCGCGGCGAGCGGGATATTGCCGTTGGCAACGTGGTCGGCAGCAACCTGTTCAACCTGATGGGGGTGCTGGGCATTGCCAGCGTGGTGGCGCCCGCCGGCATGGCCGTGACCCCTGCGGTCATCGGCTTCGACCTGCCGGTGATGATGGCCGTGGCCGTGGCCTGCCTGCCCATCTTCTTCACGGGCGGCGAGATCAGCCGGCGCGAAGGAGCCGTGTTGCTGGCCTATTACGTGGCCTACACCACGTACTTGATTCTGGCCGCGACCCAGCACAGCGCGGTGCCGACGATCGGCAGCGCGATGCTGTATTTCGTGTTGCCGCTGACCTTTCTCACGCTGCTGGTGTTGCTGCTGCAGGAGCGCCGGCGCCGCGCCCGCTGAGACTCCGATCAGGCGGGAATGTGGGTGGTGGTGACTTCGGCAATGAGCTTGCCGTCGGCGCCGGTCACGACGGTGCGCACCACCGTCAGCCGGCGCCCTTTTTTGACGAAGCGGGCGGTGGCGCGGAACACGCCGTCTTTCTGATTGCTGAGCACGTTGGCGTTGAGGCTCACTGCCAGCGGGAAGCCGGAAATGCCTTCGGTCATGTCGCGGTTGCCGAATGCCAGCGCGGTGGCGCAGACATCGGCAAACCACAGAATCGCCCCCGCATGTGCGGTGCCGAAGGGGTTGAGCAGACCGGCCTCCACCGGCATTTCGCCCACCACGCGGTCGTTGTGCTGTTCGACGATACGAAAGCTGATGTTTCCGGCGACATCCATGCACTCCACCCTATGTTGAACGTGAACCCTGTCGCGCAGCCTAATCGACTGATCTTCTTCGCATCGTTTATCAGTTGCGAACGATTCCTATTTACGTATAATGCGGCCTCGCTCGTCCTTCCTGGAGCCTGACCATGACCCCGTTCGCACACGCCCCCTTGATGCGCTCGTCCACCACCGCCAGCCCATTGCCGCCGGCCGCCGACCCACGGCCTCGCGTCCGTTCAGAGAGCCTGTTCCGCAATGGCAACTCGGAGGTGCTGATCGAGCACGGCGACCAATGCTACCGGCTGCGGCTGACCCGCCAGGGCAAGCTGCTGCTGCACAAATAAGCGCCAGACACCCCCTCAGGTTCTCCTCCCGCATCGGCTCTCCAAGCGCGTTTGCGCGTCATCCACCCATGCGGAATTCGCCCCGGGGCCTGCCCGGGGCCCCTTTTGCGGGCGCCCAAGTCGGCAGGCTCGAACGATTGTTGCGAAAATATCGCCATGAACCCTGCACCCACCGCTGTTCCCGAACCCCGCCGCGTCGGCAACTTCAATGTCGAGCGGGTGACCCAGGTCCATCACTGGACCGACGCCTATTTCAGTTTCTCCACGACCCGCAGTGAAGAGTTTCGCTTCCAGAGTGGCCAGTTCGTGATGCTTGGACTGGTGGTCAACGACCGGCCGCTGATGCGCGCCTACTCGATTGCCTCGGCGGCCTGGGAAGACGAGCTCAATTTCTTCAGCATCAAGGTGCAGGAGGGCCCGCTCACCTCGCACCTGCAGCACCTGTCGGTGGGCGACGACGTGCTGGTGGGCCGCAAACCTACCGGCACGCTGCTGATCGACGACCTGCACCCCGGCCGAACCCTGTTCCTGCTGGGCACCGGCACCGGGCTGGCGCCGTGGTTGTCGGTGGTGCGCGACCCGGCCACCTACGAGCGCTTCGAGCATGTGGTCGTGGCCCACGGGGTGCGTCACGTGTCCGATCTGGCGTATCAGGACGCGCTGTCGCATCAGCTGGCGCGCCATGAGTGGCTGGGGCCCAGCATTGAGCAGAAGCTGCTTTACTACCCCGCCGTGACGCGCGAGCCGTTCCGCAACCGGGGCCGCCTGACGCACCTGCTCGACAGCGGCCAGATGTGCACCGACCTGGGCCTGCCGGCGCTGGACCCGGTGCACGACCGCGCGATGATCTGCGGCAGCCCCACGGTGCTCGCCGATCTGCGGGCGGTCCTGGACCGGCGTGGCTTCACGCCCTCACCGAGGATCGGGACGCCGGGGGATTACGTGTTCGAGCGGGCCTTCGTCGAACACTGAGAGAACCCCTCACACCCCTGACACCCGGGCCGCGTCAGTGCCCGACGGCTTGGCAAGGCGCCGCCTGTTGGCATTCTCAGCCCAGGGCCTTCAAGGGGGCCAGCTCGGCGGGGCTGAACCCCGCTGCCTCGCGCGCGGCCCAGTTGAACGGGGCCTTCAGGTGCATGCCGTATTCACGCAGCAGCGCCGGGAACAGGGTGTCGGCATCAAGGCCACGCCGTTCGCACAGCCAGCGAAACCAGCGGCTGCCGATGGCCACGTGACCCACCTCTTCACGCAGGATGTCGCGGAGGATGGCGACCGTGTCGGCGTCCCCGGCCTGGGTGAGCCGCTCGATCATGCCGGGCGTCACGTCCAGCCCGCGCGCCTCCAGCACCCGCGGCACGCAGGCCATGCGCACCAGCACGTCGTGGGCGGTTTTCTCGGCGGCTTCCCAGAGCCCGTTGTGGGCCGGAAAGTCGCCATAGGCATGGCCCAGTTGCGCCAGCCGCGCGCTGAGCCAGCCGAAATGGCGGGCCTCGTCCTGGGCCACGCGCAGCCAGTCTTCCGCGTACTCGGCCGGCAGATCACCGAAGCGGCAGGTGGCATCCAGCGCCAGATTGATGGCGTTGAACTCGATGTGCGCAATGGCGTGAATCAGCGCCGCGCGACCGGCCACCGTGCCCAGGCCGCGATGCGGCACCTGACGCGGCGGCACCAGCGCCGGCCGTTGCGGGCGGCCCGGCACCGCGTGCGCTGGTGGCGGGGTGGCTTGGGCCGCGGTGCGCGCCTGGGCCGGGGTGAGGGCGGCAACCCGGCGGCACTTGGTGGCCGGATCGGTCTCGACCAGCGCCGCCCACACCGGATGCCATGCGCTCACGCGGCGGCGAGTGCCCGGTCGAGGTCGGCGATGAGATCCACCGGGTCCTCAAGCCCCACGGCGATGCGCACCAGACCTTCGGTGATGCCGGCATCGGCGCGGTCCTCGGGTGAGATGCGCCCGTGGGTGGTCGAGGCGGGATGCGTCACCGTGGTCCGCGCGTCGCCCAGGTTGGCGGTGATCGAGCACAGTCGCGTGCCATCGACGAAGCGCCAGGCCGCCTCGCGGCCGCCCTTGATCTCGAAGCTGATGATGCCGCCGGCCGCGCGTTGCTGCGCCTGGGCCAAGGCGTACTGCGGGTGCTGCGGCAAACCGGGGTAATGCACCGTGCTGACCTTGTCGTGCTGCGCCAGCCACAAGGCCACCTCGTGGGCGTGTCGGGCGTGCGCTTCCATGCGCACCTTCAGCGTTTCCAGCCCCTTGAAAAATACCCAGGCGTTGAACGGGCTCAGGCACGGGCCACAGTTGCGCATGAAGCCGAACACGTCCTTGCCGACCCGCTGGGCGTCACCGACGATGGCGCCGCCCACGCAGCGGCCCTGGCCGTCGAGGTACTTGGTGGCCGAATGGATGACAAAGTCGGCGCCCAGGGCCAGCGGCTTCTGGAATACCGGCGTGAGAAAGCAATTGTCCACCGCCAGCGGCACGCCGCGCGCCTTGCAGAGTGCCGCCAGGCCGGCAATGTCGACCAGCTGCATCAGCGGATTCGACGGCGTCTCGACGAACACCAGCCGCGTGTTGTCGCGAAAGCCATTCGTCCACGACGCCAGATCGGTCATGTCGACGTAACTGACGCTGATGCCCACCCGCGACAGCCAGTTGTTGAACACCTGAATGGTGGAGCCGAACAACCCGCGCGAGGTCAGCAGGTGGTCGCCCGTCTTCAGCACCGCCATGCACAGGGTGAAAATGGCCGCCATGCCGCTGGCCGTCGCCACGCACGACTCGCCGCCTTCCATCGCCGCCAGCCGCTGCTCGAAGGCCTGCACCGTGGGATTGGTGAAGCGCGAGTAAATGAAGGCATCGGGGTCGGTGTCGGCAAATGCCGAGGCTGCCTGCGCAGCCGATGCAAACGTGAAGCTCGAGGTCAGCGCAATCGGCAGTGAGTGATCACGGCTCAAGGTTTCGGGCGCTGCGGCGCGAACGCCCAGCGTGGCGGTGGACCAATCAGGATCAATCGGCAGGGTCATCTCACGGCACTCCACAACGAAAAAAGCCCGCCAGCAGCTGCGTGCTCAAACGGGCCTGGCGCACGTTTAGCGGCATTTATAACGCGCCCGCAAGCTGGCTCAAATCGGCGCGGGCAGACCTTACGCCGAAACCCCCGCGCGGCTCAAGCGTTATGAATGTCGATCAAGGTCTGGTTGCTGCGGTCGCGCTGCTGCTTGGCGGCGTCAGACCGGAACAATTCCAACTGGCTCAGGTACTCATGCGTGATGTCCTGGGTGATGTACTCGCCGGTGAACACCGAGGTGTCGAAGCGCTCAATTTTCGAGGCCTTGTGCTGAACCGCATCGATCAGGTCTTCGAGATCCTGGTAAATCAGCCGGTCGGCGCCGAGCAACTGCTCCAGCTCGGCATCGGTGCGGCCGTGGGCCACCAATTCGGAGGCCGAGGGCATGTCGATGCCATAGACGTTGGGGAAGCGCACCGGCGGCGCCGCCGAGGCGAAATACACCTTGTTGGCGCCGGCCTCGCGTGCCATTTGCACGATCTCCTGACTGGTGGTGCCGCGGACGATGGAGTCGTCAACCAGCATCACGTTCTTGCCCTTGAACTCGATCGGCACCGGATTGAGTTTCTGGCGCACGCTTTTTTTGCGCTGCGCCTGGCCGGGCATGATGAAGGTGCGGCCGATGTAGCGGTTCTTGATGAAGCCTTCGCGGTAATTCACCCCCAGCCGGGCAGCCAGCTCGGCGCCGGCCACGCGCGAGGTGTCGGGAATCGGGATCACGACGTCGATGTCGTGGTCCGGCCAGGTGCGCAGTATCTTTTCGGCCAGCTTGATGCCCATGCGCAGGCGCGCCTTGTAGACATAGATGTCGTCCATCACCGAGTCGGGGCGGGCCAGGTACACGTGCTCGAAGATGCACGGCGAGTAGATCGGTTTCAGCGCGCACTGGCGCTTGTGCAGCACGCCTTCGAGCGTGATGTAGACGGCCTCGCCGGGCTGGATGTCGTCGATCATCTCGTAGCCAAGCGCGTCCAGGGCCACGCTTTCAGAGGCAATGAGATAGTCCACCCCGTGCGCCGTTTCCCGCTGGCCATAGACCACGGGACGAATGCCGAACGGATCACGGAAGCCGACCAGGCCGTAGCCGGTGATCATGGCCACGCAGGCGTAGGCACCCCGGCAGCGCCGGTGCACGCCCGACACCGCCGCAAACACGTCGTCCGGGGTCAGCCGCTGGGTGTTACGCATCATCAGCTCGTGCGCGAACACGTTGAGCAGCACTTCGGAGTCGGAGTCGGTGTTCAGGTGCCGGCGGTCTTCGGCGAACAGCGCCTGCTTCAGCTCATCGGCATTGGTCAGGTTGCCGTTGTGCGACAGCGAGATGCCGAACGGGGTGTTGGTGTAGAAGGGCTGCGCCTCGGCACTGCTGGAGCGCCCCGCGGTGGGATAGCGCACATGGGCAAGACCCATCGGGCCGGTCAGGGCCGCCATGTCCGATTCCTTCTGGAACACATCGCGCACCAGACCGTTCTTCTTGCGCAGAAACAGCCGCTGGCGGTGATTGGTGATCATGCCCGCCGCATCCTGCCCGCGGTGCTGCAGCATGGTCAGGGCGTCAAACAGCTCCGGCGCCACCGGCCCGGATTGCGAAACGATTCCGGCGATTCCACACATGGCAACTCCACGCAAAAAACAACAAAAGGGGAACGGTGAGGCGTCAGGCCTGCGGCGGCGCGGCGCTGCTCACCGGGTCGGGGCGCAGGGCGTCCAGCCAGGCCTCCGGAAGCAGGGCGGCAATTGCACGCCGCACGATGTCGAAATGGCCGGCCAGTTCCGAGTTCTGCCACCAGCTCGCATCCTGCGCCTCGGCAAGCTGCACCAGCAGCGCGCCGCCGCCCACCAGCAGCACTGCACGCACCAGGCCAAACCCGCCGCCGAGGCTGCGATCGGCCGCTGAAAGGCCGGTCTGGCGGATCCAGTTGGCCAGCAGCGAGGTGAGCACGGCACCGATGGCCAGCACCACCAGAAACACGCCGGCATAGGCGGTCAAGACGCGCAGCGCCGGATCGCCGATGAAGCCGGAGAGGGCCGACGCCACGGTGTCGGCAAAATAAAACGCCATCACGAAGGCGAAGATCCAGGTGCCCACGCCCAGCATCTCGCGCACCACGCCGCGAATCACCCCCACCAGGGTGGAGAGCACCAGCGTGGCGAGAATCACGTAGTCCAGCCAGTTCATCGGGCGCCCGGTCTCTCAGCCATGGCGGATTTTATCATCCGCACCCGGGGCACTGGCCCGGCGCTCATGTGCCGACCACCTGGGCGTTGCCGTAACCCAGCAGCACGGCCCGGGCCTGAGCCGACTCGGCGTCGCCGCGTCCCTTGAACGGGCCGATGCGCACCCGGTGCAACTGCTTGCCATTGACCTCGGCACTGATCACCCGCGCCGACAGCCCGGCCACCCCCAATGATTCACGCACCTGCTCGGCACTTTCGCGCGTGCCATAGGCGCCCACCTGCACCCAGAACTGGCCGGCCGGGGGCGGCGCCTGAGCCGCCGTGGGGCTGGGCCGCGGCGCCGGCGTGGCGCTGGGCCTGACCGCCGGCGTCAGCGCGCGGCTGGGCGGCGGCGTCGCCTGCGGTTGCCGGGGCGCCACGGCGGGGGTCGGAACCGACGCCGGCGGCGCCGTCTCCGAGCGCGGCGCGGCGGGCGCGTCAGAGGCTTCAGCTGTGTCGGCGGGGTCGGCCGGCATTGCGTCATCGACGGCTTGCGGGCCCTCGGCAGGCGGGGCGGCCTCGACCGGGCGCAGGTCGATCACGACGGTGTCTTCATCGCGTTCGGTGACCGGCTTCGGCGGCGGCAGCAGGGCGGCCACCAGCCATGCCAGCACCAGCAGGACGCCGCCGCCCAGCAGGCGACGCAGCAACGCCTCATCCACGCGCGGCCTCCTGCTCGATCACGATGTCGCGCGCCGCCACAACGGTCATGAACGAGCCACAGACCAGCACCGTGCCGGCGCTCCGTGCCGCCTGCGCCAAAGCCGCCCGCATGTCGCCCACCACCTGCACCTGGCGCGCGGCATCGCCCAGACGCCGCGCCAGCGTCGTGGCCGTCATGCCGCGCGGGCCCGGCGTGTCGACCAGCCGTATCGATTGAACCTGCGGCGCCAGGGCCGCCACGACGTCTTCGCAGGGTTTGTCGCTGAGCATGCCCAGCACCAGATGCACCGGTTGCGGCACGCCCGGCAGCAGCGTCGCCAGGGCCAGCGCGGCTTCGGCATTGTGCGCAACGTCGAGCACGTACCGGCCCCGGCGCTCGAAGCGGCCGGGCAAGGCCCAGGCCCGCAGCGCCGCGTCGAGCGCACCCTCGGGCAGCACCACACTGGGCCGCAGGTGCTGCAGCAGGGTGATCACGCCTGCGGCATTGCGCAGCTGGTGCAGCCCCGGCAGCTGCGGCGGTTGCGGCAGGTTCAGGGGGGGGCCGTCGGCGGCGTGGAGCTGCCAGTGCGGGCCCCCGTCGCTGACCACCGAAAACGCCTGCCCGATCCACAGCGGGCGGATGTCGCGTTCGGCCAGATGCGGCGCGAGTTCCGCCGGCGGTGCGTGTTCGGCGCACACCGCCACCTTGCCGGGGCGAAAAATGCCGGCCTTCTCGATCGCGATGGCCTGGCGGCTGTCGCCGAGCCAGTCGCCGTGATCGGTGCCGATGCTGGTGATCAGCGCGGCGTCGGCATCGAGCAGGTTCACCGCATCCAGCCGCCCGCCCAGCCCGACCTCCAGCACCTGCGCGGTGCAGCCCTGGGCGCGAAACACCCACAGGGCGGCCAGCGTGCCGAACTCGAAGTAGGTCAGCGGCGTGTCGCCGCGCTGCGACTCGATGGCGACGAAGGCCTCGACGATGCACGCGGGGTCCACCGACTGGCCATTGACCACGATGCGCTCGGCATAGTCGTGCAGGTGCGGCGAGGTGAACTGGCCCACGCAGTGCCCGGCACGCTGCAGCAGGTCGGCGGCCAGGCGGGTGGCCGCGCCCTTGCCATTGGTGCCGCCGATGGTCAGGGTCAGCGGCGGCTGTCGCCGCAGGCCCAGGCGGTCGGCGACCCGGGCGACCCGTTCGAGGCCCAGCTGAATCTCGTCGCGGTGCAGGCCAAGCTGCCAGTCCAGCCATTGCGCAAGGCTGGCGTCAGCCGCCGGGGATGCACCCGCGTTGGTGGTCACCCCGTGAATCAACCGTCGATCACGGCGTGGCGGAGCCGCTGGCCAGCGCAGGGGCGTGGGTCATGATGGCCAGCAGGCGATGCACACGGTCACGCATCTCGCGCCGGTCGACAATCAGGTCGATATGCCCGTGCTCCAGCAGAAACTCGGCGCGCTGAAAGCCTTCGGGCAGCTTCTGGCGCACGGTTTGTTCAATCACGCGCGCCCCGGCAAACCCGATCAGGGCATTCGGCTCGGCGATGTTCACGTCGCCCAGCATCGCCAGGCTGGCCGAGACCCCGCCGGTGGTCGGGTGGGTCAGGACCGAGATGAACGGCAGGCCACGGTCGGACAGCTTGGCCAGCGCCGCCGAGGTTTTCGCCATCTGGAACAGCGAGAAGAGCGACTCCTGCATGCGCGCCCCGCCCGAGGACGAGAAGCAGATGTACGGGCTGCCCTGCTGGATCGCCGCTTCGGCGCCGCGCACGAACTTTTCACCGACCACCGAGCCCATCGAACCGCCCATGAAGGCGAAGTCGAAGGCGCTGGCCACCAGCGGCAGGCCGTGCAGACGTCCGCGCATCACGATCAGCGCATCGCGCTCACCGGTGCCGGCCTGGGCGATCTTGATGCGTTCCTTGTACCGCTTGCCGTCCTTGAACTTCAGCGGGTCCAGCGGGCTGACATCCATCGCCAGTTCTTCCCGGCCCTCTGCGTCCAGGAACTGCTGCAGCCGGGCGCGGCCGCGAATGGGGCGGTGCGCGCTGCATTTGGGACACACCTCCAGGGTGCGTTCCAGCTCGGTGCGATACAGCGCCGCATGACAGCTGTCGCACTTGATCCAGAGGCCCTCCGGAACGTTGCGCGTGCGCTGCGCCGCGCTGACCAGCTTGGAACCCGTAATTTTATCTAGCCAACTCAAGACCAGTCCTCCGAAGACGCGCGTCGATGATAAGCCTTCACCACCACCCTATCTTGCATCCATGGCGTTGCGCAGCGCCGACAGGGTTGCCGTGAGCCGCGCCGGCAGCGCTTCGGGCTGTTCGGCCAGCTCGGCAATCTGGTTCACCAGGGCGCTGCCCACCACCACTCCATCGGCAATCTGCGCCACTGCCGCGGCGGTGGCCGGATCGCGGATGCCGAAGCCGACGGCCACCGGCAGCGCGGTGACGCCGCGCAAGGCCTGCACCTGCGCGGCCACCGCCGCCACATCAAGATTGGCCGCGCCGGTCACGCCCTTGAGTGAAACGTAATAGAGGTAACCGCTGGCATGTTCGGCGATCCGCGCCATGCGCGCCAGCGGCGTGGTGGGGCTGAGCAGGAAAATGGGCGCCAGCCCGCGGGCGGTGAGCACCGGCAGGTAGCTGTCGGCCTCTTCCAGCCCAAGATCGACGATCAGCACGCCGTCGACACCCGCCTGCTCGGCGGCGGCGGCGAAGGCGTCAGGGCCAAAGCGCTCGATGGGGTTGAGATAGCCCATCAGCACCACCGGCGTGCTGCGGTTGGTACGGCGAAACTGCGCGACCATGGCCAGGGTGCGGCGCAGGGTGGTGCCGGCTTTCAGCGCCCGCTCGCAGGCCAGCTGTATGGTCGGGCCATCGGCCATCGGGTCGGAGAACGGCATCCCCAGTTCGATGATGTCGGCACCGCCGGCGACCAGCGCATGCATGAGCCCCGCGCTGTGATCGGGATGCGGATCGCCCGCCGTGATGTAGGGAATCAGCGCCTGGCGGCCTTCGCCTTTCAGGCGGGAAAAAGTTTCATCAATCCGCGACATACGGTCTCCGCGCCGGTGGGCGCACGATCATCGGTTACAGAGCACAGCTGGCGAGCGCAGGCGCGCTGTCGAACGGGGTCAAAGCAGCTCGATGCCCTCGCGCTTGGCGATGGTGAAAATGTCTTTGTCGCCGCGGCCCGAAAGGTTCACGACGATGTGGCGGTCTGGTCCCAGCCCGGCCGCCATCTGCTGGGCATGGGCCAGCGCGTGGGCCGACTCCAGCGCCGGAATGATGCCCTCGACGCGGGTCAGCTCGTGGAACGCCGCCAGCGCCGGCTCATCGTTGACGGCCACGTACTGGGCGCGGCCGCTGTCCTTGAGCCAGGCGTGCTCGGGGCCGACGCCGGGATAATCCAGGCCCGCCGAGATTGAATGCGTGTTCGAGATCTGCCCGTCTTCGTTGGCCATGATGTAGGTCTTGTTGCCGTGCAGCACCCCGGGCATGCCGGCCGACAGCGGCGCGGCGTGATCGGGCGTGTCGATGCCGTGACCGCCGGCCTCGACCCCCACCAGCCGCACTTCGGGATGCGGCAGGAACGGATAGAACATGCCGATGGCGTTGGAACCGCCGCCCACGCAGGCCACCAACGCGTCCGGCAGCCGGCCAATGCGCTCCGGGCACTGGATCAGCAGTTCGCGTCCGACCACGGCGTTGAAGTCGCGCACCAGCATCGGGTAAGGATGCGGGCCGGCCACGGTGCCGATGATGTAGAAAGTGTCATCGACATGGGTCACCCAGTCACGCAGCGCCTCGTTGAGCGCGTCCTTCAGGGTTTGCGTGCCCGACTTGACCGGAATCACCTCGGCGCCCAGCAGCTTCATGCGATAGACGTTGGGCGACTGCCGCTGCACGTCTTCGGCGCCCATGTAGACCACGCACTCCAGGCCCAGACGGGCGGCGATGGTGGCGGTGGCCACGCCGTGCTGGCCGGCGCCAGTCTCGGCAATGATGCGGGTCTTGCCCAGGTGCTTGGCCAGCAGCGCCTGGCCCACGGTGTTGTTGATCTTGTGGGCGCCGGTGTGGTTGAGGTCTTCGCGCTTGAGCCAGATCTGCGCGCCTCCGCCGTTCTTTGCCCACTTCGCGGTCAGCCGCTCGGCGTGATACAGCGGACTGGGTCGGCCCACGTAATGCCGCAGGTCGTTGTCCAGTTCAGCCAGAAAGGCCGGGTCGTTCTTCAGTCGCGCATAGGCCTCGGTCAGCCGCGCCAGCGGCTCCATCAGGGTTTCGGCGACAAACTGCCCACCGTAGGGACCGAAATGCCCGCGGGCATCCGGAAAGTCGTAAGCCATCGTGTTCAACCTGGTTGATCCGCAGCGCGCACCGCTGCGACAAAGTCCGTCATTTTGCCGCAATCCTTGATGCCGGGCCGCACCTCGATGCCGCTGGACACGTCCACCGCGTAGGGACGGGCAATGCGGACCGCCTCGCCGACGTTGCCGGGATGCAGCCCCCCGGCCACGATCAGGGGCATTGCCAGGCGCTTCTGCGCGCTGTGCCAGTCGAAGGTTTCGCCGCTGCCGCCCATGGCGCCCGGGGCGTGCCCGTCCAGCAGCAGGGCGCCGGCAGCGGCGTAGCGGCGCGCCGCCTGGTCAAGATCGACGCCGCCCTTCATCGCTACGGCCTTGAACCACGGCCGCCCGGCCCGCGCGCACTCGGCTGCGGTTTCAGCCCCGTGGAACTGCAGCCATTCGGGTTGGAAGGCCCTGAGCGCCGCGTCCACATCGGCAGGCGCGGCGTCCTTGAACAGCGCCACGCTGGTGACGCCAGGCGGCAGTTTGCGGCGCATCGCTTCGGCCTGCGCCGGCGCCACATGGCGCGGGCTCTGCGGCACCAGCACGAAGCCCAGCAGATCGACGCCCAACGCGATGGCGCGCTCGGCGTCTTCCCAGCGGGTGATGCCGCAAAACTTGATGCGGGTGCGGCTTTGGAACGGGGCAGCGGCGTCGGTCATGCGCCAATTATGGGCCGGTGGGGAAAGGCCAGGGGGGTGGCGGCGGTATCGCGAAGTGCGCCGGGTAGCGTGGCCCGACGAAATACAGCCCGTCTGCCGCCGCCGTCATGCCCGCCAGACGACGGTCCCGCGCTGCCAGCACTTCGGCGATCCAGGTTTCCGGCTGCCGGCCCAGGCCAACGTCGATCAGGCTGCCGACGATGTTGCGCACCATGTGATGCAGAAAGGCATTGCCGCGCACCGACACGCCGATCATCTCACCGTCGCGGACCACGGCGATGTCGGCCAGTCGCCGCACCGGGCTGGGGGCCTGACAGCGCGTGTCACGAAAACTGGAGAAGTCATGCTCACCCCGCAGGCACTGCGCGGCACGGTGCATGGCGGCGGCGTCCAGCGGCCGCATTTCCCAGGTGGCGCGACCGCCCCAGACGGCGCTGCGCGCCCGTTGATTGAGAATCAGATAGCGATATTCCCGCGAATGGGCCTCGAAGCGGGCGTGAAAACGCTCGTCCACCGGCATCACCCAGCGCAGGCTCACGTCGGGGGGCAGCAGGCTGTTGCTGCCCAGCAACCAGGCGTAGGGCGTGCGCGCGGCGTCGCAGTCGAAATGGATCACCTGCTGCAGGGCATGGACGCCCGCGTCGGTACGCCCGGCGGTGATGACCCGCACCGGCTGGTGGGCCACCGTGCCCAGCGCGGCCTCGACCGCGCCCTGTACCGTCGACCGTTCGGGCAAGCGCTGCCAGCCGGAATAGGCGCTGCCCAGGTACTCGACACCCGCCGCCCAGCGCTGGCTCATCGCGGCCAGTTCCAGACCATGAGCAGCATCAGCGCCAGCAGCAGCCATTCCCACACCCGCGGCCACGGCAGTTGCAGCACCGCGTGCGCGGCCGTGGGCGGCTGGTGCTCGATGTCGCCGATCCACGCCGCGGCCAGATCCAGGCCTTTCAGGCCCTGAGCCTTGAGCATCCGGTAGCGGCCTTCCACACCGTCAACGGCCGAGAGCGTGAGCGCCACCAGGGCCGTGGCGCGGCCGGTGGGCAGGCCCAGACGCGACAACGGCGTCAGCAACTGATCCAGGGCGGCCACCAACTGGGGCACCGGCGTGGCCGACAACAACCAGTAAACCGCCGCCAGGAGGCTGACCAGCACCAGGATGCGCCGGCAGCCTTCCCACAGCCCTTCCCAGCTGAGGCCGGGCGTCCAGGGGCTGAGCGCTTCGCCGGGGGTGAACCCGAGGTACAGCACGATGATGCTCAGTAGCAACCAGCGCAGGCGCAGCACGCCGAAGCGCAGACGGCGCAGCGCGGCACGGTCGGTGGCGGCGTAGGCCGCGATCAGCGCCAGCGCCAGCACCAGCAGATCGACCAGCGGGAAGCTGCTGATCGCCGGCGCGACGATCAACAGCATCAGCACCCGCGTGAGCGGACGTAGGCCGTCACTGGGGAGTCCCCTCACCGAGGCCCTAACCCAGACGGTCCATCAAGGCCTGCGCCTCGTGCTGCTGGGTGTCGTTCCCCTCCACCAGCACCTCGCCCAGCAGGGCTCGGGCCATCTCGGCATCGCCCATGTCGACATAGGCGCGCGCCAGATCGAGCTTGGTGGCCGCTTCGTCGCCGCTGCCCAGCGACTCGCTGTCGGCCTCGGCATCCTCGATCGAGGCTTCGTCCAGCGCGAAGTCGTCGAGCCTGAAATCATCAAGCCCGTCAAGACCGTCGAGCTCGCCCAGCGCCTCGTTCTCGTCGGCACGGGGCGCGGCGGGCGGTGGCGTGGATTCAACCGGCGGCAGATCAAACCCGCTCAGGTCGAACTCGAGGCCGTCATCGCGCGTCGCGGCAGGCGCCGTCGAGGGGGGCGGTGACGGCGGGGTCTCGGTCTCGTCGAAGGCGCTCAGGTCGAAGTGCAGACCCTCACCCCGCTCGTCCGGCGACGGCGGCGGCGTGACGGACGTAGGCGCGGACGGCGCGTCGAAGTTCAGGTCGAAATCGATGAGATTGTCATCGTCCGAGCCTGCCTGCGGCGCGCGCGGCGGTGCGGCGGCGGCGGCGGGGGGCGGCACGGCCGGCAGCTCATCGAAGCTGAAGTCCAGCCCGGCATCCTGCTCGGGCAGCTCGGGCAGCTCGGGCTGCGCGGCCGGTTCCGGCAGGTCGTCGTCGGCAGGCGGCGGATCCTCGCTGGGCGGCGGGGCGTCAGCCACCGCGCCCGGCGTCGCGAACAGCGGCTCGTCCGGGGCCACGCGGCGGCCCGCCTCGGCCAGCGACTGCCACTGGGCGTCGTCGAGGTGCGGCCTGGCGTCGCTTGCCGCCGCAATGAAGGCGCGCACGCGACCGGCATCGAGCAGCACCTCGGCGCGTTTCAGCAGACAGTCGGCGCGCTGCGGCTCGCGCTCAAGGGCGGCGTCGAGTGTGTCCAGGGCGTCGTCGTAGAGCCCGAAGGCGACGTGGGTGTCGGCCTCGGCCAATGGATCCAGCCCGTCAGTGGTGGATGGGGCCTCATCGCCCGGCGCCGGCTCGGGGTCGTCCAGCGCCGAGAGCAGGGCGTCGGCCTTGGCCCAGCCACTGTGCGACCGCGCGTCCGCCTCCGAGCCCAGCGCTGCGGGCGGCGGCGCGTCGCTGTCGGCCGCCGGTTCATCAATGATCTGCGCCGCGTCAAAGTCGGGAATCGCATCGACATTGCCGGGATCGGCCTGGGCACGGGTGCGCTCTGCCTCGGCCTGTTCTTCGGCATAGGCCGCCATGAACAGCGCCTCGGCTTCATCGGCCTGGCGCTGCGTCGCTGCGACGCTGTCGGGGGGCGCGAGGGTGGCCGATGCCGCAGCCGCAGCCGCACCTGCCGCCGCGCCGGATGCCGCCGCAGCCGTGGGCGGCGCGCGGCGTGCCGGGTCTGCGGTACCGTCGCGACGGCGGCGGCGCAGCAACAGCAGCGCGATCAGCACCAGCATGAAGATCAGCAGCAGGACCAGCCACCACGGCCGATCACGCGCAGCGGTCACCGGTTCGGCCGCCGCGACCTCGGCCGACGCCGCGTCGTCGGCAATCAGCTCGGTGAGGGTGCCTTCGGCCTGCTCATCCAGCGACGCATCTGCCGGCGGCGCGTCGGCGGGGCCGGTCGGCGCAGCGTCGGGTGCATCGCCATTGGGCGCGGGGGCGCCGGACGCGGCGCCACCGTCGATCACGTTCACATCGGCATCGGCGCCGGCGGCGTCGCCCTCGGCCGCCAGCGCGGCGGCGGCGTCGATCGGGTTTTCAGACCCGGTGTCGACCGGGTCGCCCGACAGGCTGTCATCGATTGCGGGCACGTCGGCGTCGTTGCCGCCCACGCGCGCGGCGGGCGCAGCGGCCGCAACCGGCGCGGCGCTGGGGGTCACCGTCACGGTGGCGGTCGGTGCCGGGGTAGCGGTGGCCTGCGCCGAGGGGGCCGGCGTGCGGCGGGGCGCCACGCTGGCACGCGGCGTGGCGCGGGCCGTGATGCTGCCGCTGCGACGCCAGGCGGCCACACCGGCCCGTGCGGCCTCGACGGGGGTGACGAGCATCGTTTCGCGGCGGGGCACGTCGAGGGTGACGTTCTTCATCAAGCCTTCGAAGCGACCCCGGTCGAACGCGGTGGGGTTGGCGTTGACCAGCGCGTAGATGACCTGGTTCATGTCGACACCCTCATCCGGCCGGATGGCGGTGGCCACCCCCCAGAGGGTTTCGCCTGGCTTGACGGTGTAGCGACTGTCTCTTATACACATCTGACGCTGCCGACGATATGCAGTGTGTAG
>OJGS01000066.1_pt1 | contig 47826 bp, 45 predicted proteins | sample 1594531 | NCBI WGS metagenome assembly OJGS01 (sample SAMN05416816, study PRJEB24817) | seawater metagenome | isolation source: Sea water | place: Canada:Atlantic | collected 2013-07 | reverse complement strand
GGTCTCGTGGGCTCGGAGATGTGTATAAGAGACAGGTCCGGGGCCATGGCCTTCGCGGTGGCCGGCGCACTGACCGGCGCCCCCCTGCCCGCGCCACGGCAGGCCGCCTTGCGCACCTTTCATGATGCCGACGGTGCCGCGCTCGATCAGGGCCTGCTTCTGTGCTTCAGGGCGCCGGCCTCGTTCACCGGCGAAGACGTGGTCGAACTGCAGGGCCACGGCAGCGCCGCCGCGCTGGATGCCCTGCTGCGCGCCGCCTGCGTTCATGGCGCCCGCGTGGCCCGGCCCGGCGAGTTCTCGGAGCGGGCGTTCGTCAACGGCAAACTCGATCTGGCCCAGGCCGAAGCCATCATCGACCTCGTGGACGCCGGCTCGGCACGCGCTGCCAAGGCCGCGTTCCAGTCGCTGGAAGGGCGTTTTTCGACGCGCATCACCGCGCTGGCCGAAGCGCTGGTGGCGGCGCGCGTGTTCATCGAGGGTGCGCTGGATTTCTCTGACCAGGATGTCGACTGGCTGGCCGATGCCGACCTGCACGCCCGGCTGGCCGCGCTGGACGAAGACCTGCAGCAGCTGAGCACCGACGCGCAGCGCGGCCGCGTGCTGCAACAAGGGTTGACGGTGGTGCTCAGCGGCGCGCCCAACGTCGGCAAATCGACCCTGCTCAACCAGCTGGCCGGCGTCGACGCGGCCATCGTCACCGACGTGCCGGGCACCACCCGCGACCTGCTGCGCGAACATCTGACGCTCGATGGACTGCCGGTCACGCTGATCGACACCGCCGGCCTGCGCGACACCGAAGACGCCATCGAGGCCGAGGGTATTCGCCGCGCCTGGGCCGCCATCGAACAGGCCGATCTGGTGTGGTTTCTGGTCGACGACCGGCAGGGCATGAGTGCCGACGACGCCGCGCTGCTCGCCCGGCTGGCGCCGGGCCGGCCCTGCTGGCGGCTGGCCAACAAGGTGGACCTGAGTGGCGGCGCGGTGGGTTGGCGACCGGGCGGTGATCCCCCCACCCTGGGCCTGGCGGCCAAGGCCGGGCAGGGCGTGGCCGACCTGGTCGCCGCCCTGCACCGCCACGCCGGCCTGAACGCCTCGGACGAACCCCTGTTCACCGCGCGCACCCGCCACGTCGATGCCCTGCGCCGCGCCGCCGCGCACCTGCGTCTGGCGCGCACCCAGCTTGCCGACCAGGCTTTTGCCGAACTGGCGGCCGAAGAGCTGCGACTGGCGCACGACGCGCTGGGCGAAATCACCGGCCGCTTCACCCAGGAAGACCTGCTGGGTCGCATCTTTGCCGGGTTCTGTATCGGCAAGTAAGGTCGGGCTTCGCCATGAACTTTCTTGCCCACCTCTGGCTGGCCGAACGCACCGGCACCTCGCTGGCCGGTGCGGTGCTGGGGGATGTTGTGCGCGGTGCCAATCTGTCGGCCTATCCGCCGGCGCTGGCGCTGGGCATGCGACTGCATCGGCGGGTGGATGCCACGACCGACCGGCATCCGGCCTTGCAACCGCTGCGGGCGCGCTTTGCGCCCGGCAGGCGTCGCTATGCCGGCATCGTGCTCGACCTGGTGACCGACCATGTGCTGGCCCGCGACTGGCGGGCGCTTGAAGCCGAGCCGCTGACCGCGTTCTGCGCCCGCGCCGGGCAGGCCATCGCCGACGCCGCACCGTGGTTTCTGCAGGCCGGCGGACGCCGCACCTCGGCCGGGGACTTCACCCGGCTGCTGCTGTCTTACCGCGATCCCGCCGGGATCGACCTGGCCCTGGGGCGGGTGGCGTCGCGCCTGCGGCAGCCTGCGCTGCTGCTCGACGCCGCCCGCGACTGGCAGATTCTGGTGCCCGCCCTGAGCCCCGTGGTGCCGGGGCTGCTGCGCGATATCGAGGCGCAGTTGCAGGCCGTGATGCCGGTCGCAACGCACGCCTGATGGCTGACCTTGCCGAACCGCGTGGGTGGGCATCGACAGGCGGGCCCGATCTGGGGATGATCAGGCCGGCAATCCACCCCCCGAGTCATCACTCATGCCGCTGAGGACCGCACCGGAATGACCGCCCGCCTCGCCGCCGATCTGGTGCTGGTGATCCACCTCGCGTTTATCGTCTGGGCCGTGTTCGGCGGGCTGGCGGTGCTGTGGCGGGGCGGGATGCTGTGGGCGCATCTGCCGGCACTGGCGTGGGGGGTGTGGATTGAACTCACGCATGGCATCTGCCCGCTGACGCCGCTGGAGAATCATTTTCGGGCGGCGGCGGGGCAGTCCGGTTACGACGGCGGCTTCATCGAACATTACCTGTGGCCGCTGATCTACCCGGCCGGGCTGACGCCCGCGCACCAGCTTGGGCTGGCGTGCGCGCTGCTGCTGATCAATGGCCTGATCTACGGGGTCGTCGGATGGCGGTGGCGGTGGCGGCGGCGTCAGCGACGGTATGATTGAGCCCGGTTTCGTTGACGTGACCCCGCCATGACCCAGCCATTCCGCTTTTGCCCGCAATGTGCGATGCCTCTGGAATTGTCGTTCCAGGGCGATCGTGACCGTCTCGCCTGCCCTGCCCCTCGCTGCGGCTTTGTGCACTGGGACAACCCGACGCCGGTGGTCGCGGCCATCGTCGAGCACGAAGGACAGATCATTCTGGCGCGCAACGCGGCGTGGCCCAGTGCGTTCTACGCGCTGATCACCGGATTTCTGGAACGGGGCGAAACCCCTGAAGACGGCGTGCAGCGCGAAGTCGAAGAAGAGCTGGGGCTGACGCCGCAGGCCGCACATTTTGTGGGCCTCTACGAATTTCACCGGATGAACCAGCTGATCATCGCCTACCACGTGCCGGCCACCGGCAACGTGCGCCTGAACGAGGAGCTGGCGGACTGGAAGCACGTGCCCTTTGACGGCATTCACTACTGGCCCGCCGGCACCGGCTACGCCTTGCGCGACTGGGCCGAGGCGCGCGGCTACGGCGCCACGCGCATCGAGCTGCCGACCCGGATGCAGGCCCCGCAGGCCGGCGAGACCGCGCAGTCATGAGCCGCCTCGCGCCATGGGCGTCGTTGCCCCAGATCGGCCTGGGTCCGGGTTCGGGCCTGCGGGTGCTCTTGGCGACCGCTGCGCTGCTGCTCAGCGCCTGCGCCAATGGCCAGTGGCCGTGGAGCACGAGCGAAGCCGAAAAGGCCGAGCAGATGAGCGAAGACGCAAAGCCCGGCAGGGTCACCGACTTGGACGGCTTCGCCGCGTTCATCGCGCTGCGGCCCACGCCCGAACAGTTCCGCACCCGCTATCCCGACGTGCAACTGGTCATGCCCGGTGACATCACCACCAAGGAATTGCGCTTCGACAACAGCCGCTTCTTTGCCGAACTGGATGACAGCGGCCTGATCACCGGTGGCCGCTTTCAGTAGGCCAGGGGCGGCCCGGGCCTGATGGCACGCGATGCCGGCCACGCCTTCGACACCGCAGCGGCGCGCCGCAAGGTGCTCAAGGTGATTGCCCGCATTCCCAGAGGCTGCGTGGCCAGCTATGGGCAGGTCGCGTTCGAGGCAGGCTTTCCGGGGCGGGCGCGCTGGGTGGGGCGCGTGCTCTCCGAGGGGCTGACGCTGCACCAGGGCTGGCACCGGGTGCTGCGCAACGACGGCCTGCTGGGCCTGCCCAAGGCCAGCCCCGCGCATGTTGAGCAGCGGGCGCTGCTGGTGGCCGAGGGGCACGTGTTCCGCAACGACCGGATCGACATTGCGGCGCACCGCTGGCGACCGCGCAGCGACGCGCCCCTGGTGGATTGACCCGGATGTCGCCGGGCCCTACCAGATGCTGACCCGCGCCTCGGGCGGCAGGTAAAGCGGCGCGTCCTCGTCGATGTCGAAGGCCGGATACCAGGCGTCGATGTTGCGCACCACGCCGTTGGTGCGGTACACGTCCGGGGCGTGCGGACCGGTCTTGAGGCGGGTGATCATTTCCTCGTCTCGGAAGTTGCGCGCCCAGACCTGCGCCCAGCCGATGAACAGCCGCTGCTCGGCGGTGTAGCCATCGATGATGGGCGGCGGCAGCTTGCCGGCCGACAGCAGGTAGGCCTTGCGGGCAATCGACAGACCGCCCAGGTCGCCGATGTTCTCGCCCAGGGCCAGTGCGCCATTGACGCAGTGGCCTTCGAGCGGGCAATAGGCGTTGTACTGCTCGACCAGCCTTGCGGTGAGCGCCTCGAAGGCCTTGCGGTCTTCATCGGTCCACCAGTTTTTGAGGTTGCCGTCGCCGTCGTACTTGGAGCCTTGGTCGTCGAAGCCATGACCGATTTCGTGGCCGATGACCCCACCGATGGCGCCAAAGTTGATGGCGTCTTCGGCATACATGTCAAAGAACGGCGGCTGCAGGATGGCCGCGGGAAAGACGATCTCGTTCATCGTCGGGCTGTAATAGGCATTGACGGTCTGCGGCGTCATGAACCATTCGTCGCGGTCCACGGGCTGGCCGATCTTGTCGCGTTCGCGCCGGGATTCGAATGCGGCCGCCCGGCGCAGGTTGCCGACCAGGTCGCCGTCTTCGACCTGCAGCGCGCCATAGTCGCGCCAGCGGTCGGGGTAGCCGATCTTGGTGTTGAACTTGCCGAGTTTTTCGAGGGCCTTGAGCTTGGTGTGCTCGCCCATCCAGTCCAGTTGCTTGATGCTTTGCGCGTAGGCCTGGGTGAGGTAGGAGACCATGCGCTCCATGCGTGCCTTGGCCTCGGGCGGGAAGTGCTTTTCGACATAGCGCTTGCCCAGCGCCTCGCCCAGCGCCGCCTCGACTGCCGAGACGGCACGCTTCCAGCGCGGCCGGTTCTCGCTGACGCCGCGCAGGGTGCGTGCGTAAAAATCGAAATGGGCCTCGACCAGATCCCTGGACAGGCTGGGCGCGAACTCGCGCATCACTGCGAGCTTCAGATAGTGCTGCACGGTGGACCATTCGGTGTCGCCCAGCGCGGCGGCGAGTTCGGTGATGGCCTCGGGCTGCATGACGATCAAGGCGTCGCTGCCGTCGAGGCCGGCGGCCGTGAGCGTGGCGCGCAGGTCGAAATCGCCGGTGAGGGCGTTGACGTCGTCAAGGCTGAAGCGGTTGTAGGTGCGCTCACGGTCGCGTGACGCGACGCGCGTCCAGTGCGCCTTGGCGAGCCGGGTTTCCAGCGCCATTACCGCGGCGGCGGCGGCCGTCGCAGCGGCGGCGTCGTCGCGGTCGATGGCGTCGATGCGGGTCAGCATGTCGGCGAGGTAGTCCACGTAGGCGGCGCGGAGGGTGTCGAAGCGCTCGCCTTCGTCGAGATAGAAGCTGCGGTCGGGCAGGCCGATCTGGTCGCCCTGATGCAGGTAGGCGATGTACTGCGTGGCATTGCGGGCATCCTGGCCCACCCAGAACGACAGGGGCTGCGGCAGGCCCTTGGCCGCCCATTCGCCCAGAAACGCCGGCAAGGCTTCGGCAGACGCCAGCCCGTCGATTGCGTCGAGTAGGTCCTGCACCGGCGCCAGACCCTTGGCCTCGGCTGTTTTGTCGTCCATGAAGCTGCGGTAGAACGCGGCGAGTTTCTGGTCTTCGGGGTCGTCGTGCTGCTCTTTTTTGGCCAGTGTTTCCAGCAGGGTCCGAATCTGCAGCTCTGCGCGGTCGGCCAGCACGGTGAAGGCGCCGTAGCTGGACCGGTCGGCGGGGATCGGATTTTCGCGCAGCCAGGTGCCGTTGACGTGGCGGTAGAAATCCTCGCCCGGCGCAACGTCTCGGTCGAAATTGACCTCGATGACGCCGGAACGCGGCGGCGGCGGTGGAATGTCGGATCGCTGCTCGGTCGTGCGCAGTTGCGCGTCGCGGTCACAGGCGCTCAGGCCCAGGGTCGCAAGCAGCAACAGGGGCAGCAAAGGCATCAATGGCTTCATGTAGGGGGCAGTTTCGAGTGGGACCTGGGCGCGGCACTGGGCGGGCCCAGGCGCACCTAAATTAGCCGATATTGCTCAGGGACTCGCGCAATGCCGGGCTGCCGCCGGTCCATGGCCCGGAACGGGCAGCCGGGGTGGCTCGACGCCCCAGAACCTTTGGGGCGCCCAGATGCCGGTGGCCAGGCTGGGGCGCTCTGTGGCCGCGCTCAGGCGGGGGCGTTGCCCGGCAGGGGCTTGAGGCGCGCCCCGGGCCGGCGGCGTTTTGCCGGCTGGGCCTGGGCGGTGAGCTCGGCAATGTACCGGTGCAGGGTGGCGGTGGCCTCGGCGCGGCCGTCACCGGCGTGGTCGCGCATGTTGGATCGATAGTAGGCGTGGTGGGTCAGAAAGCGATCGACGTCCGAGGGGGTGAGGCGCTTCAGGTCGGCGCGCATGCCAATGCCCATGCGTTCGATCATGTGCGCGTTCAGGCGTTGCTCGAAGGCCTCTTCCGGCGCGGCGAGAACAGGCTTGCCAAAGTGCATGGCTTCGCCAATGAGCTGGTTGCCGGCGGTGGACAGCACCGCCTTGCAGTGCGCCAGATCGTGCAAAAACCATTCATTCGACGGTGCCCTGAAGTCGAGGTTGTCGACCTTGCCCCGGTGCGGTGTGCCATAGATCACCACCGGGCAGTCGAGCAGCCGCAGTGCGCGGTCGATGTGCGCCCGGTACTGATGCTCGCCCTTGTTGAAGTAGCACAGCAGGTAGTCGCCCTCGCGGGCCTTCAGGCGCTTGACCTCGTCGCGCAGCATCGGCCCCACGACCTTGACGCCGGGATAGGCGCCGTCGGCCGGGTAGAAACTGGCGATGAGAATGCGCTCGGGGATGCCCATGAGCCGTCGATAGCCGATGGCATCGCGCATGCCCGCCAGCCACAGGTCGGGCGGAAAATGCGGCTTGCAGTAGGCAATGATGCCGACATGGTCAAAGCTGATGCGCGGCAGCTTCAACTTCTGGGCGACCCGGTGCGTCCAGGCTTCGGAGTCACTGATCACCACCTGGATGTCGCGGCTGCGAAACTCGCGCTCCACCTGTTCGATGCCATGTCCGCCGAAGAACAGATCGGCCATGGGCGCGATGTTCTCGCCGATGGTGCGGGGAATTGAATGCCCGCCGCGGCTGTTGTGGCGGTACCCGATGGTGGGAATGCGCACGGTGGGGAACAGGGGCGCCAGCACCTCGTAGGCGTCGCCGCCGGCAAAGACCGTGACTTCGTGTTGGGCGATCAACGAGGGCAGCACGCTCATGGTGCGCATCGCGTGGCCGCGCCCGTAACCCATGACCCCATAGGCAATTCGCATGATCATCACTCCGATTGATCCACTCGCAAGCCTATGGCGCGGGCGTAACGCTGGGGTGACAGCGGGGTGACGGATTGATGACGGTCTGCGGCCCGCCGCGCGGTGGTCGCGCAGCAAAAAGGAGGCCGCAGCCCCCTTTTTTCCTGCCACAACCTTGGGTTTCAGAAGGCGACATGCAGGCCGACCCGGAACCCGTCGTTGTCGATATCACCGCCGTTGTCCGGCTCCAGCGTCAGCATGCGGTACTCGGCGAACAGCCCCACCAGGCCCAGGCCGATGCGTGCGCCCAGCAGCAGTTCGGTGATGTCGGCATCGTCCAGCCACCCCAGGCCGGCGCGGCCGTAGAGGGTGGCCAGCGGCAGGTTGGCTTCGAGGCCGACGAAGGCGCCGTAGCCGTCCTGGTTTTCACCGCCCAGGTCAAAGTCGAGATACTGGGCTTCGCCGTAGACGTCGACCAGCGGCGTCAGGCTGGTGCTGTAGCCGCCGCCGATGCGGGTTTCCTCATAATCTGTGCCGCCGTCCAGCTCTTCGTCGAGATATTCGGCACGGGCGAACAGGCCGGTGCCGGGCAGGTTGACCCGACCGCGCAGGCCGAAGCCGTCGCTGTCTTCGGTGTTGCCCCCGGCATCGAACTCGCTGAACGAGGCGAAGCCTTCCACCGAGGCCAGCAGTTCGGCGTTGGCGGCGGCGGGCAGGACGGCCAGGGCGGCCAATGCAATGATCTTTTTCATGAAACTCCCCTTCTCCAATGGGTGGATACCACGCACCTCGATGGTGCGTGGTGAGTCTAGCGCTCTTTCTTGACGGTACGGGTACGCCCTTTCTTGACCAGCCTGGCGTAGTAGAAGCCATCGTGGTCGCCGCCGGGCGGGATGCGCAGGCCGCAGCGTTCGGCGAGGCCCACCGGGCTGCTGATGGCGCCAGGGCGGCCGTCCGGGGTGGTCATCAAGAAATCGCGCACCACGTCATCACCCTCGGCGCGCAGCACCGAGCAGGTGGCATACACCAGCACGCCGTCGGGCTTCAGGGTGGGCCACAGCCGCCGCAGCAGGCGTGCCTGGGTGTCGCCCAGCGCCTTCAGGTCGGTGTCGCGGCGCAGCCACTTGATGTCGGGATGGCGGCGAATCACGCCGGTGCCCGAGCAGGGCGCGTCGATCAGAATGCGGTCGAAGGGGACGCCGTCCCACCAGCGACGCACGTCGGCGGCGTCGCTGAGCAGCAGTTCGGCCTTGAGGCCCAGGCGGCGCAGGCCGTGCTGCACCTTGCCCAGCCGCGCAGGGTCGAGGTCGATGGCGACCACGGTGACGTCGGCGCGCTCCAGCATGTGCGCGGTCTTGCCGCCGGGGGCGCTGCAGGCGTCGAGCACGCGCATGCCCGGGGCCAGGTCCAGCAGTTCGACGGCAAGTTGTGCCGAGGCGTCCTGCACCGAAAGGCGACCTTCGTTGAACCCCGGCAGCACGCGCACGTCGGCAGGCTGGTCGAGGACGATGGCGTCTGGCAGGCCGACGACCGTACGGCCCGGATGACCCGCCGCCGCGAGCTGTTCAAGCGCCGCGTCGCGGCTCAGCCTGCGCGCGTTCACCCGCAGGGTCATGGGCCCCTGCCGGTTGCCGGCGGCGAGTACGGCATCGGCCTGCGCGCCCCAGTCCCGCGTGATGTCGCGCACCATCCAGTGCGGATGAGAGTGCTGGACGACGGGATCGTCCGGCAGGGCCGCCACCAGCGCCGGGTGTTCACGCTGCACCCGCCGCAGGATGGCATTGACCAGCCCACGCACACCCGACAGGTCGAGCAGCGCGCAGGCGTTCACCGTTTCGTTGAGCGCCGCGTGGTCGGCGGTGTCCATGTCGAGCAGCTGGTAGATGCCGCTCAGCAACAGCGCCTGCAGCGGCGTTCCAGGCTGCGCCGGCTTGGCCATCAGCGGCGTCAGCAGGGCCTCCAGCCGGGTGCGATGGCGCAGCACGCCGTAGACCAGCGCGCGGGCGAAAGGGTCGGCATCGTGCGGCAGGGCGTCGTCCAGACTGCGGCCGTTGAACACGGCCACCAGGGTCTCGACGGCGATGGCGCGCGACCGCGCCGGGGTGCTGGTGTAGGCCATAGGCGCGCATGGTAGCCGGCTCCACGAAAAAGGCCCCGCCGGAGCGGGGCCTAGAGGTGCAGCGTTGGCGATCAGTCGGCCGTTACTTCGATCACGTCGATCTGGTAGATCGAGGTGGTGCCGCTGACTTCGTTGCCCACCACCAGCAGGGGCATGCCGTTGGGGCTGTCGGCTGCCGCGATGAAGGCAAGCCCTTCGGGGCCGAGGTCGCCGCTGGTGGGGTCGGTTTCCGGATCCTTGCTGAAGTCGCGGTTGGTCACGTACTGCACGAATTTCGCCGACTGCGGGTGGGTGACGTCGTAGACCATCACGCCCCCGATCCGCTCCAGGCCAATGAACGCGAAGGTGCGACCGGCCAGCGTGCCGACCGCGACGCCTTCGGGTTCGGGACCCTTGTTGTCGCTGCGGCCTTCCGGGTCGTTCTCGTCATTGTTGGCGTTGAAGTTGTTCGGGAAGCGCTGCGCGGTGATGCGCTCGAAATCCGAACCGCTGTCATAGACCTGCTCGCCGTCCGCCGACCAGATCGAGAACGAGCGCCCGCCCAGCACATAGAGCTCGTCGAAGTCACCGTCACCGTCGATGTCGCCCATCGTGGTGGTCGCATTGAGGCGGCCGATGGCGCCGTCTGCCTGCAACTCGGCGGTATTCGGGAAGCGGGTGGCATCCAGGGTCATGTCCTTGATGCGCAGCGTTTCCTCGACCTGCAGAAAATCATTGCGGTCGTCGCCTTCGTTGGCCGTCACGTAAAAAGTCTGGCCGTTGAAGCGGTAGCTGGCGATGGCGTCCGGCTGGTACATGCCCAGCACCGGCCAGTTGCGGATATTGATCTGCGGGAAGTCTCTGGGGTCGCGATCGCTGGCATCCAGTTCGTTGCCGATGGCGCTGTGACGCTTGTAGCCGTAGGGGCGGATGGCGGTGATCACCGGGTTGGCAAGGTCGGAGAAGTCCAGCACCGCGTGGGCATTGGCTTCCTGCAGGTTGACCCAGGCGGTGGGGCCGTCGACCGCTTCGGCAATGTACTCGGGCTCGAGGTCCTGCGCCACGGTGGCGCCGGGGCCGTAGATGCGAACGCCCTGCGCGCGCAGGGCGTCGGCCTGGCTGTTGAAGGCCTCGAATCCGGCCGTGGCCACGGCCGGATTGGCAAAGCCGCCGCGGACGTCGATCACGCTGACCGAGCCGACCGGGTCGACCGAGTCAGGGTTGCCGTAACCGTTGGATTCGCCTTCGTTGGCGACCAGAACGGCGGTGCCGTCGCGGGTGAAGGTCAGCATGTCGGGCAGTGCGCCCACGGTCGCTTCGCCCAGCTTGTCCAGGGTGTCGGTGTCGTAGAACACCACCTTGCCGGGATCGGTCTTTTGGTTTGCCTCGATGGCGACGGCGGCGACGCCACCGAACACGGCAACACTGTTGGCTCCGCCGCCTTCGGCGGTGGCGTCGATGTTTTGCACGCGTTGCGGGTTGGCGGGGTTGCTGATGTCGAGCACGTCCACCGTCACTGCGGCGGCATTGACCACGAACAAGCGGCGGGTGACCGGATCGAAGGCCACGATCTCGGCTGCGCCGGTGTCGAAAATCTCGGTGGCGTAATCCAGGGCCGGGTCCTGAAAGCTGCCGATGCGCCGCAGATCCAGCAGCGTGTCGCCAGCACCCGGTGCGCCCGGGGCCCCTGCTGCGCCGGGGGCGCCATCGCCGGCCGGACCCTGCGGCCCTTGGGCGCCCATCGCGCCATCGTCGCCGTCACAGGCGGCCAGTCCCAGCGCCAGCATGACGGCGGGCAATGCCCACCGCAGTTTCGTGGTGCGTGTCATCTCAAAGCTCCCTTGGGGTTGTCGTAACCCCTGACAGTAGGAAGCTCGGGTGACGCGCCGGTGACGTGTCAGTGACGGTCCGGTGACACCTTCGCGGCGGCTTCGATTCTGGCGCACTCGGCGCGCCACGCCGCCATCTCGTCGGCATAGTCCATCAGCACGCAGGTGGCGCAGCCACCGGCGCAGCAGTCGGGCATGTCCGGCTTGGGTGGCAGTTCGGGCCCCTGGGATGGCTCGGGCTTGGTGTCGTCGCTCATGTCAAGGTTCCTGAGGCGGGCGCACGGGGGTTCTGCTGCGCGGTTTGCGGCGTGCCGCCCGGCCATTGCCAGCGGCGCACGCACAGGGCGCCGTCACCGGTGGCGATGCGCAGGCCGCGCGTGTCGACCGACAGCACCGTGCCGGGCGCGGCGCGCTGCACGCCGGTTTCGGCGACGGCGTCCCACAGCCGGAGCCGCTCGTCGCCGCTCATCGCCCAGCACACCGGCACCGGATTGAAGGCGCGGATGCGGCGGGCCAGCTGTGCTGCGGGCAGGCTGAAATCGACGCGCGCCTCGTCCTTGCTCAGCTTGGCGGCATAGGTGGCGCCATCCGCCGGCTGCGGGGTGCGCGCCAGTGTGCCGCTGGCCAGTGCGGCCAGGGCCTCGCAGATGGCGGTGCCGCCGAGGTGGGCGAGGGCGTCGTGCAGACCGGCGCCGGTGGTGTGGTCGTCGAGGGGCACGGCGCGGGTGAGGCACATCGGGCCGGTGTCGAGGCCGGCGTCCATTTGCATGATGGTGATGCCGGTTTCGGCGTCACCGGCCTCGATGGCGCGCTGGATCGGCGCCGCACCGCGCCAGCGTGGCAGCAGCGAGGCGTGGATGTTGAGGCAGCCGTGGGCCGGGATGTCGAGCGCGGCCTGCGGCAGGATCAGCCCGTAGGCGACCACCACCATGACCTCGACCCGGGCCGCGCGCAGCGCCTGCTGCGCCGCCTCACGAAAGCGCTCGGGCTTGTACACGGTGAGGCCCAATTGCGTGGCGTGCTCGGCCACCGGTGAGGCGCTGAGCTTGCGGCCGCGGCCGGCGGGGCGATCGGGCTGGGTGAACACCGCCGCAATGTCGTGCCCCGCCGCATGCAGCGCCGCCAGCGCCGCCACCGAGAAGGCCGGCGTGCCGGCAAACGCGATCCTCATTCGGCCATCTTTTCGGCTTTCTTCAGCTTTTTGAGGATGCGTTCGCGCTTCAGCGAGCTGAGATAGTCGATGTAGAGCTTGCCGTCGAGATGGTCGATTTCGTGCTGGATGGCCTGGGCCAGCAGGCCTTCGGCCTCCAGCTCGAACGGCGTGCCGTCACGGTCCAGCGCCTTCAGGTGCAGGTGATTGAAGCGCTCAACCTTGTCGAGCGCGCCAGGCACCGACAGGCAGCCCTCTTCCATCACCTTGCGGTCTGTGGAGTCGGTGATTTCGGGGTTGATGAGGACCATCGGCCGGGTGTCACCGTCGGCCAGGTCCATCACCGCCACGCGCAGGTCCACGCCAATCTGGTTGGCGGCCAGCCCGATGCCCGGCGCGTCGTACATGGTGTCGAACATGTCGTCGATGAGCCGATGCAAGGCAGTGTCGAAGGTGACGACCGGTTTGGCCTTGATGCGGAGTCGGGGATCGGGGTGGTGCAAGATAGGTCGGATGGCCATGGGCGCTCCTGCGAAACGGCTGTGACAAGGGGGTTTAAACCTTTGCCACATCAGGGATTCATGCCAGAATCGATTATCGACTCCGGGGAGTAATTACGATGTCGCAGTATACCGGCACCCTCGCCCGGACCTTGCTGGTTGCGGGTGTCGCGACCAGCCTCGTCGCCTGCGCGGCCACCGCGCCCCAGACCACGCGTGTCGAGCCGGCGCCGGCGCCAGCCTCCCTGTCGCAATCGGCATTGCCGTCGCCATCGCCCGCTGCGCCTTTGGAACCGGCGCCCGTGCGACCGGCGCCGGTGGCGTTTCGCGCGTCCGCGCCGTTGCAGTACGTGGTGCAGCCGGGCGACACGCTGTGGGGCATCGCCAGCCGGTTTCTGGCCCAGCCCTGGCAGTGGCCCGAGGTTTGGTTCGTGAATGAGCAGGTGGCCAACCCGCACCTGATCTATCCGGGCGATGTGCTGATGCTGCGGGTGATCAACGGCCGTCAGCAGATCGTGCGCGACGCCACGCCGGCGCTGCGGGTGTTGCGGCTCGGGCCCCAGGTGCGCGAACGCGCGCTTGACGACGCCATTCCGGCGATTCCCCTGGAGGCGATTCAGGATTTTCTGCGCAATCCGCGCATGGTCGGCGCCGATGAACTGGCGCGCGCGCCCTATATCGTGGCCTTTGCCGACGACCAGCTGGTTGCCGGCAGCGGCAGCCCGGCCTTCGTGAAGAACCTGCCGGCCGAGGGCGATTACCGCTGGGCCGTGGTGCGGCCCGACCGCGCCATCACCGACCCTGACAGCGACGACATTCTGGGCTACGCCGCCACGCCGGTGGGCGGGCTGGAAGTGCGCGAAATGGACCCGGTCGCCAGCTTGGGCCGCCTGACGCGGTCGGACATGGAAGCCCGTGTCGGCGACCGGCTGGTGCCCATCAACGATGCCCTGTTCGAGGCCCGGTTCGTGCCGCGCGCCCCCGACAATGCCATTGACGGGCAGGTGGTCTGGATTGCCGAAGAACGGCTGCAGGCCATCCAGTACCAGGTGGTGGCCATCAACCGCGGGCAGGCTGCGGGGCTGGCGCCCGGTCACCTGCTGACCGTCAAGCAGCGCAGCCGGGTGGTGAACGATCCGCATGCGCGGGGCACCGTGACCTTGCCGCCGCAGCCGGTCGGCATGGTCATGCTGTTCCGCACCGATGCGCGCCTGTCGTTTGGCCTGGTGCTGGAAGCCACGCGGCCCATCGGCATTCTCGACGCGGTGGTGAACCCGGGCGCCGTCGCCCGGTGACGGGCGGTGCCGTCGCGGCGCGAGACGCGGCACTGACGCTGCTGCGCACGCCCGGACTGGGGCCGGTCACCCTGGCAAAACTCCACGCCCGACTGGGCTCGGCCGAGGCCATTGTCAATGCCCGCCCCGGCGTGTTGCGTGACGCCGGCCTGAGTGAGGCGCGCATCAACGCCCTGCAACAGGCCGATGCCGGCCTGATTGCGCCGGATCTGGCGTGGCTGGCGGCCGGCCCCGACCGCCACATCCTGCTGTTCGACGATGCGCGGTATCCCGAGCGCCTGCGGCAGACGCCGGGCGCGCCGCTGCTGTTGTTCGTGCACGGTGACCCCGACTGGCTGGCGATGCCGCAACTGGCCATCGTCGGCAGTCGTTCGGCGACGCCGCAGGGCGCGCTCAACGCCCGCTCGTTTGCCGAAGCGCTGGCCGCGCGCGGCATCACCATCGCCAGCGGCCTGGCGCTGGGCATCGATGGCGCCGCCCATGAAGGCGCCCTGGCCGCCAAGGGCGGCACCGTGGCGGTGTGCGCCACCGGCCTGGACCGCGTGTACCCCGCCCGGCATCAGGCGCTGGCAAGACAGATTGCCGCCGAGGGCGCGCTGGTTTCGGAGTTTCCGATCGGCACGGTGCCGCAGCAGGGATTCTTTCCGCGTCGCAACCGCGTCATCAGTGCCCTGTCGCTGGGCGTGCTGGTGGTCGAGGCGGCCCGCGAAAGCGGGTCGCTGATCACCGCGCGCTTTGCCATGGAGCAGGGCCGCGAGGTGTTTGCCATTCCCGGCTCCATCCACAATCCGCAGGCGCGCGGCTGCCACGCCTTGATTCGTCAGGGTGCGAAGTTGGTCGAGTCGGTGGACGACATTCTGGAAGAGCTGGCGCCGCAACTCGTCGGCCACCTGCGCGATGCGCCCGCTGTGCCCGACGCGGAGGCCAATGGCGGTGGTGAGGCACTGACGCCAGAGGCCGACGCCCTGCTGGCCGTGCTGGGCGACGAGGCGCTGGAGTTCGACACGCTGCTGGCGCGCAGCGGGGCGTCGGTGGCCACTTTGTCAGCCCAGTTGCTGACCCTGGAACTGTCGGGACGGGTCGTGCAGGGCGCTGACGGGCGTTACCGGGCACTGCGGGGCACATGAGCCAGCGTCACGCCGTTGTCATGCGGTCACCGCCTATACTTTGCGCGAAATGATTCCGCGTCATCCTGAGAAACGCCGCAAGCGCAGCCGCGATGCGGCGACGTGCTTGCACGGAATTTGCCTGTTCAGCCCAAGGAGAACGCCATGAAAGAAACCGTCCTCGATGTGCTGATGTATCTGTTCGAGAACTACCAGACCGTGGAGTTCGTTGATCAGGCCAACCACGAGAATCTGCAGGAAGAACTGGTGGCGGCGGGCTTCGAGGCCGAAGAGGTGGGCAACGCCTTCCGCTGGCTCGACGGCCTGACCCAGACCCGGCAGTTGCCCATGGTCTTCGGCCCCGGGGCGGCGCTGCGGGTCTACACGCGCGAAGAAATACAACGCATTCCCACCGAATGTCGCGGGTTTCTGCTCTATCTCGAGCAACTGGGCATCCTGTCGCCGACCCATCGTGAATGGATCATCGACCGCCTCATGGCGCTGGTCGAAGACATCGATCTTGAGCGGGCCAAATGGGTCTGTCTGCTCGTGCTGATGAGCGATGAGCAGGCCGAAGAGGCCTTCGCCCATGTCGAAGAGATGGTCTATTACGCCGGCGAGTTTCTGCACTGAGACACCATCATTTCCGGGCGCGCCGCTTTACAGCAGGCGCATTGTCCCGATATAAGCGCCCCCTTTTCTGCGGGCCAGCCCCGCGAGCGCTGTGGTTCGAGCGCCGTTTGTACATGGACAAGCTCTGAATGAGTAAATACCTCGTCGTCGTCGAGTCGCCTGCCAAGGCCAAGACGATCAAGAAGTACCTGGGTCACGACTACGAAGTGCTGGCCTCTTACGGCCACGTGCGCGACCTGGTGCCCAAGGATGGGGCGGTGGACGTCACCAATGCCTTCGCCATGAAGTACCAGGCGATCGAGCGCAACGAGAAACACGTGCGTGCCATCCAGAGCGCGCTGCGCAACGCCGATGGCCTGATTCTGGCAACCGACCCTGACCGCGAAGGGGAGGCCATTTCCTGGCACTTGCTGGAGTTGCTGACCGAACGCAACGCCATGAAGAACAAGACCGTGGAGCGCGTGGTGTTCCACGAGATCACCGAGCGTGCCGTGCGCGAGGCTGTGGCCCACCCGAGGCAGGTCGCCACCGACCTGGTCAATGCCCAGCAGGCGCGCCGTGCGCTGGATTATCTGGTGGGCTTCAACCTGTCGCCGCTGCTATGGCGCAAGGTGGCGCCGGGCCTGTCGGCCGGGCGTGTGCAAAGCCCGGCCCTGCGCCTGATCTGCGAGCGTGAGGAAGAGATCAAGGCATTCATTCCACGCGAGTACTGGACGCTGCTGGCCGCCGCCGACAAGGGGGGCAGCGCCTTTACCGCCAAGCTGATCGAACTGGACGGCCAGAAGGTCGAGCAGTTCACCGTCACTGAAGGGCCGGCCGCCACCGCCGCCCGCGACCGGCTGCTGAAAAGCGCGGCAGGCCAGCTCACCGTGGGCACGGTCGACAAGAAGCAGCGCCGCCGCAATCCGTCGCCGCCGTTCACCACCTCCACCCTGCAGCAGGAGGCCAACCGCAAGCTCGGCTTCACCTCCACCCGCACCATGCGCACCGCCCAGCAGTTGTACGAAGGCATGGACTTGGGCGGCGAGACGGTCGGTCTGATCACCTACATGCGTACCGACTCGCTGAGCCTGTCGCAGGACGCGCTGGCCGAGATTCGACAGACCATCGTCACCGAATACGGTGCAAGCGCCTGCCCGCCCGAGGCGCGCGTATTCAAGACCAAATCGAAGAATGCGCAGGAGGCCCACGAAGCGGTGCGGCCCACCTCGTCGCTGCGCACGCCGAAATCGGTGGCGCGTTTCCTGGGGCCCGACCAGCTCAAGCTCTATGAGCTGATCTGGAAGCGGACCATGGCCTCGCAGATGACCCAGGCCGTGTTCGACACGGTGACCGCCGAGTTGCGCGTGGATGCGCAGAATGCCTTCCGCGCCAACGGATCGGTGCTGGTCGAGCCCGGCTATCTGGCCGTGTACAACGTGTCGCTGGATGTCGGCGAAGAAGCCGAAGACGACGAGAAGCGCCTGCCGCCGCTGGAGCCCGGCGAGCGGGTCACGCTCACCGACATCGCCGCCGACCAGCACTTCACCGAGCCGCCGCCGCGCTTCACCGAAGCCAGCCTGGTGAAGACGCTGGAGGCGTACGACATTGGCCGTCCGTCCACCTACGCCAGCATCATCAGCACCCTCCAGGCGCGCGATTACGTGCGGCTCGACGGCAAGGCCTTCACGCCCACCGACGTGGGCATGATCGTCAACAAGTTTCTCACCGACCACTTCACCCGCTACGTCGATTACCAGTTCACCGCCAACCTTGAAGATGACCTCGACGCCGTGTCGCGCGGCGAGAAGCAGTGGCAGCCGCTGCTCGCCGCCTTCTGGCAGCAGTTCAAGCCCCAGGTCGACGAGAAGATGGAGCTCAAGCGTGAGGACGTGTCTGAAGCGCGCGTGATCGGGGTCGATCCCGACAGCGGCAAGCCGGTGTCGGCGCGCCTCGGCCGCTACGGACCGTTCGTGCAGATCGGCACCAAGGACGACGCCGACAAGCCGCGCTTCGCCAGCCTGCGTGCCAACCAGCGCATCGACACCATCACCCTGGATGCCGCCCTGGCGCTGTTCGAGTTGCCACGCATGCTCGGCAACCTCGAAAACGGCGACGAGGTGGCGGTCAACATCGGCCGGTTCGGGCCGTACGTGCGCTATGGCAGCCAGTTCGTGTCGCTGAAGAAGGACGACGACCCGTACACCGTCGAGCTGCCGCGTGCCCTTGAGCTGATCGAGCAGAAGATTGCCGCGCTGGAGGCCGCCACCATCGTCAAGTTCGGGGACTCCGGCATCCGCATCATCAAGGGGCGCTTCGGGCCGTACATCACCGACGGTGCACGCAAGTCGCCCATTCCCCGCGGCAAGGACCCCGAGAGCCTTTCGGTTTTCGAATGCGAGGCGTATCTGGCCGAAGCGGCCGCCGCCAAGAAGACCGGCAAGAAGGGCGCCAAGGGCAAGGCCAAGACCGCCACCGCCAAACCCAAGGCGGAGGCCAAGGCCACGAGCCAAAAGCCGGCGGCGAAGAAGAAGACTGCGAAGAAGCCGGCCGCCAAGAAAACCGCGACCAAGAAGCCCGCGGCGAAAAAACCGTCCAAATCTGCGACCGCGTGATGCTGGCCCCGGCCCTGCGCCGCGCGGCGCGGCAGACTCTGGCGGCCGGCCATGTGCTGGCCTACCCCACCGAGGCCGTGTGGGGGCTGGGCTGCGACCCGTTTCGCGAATCCGCGTTGCGGCAGGTGCTGGCCTTGAAGCGGCGCGATCCCGCCAAGGGCCTGATCGTGGTGGCCAGCCACATCGACCAGCTCGACGGGCTGATCATCATTCCCTCGCGGGCCGCCTACCGGCGGGCCCGTCTGAGTTGGCCCGGTCCCAACACCTGGGTGTTTCCGGCCGGCCCGGACGCCTCGCCCTGGCTCACCGGCGCACACGATACCCTGGCGGTGCGGGTGTCGGCACATCCGGTGGTGCGCGCACTGTGCGAGGCCTGGGGCGGCCCGCTGGTGTCGACCAGCGCCAATCGCGCCGGCCAGCCCCCGGCCATGACGCGCACCCAGGTGCAGTTGCGCTTTGCGGGCCTGCTGGTGGTGCCGGGGGCCCTGGGGCGCTCGGAGCGCCCCACGTCGATTCGCGAGGCCGCGACCGGGCATTATCTCCGGCAGTGATGCAGCGGATGAGAACCACGCCATGAGCCTGCCAGCCGACCCGTTCGTGACCGCCGTCGACACCTGGCTGTGCGGCCTGCAGGACGCGATCTGCACCGGTGCGGAGCAGTTCGAGAACGCGGCGCGCTTTCGCTCTGACCGTTGGCGCAAGCCGCCCGATGCCCGCCTGCAGGGTGACGGCGATACCCGGGTGCTGGAAGGCGGCGCGGTGTTCGAGCGCGCGGGCGTGGCGCGTTCGGTGGTGCGGGGCCCGGCGCTGCCGCCTTCGGCCACCGCGTCGCGTCCCGAGTTGGCGGGTCGGCCGTTCCAGGCCATGGGCGTGTCCGTGGTACTGCATCCGCGCAACCCTTATGTGCCCACGACGCACTGCAACGTGCGCATGCTGAATGTGGGCGGCGACGGCCTGCCGGCAGTGCGCTGGTTTGGCGGTGGCTTCGACCTGACGCCCTACTACGGATTCGAAGACGACGCCCGCGCCTGGCACCGTGCCGCGCGTGACGCAGTGGGCGCTGCGCTGTACCCGCGGTTCAAGCGGCAATGCGATGACTATTTCTTCATTCGCCACCGTGACGAACCGCGCGGCATCGGCGGCCTGTTTTTCGACGACTGGGTCGAAGGCGGCGATGCCCAAGCCTTTGCGCTCACGCAGCGGGTCGGTGAAGCGTTCTGGGCCGCCTATGCGCCGATCGTGGCGGCGCGCAAGGACACCCCCTACGGTGACCGCGAACGCCACTGGCAGCGGCTGCGCCGTGGCCGCTATGTGGAATTCAATCTGGTCTGGGACCGCGGCACGCTGTTCGGGCTGCAGTCGGGCGGACGCACCGAATCGATCCTCATGTCGATGCCGCCCGAGGTGCAATGGGCCTACGACGCGGTGCCCGAGGCCGGCACCAACGAAGCCGAACTGCTGGCGCACTTTCTGGTGCCGCGCGACTGGCTGGGCGAAGCCCCCCGATGACATTGACCGAACTTCGCTACCTGGTGAACCTGGACAAGGAGCGCCACTTCGGGCGCGCCGCCGAGCGCTCGTTCGTCAGCCAGCCAACCCTGTCGGTGGCCGTCAAGAAGCTCGAAGACGAACTGGGGGTGGCGCTGTTCGAACGCAATCGCGGCCAAGCGCGACCCACGCCGGTCGGAGCCCGCATCATCGACCAGGCGCGCCGGGTGTTGACCGAGGCGCGACGCATCGAAGACATCGCCAACGAGGGCGGCGATGCGCTGTCCGGGCCGCTGCGCCTGGGCGCGATCTACACCGTGGGGCCGTACATGCTGCCGCAGCTGGTGCCGGCGCTGCGCAAATCGGCGCCGAACATGCCGTTGGTCATCGAAGAAAACTACACCAGCGTACTGCTGGATCAGTTGCGCGACAGTGAGGTCGATGTGGCGCTCATTGCCCTGCCGATGGACGTCGCGGGCCTGAACGCCTGGCCGGTATATGACGAGTCGTTCGTCGTCATGATGCCGCCCGAACATGTGTTGGCCGACGAGGTGGAAATCCCGGCGGCACAGCTGGCCTACCACCCGCTGCTGCTGCTGGGGCCGGGGCATTGTTTCCGTGAACAGGTGATCGAAGCCTGCCCGAAATGTGTCGATCCGGACGCTGACGGCCCACGCCCCCAGACCGGCAGCTCACTGGAAACCATTCGCCACATGGTCGTCAGCGGCCTTGGCATCACGGTGCTGCCCGAAGCATCGGTGAAGAACCGGCCGGATGACGGCGGTCTGGTCGCCCGGCCGTTCAAACCGCCGGCGCCGCAACGGCAGATCGCGCTGGTGTGGCGCAAGACCTTTCCCCGCTTCAAGGCGATTGCCCTGCTGCGCGACACGCTGCTGGGCTGCAACATTCGCGGGGTGCGCTTCCTGCCGGATGCCCCGGTACAAAGCGCTTGACCGGCCGGTCGGGGCGCCTTCCTGAACCTCAGGGACGCTAAGGCTGCACGCCGAGCGCCTGCGCCGACTGAATGTTCAGGTAGCTGTCGACCGGCAGGCCGCGTGCCTGCTGGAAGCGGTTGAGCGCGGCCACGGTGCGGCGACCGATGACACCGTCTATCGGGCCGGGATCAAAGCCCTGCGCCTTGAGTGCGCGCTGCACCCGCTGCACCAGGCCCGGCGTCATGTTGGTCTCGCAGATCACCGGTCGCCATTCCAGCGACGAGGGCGCCGCCAACTCGCGCACCGTGACGGTGGCCACCTGCTCGGGCACCGGCACGTGGCTGACGCGCGCCGGTTCCACCATGCGCTGCACGGTCATGTTCGACGTTTTCGGCGGCACGGGCACGCGGCGCACCTGGGCGGGCTGATCGACGATGCGGCGGGTCACGCTGCGGTACTCACCCGGCACCTGCACTTCGCGGGTTTCGGCGGGGCGGGTCAGCACCCGCCGGGTGATGGTCTTGTACACCGCTGGCTCTTCGACCAGGCACAGAATCTGCCCCGTGGCCTGATCTACCCGCTCAAGCGGGCCGCGGCCCGGCTTCCAGACCTGGCGGGCGGGGCGCTCCAGCACCTGCTCGGACACCGTTTCGTACTGCGGCTCGGTGGTGACATAGCGCACGGTGGGTGGCCGCACCTCGATCTGCTCGGTCACGGTACGGAAGGTCGCGGGCACGACTTCAAGCCGCTCGTGGCCTTCCTGGGTGACGACCGATTCAGTCATGGTCTGGTAGCGCGCCGGAATGACCTCGACGCGCTCGCTGGCGGGTCGGGCAACGTAATTCTGCTGCACGTTGCGGTACTGCTCGGGCGTGCGCACCAGCGCGTAGCACTCGCCGGGGCGGGCCTGCGGCATGGGCGGAACGCCCTGGCTGTAGGCCCCCGGCGCCATGCCAGAATCAACCGCCGTGGTGCTGAACACCGGCGCGCGGTTGAACCCGTCCGAAGCCACGGCGGCATGGGCGTTGAGCGGCTGCGGATGGAGCTGGGCGGGCGCTTGCCAGTGCTGCGGCGTCGGTCGGTACTCACGGGCCAGTCGCTCCGCCGTGCGCTGCTCTTCGGCCTCGGCTGCGGTGGGCTTGCGAAAGCCGGGTGGAATGGCGGCCGGTGGCGGAATCTCGCTGCTGAACCGGGGGCGGGGTTGCCCGCCGTAAGTCAAGGGGGAATCAGACGCGGGATAGGTGTGCGGCGCCCCGGCGGCGCTGAACTGTGGCGTGCCGCCCTGCACGGCGTGGGGCGGCGGGATGCTGACGCGGTCGGCCGACGACGCGCAGGCCGACAGGGCGAGCCCACAGGCCACGAGGCTGATCCGGCCTGATCGTGGGTTTGGAAAGACCCCTGCCATCAATGAACTCCCCAAGTTTTCAAGGATGCTAGCCGCGCCTGTGAAGCAGCGTCTAGGGGCGTAAAACACCTGATAGGGTCGGGCGCGGCCTCGCCGACCGCTCACGACGCGGGCTGTGAAGTCCCTGTACCCAGCAGCAGATACAGGCCGATGCCGACCAGCAGCAGGGCGAAGGCACGCTTCAGCACCCTGGGCGATGCGGCGTGGGCCATGCGCACGCCCAGCGGGGCAGTCAAGACGCTGAACAGGCCGATGCCCGCCAGCGCGGGCAGCGACAGATAGCCCAGCGCCGGGCCCGGCACGCCCGCGGTGCCCCAGCCGGCCCAGACAAAGCCCAGTGCCCCGGCCCAGGCGATGGGAATGCCGGCGGCCGCCGAGGTGCCGACCGCCTGATGGATGGGCACGCCGCGCAGATTCAGATAGGGCACGTTGAGCGAACCGCCGCCAATGCCGATCAGCGCAGCCGCGGCGCCAATCACGGTGCCGGCGAGGCCCAGTTCGAGCCGTGACGGCGGGCGGGCGTCTGGCGCCACGGGTTTGGGCGTGACCAGGGCCATTTGCGCGGCAATCGCCAGGGCGCCGAAGCCGACGATGTTGCGCAGTGCGTCGCCGCTGAGCAGATCGGCGATCTGCGCGCCCATCACGGCCCCGATCATCAGGCCCGGCGCCAGGCTGAACAGCACCCGCCAGTCCACCCCGCCGCGCCGCTGGTGCGCCCGCGCCGACGACAGGCTGGTGAAGCTGATCACCCCCAGTGAGGTGCCAATGGCCACCTGCATGACCACGGCGGGCGGCACGCCCAGCGTGGGCATCAGCACGGCGAGGATCGGCACGATGGTCAAGCCGCCGCCCACGCCGAACAGCCCGGCCATGACGCCGGCCACCACGCCGGTCGCGGCGAAGATCAGCAGGTCGACAAGCATGTGACCCATCGCATGAAACCTCTCGGTGGCGTTCGGCCGCGGGTCACGGGCCGGGAAACGGGTGCGTAGACTACTGAAACGCCCGACCGATGTGGAACTGGACGCTTTGATGATCCGACTGAAGTCTATGGCCCGTGGGGCGCTGCCGGCGGTGTTTGCGTTGTTGGCGGGGGTGCCCGGCGTGAGTGGCGCGTCCTCCGATGCGGTGCGCGACGCGTTCATGCAGGCGCTGGCCGCCATCGAACGGGGCGAAGCGCCGCCACGCTCGCCGGCACTGCAGCGTTACATTCTGGCGCCGTATCTCGATGCCGCCGCGGTGCGGCGTTTGATTGCCCGCGACCGCCAGGAAGCGGACGACGCCTGGCGCGCCTTTCGCGCGGCGCACCCTGATCATGTCGAGAACCCTGATCTGCAGCGCGAATGGTGGCGCAGTCTGGCGCGGCGTCAGGCCTGGGCGACCTTGTGGGCCGAGGTGCCGGCCGATGTGTCGGTGGTGGATCTGCAATGCGAGCGGCTGCGTGCCGGGCTCGAAACCGGGCAGGACCCGGCCGTGCTGGTGCCGCAGATCCAGGCCGCGTTCAAGACCGGGCGCTCGATGCCGAGCGCCTGTGATCGGCCGTTCGAGTGGCTGGCGGCCCGGGGAGGACGGCCCCCGTCGCTGGTGATCGAGCGCTTCGAACTGGCGCTGGCCGCCAACGAGTTGGGTCTGTCGCGATTCCTGCTGAACATGCTGCCGGAGCACGAGCGTGCCCCCTATGCACGGCGGCTGGCCTTGCGGTCTGTGCCCGCCACGGCCATTCCGGCCCTGCTGGACGCGCCGCCGGCAACCCTGCCCTGGGATGACCTGTTCAGTGGCTGGAACCGCTGGGTGGCGGCCGATGCCGATGCGGCGCAGCGCATGGCAGCGCGGCTCGCCGGCTGGGATCGTCTCACCGAGGCCCAGCGCGCAGCGATCTGGAACGCGGTGGGGCTGCGGCTGTCGTGGCGCCGCGAGCCTGCTGCGCTCACCGCCTTTGCCCGCGCCGGTCTGGCGTCGGATGACGAGCGCGTGCATGAGTGGCGGGTTCGCGCGGCGCTGTGGGCGGGCGATTACGAGCAGGCCGACCGCTGGCTGGCCGTGTTTCCCGCCACGCTGATGGCCGATCCGCGCTGGCGCTACTGGCGGGCGCGGGTGGATGAAAAGCGCAAGGGCCTCGACAGCGCGCGCGATGACTACCAATCGCTGCTGTCCGCCAACAATGTCTACGCCCTGCTGGCGGCCGAGCGGCTGGGCGTGGCCCTGGTGCCGCAGCCGCGCCCCGGTGCGCCGCTCAACCCGGCGGTACAAAAGGCGTTCAATGACGACCCGGCGGTGCAGCGCATGCGCGAACTGCACGCCCTGGACCTGCGGCCGAGGTTCAACCTGGAGTGGTTTGCCTTCTTCGCCGGCCGCGACATGCCGACCTACGACCAGCTGTCCCAGTTTGCCTTTGCCCAGGGCTGGTGGGTGAACGGCGTTGCGTCCTCGACCAGCGCGCGCATCTTTGATGATTTCGAGCGCCTGTATCCGCGGCCGTATGACCCGCTGGTGGCGCGTGCGGCGGCCAAGAGCGGGCTGCCCGCGGCGCTGATCTACGGCCTGATCCGCCAGGAGAGCCTGTACGAGCCCCGTGCCCGCTCCCATGCCAACGCCTACGGCCTGATGCAGTTGTTGCTGCCCACGGCCCGCGGGGTGGCCCGGCGCCACAACCTGCCGCGACCGGACGTTGAAGCGCTCTACCAGCCCGCGCGCAATGTCGCGCTGGGTGCCCGCTACCTTGCCGAGCGCTTCCAGCGGTTCGACGGCCAATGGATGCCAGCGATTGCCTCGTACAACGCCGGTGCCGGCGCAGTGGATCGCTGGTTGCCGGAGACGCCCAAGGACGCCGACATCTGGATGGAGAACGTGCCCTACAACGAAACGCGCAACTACATCGGCAAGCTGATGTGGCATCAGGCGGTGTACGCCTGGCTGAGCACCGGCGAGCCGCAGCGCGCCACCGCCGCCCTGCGTCCGGTGACGGCGCCCCAGCGGCCGTGAAGCGTTATCTGGTGGGCGGCGCCGTGCGTGATGCCCTGCTGGGCCTTGCGCCCCACGAGCGTGACTGGGTGGTGGTGGGCAGCACGCCCGAGCAGATGCGCGCGGCCGGCTTCACGCAGGTGGGGCGTGATTTTCCGGTGTTCCTGCATCCGCAGACCCGAGAAGAGCACGCGCTGGCGCGCACCGAACGCAAGACCGCGGCCGGGCATCAGGGCTTCGTCGTGCACGCGGCGGCCGATGTCACGCTGGAAGAGGACCTTGTGCGACGCGACCTCACCGTCAATGCCATCGCCCAGGATGAATCGGGCGCCCTGATCGATCCACACGGTGGCCAGCGCGACCTCGAAAACCGCTGCCTGCGGCACGTCTCGCCCGCATTCAGCGAAGACCCGTTGCGGGTGCTGCGCCTGGCGCGATTCGCGGCGCGGTTTGCCCCGCTGGGCTTTCGTGTCGCCGACGAGACCGTGGCCCTGTGCCGCCAGCTCAACGCCGGTGGCGCGCTGCGCGAACTGTCGGCCGAGCGCGTCTGGCAGGAAACCGCGCGGGCCATCAGCGAAAGCCCGGCGCCCAGCGTCTACTTCGCCACGTTGCAGGTTCTGGGCGGTCTGGCTGACTGGTTCGACTGGCTGCCCACCGCGCACGGGTCGCCGTCGCTGATGGCGCTCGACCAGGCCGCCAATGACCACGCCGAGCTGGCCGTGAGGGTGGCGGCGTTGATGGCGCCGGCCACCGCCGCACAGGCCACCGCTGCGCAATTGGTGAACGCCTGCGCGCGCCTGCGCATGCCGAAGGACATCGCGACCCTGGTCGACAGCTACCTGGACGCTGCGCCCGATCTGCGCCTTGCCGACGGGCTTGCCGCCGCCGCGCTGCTGCGGCGCCTGGAGCGTATGGCAGCGTTTCGCCCGACCCCTCTGTTCGATCGTTTGCTGGCGGTCGATGCGGTGCTGGCCAAGGTCGCACAGCGGCTGGACCCGACGGCGTTCTGGCGGGGGGCACGGGATCAGGCGGCGGTGTTGCAGGCACGCGATGTACGGGTTGAGGGCCTGCACGGCCCGGCCATTGCCCGGGCTTTGGCGGCCGCACGAACGCAGCGCCTGGCCGACTGGCAGCAGGGATTGCGCCCCGGCTGAATCGCGGCAAGCGCAAAGCAGTGGGCGAGCGCCACGTGCTCGGGTAAACTCGCGCCCCCGTATTCAAAAAATCGCGTTGGAGCAGCCGGTGGGCAACAAACCTCAAGACGGTCAGAACCCAGACAAGGTCTTCATGGCCAATTTCAGCAAGGTGATGGCCGCGCTTGGCGTCATCTTCGCGATCTGTCTCATCGCGGCAGGGATGATCGCCAGCGTCGATATTCGCGATGACGAGGGTGCGCAGGCGCAGATGCAGGAGCGACTGGCGCCCATTGGCACGGTGATCACCGATCCCGAAATGCTGGTCGAGGCCAGCGCCGCCGAAACTGTGTCGCGCGAGCCCTACAGCGGCGCCGAAGTGGTGGAGCGGGTGTGCGCGGCCTGCCATACCTCCGGCGTGCTGGGCGCCCCGAAGATTGGCGACAACGCGACCTGGTCACAGCGCCTGAGCGAAAAGGGGCTTGAAACCTTGGTCAAGCATTCGATCGAGGGCTTCAACTCGATGCCTCCGCGCGGCGGCGATGCCAGCCTCAGCGATGACGAGGTGCACAAGGCCGTGGAGCATCTGCTGGAGCGTTCTGACGTCGCGATCTGAGCACGTCATCCGGTCATGAAAAAGGCGCCGCAGGGCGCCTTTTTCATGGCTGATGCACAGAAAGAGTGCGCTGTTGCAGTGATGCACCAAAACGGACCGCATGTTCGCACCGCGGGCGCAAGGCGGCGCCCGGCAGTGCAACGGTTTGGTGCAGGGCGGGCGGGTCGGCGTCGTGAGGCAAGTGCTGCGCCCGCAGCGTCGCCCCAGCGGTGTCCGTCACGTGCGTGATGCACAGATGTTGGATCATGCCGCGTCGCCACAGCGACACGCGGGGGCTCGGGGGTGCTGGGTCTCTGACTCGTTTACGTACCAAGGAGAGTTTAAGGATGCGTTCAAAGCAACTCATCGCGGCAGGCAGTGTCATGGCGCTGTTTTCAATGCAGGCGCTGGCCGCCGAGATCGGGGCCAATCTTTACGGTGATCTGCGCTATTCAGTCGGCTACTCCGACGTTGAGGACGGCGCGGACGACTTCGACTTCAACAGCAACAACAGCCACCTCGGGCTGTCCATCGGCGGTGCCGAGGGCGACCTGCGGGTCACGGCGGTCTATGAGCTGGGCATTGATTCGGGCAACACCACCAGCGGCAGCGACGACACCCGGCAGGCGTATCTGAGTGTGGGCTCACCTTACGGAACGCTGGCCTACGGTCAGCTGGAGACCACCTACAAGCAGGCCGGCCAGCGGCTGGACCCGTTCTACAACACGGGCGTGGGCACCATTACCGGAACCCCGTTCGGCAACGCCGGGGCGTCGGTGCTGGGCCCCAGCTTCGGCCTGTCGGCGCTGACCTCCGACACCGTGGACCAGGGATTGATCGCGAACCAGGTGACGTACCTGTCGCCGACCATTGCCAACCTGACCGGCAATGCCACGATCATCTTTGCCGAGAACGACCGTGACAACGGCGGCCAGACTGATTTCGGCGTGGGCGTGGAATACGCCGCCAACGGCGTTCTGCTGGGCGCGCAATATCTCGACATTCGCGCCACGCTCAACGGCACGCCCAACGCCAACTTCAACGCAGGGCTGCCCGATCGCACCAAGGCCACCCGCGTCTACGGCGGTTACGGCACCGAGACCTGGACCCTGGGCGCCTCGTGGGAGCCGCTGGAAATCGACGGCGCGCCCGATCGTGACTATTACTTCCTCAGTGGCACCCTGCGCCTCAACGACAGCACCCGGCTGGCGGCATCGCTGGGTTACGTCGAGAACGTGCCATTCGAGGGCCAGAGCCTGTCGCTGGGCGTGTTCCACGAGCTCTTCTCCGGGCTGGAAGCCTACGCCGCAGCGCGCTATTCCGACCGCGACGAAGAGGCGATTCTCAACAATGGCTTTGCCATCTCCGACGGCGCGTCGGTCGGGGAACTGGTGCTGGGCATCAACTATCAGTTCAGCCTGGCGGGCTTGTTCTAAGGGGCGCTTGCAGGCTCAAAACCAAAATCAGAACTCTTCCTTGCCTCTCGGCGGTCAGTGATCGGTTGGGCCAGCTTGGCACGCCGATTGCTTTTCTTCAGCCGGGACCCGCGCATCATGAGATCGACGGGAACAACCTCAAGATGTTTCAGGAGAGTAATTGATGAACTTCAAGCATTTGGCTGTGGCTGCAGCGGTGGGCTCCGCGACTTTTTCGGGCGCTGCTCTGGCCGAGCTTTCGGGGAATGTGGGCGTCGTTAGCCAGTATCTGTTCCGTGGTCTGGCCCAATCCGATGGCGCAGCCGTTCAGGGCGGCTTGGACTATGCCGCCGAGTCAGGCTTTTACGTGGGAACTTGGGCTTCAACAATCAATTTTGGCGGTACCGGCAACTTGGGCGACGCGGGCAGCACCGGCGCCGAAGTGGACGTCTATCTCGGTTATGGAGGCGAAGCCGGCTCGGTCTCATACGATTTTGGGGCGATTTATTACTGGTACTCCGAGGAAGACGAGTTCGACCAGCCGGATCCGAGTTACAACACCGCAGAAGTCTACGGCAGCCTCGGATTTGGTCCGTTCACGTTGGGCGCCTATTACGCCATTGGCGATTATTTCGGGGCGGTAAATGCAGATGGTTCCGATGCGGACGGCGCCTATGGTTTTTCGGGAGCTCTGAGCTTGCCGCTGACCGAGATACTGTCGTTTGATGTCTTGGTTGCGTTGCATGATGGCGAAGGAAACGAAGCCTTCACGCCAGACGGAGACGGCTATATCGAGTACAACGTCGGCGTTTCGGCGGCGCTCGAAAACGGCTTTGGCATGGGCTTCGGTCTGGTCGCGACCGATATTGACGATGACGACCCGAAGTTGATCGTCAGCGGCAGTTACGGGTTTGGCCTGTAATGGTTTTTTGGCAAACCGTCGCAGTTAAAGAGCCGCCTTCGGGCGGCTCTTTTTTTTGGGTCAGGGCGCCCGGTATCTCAAGGCTTCGGCGATATGGGTTGCCGTCACCTGCCGGTCGCCGGCCAGGTCGGCAATGGTGCGGCCGACCTTGATGACGCGGTGCAGTCCGCGGGCGGTGAGGCCCAGTTGCTCGACGGCCCGTTGCAGCAGCGCGCGGCAGGCCGTGTCCAGGGGCACATGCTGGTCGATCTCGCGGGTGCTCATGGCGGCATTGGATTTGCCCTGTCGTGCGAGCTGGCGATCTCGGGCTGCCGTGGTGCGTTGTTGCACCACACTGGTGCGTTCGGCATCGCGGGGGGCCGCGTCCAGCAGGGCGGTTTCATCAACCCTGGGGACGGTGACATGCAGGTCGATCCGGTCCAGCAGCGGTCCCGACAGCCGACCCTGATACCGACTGACCTGGTCGGGCATGCAGCGGCATTGGCCGCGCGGGTCGCCCAAGTGGCCGCAAGGGCAGGGGTTCATCGCCGCCACCAGTTGAAACTGCGCCGGAAAGCGCACCTTGCGCGCCGCGCGGGAAATGTCGATGACCCCGGATTCCAGTGGCTCACGCAGCACGTCGAGGACCGCGCGGGGAAATTCGGGTAGCTCATCGAGGAACAGCACGCCATGGTGGGCCAGGGTGATTTCGCCGGGGCGTGGTTGGGCGCCGCCGCCGACCAGCGCCACGCCAGAGGCGGTGTGGTGAGGCGCCCGGTAAGGCCGTTGGCCCCAAAGCCGGGCATCGAAGCCTTCATGACTGATGGAGCGGATGCTGGCCACCGACAGCGCCTCGGCCTCGGTCAGCGGCGGCAACAGGCCGGGCAGTCGCGCCGCGAGCATCGACTTGCCGGCGCCGGGCGGACCGATCAGGCGCAGTGAGTGGCCGCCCGCGGCGGCAATTTCCAGCGCGCGCTTGGCCTGGTGTTGACCGCGCACGTCGGCAAGGTCGGCGGCGTCGAGCTGCGAGGCTGGGGTCGGCGCCGGGGTGTCGGCGGGGGTGAGTGTGCCCTGATGGAGTGCGGCCACCAATGCACTTAAATGGTGCATCGGGTGCAGGGCGGCGGCCCGGCACAGGCGGGCTTCGGCCAGGTTGTCGGCCGGCAGGATCAAGCCCCTTCCGGATTCAGTCGCCTGCAGCGCGGCGGGCAGGGCCCCCGGCACCGGGCGGATCTCGCCGGACAGTGACAGCTCGCCCAGCACTTCCAGGTCGTCAAGGCAACCGGCGGGCAGCGCCTGTTGCGCCAGCAGGATGCCGAGGGCAATGGGCAGATCGAAGCGCCCGCCGAACTTGGGCAGGTCGGCAGGGGCCAGGTTGATGGTGATGCGCTGCTGCGGAAAGCTGAAACCGCTCACCGTGAGCGCGGCGCGAACCCGGTCTTTGGCCTCGCGAACGGCGGCCTCGGGCAATCCGACGATGTTGAGCGCCGGCAGCCCGTTGCCAAGGTGCACTTCAACCACAACTTCATCCGCCACCAGACCGTTTTGCGCACGGGCACGGACGGTGGCAAGGCTCATGTGCGCTAGCGGCGGGTCGCCTGGCGCTGTTCCACGCTGGCGAGGCGGGCTTCCAGTGCCTTGAGCCGGGCCTGGGTGCGGGCCAGCAGTTCGGCCTGAACCTCGAAACGCTCGCGGGTGACCAGGTCGAGCTTTTCCAGATGCGCGCCGAGCATGACCCGGAAGTTGTCCTGCAACTCGCGGCGCAGCTGGCTCATGCCGGGCGGCAGGGCCTGCGCGAGGCGGTCGGCGAGCGCATCGAGGGAGCGGGGGTCGAGCATGGCCGAAGTGTAGCGCGGCCTCACGACCGTTCGCTGGATCGCAGTGCGCGGCTGTTTGGCACGTTCCCTGCTTGTGTCGCTGCGGAATCCGGGAACAGGCTGCCTGGATCTCAACCAACAACATCGCTACCAGGAGTGATTTCGATGAAATTGATCGCAGCCATCATCAAGCCTTTCAAGCTGGACGAGGTGCGTGAAGCGCTCTCGGACATCGGGGTCGCCGGGATTACGGTTACCGAAGTGAAAGGGTTTGGGCGGCAAAAGGGGCACACCGAGCTGTACCGCGGTGCGGAGTACGTCGTTGATTTTCTGCCGAAGGTGAAGGTGGAAGTCGGCGTGGATGACGACAAGGTGGAATCGGCCATCGACGCCATTACCAAGGCCGCGCACACAGGGAAGATCGGCGACGGGAAGATTTTCGTCACCGCCATCGAGCAGGCCATTCGCATTCGTACCGGCGAAACCGGCGACGACGCACTTTGACATCCAAGGAGAGAACACGATGAATCGTTCTGTTATGAAATGGCTGATGCTGGCCGTCGGGGCGGGGGCCGCATTCGGGGTCTCAGCGCAGGAGGCGGAGGTCATGGTCGAGACCGCCGCCGAAGTGGCATCGGGGATCAGCACCGCTGAACTCGCTTATGCGCTGGACACCTTCTACTTCTTGGTGTCGGGTGCCTTCGTGATGTGGATGGCCGCAGGCTTCTCGATGCTTGAAGCGGGCCTCGTCCGTTCCAAGAACACGGTCGAAATCCTCACCAAGAACGTCGCACTGTTCGCGACGGCCTGCATCATGTATCTGCTGATCGGCTACAACTTCATGTACACCGAAGCGGGCATGTACTTCCCCGGCCTGGATCTCATCCTGTCGATGGAAGACAACGCGGCAGATGTCGTCAACGCCGGTGGCGAAGACGCGCCGTATTACTCAAGCCTGTCGGACTTCTTCTTCCAGGTGGTGTTCGTGGCAACGGCCATGTCCATCGTCTCGGGCGCGGTGGCCGAGCGCATGAAGCTGTGGGCATTTCTTGGCTTCGCCGTGATCATGACCGGGTTCATCTACCCGATTCAGGGCATGTGGAGCTGGGGCGGCGGCTTCCTGGGTGAAACCTTCGGTTACTCCGATTATGCGGGCTCCGGCATCGTGCACCTCTGTGGCGCAGCTGCGGCACTGGCGTTGGTGATTCTCGTCGGCCCTCGCAAGGGCAAGTACGCTGCCGATGGCCGGGTCAACCCGATTCCCGGGGCCAACCTTCCGCTGGCCGCGCTGGGCATGTTCATCCTGTGGATGGGCTGGTTCGGCTTCAACGGCGGTTCGGAGCTGGCGGTCGCCAGCGTCGATTCGGCCAATAACGTGGCGCGCGTGTTCGTCAACACCAACATGGCGGCCAGCGGTGGCTTGCTGGCGGCGCTGTTGATGGCGAAATTCCGCTTCGGCAAGGCGGACCTCACCATGGCCATCAACGGTGCGCTGGCCGGTCTGGTGGCGATTACGGCCGATCCGCTGTCGCCGTCGGCCGGGCTCGCAACGCTGATCGGTGTGGTGGGCGGCGTGCTGGTGTTCGTCTCCATCCTGTTCCTCGACAAGCTGAAGATCGACGATCCGGTGGGGGCCATTTCGGTGCACGGCACGGTCGGCATCTGGGGTGTGCTTGCGGTGCTGCTGGCCAATGGCGACGCAACCTTCACCGGCCAGCTGGTCGGCATTGCGGTGATCTTCGGCTGGACCTTCGGGACCACCTTGATCGTCGGCTTGATCTTCAAGGCCATCATGGGTCTGCGGGTCACCGAAGAGGAAGAAGCCGAAGGCGTCGACATCGTCGAATGCGGCATGGAAGCCTATCCCGAGTTCAAGCAGGGCTAATGGCACGGTAAATGCTGCAAGGAGTTGCGCCGCCGGTCTCCTCCTCCGGCGGGTGGAATGGGGGCGGGTCTTCGGACCCGCCCTTTTTGGCGTCTGCGATGTTGACGTGCGCCAGTCAGCGCCGAGGCAGGCGACGGCGCTACACTGCCAGCTCTTCATTTCTGAGTTGGAGCGCCTCCCGTGAAAATGCTCGTTGCCATCATCAAGCCGTTCAAGCTCGACGCTGTCCGTGAGGCGCTGGCCGATCTGGGCGTGCAGGGCATGACGGTGACCGAGGTGCGTGGATTCGGCCGTCAGAAAGGCCACACCGAGTTGTATCGGGGTGCCGAGTATGTGGTGGACCTGCTGCCCAAGATCAAGCTGGAGGTGGCGCTGGCCCCGGACCAACTCGACCCCGCCATCGAGGCCATCAGCAAGGCGGCGCGAACCGGCCAGATCGGCGACGGCAAGGTGTTCGTGTACGACCTTGAGCAAACCATTCGCATCCGTACCGGTGAGGCTGGAATCGAAGCGGTCTAGTCCAGGCCGGGCAGACCGATTCGCCGCCGGCTGCAGCGCCGGGCCGGCCCAGGTCTCAACGGCTGTCGCTGGCGATGTGCGGTGGCGACAGGGCGAACTCGACGCCCAGCAGTGCCCAGCGGTCTTCGCTGGCATACAGGTGCACCTGATCCAGCCGCACCGGCGTCGGCGGCGCCACCTTCAGGACGAATGACTGCGGTGCACGCAGGCCACGTTCCAGGGTGGTGACCAGAGACGGCGGCGGCATCCAGTCGGCCGCGGCAGCGGCTCGCAACAGGCGCTGCACCGTGGCATCGGCCCAGGCTTTCACCGGGCGACGGGACGCCAGTGCGGCGCTGTATTGGATGCGGTCAAGCACACCTTGCGCATCGTCGACGCGCAGGGTGGCATCGACCAGGGTCATGCCCTGCAAAGTGAGCGCCGGAAAGGCGGGGCCGGCCTTGAAACGCACGCCCAGCCGCGCGGTCAGCCCCATGTCGCCCTGCCACGCCAGCGTCCAGTGCCACGGCAGGCCGTTCAGGGGCGGCTGCGCTGCCAGATGCAGTGCGCCGGTGAGCGACTCGAAGCCGCTGCGTTGCAGCGGCAGCGCGAGCTGCCGGGGCAGGCCCTCAAGCGGCACCGTCAGTCCGTCAAGTTGCACCGTGCGCTCGCCGGTTGCGGCATCGGCCCGGCCCCAGGTGAGTTGCGCCGCGCGCATCCGGTAACCCACCGGCAGGCCAAGCCCCTCGCGCCAGCTTCCCACCGGCTCCAGGGTGACGTGGTGAAGATGGATGGCCTGCCCGGGCCAGGCCCTCAGGTGCTCGTAGCGCACCAGCACGTGCGGGCGAAGCGTGGTGATCCAGGTCGCGACCTCCTGAGCGGCGCGATGCTGCAGCCACGCCGTCCAGGTGAGTGCCAGCATGACGACGACCAGGACGCGAATCATGGCCGCAGTTTAGGGCCGCTGACCGGCGGTTGTCGTGCCCGGCGGCAGCCCTGATCCGGATGAATCGCGTCGCCGTGGTTTTCGTTGACGCGGGCGAACGGCTATTCTCAAGCCATGGTGATTCCGGTCCTGAACGTCGCGACTGTCAGCCGCTGTTGTGGGGCGCTGGCGCTGTTGTGCGTGTTGCCGCTGTCGGCAAGCAGTGCGGCGTCCACCATCTATCGGTGGGAGGATGCCCAGGGCCGCGTTCACTTCGGCGATGCAACGTCCGCGCCAAGTCAGGCCAAGGCGGTGCCAAGGCAGATCGGGGCCGAAGTGCCGGAGGGCCGCGCGGCCAGCACGCCGCCCACCGAATTGCCCGTCACCGACCTGCAAGACGCTCCCGTCGATACACCTTGCAGCCAGGCACGGGCGCAGTACGACGCCTATCAAAATGCCGTCGAAATTTTCGAGACCGATCGTCTGGGGGTCGAGCGGCCCGTTGACCCCGTCCGGCGCGAGCAGTTGCTCGCCCGCGCCGAAATGGAGGTCAGCCGTGCCTGTGATGATGCCGCGGGCACGCCATGACAGGGTGGGGCTTGGCGCTGCTTGCCGGTCTTGGCGCATCGTCGGTGGCGATGGCCGTGCCCGGCGTTTACAAGTGGGTCGATGCGGCCGGGCAGGTCCACTACGACGATCAGCACATGGCTGAGGGCCAACGCCTCACGCGTGAGCTGCTGGCCACGCGCAGCGTGCCGCCGGCCAGCGACAGCGGATTTACCGTGCCGGCGGCGTGGGTTGAACTGTTCGCCCGCCAGTGCGATCTGGCCCGCTCGCGGATCACGACCCTGCAGGCCGCGACGGCGGTGTACGGGCTGAGCCCCAGCGGTTACGAGTTCCGGTATTCCGACCAGCAGGTGCGGCTGATGGTGGTCGAAACCCGGGTTTCGGAAACCCGGCACTGCCCCGGGGGCGCCGCGCGCACGGCCTATCGGGTGGCGCTGGATGCGGCGCGCCACGGCGCGCAGCGGGCACAGGCGCATGAATAATCCGCTCGCCTCACCGCTCAAGGGACGGCGCATCATCGTCACCCGGCCTGCGCATCAGGCCGAGGGTCTGATGCGCGCGCTGGCAGGCGAGGGTGCCGAGCCGGTCGCCCTGCCGTTGCTGCGAATCGAGCCGGTGATGCCCCCCGGCGCACTGGCGAACACGCTCGCCGCGCAGGCCCGCACGCAGGTGTGGATCGTCACCAGCGTCAATGCAGTGACGCCCTTGGCCGCGCTGCCGCCCCCCATTCCGTGGCCCGCTCGGGTCATCGCCATTGGCCAGGCCACCGCGGCCAGGCTGGCGACCCTTGGTGTCAACGCCTGGTCGCCGGCGTCGGGCAGTCGCTCCGAAGATTTGCTGGCCGACCCTCGCCTGGGCGACGTGCGCGCGGCCACGGTGACCCTGATTGCCGGTGAAGGCGGGCGTAGCCTGCTCGCCGATACGCTGCGCGCGCGCGGCGCCATCGTGAACACGGTTGCCGTCTACCGGCGGGTGGCAGAGACGCCCGATGCCGCACAGTTGGCCAGCGCACTTGAGGGCGCAGAACTGGCGCTGTTCACCAGCGCCGAGGCGATGAGTGCCTACCACGCGGCGATGCAGGCCTCAGACCGGCCCATCGACGGTGTCGGGGCGCCGAGGTGGCTGGTCATCAGTCCGCGCCTCGTCGATCATGCAAAGTCTTTAGGCTATGCCGATGCGCCCGTGCTGGCGTCCGGCCCTTACGATGCCGACGTCGTCGCGGCGCTTTATTCTCATTTTGGTGCTGTCCATTCCATGTCCGACTCCCCGTCAAAGCCCGCAGAACCCACGACCGAGCCAGCCGATTCCAAGCCGGCCCCGGCACCCAGGCCCCCCGCAACGGCCGCGACACCGCCGCGCAGAGGGCGCGGCGCCGGCGTGGCCATTTTCTTCTCGGTGTTGGCGCTGCTGATCAGCGTCGGCGGGGTGGCGGCAGGCTATTGGGCCTGGATGCAGCTCGACACCGCGCGCGCCCTGTTGGTGAAAGATGGCGAGCAGGCCCTGAAGATCGCCGAAGGGGTGTCGCGGCAACAGCGCGAAACCATCGAAATTGCCCAGCAGGTCGGTGATCAGACCGCCGCATTGCAGTTGCGCATGGAGGGCTATGACGAGGCCTTTGGCCAGCTCAAGGACCGCATTGATCTCGGCGGCTCGCAGATCACCCTGACCACGGTCGAACAACTGCTGCTGCTGGCCAACGAGCGCCTGCTGCTGGCCGGCGACATCAAGGGCGCGGCCGCCGCGCTCACCCGTGCCGATGATCGGCTGGCGCGGCTTGCCGATCCGCGCCTGCACGGGGTCCGCGAAGCGCTGGCCCGCGAGCGTGCGGCGCTGGCGGCGTTGCCGCGTTTTGATCGCGAGGGGGTGGCGCTGGCCCTGTCCAGTCTGATCGAACAGGTCGACGCGCTGCCGCTGGCCCCCAGCGTCCGCGAGGCCCCCGAGATGGACCTTTCTGCGGTCGACCTTGATGGCCAGCGTCCGGTGCTCGACCGGCTGGGAGACATCCTCCGGCAACTGTTCGTGTTGCGCCGTGAAGGCGGCGAGACCATCGGCGCGCTGCCCGAGTCGGCCGCCGCGACCACCGCATTGCTGCTGCACATGAAGCTCGAAAACGCGCGCGCCGCCTGGCTGGCCGGCGAGGTGGCCGACTTCGTGCGCATTCTCACCTCGGCACACGTCTGGCTGGCGCGGCACTTCGCCCTGGACCAGCCCGCGGTGTCGGCCTTCGAGGCCGAGATCCAGCGTCTGCAGCGCCAGCAGGAGGTCGCGGAATTGCCGGATTTGACCCGCAGCCTGACCCTGCTGCGCGCCCAGCTTGAGCCGGGGGCGCAATGATCGTGCTGGTCATGGTGTTGCTGGCGGCGCTGGCTGCGGGCGCGGTGGCCGCCTATGTGCTCGGGGTGGATGCCGGCTACGTGCTGTTCACCTGGCAGGGCTGGGTGCTTGAAAGCACCCTGGCGGGATTCGCCCTGCTGCTGCTGGCCGTCTGGCTGGCCCTCTGGCTGATCAGCCGCGTCACCGGCGGTGCCCTGCAGCTGCCGTCGTCGGTACGCGGCTGGCTGCGCGATCGCCGTGTCGACAAGGCGCATCAGAATTTCGTGCGGGGGCTGCGCGAGCTGCTGACCGGTGAGCCGCGCGTGGCGGAGCAGTCGCTGTTGCGGGGCATCGCCGATCACGAGGCGCAGGACCTGAGCTACGTCGCAGCCGCACGTGCGGCGCAGGCCCAGGGCGCCTACGACCGTCGCGACGCCTATCTGGACCGCGCCCTGGCGCTCGAAAACCCACCGCTTGAGACCGTGATGGCCGAGCGTATCCGGCTGCTGGTGGCCTCGGGTGAGCCGCAACGGGCGCTGGACGCCGCCCGGCACTTTCACGGGCAAAGCCCGAAAAGTCGCGTCGCCCTGCTGTTGCTGGCCGAGGCACTGGAGGGCGCCGGCGAGTACCGCGAGCTGTATGCCCTCATGTCGGGACCGGGCAAGGCCCTGACGCTGGACAGCCGGTTCCCGCTCACCGTCAAGGCCTTCACCATGCTGCTGACGCGGGCGGCGGCGGCGGGCGAGCTGGCCACGGTGAAATCCCTGTGGGATGAGGCCAAGTCAGAAATCTGTGCCGATCCCGGCGTGCAGCGCGCCTATGCCCTGGCGTTGGCCCGCCTCAACGCCGAAAGCGAGGCGGTGGCAGTCATCAACCGGGCGCTCAAATCCCGGTGGGACGCCGAGTTGGTGCGCTGCTTCGGGGGCCTTGAGGGCATTGATCCGGTGGCGCAGTTGGCCAGCATTGAACAATGGCTGCAGCGTTACGGCGAAGAAACCGAGTTGTTGATCGCCGCCGGTCTCACCTGCGCCCGCAACCGGCTGTGGGGCAAGGCCGGCAGCTACCTTGAAGCCGCCGCCGCATCGCACGGCACGCCGGTGGTCTACTGGCATCTGGGCCAGCTTGCCGAGCGCAACCAGAAGGTCGACGTCGCCCTGGCGCATTATCGCCGCGGCCTCGAAGTGGCGGCCAAGCGTCGGGCGGGCTGATCGCCGACCCGGTTGCGAACCGGCGCACGGTCAAACGGGATCAGCCGAGTACAATGCTCGGCCCCACCCGTTCGCTACAAGGTCAATGAAGGCTCACCTCGGTGTCTTGCTCGAATCCGCACTCGCCTCGGTGACCGCCGGACGGCCGCTGGATGTGCCGCCCACGCCGCAGGTTGACGCCACCAAGGACCCGCGCTTCGGTGACTTCCAGACCAATCTGGCGTTGATGCTGGCCAAACCGCTGGGCCTGCCACCGCGCAAGGTCGCCGAGGCGCTGGTTGCCGCCCTGCCGCCTTCCGACCGGGTCGCGAAGGTCGATATTGCCGGGCCGGGCTTCATCAACTTTCACCTCGCCCCCGCGGCGTTTCAGGCGGTGGTCCCCGACATTCTGGCGGCCGAAGCGCGTTACGGCCGCGACGACAGCGGCGGTCGTGGCCGCATCATGGTCGAGTTCGTTTCGGCCAACCCGACCGGGCCGATGCACGTCGGGCACGGGCGCAACGCCGCCTATGGCGACACCGTTGCCAATCTGCTGGAAGCCGCCGGCTGGCGGGTGTGGCGCGAGTACTACATCAACGATGCCGGGCGCCAGACCGACGTGCTCACCGTCAGCGTGTGGCTGCGTTATCTGCAGCGTTGCGGTGTGGCGCTGGCGTTTCCAAAGCGTGCCTATCCGGCCGACTACATCCGCGTGACCGCCGACCGGCTGTACGACGAGGTGGGTGCCAACGCGTTCCGGGTGGCCGGCATCGATGAGCTGCCACCCGAAGAAGTGGCGGCGGAAGGCGCCGATGACGCCGAGAAGAACCGCGTCAAGCTGTCGCAGGAAGCGCACATCGACCGTTGGATCACCCTCGGCCGCGAGGGCCTGGGGGCCGATTACGAGCGGATCAGGCACGCCGCCCTGGCCGATCAACTGGCCGCCATTCGCGCGACCCTTGCCGCCTTTTCGGTGCGCTTCGACCAATGGACCAGCGAGGCCGATCTGGTGGCCCGCGGCGCCGTGGACAAGGCGCTGAAGCGCCTGGGCGAGCAGGGCCTGACCTACACCCGCGATGGCGCCGTGTGGATGAAGTCGGAAGCCTTCGGCGACGAGAAGGACCGGGTGCTGATCAAGGCTGACGGCGCCGCCACCTATTACTGCAACGATCTGGCCTACCACGTCGACAAGCTCGATCGCGACTGGCCGCGGCTGCTCGATGTATGGGGCGCCGACCACCACGGCTACATCGCCCGCGTGCGCGCGGCCATCGAAGCACTCACCGGGCGCAAGGACGCCCTGGACGTGCAGTTGATCCAGTTCGTCACGCTGTCGTCGGGGCGCATGGGCAAGCGCAGCGGCAACTTCGTCACCCTCAAGGAGTTGATCGACGAGGCCGGCGCCGATGCCACGCGTTTCTTCTACCTGATGCGCGGCCACGAGCAGCACCTGGAATTCGACGTTGACCTGGCCAAGAGCCGTTCCACCGACAACCCGGTGTATTACGTCCAGTACGCCCACGCGCGGCTGTGCAGCGTGTTTGCCCAGCTTGCGGAATCGGGCGCGGCCTACGACCGCGCCACCGGGCTGGCGCATCTGGCGCGGCTCGACAACGAACACGAGAAGCGGCTGCTGACCGCCCTGGCGCGCTTTCCCGACGTCATCGCGTCGGCGGCTCAAGATCTGGCGCCGCACCGCATGGCGTTTTATCTCAAGGACGAATTGGCCGACGCGTTTCACAGCTACTACAACGCGCACAAGTTTCTGGTGGACGACGCCGAATTGCAGGCGGCGCGCCTCGCCCTGTGCGAAGCCACCCGTCTGGTGCTCGGCAACGGCCTGGCCTTGCTGGGTGTCAGTGCCCCGGAGCGCATGTAATGGCCAGCGCCTACGGCAATCGACCGCCCAACCGGCGCAAGCCGCCGCCGCGCCGCGCCGACATGCCGGGCTGGGTGTGGGCGCTGGTGGGGCTGACCGTGGGGCTGGCGGTGGCTGCCTACGTGTACATCACCCGGCCTGTGGAGCCGATGCCGGTGGTGGCCACGCCGCGCGGCAGCGCGCCCGCACCCGACACCTCTCCCACGCCGTCGCCGCGGCAGTTCTCGTTTTATGAGTTGCTGCCCAAGCAGCCGGAGGTGGTGGTCGATCCGCGTCCCATCGAGGAGCCGACCGCTGCGGCGCCGGTGCCGGCGCCCACCGCCAGCAGCACCGAATACTGGGTGCAGGTCGCCGCCTACCGCAGCGCAGATGACGCCGAACGCCAGAAGGCGGCATTGGCGCTGCTGGGCGAAGAGGCGGTGATCGAAAAGGTCACCATCGACGGTCGGGAAACCTTCTACCGCGTGCGGCTCGGCCCGGTGAAGGGCTTGAGCGCGGCCCAAGCGCTCTCCCAATCGGTCAACCGCAACGGCTTCGACTCGATGGTGGTGAAGGTGCAGTAAGCGACCGCGCCGCGCCGGCCTTAGAGCACGTTGAAGCGCACGCCGATGCGGGCCTCGCTCAGCTCGGTCTGCAGGTTGTCGTTGCGGGCCTGCTGAAATCGGTACTCACCAAAAATCTGGATGCGGGAATGCACCGGCACGTCGACGCGGGCGGTGCCAATGAACCCGCGACCGAATTCCTGCGCTTCATCGTCGCTGTCTTCCAGCAGGTCGAGATCCTGGTAGCCCACCTCGATGGACCCCAGCACCCGTGAATGCAGCGCGCCGGCAATGCCGACCAGCGCCGCCAGGCCCGTGGACTCGCGCTGGGTGGAGGCAACGAACAGAGTGGCAGCGTCACGCCGTTCGCTGCGCAGATCGCTGCGCACCACTTCGAACCGCGTGTAGAAGGCGCTGCGGTTGATCACGCCCATGCCGGCCCGAACCTGTTGATAGCGGGCCGTTTCGGTGAACGTGGCCTCAGCGATCTGAAAATCGCTTTCGGCGTCGCGCACATTGGCCAGCTCGGCCGAAAAGAACACCGGGCTGTTCTCGGGCCATGCGACCAAACGGACGCCCTCGCCGCTGCCCTCGTCAAGCTTGAGCGTGTTGTCGGTGTCGCGATCTTCCGCGCGCACCGAGGCATCGGCGGTGTAATAGGCGTCCACGCTCAGATCGAAAGCGTGAGCGGCAGGGGCCAGCAGACCAAGGCCGAGCAAGGCGAGTGTGCGCATGAAGGGTTCTCTAGCGAAAAACGGCAGGGGCTTGGAGTCTAGCGAACTTCGGTGGCACTTCTGCTTCGGTTGGGGGTGTCGATGGCGCGTTGCGCCGTGCCGAGTCGACCACGGGCCGACCCAGCCTCACGGCGCCACCAGCACCTCGGTGCGCCATGTCACCTGTTCGGTGGACAGGCCAAAGGTTGCTTCCAGCAACTGGTACAGCGCCGGGTGATGCCGCGCCATGTCGGCGCCGCGCTGGAAGTAGGCCTCCATCACCACGCCAAAAAATTCTTCGGGTGATTCCTTGCCGTAGGCGTCGAGCACCTTGGGGCGCCTATGGCGCTGCAGCGTGTCGTATTCGGCCTGCATGACCTTGGCCCAGCGGTCGGCATCGCGCCACGGCGGGGCGCCGCTGGCATCGTCGCTCTCGTCATCGAGTTGATGGGCGAACTCGTGCACCAGCACGTTGACGGCATCCCCCATCAGTGCCGCCTCGACATCGGCCCAGGAGACGATGACCCGCTCGCCGCTCCAGCTTTCGCCGATCTGTTCAATAGGCTCGTCGGGCACCAGGCCGTATTCGTCGGGCTCGGTCTGCGGCACCAGGAAGGGCTGTGGGTACACCAGTACTGTTTTCAGCTGTGGATAGGGCGGGCCTTTGGGCGCGTTCAGCCGCAGCAGGCAGGCGTAGCCGGCAATGGTGAGCCGCACGTCGGCATTGACCCAGAAACCCTGGCAGCCGGCCACCGTCACCCGGTTCCAGAAAGTCTCCACATCCTCATGCCAGCGCAGGCGCTGCGCGTCATCGATGCACGCTGCGTGCGGCAGCCTGGCGAGCCGGGCCTTCCAGTCTTCGGGCATGGGCACCTTGCCGCGCTTCTGGCTGGTGGGGCGCAAGGCGAACAGCGGCCCCAGAATCAGCGCGATGGCAAAAATACCGATCAGCCAGCCATAGTCGAGCAAGTCATCGGGCATCTCGGGTCATCCTGCGGGGTGAAGTTTGGCGTAGGCCAGCATCAGCCATTTGGCGCCGTCGCGCTTGAAGTTGACCTCGACCCGCGCGCCCGGGCCTTCACCGTCAAAATTGAGCACGGTGCCTTCGCCGAATTTGCTGTGGCGGACGCGCATGCCGATGTGCAGGCCGTGCGCGGCGTCGGGCATGACGGCCGCGCCACCGCGCAACAGTTGCGGCCCGCCGCGCATCGCGGGCGCATGCAGCACGCCGGCGCGCGGCCGCGTCTCGGCCACGAACGAGGGGTCGATCTCACGCAGAAATTGCGAGGGGACACAGCTCTGCTGCACGCCGTGAATGCGCCGCGAACCCGAATGGGTGAGGTACAGCTGTTCCCGGGCGCGGGTGATGCCGACGTAGCAAAGGCGACGCTCTTCTTCGAGGTGGCCTTCGTCGATGGTGCGCTGGCTGGGGAACAGGCCCTGCTCCAGCCCCACCAGAAACACCACCGGAAATTCCAGACCCTTGGCCGCGTGCAGGGTCATCAACTGCACGCAATCTTCTCCGGGGCCGGACTGGCGTTCGCCGGCCTCCAGCGCGGCGTGGGTGAGAAAGCCGGTCAGCGGATCGATCTCGGTGTCGTCGCTGAGCAGCGGCTCGAAGCCGCGCGTGGCGTTGATCAGCTCGTCGAGGTTTTCGCGGCGGCCCTCGCCCTGCTCGCTGCGGTCCTTGTCGAAGTGGGCGCGCAGGCCGGAGTCGCGAATCACGGTTTCGGTCAGCTCGCCCAGCGTCTCGTGCCTGGTCTTGCCCGCGATCTGGTCGACCAGGGCAATCAACTCGCCCAGGGCCTTGGCCGTGCGACCCACGGTGGCCGGCGTGGCCTGGGTGGCGGCCTGCCAGAGCGAGATGCCGCCGTCGCGCGCCGCCCGGCGCAGTTTGTCGAGCGAGGTGGCGCCAATGCCGCGGGGCGGGGCGCCCACGGCGCGCTCGAAGCTGACGTCGTCATCGCGGTTGTGCAGCAGGCGCAACCACGCGAGCACGTCCTTGATCTCGGCGCGCTCGAAGAAGCGCAGGCCGCCGTAGATGCGGTACTGCGTGCCGGCACGGATCAGCGCTTCTTCCATCACCCGTGATTGGGCGCTGGTGCGGTAAAGGATGGCGTGGTGGCTCAGCGGCCGGCCGCTGTTCATGCTGTCGCGAATGCGGTGCACCACGAACTCGGCTTCGTCGAGGTCGGTGAAGGCTTCAAAGCGTTGAATCAGCTCGCCGTCGTTGCCGGCGGTCCACAGCTCTTTGCCCAGCCGTCCCTGGTTGCGGGCGATCAGGCTGTTGGCGGCGCCCAGAATGGTGGCGGTCGAGCGGTAGTTCTGCTCCAGCCGCACCACGTCACACTGGGGCAGCTCGCGCGTGAGTTGCAGCATGTGCTCGACCCGCGCACCCCGCCATGAATAGATCGACTGATCGTCGTCGCCCACTGCGAACAGGATGCCGGTATCGCCCGCCAGAGTGCGCAGCCACTGGTATTGCAGGTGGTTGGTGTCCTGGAACTCATCGACCAGGATGTGGCGAAAACGCCGCCGGTAATGGGCCTGGATGTCGGCATTGTCGCGACAGAGTTCGTAGGCGCGCAGCAGCAGTTCGGCAAAATCCACCAGCCCGTTCTGCTCGCATTGCGCCTCGTAGGCCTGGTAGATGCGCTTGTAGGTGTGGGCGACGAAGTCGGCGGTTTCGGGCAGGTTGCCGGCGCGTTGGCCGTCTTCCTTGCGGGCGTTGATGAAGCCCGCCACCGCGCGGGGCGGCCATTGGTCGTCGGGCAGGTCGAGGTTTTTCAGCAGGCGCTTGACCAGCCGCAGCTGGTCGTCGGCGTCGAGAATCTGGAAGTTCTGCGGCAGGCCCGCATCCTTGTAGTGCAGCCGCAGCATGCGGTGGGCAATGCCGTGAAAAGTGCCCACCCACAGGGCGCTCACCGGCACGCGCAGCAACTGCTCCAGGCGCCCGCGCATCTCGGCCGCGGCCTTGTTGGTGAAGGTGACCGCCAGTACCGATTGCGGCGACAGGCGCTCGATCGCCACCAGCCAGGCCAACCGATGGGTGAGCACGCGGGTCTTGCCCGAGCCGGCGCCGGCCAGCACCAGGCGGTGGGCCTGCGGCGCGCTGACCGCCGATTGTTGTGCGGGGTTGAGCGCCCCAAGTAACAGGGTGCGGGCGTCGTCGGGGGTCATGGCCGGAGTTTACCCCGCGCGGCGCGCGCGCCGGCCGTCGTGCACGGCCGTGCGGGGTACCGTGGCGTGGGCGCGGTGTTGATCACTACCGGGGCCGGAAGCGAATGCCCAGATGTAGTGAGAAGTCCGGGCTGGCGTTGACGATCAGGTCTTCCTGGAACGCCAGATCGGCACTCCATTGCGGTGACAGTGCCCAGCGCGCGCCCAGGGCCAGTTGCAGGCCGGGGTCGCCAATTTCGGAGGCCACGTCGCGATACAGCGCGGTGTGGCCGTAAATCTGGCCCAGCACACTCAGGCTGCGCCACAGATTCCAGTCGAGGCCGGCGCTGGCGAAGGCGCTGTAGGGCGCCTGCAGGTCGGCCAGCGGTCCTCGGCGTTGCTGAACGGTGGCACCAAGGCTGTAGAAGCCGCCCCAGCGCCCGGCGCTGCCGAAGCGACGGTCTTCTTCCAGCCAACCGGCAAAACCCCAGGTGCCGCCGGTGAGCGCGGTGGCGCGGCCGGTGGGTAGCGACAGTTGTGCGTGCACGCGGCGCTGCGGGTTCAGCGTGTAGCTGCCGCGCAGGTTGATGTCGCCAAGGTCGGTCGTGCCCCGGTCGCGCTCGAAAACGGTCGCGCCGTTCTGGGTGAGGACAAAGCGGTACTGGTCCTGGGGAAACTGCTCGCGGCCGGCGTTGGGCAGACCGAACCATTCGTGCCAGTCTTCGATCCAGCGGTCGAGAAAGCCGCGGCCGCTGTCGACCAGCGGCAGGTCGAGGCCCACCGCCCAGCGGTCGCTGAGCCCGTGGCGCCAGCGCAGGGTGGTGGCCAGGGTTTCGCCGTCCAGTTGCGCGGTCTCGTCGGCAAGGACTTCGACGTAGAACTCGTTGGTCAGGTCCAGCGTCAGGCCCCAGTGCGACTGTCCGGCCTTGGGCGACGTGCCTTCACCCACCACCGGCAGCGGCGCGAAACGGCTCAGGGAGGCTTCGTTGCGGGTCATCAGGCCCTGCGCCTGCACGCTGGCAATAGGTGTAATCAGCAGGGCAATGGCCCACCGGTGGAAGGTGTTCATCGGGGCTCGGCGGCGTGGTCGGGTGGGCGCAGACTAGCAGCCTGCGCGGCGCTGAATCACTCAAAAACCTGCGTCGGTGGTAGCATCCGCGCGCGCTTCAGGGGCGTGGATGGTGAAAATGTCCGCTGCCCGTCGCCAATCCAAAGCAGGTTTTCCATGACGCTCGCCACCCAAAATACGCGGATCGCTTCTGTGCACCCGGTTTCCACCCCCGATCAGGTTCAGCAGGAACTCCCCCTTTCGCCCGCCGCCACGGCCACCACGATTACGGCGCGGGCCGCCATCCAGGACATCCTGGCGGGCCGTGATGACCGCCTGCTGGTCGTCGTGGGTCCGTGCTCGATCCACGACACGAAGGCCGCCCTGGAATACGCCGCCCTGCTGGCCGACGCCCGGCAGCGCCTGGCCGATGATCTGTTGATCGTGATGCGCGTGTACTTCGAGAAGCCGCGCACCACCGTGGGCTGGAAAGGCTTGATCAACGATCCCAACCTCGACGACAGCTTCGAGATCGACAAGGGTCTGCGCACCGCGCGCAAGCTGCTGCTCGAACTCAACGAAAGCGGCATGCCGGCCGGCGTGGAGTATCTCGACATCCTCACGCCGCAGTTCGTCGCCGACCTGGTGAGCTGGGGCGCCATTGGTGCGCGCACCACCGAAAGCCAACTGCACCGCGAAATGGCCTCGGGCCTGTCGTGCCCGGTGGGTTTCAAGAACGGCACCGATGGCAGCGTCAAGGTGGCGGTCGATGCGGTCGTGTCGGCGCAGTCGTCGCACCGCTTTCTGTCGATGAACACCACCGGCCAGTTGGCGATCTTCGAGACCGCCGGCAACCCGCATGCCCACGTGATTCTGCGTGGCGGCAGCAAAGGCCCGAACTACGATGCCGGCAGCGTCGACAGCGCCTGCGAAGCCCTGGAAAAGTCCGGCCTGCCGCCGCAGGTGATGATCGACTTCAGCCACGCCAACAGCGCCAAGCAGTTCAAGCGGCAAGTGGTGGTGGGGCATGACGTGGCCACCCAGATCGAGGGCGGTGACCGCCGCATCATGGGCGTGATGATCGAATCCCACCTCAGGGAAGGCCGGCAGGACAACGTGCCCGGCACGCCGCTGACCTACGGCCAGAGCATCACCGATGCCTGCCTGGGCTGGGCCGACACCCTGCCGGTGCTGGAGCAACTGGCAGCTGCCGTGGCCGCCCGCCGCAAGGCGTGACCGACGCCGCGCTGTCATGACCATGGCCCCAATCGGGGCCATTTTTTTTGCGCGGCATCCAGCCCGCTTTCAGCGATACACCTGTACTGGAAAGCTCAATTCCAGCGTGTCGTGCGGCATGTCGGGCGCCAGGCGCGGCACCGGCGAAGCATCGCGCACCACCTGCTCGGCGCGGCGGTCGAGCGCGGCAATGCCACTGCTGCGCGCCACGCGCGCGTCCAGCACGTGCCCGTCGCGGTCGATCCAGAAACGCACGTCCAGGGTCAGGCGCGGGCCGGCGCGTATGGCCGATGCCAGCGCCCGCTGGTTGGCGGCGAACAGGTGGGCCGTCATGCGCGAGAAGAACACATTGCGGTTGGGGGTAAAGGTGCCGCCGCCCTGATCCGGCGTGTTGCCGGCCGACGGCCGACGGCCGACGTCCGGTGGCGGCAACGATTGCGGTGGCACCTGTGGCGGCGACAGGTCGGGCAGGGGCCGCAGGGTGGGCGTGGGCAGCGGCGTGGGCGGCGCATAAATCTCGGGAACGATGCGCGGCAGCGGCGTGCGGCTGGGCGCGGCGCTCGGGCGGGGCGTGATCGGCAGCGGCGTGTCGACCTCGCGGATCAACCACGTTGGGTCGGGCAGCGCCAGGTCGCTTGTTACCGGCGTCGGCGGCACGGGTGTGACGACTGTTGCTGCCGTGCTCGCCATGGCTGCGCATGTCGACGGCAATGCCGCCTCCTCGCTCGACATGACAGGCCTTGCCCAGAAGGGCGGTCCTGTCCTCTCGCACATCCGCTTTGCCCGCGAACCGGAAGCCATCTCCACGGGCCGCGTGCCCCCGGCCAGCGC
>OJGS01000065.1_pt1 | contig 47858 bp, 51 predicted proteins | sample 1594531 | NCBI WGS metagenome assembly OJGS01 (sample SAMN05416816, study PRJEB24817) | seawater metagenome | isolation source: Sea water | place: Canada:Atlantic | collected 2013-07 | reverse complement strand
CGAGATCAGCCTCGGTCTCGTGGGCTCGGAGATGTGTATAAGAGACAGGAATTGAAATGGTCGGGGAGACAGGATTCGAACCTGCGACCCTCTGCTCCCAAAGCAGATGCTCTACCAAGCTGAGCTACTCCCCGACGGGGTGATGGTTGATTTATCGGTCTCGGTATTGCGCTTCGACCCGCTCGTCCTGACCCTTGATGTCAACGCAGACGGTGGCGGTGGGGCGCGCCAGCAGGCGCGGAATGCCGATCGGGTCGCCGGTTTTTTCGCAGTAGCCGTATTCGCGATCTGCGATGCGTTTCAGGGCTTCATCGATCTTGCGCAACAACAGCGACTCGCGCTCGCGCAGGCGCAGGTCCAGCCAGTGTTCCTCTTCGGCCGTGGCGCGGTCTGCGGGGTCGGCGAAGACCTCGCGCTGGTGCAGGCGTTCTTTGGCGTCGACCTCGCGCGACAGTACCTCCTGGCGCATTTCGAGCAAACGAGCGCGGAAGAACGCGGTCTGCACTTCGTTCATGTACTCGTCTTCCGGCATCGCGCGGACCATGGCTTCGGTCAGCTCGCCCGCTGCGGCGGGCGCTGCCTTGGCGGCCGCCTTGCTGGCCGCAGCACCCGCTTTTGCGGCGGGCGCATTCTTGTTTGCCTTGGCCTTGGCCTTGGCCTCGGCGTCGGGAATGTCAGCTTCCTTCCGGGTCGCTCGGGAGGGCATCGGCCATCTCCTGTGGTGGTGGCACATGATTCGCCGTGATGTCACGGCGAACCATTATCTGCGAAGTGGTGGTGTATTGACGGTCAGCGCGATCGTGACGGTGGATGGCGTGCTGCCGAAATGGGCGGCGCCAGGCCCCAGCCTCGCGACCGAGCCGCGCATTCTGCCAGATTGCCCCGCGTGCGGCGACATGCTTGGCAACGACGACTCTGATCCCGGCCGGATGCCGCGCCGGGATCAGCCCTTCAGCCTTGCGATTGCCCGCCAGCCGATGTCATTGCGGTGGTGCTCGCCGCGCCAGCGGATGGCCTTGACGCCCTGGTAGGCCTGCTGCTGGGCGTCGATGATGTCGTCGCCCAAGCCCACCACGCACAGCACCCGGCCGCCGCTGGTGAGGACCTCGCCGGCCTGGAGGCGGGTGCCGGCGTGGAACACCTTGACGCCCGCCGGCACCTTGCCAAGGCCATTGATCGCGTCATCTTTCGCCGGTGAGGCCGGATAGTGCTCGGCCGCCATGACCACGCCCAGCGCGGCGCGCGGGTCCCACGACGGTTGGTGGCGCGCGAGCTGATGATCAACCGCCGCATCGAGCAGCGCCAGCAGGTCGCTGCGCAGGCGGCTGAGCAGCGGCTGGGTTTCGGGATCGCCGAGGCGGGCGTTGAACTCGATGACCTTGGCGCCGCCGTCGGGGTCGATCATCAGCCCCGCGTACAGAAAGCCGGTGAACGGCGTGCCCTCGGCCACCATGCCGGCCAGGGTGGGTTCGATGATGGTGCGGCAGATGCGGGCGTGGATGGCCTCGGTGACCACCGGTGCCGGTGAATAGGCGCCCATGCCGCCGGTGTTGGGGCCGGCATCACCGTCGAAGACGCGTTTGTGGTCCTGACTGGTGGCCAGCGGCACGTAGTCGGTGCCGTCGGCAACGACGATGAAGCTGGCTTCTTCGCCGTCCAGAAAATCTTCAATGACCACTCTTGCGCCGGCCTCGCCGAGCAGGCTGCCGCCCAGCATGTCCTCGACGGCGGCTTCGGCCTCGGCCAGGGTCATGGCCACCACGACGCCTTTGCCCGCCGCCAGACCATCGGCCTTGATGACGATGGGCGCACCGCGCGCCCGCAGATGCACCAGCGCCGGCGCAATCTCGGTGAACACCGCGTACTGCGCGGTGGGAATACCGTGCCGGGCCAGAAAATCCTTGGTGAACGATTTGCTCGACTCGAGCTGGGCGGCCGCCCGGGTCGGCCCGAACACGCGCAGCTTGGAGGCGCGAAAGGCGTCCACCAGGCCCTTGGCCAGCGGCCCTTCAGGCCCGACGACGGTGAGATGCACCCGTTCGCGCTGTGCCAGCGCCACCAGTTGGTGCACATCATCGGCGGCGATGTCGACGTTCTCGCAGCCGGGCTCGGCGGCGGTGCCCGCATTGCCGGGCGCGACCAGCACGCGCGACACCTCGGGCGACTGCGCCAGCTTCCAGGCCAGTGCGTGCTCGCGGCCGCCATTGCCCACCACCATGACGGTGTGGCCGGGGGTGGAGTGAATGCGATCGTTCATGGGCGGTTACAGGTCAGGGTTGCAGGGAGGAAATTCAGGTGAGCCACAGCAGCGACAGCATCAACGCGCCGGTGTAGTAGACCGGCGCCAGGCTGACGGCCCAGAGACGGCTGAACAGGCCGGTGTGCGCAGTGCTGCGATAGAGCCACAACGCGGCCACGCACAAGGCCATTTCAGCGGGAATCGGGTAGAGCGCGAAGCCCGCCAGCGTGTCGACATTGCGCGGCGACCAGAGCCGCAGCGGCCCGGCCATCCACTCGGCGGCAGTAAAGACCAGGCCGCCCAGCAGCGCCGCAACCAGGTAGCGCGCCGATCGACCTTGATCGGCCATCAGCGTCACCGGGAACAGAATCATGACCCACAGGCCCACGAAATACAGCGGTACCGCGCCGCCGATCCGGTCAATGCCGTGGTCGTGAAAGTGTAGGGTTTCGGTGACCGACACCCGCACCCAGTCGGGCAGAACCGTCAGCGCCGAAACCCCCAGCATGAACAGCCATCGGCCGACCCAATCGTGCTCGCCGCGCAGCATGGCGTACAGCGGCAGCAGCAGGTTGTAGGCGATGGCCAGCACCATCGCCCAGCGTCCGAACTGTGCGGCGGGCGTGGCCAAAACCACGCCGGTCGCCAGCAGACCGAAACCGGCGTGGAACAGCAGCGCCTCCCGTACGGAACGGTTCATTGCGGCAGGGCGGGCAGGGCGTCGCAAAAGGGTGTCAGGGCGGCCCAGACGCCGTTTGTGTCTTCCCCCTGCGGGTCGTGGCCGATGCCGGGCAGGCGCACGGTGTCGGGCCGCGGCACCCGTTCACGGTCACGCGCCACCCTGTGGGCGCCCGACACCGGATCTTCGGGGCCATGGATCAGCCGCAGCGGGCAGCGGGCGTTCGGCAACGCTCCCACCACCCAGCGGCCGCGATGCTGGATGCGGTCGTCGATGTAACGGATCAGCCGATGCAGCTGCCGATGGCCGTCATGCAGGGTCCGCAACGACCAGAAGGCATCCAGCTCGGCGGGTGATGGTTGCGTGGCAGGACCGAACACCCGCGAAAAGCCGCGATTGAACGTGCGCTGGATAAGGCTCATTTCAGGCAGGCGGCCACAAACTGCGCCAAGTGGCGCACCGCCTGCGTCGCCTCGGGGACCTTGCCGGCAAACACCTGCCAGTCGTGCCACAGGCCGGGCCAGCGCTCCAGGGTGGCGTCCACCTCGGCAGCTTGGGCGCGCGCCAGCAGCGCAGCGCTGTCATCGGCCAGCACTTCGGCATCGGTGGACTGGATGAACAGCGGCGGCAGACCGCTCAGGTCGGCCCGCACCGGCGACACGCGCGGGTCCTCGTGCGGCAGATCACCCGCGTAATGGCCGGCCGCCTGGCGCATGACCGGCAGCGACAGCACCACGTCACGGTCGGCCTCGCGAATGTAGCTGTCGGCCTTGCAGTGCAGGTCCACCCAGGGCGAAATCAGAAAGGCGCCGCTGGGCATGGGCAGCTTGGCGTCGCGAATGGCCAGCAGCAGAGCCATGACCAGGCCGCCACCGGCGGAATCGCCGCCCAGCACGAGGCGCGAGGGAGGCCGTTCGTCGAGCAGAGCGCGGTAGGCAGCCAGCGCGTCGTCGATGGCGGCCGGGCAGGGGTGCTCTGGCGCCAGCCGATAGTCGAGTACGCAGACCTTCACCCGCGCTTCGCGGGCGATCTGGGCGTTGAGCGCGCGGTAGGTGGGCGGCTGACCGACCACATAGGCGCCGCCGTGCAGGTACAGCAGTGCACCTTCGGAATCGCCGGCTTTCGGGATCACCCACTCTCCCGGCACGCCGCCGACGCGTGCCGGCTCGATGCGCACACCCCCCGGCGGCGGCAGCCCCATGAGGCGGGTCAACTGCCCGAGCTTTTTGCGGCGCACCAGCAGCGGCATGTCCGGTGACGAGAAGATGGGCCCGAGGCTCAGGCGCACGACTTTGTGAAACAAGACGGCGCGCAACGACATCGGGCGCGGCCACGGCGAGGTCTGGGCGGTCACGTGGAAGAGGCTCGTGGATCAGTCGGGCCGACAGGATACGCAACCCCCGCGCCCACGACAGCGCGCGCTGATCAGCAGGGTGGCGGTCGGCTGGGTATGCTCGTCCCCTTTCAAGACTCTGGCGCCACGTAATGAAAAGGGTCCGCTTCATGTGGGTCACCGCCACACGGGCCCTGGCGTTCAGTGGCGCCCCGCGCAGGCGCTCGGCCAAGCTGGAGCTCGACCCCTTCGTGACCGACGAGACCTTGATAAGGCCTGTTTGCGATGATGGCCCACGAAGAGCGACGCATTCGTCAGGATCCGGCGGCCCGAGGCACCGAGATCATGAAGCGCGTGTTCGGCGCACGGTCAGGAAACTGAAGGCATTCTTAACGGCGTGCCCCTTGAGGTACACGCTGCCACCCGTTAACGAGGTGGTGTAAAAACCAAAAATGACCATTTTTATCCCATGCCCATGATGATTCGTTTTGCCGCCGTCGCCGCGTTGTCGCTGTCGGTTGTGTTTGCCGCCGCTGCCGAAGATCTTTTTGTTTCTGACGTGATCAACCTGTCGATCCGTGAGCGACCGGCCAACGATGCCGGCGTGATCGGGCAGGTCTCCAGCGGCGAATCGGTGGAGGTGCTGGAGTCGCTGGGGCCGCAGAGCTTCACCCGCATCCGCGACGCCAATGGCCGCGAAGGGTGGGTGACCTCGCGTTACCTGACCCCAGAGCCCGCGGCGCGCGTTCAACTGGAGAAGGCCGAAGCCGCACTGGCGAAGTCCAACCGGGCCTTGAGCGCCTTGCAGGTCGAGTTCGAGGCCGCGCAGGCGCGCCTGGTCGATGCGGCGTCGGCCCTGGAACTGGCGGACGAAAACGAGCAGTTGAAAAGCGTCATCACCGAACTTCAGGACAGCGAGCAGCGCTTGCGGGAGAAGGGCAAGGCCGATCGCGAACGGCGCGCCCTGATGCTGACCGGTGCGGGCCTGGTGGGCGGCGGCGTCGTGCTGGGGTTGCTGTTGCCCGCGCTGGGCCGCAGAAAGCAGCGTTACGGCGGACTTTGACCGCCGCGATTGCAGACGCATTCTGCGGCGGGCCCCGGCTGCGGGCTTAACATGGCGGTCCGTTTTCATGGAATCGCCCAAGCCAACGCCATGTCGATTGTGTATTCGATTCGCCCCGCCGACCCCCGTGGCCACTGGTTCAGCGTTGAACTGACCTTTGACGCGGCCGCCGGCGCCACCTTGAGCCTGCCCAGCTGGCTGCGCGGCAGTTATCGCATCCGCGATTTCGCCAAGCATGTGAGCGATGTCACGGTGACCGACGCCGACGGCGCCGCGGTGCCGTGGCGGCGCATCGACAAGCGCCGCCTGGTAATCGACGGCCGTGGCGCGCCGGTGACGGTTGCCTATCGCGTGTATGCCTTCGATCCGTCGGTGCGCAAGGCCTTTCTCGGCACCGATCGTGGGTTTTTCAACCCCAGCTCGCTGTGCTTCCGCGCGGATGCTGCGGCGCAGGTGCCGGTCGAACTGCGCCTGATCGCCCCGGATGATGCGGACTGCGCCGACTGGAAGGTCGCCACGTCCTTGCAGCCGCTGGCCATTGATGCCCGCGGCTTCGGGCGCTACCGAGCCGACGATTACGAAGACCTGATCGATCAGCCGGTGGAAATGGGACGCTTCGAGCGCGTTGACTTCGAGGTCAACGGCATGCCGCACGCGCTGGTGCTGTCCGGGCATGGCGGCGTCGACACCGACCGGGTCGTGGCCGACCTGAAGCGCATCTGCGCGGTCGAGCATGCCCTGTTCGACAACGCGACGCCGCTGGACCGCTACCTGTTCCTGACCCAGGTCACCGCCGGCGGATACGGCGGTCTGGAGCATCGCAATTCCACCGCCCTGGTCTGCTCGCGCGATGATCTGCCCCGCCCCGGGGCGTCTGGCCTTGACGAGGGCTATCGCAACTTTCTGGGCCTGTGCGCGCACGAGTACTTTCACCTGTGGAACGTCAAGCGGCTGGTGCCGCAGGCTTTTGCCGAAAGTGATCTGGGCGAAGAGGCCTACACCCGCGATCTTTGGCACTACGAGGGCGTCACCAGCTATTACGACGACCTGTTCCTGCTGCGCGCCGGCGTGGTGGAGGCGGCCGATTATCTGGACCTGATCGCCCGGCAGGCCACGCGCGTCTGGCGCACGCCGGGGCGGCACCGTCACAGCCTGGCCGAGTCGAGTTTCGAGGCATGGACCAAGTTCTATCAATCCGACGAATCGACGCCCAACCTCACCGTCAGCTACTACGGCAAGGGTGCGGTCATGGCCTTGGGGGTGGACCTGCGTCTGCGGGTGCTCGGCACCCACCTCGATGAGGCGATGAAGCGGTTGTGGTGGCAGTTTGGCGCGGCGCAGCAGCCGGTGCCCGAAGGCGGGTTGGCGCAGGTGATCATGGCCCTAGCCCAGGAACACGGCGGCGAGCAGGGGGCCACGGCTCTGCGCAACTACTTTGACCGTGCCCTGCACGGCACCGAAGACCTGCCCTTGGCGCAAGACCTGGCGGTGTTCGGGGTTGAGGCCGTGCTGCGCGTCAGCCACGGCGCCACAGACCGCGGCGGCCGCAAAACGGGCCGGCCCGAGCCCAACTTCATCGGCGTGCGCGGCAAGCCGGTCGACGGCGGCTTCCAGGTCACCGGTGTGGTGGCGGACGGCCCGGCCGAGCGCGCCGACCTTGCCGTGGGTGATCGCCTGATCGCGATCGACGGCTGGCAGATCAAGCCGGCCCGGCTGGCCGCGCAATGGGCGGCCCTGGCGCCGGGCGAGCCGGTGACGGTGCATCGATTCCGCGATGAAAAGCTGATCAGCTCGGTCCTCACGCCCCAGGCGCCCGTGGCCGACACCTGGACGTTCTCGCTGGTCAGCGACCCCGCGCCGGACGTGGTGGCCCGGCGCAAGGCCTGGCTGGGCGTCTGACCGTGCTGGTACTTTCCGGAACCTGGGCGGTCGTCATCACGGCGCTGCTGGCCTATGCCCTGGGCCTGGTGATGGGCGGCATGGTGATGACCGCCCTTAAAGGGGGCGCCGACCTGCGCGATACCGGCAGCGGCAATGTGGGCGCCACCAACGCACTGCGCACGCGCGGCAAGGGCTTTGCGGCCGGGGTGCTGCTGATCGACGTTGCCAAAGGCGTCATTGCCGTCTGGGCGCTACCGCGCCTGATGACCGACGATGCCACCCTGCAGAGTCTGCTGGCCTACGTGGCCGGCGGCGCCGTCACCGTCGGGCACTGCTACCCGGTCCTCTACGGATTCAGGGGCGGCAAGGCCGTGGCGACTCTGGCGGGCGTCTTCGCGGTGCTGTTGCCGGCCGCCCTGCCGCTGGTCCTCGGCGGCTTTGCGCTGGTGGTGATTCTGAGCGGCTACGTGAGCCTGGCGACGCTCACCGCCTGCGTGCTGGCCATGCTGCACGTTGCCTGCTTCGACGCCGCCGGTCTCGGCTCGACGCGCGGCGCCTTCGTCGCCGCCATGGTGGCGCTGGTGGTCTGGAAGCACCGCAGCAACCTCCGCAATCTTGTGGCCGGCCGCGAGTCCCGATTCGAGAACGCGCGGCTTGTTCACCGATTGTTCCGCCGCCCATGAGCAGCTCGGCGCCGGGTGACGACCTGTTGTGGCTGATGCACCAGTTGGCTGACGGCGACTGGCATTCGGGCGAAGCGCTGGCCAGCGAGGCCGGCATCAGCCGCGCGGCGCTCTCCAAACGCGTCGGACAGCTGTCGCGCTTCGGCGTGCAGGTGGCGTCGCGCAGCGGCCTGGGCTACCAGCTCCTCACGCCGTTCGAGCCCCTGTCGCTGGACGCCCTGAAACTGCCCGATGGCCTGCGGGGCAGCGTCGTGCGCGTCACCGAATCCACCAACGCCGACCTGTTGGCGGCCGATGCGGCGCACGATCCACAGATTCGTTTTGCCGAGTTTCAAACCGCCGGACGCGGGCGTCGCGGCCGGGTCTGGCAGGCGCCCTACGGCCAACAGTTGATGATGTCGCTGGCCTGGTCGTTTGCCTCGTGGCCCGACGATCTGGGCTGTCTGCCGCTGGCGGTGGGCTGTCGCCTCGCCGACACCCTGCACCGGCTCGGTGCGACCACCGTCCAGGTGAAATGGCCCAATGACCTGGTGGTGGACGGGTGCAAGCTGGGCGGCATCTTGCTGGAACACCGCGGCGAAATCGGCGGCGCCTGCCGGGTGATCATCGGGCTGGGCTTGAACCTGCAACGCTTCGCCGACGATCGTGTGCCCGACCAGCCGTGGATCAGCCTGGACCAGTTGCTGCCGGTGCCGGTTGCACGTAACGCCGTGGCTGCGGCCATCAGCCAGGCGTTGTTCGCCCTGCTCAGCGATTATCCGACCACGGGATTCGCCGCCTGCCGGGACAGTTGGCAACGTCTGGACGCCAGTTTTGGACGGTTTGTGCGCATCATCGGCGTCGGCCCGGTGATCGAGGGCCTTGCCCAGGGCGTCGATGCGCGCGGCGCGCTGCAGGTGCAGGCGGCCGACGGGCTGCACAGCATCTTCAGCGGTGAGGTGTCGATGCGATGGGCATGACCGCCCTCGACCTGCTGATCGACATCGGCAATTCCCGCGTCAAATGGGCATTGACCCCGCCACACCACGCGGGCGCGCTTGCCGAAGACGAGGCGGCTGCGCACCAGGGGGATCCCGCCGGCATCGTCGCGCTGTTGCCCGAATGTCGGCCGGCGCGCATTGCGGTGTCGCAGGTGCTCGGTGCAGAGGTCGGCGCACGGCTGGGCTTGGCCCTTCAGTCGCGCTACGGCATCGCGCCGGTTCTGGCGCGCGTGCGGCCAGACCATTGCGGGCTGCGGATCGCCTATGCCGATCCCGCCCGCCTCGGCGTCGATCGCTGGTTGGCCATGCTGGCCGCGCGGCGGCTGTCTCCGGCGCAGCCGGTCATCGTCGCCATGGCCGGCACGGCGCTGACGCTCGATGTCGTGGACGCCCACGGACGGCATCTGGGGGGCTTCATCGCGCCCGGTTTGCACACCGCCCGGCGCGCCATGCTGGCCTCCACCCGGTTCGACCATCAGCCGGGGCAAGAAGACCCTGCCGGCCTGGGCACGACCACCGAAGCCTGTGTGGCCAGCGGCGCGCGACTGGCCTGCCTGGGCGCCCTCGACCGAGGCGCCGCCCTGGCGCCCGCCAATGCCCAAAAATGGATTGGCGGCGGAGACGCCACCACCCTCGCGCGCGATTTGCCCGACTGGCGCGTCGTGCCCAACCCGGTTTTGAGCGGGCTCATGGCAATGTTGGAAGCGACTGACTAAACTGCGCCCCGCAACGCGTCATGCCGGATTAGCACAGTGGTAGTGCAGCGGTTTTGTAAACCGAAGGTCGGGGGTTCAAATCCCTCATCCGGCACCAATACAATCAAGCGAGCCACGCGTTTGCCGCGCCCAGGAAGTGCTTTGACCGTGATCCCCCCGGGAAGCCTGCGAACGACAAAGTCTGAGCCCTTCTCAACGTCGTTGCGCGCGTTGCATCACATCTCCGAGAACTCGGAAAACGGCCCCGCGGCAAAGCGCGACGCTTTTGGTTGCGGAGTGGTGCGCCCGAAGGGAATCGAACCCCTAACCCCGGACTTAGAAGGCTGCTGGCCTTTCAGGCGCTTCTATATGATAACGTTGTGTTTTCTTGAAGTGCGACACTTCCTATCCGCACTCCATCCGCAGCGAGTATCGACCAATGGCCTCCATCCGCAAGCGTGTGCTCCCGTCCGGAAAGGTCCGTTACGACGTGACCGTAACCAAGCGGGGCGCACCACGACTGTACCAGTCGTTCGATGTGAAGAACCACGCTCTGACCTGGGCTCGCGAGGCAGAGCGAGACATCGAGCGAGGTGCTTGGCGAGGCACGGCGATGGCCGAGAACACTACCCTCGGCCAGCTCCTTGAAAGATATTCATCTGAGGTAGCTCCGACGAAGAAGTCAGCCCGTGACCTGCAAAATCGAGCACGGCGCGTCCTCAGGTACGACATTGCCAAACTATCTCTGATTTCATTGTCTGCTGAGCACCTCTCACAGTTCCGGGATCTTCGCCTCAAAAGTACGGTTCGGTTGGGCGGCCCAAAGGGCAAGACCACGCGACAGATCTCCGGGCAGACGGTCCGGCACGACCTCGCGTTGATTCGCGCAGCGATTCGACACGCTCTCCGCGAGTGGGGGCTCGTCCTGCCAGCAGGCGATCCCGTTCAGCATGTCCGCCTGCCCCCACAGGCCAAAGGACGCGAGCGACGGACTGAAGGTGACGAGTTCGAACGCATCCTTGCAGCAGCGCGCAGCTCGAAATCACCGACATTGGCCGCCGCCATCGAATTCTCGGTAGAGACGACGATGCGGCGCGGAGAGTTATGTTCGCTTCGCTGGAAGGACATTAACTTCGAGCGGCGTGTCGCCCGGTGCCTTATGACGAAGAACGGCGATCCTCGCGACGCTCCCCTCTCGGCACGAGCCATCGCTGTGTTGAGATCTTTGCCGCGGCGGGATGGAGACGAGGAACAATTTATCTTCGGCATGAAGCCCGCGAGCTACACACAGGCTTTCAACCGGATTGTGGATCGACTTGGCTTGAACGACATACGCTTGCATGACCTTCGCCATGAGGGCACGTCGAGGATCGCAGCGAAGCTCAACGGCAACACCATGGCGTTGGCGAAGGTTACCGGGCACAAGACGTTGAGCATGTTGCATCGTTACACCCACCTTCGCGCGGAGGACGTAGCGACCCTGCTGGACTAAACTGAGCAGCTAAGCGCCTGTAGCTCAACTGGATAGAGCACGAACCTTCTAAGTTCGGGGTTGGGGGTTCGATTCCCTCCGGGCGCGCCAGTTTTTCATCACATAAGATTTAGTTCGTGCCCGTCGGCTGGAGTTAGCGCCGCAAGTCGCCGTCAAGGGCACCGGAATTTTGAGCCAAACCAGGCGTCGGGACCGGTTTTTCTAGCTGGCGTGCGACTCCGCTGGCGAACCAGCCCAGGACTGCCACCCCCGCAACCGGCAGCAGCGAGGTGACCGGTAGCAAGTCAACTGTCAGATCGGCTGCCACAAGGCTTGCCACGCCGAGTATCACGGCCAAACCTGGAGCGCGGTTAAGAAGGTGGTCCAAGGCGGATTTTCGAGCCCCGTCGAGTCGGTCAGCTTTTTTCTTCTGTTCATCGAGTTCCTCGGCCATTTCGGCATTTTTTGCCGAAAAATACATGGCCCTCTGTTCATACTGTTTGGGGCCAATCACTTCAGCCACCGCGTCGCGCGCTTCTTGTTCCAGCGCTTCTTTTTTGCTCTGTCGCGCGGCGTCGAGTCGCCGGGTCCTAAAGTCGGATAGCGACGTGATGTTGCTCATCGTCTGGCCACCTTCGGCGGAGAATCTGCGACGGAATCGAGGCCGCCACTCCACCGCTTTGTCAGCGCCCGCCTCAAGGCGGCTGAAAACTCGGTGCGCTGCAATTTTTCAGATGGCGGTGACGGATATTTGGCCCAGTCTTCTTGAAGTGCGGCCAGCACCGCGCGCGATAACTCGGCGACTTCTTCGGCCAAAGCCGGAAGGTATTGATGCCAGTACTGAACCTCGGACTCAGATCTCGCTCCGTCGGCGAGTGAGTCGATGATCGCTGCGAGGTGATTCTGCCCGGTGAAGCGCGAGAGCTGGGCGGTCCTGTAGGCGCTCAATTTTTGCGTCGAGCGCGCTTTCATCATCGAGCCAGGGTTCCAATCCAGCTCGCGAGACAGGGCTCGAACGCCGCCCGCCGCCGCAGCGGCGGTATCAAGGATCGCGTCGACATCTGGGGGCTTGACAGGAGGCATTCGGTCGCTTAGCGTGCGTGTATGGCACTGGCATACACTGACATGAAATTGCTCTCTCATACGTTACAACAAAGCGAAGTGCTCGACATCGACGGGCTTGCGTCCCTGCTCGGCGTTTCGCCTGACGGAATTCGATCCTTCCGCAGCCGTAATCCTCTGGGCGTACCTCCACCGTTCATGGTGAGACCAGCCCTACGTTGGAGACGCGAGACTGTCATCAAGTGGATGGAGGCGCGGGAACGAGAGGAAACCGAGCGCATCCGTCGCCTGTTCCAGCCATCAGTCCGCGCCCGCCAAGGTCGCGCGCGCGCCTGAGTTAAGCGCAGATGACACGGCGACCGTCATCCGAAGCAATCGGCGACGAACAGCTCGAACTGTTCGAAGCAGTGCTGACTAAGGTGAGCGTGAAGGTGGATATGGCTTCCCTCGAACACCCCCTGTTTTCGATTGGGAGGCAACCCTTAAAAGTTCCTCGCTGCTACGCGCTCGGGCGCGACTGTGAGATCCGAATCGTGCCGAGCGCCGAGGGCGCACCTACCCTGGAAGACAAAGACATCCTCGTGTATCTCGCGTCGCAGCTCCGCGCCGCCCTGAACGCCGGATTGAAGGTCTCGCAGACTGTTCACGTGCGCGCATACGACTTGCTACAAACCATCGGTCGCGGCGCGGGAGGAACCGACTACAAACGCCTCCGCAATGCGCTCAAGCGGCTTCGAGGCACAAGCATCGAAACACGCATCGAAACCGGCGGAGTCCGCCAGGAAAGCGGATTCGGGCTGATCGACGCATGGTCGCTCAGCGAACAGCAGAACCTTCATTCACCAAGGTTGCGGATCAAGCTGAGCGACTGGCTATACCGCGCGATCGTGAACAACGAGCTGCTCACGGTAGAACCGATTTATTTCACGCTCCAGGGCCTTGAGAAGCGGGTCTACGAAATTTTCCGCAAGCATCTCGGGCAGGAACAGACCGAGTGGCGCATAGGGCTTGAGAAGCTCCAGAACAAATGCGGCTCTCAGTCCCCCGCTCGGCGCTTCCGCTTCGAGGTGCGACGAATTCTTGATCGGGCTGAGAAAAATAGGCTGGAGGAAGTCCCCGATGCGTTCAGCGGATGGCTCCTGCGCCTGAACGGCAGCGTCGTATTCGGTTACCAAAACTCAGACCTGGGGCGCGCCGCTCGTGCGAGAGACGCCATGAAGGTTCTGCGTTCCTCAAGGCCCGTGTCCAAGCCCTCAGCCACGACCGTCGCGGAGGCATCGGCATGACCTTCCAGTGCACTGAACAAGCTGTGGGTGGACACGGGCATTGGGGAACGCCCGGACACGGGCCTTCAGGAACGCATGCACGGGCCTTGAGGAACGCGACCATCGGGCCTTCAGGAACACCCCTTGTTCGCATCGTATTGATCGCGCGTGACTTTTCTGGCTTCGCGCGGGCCGTAACACGCGCGCGCGTTTTTTAACTTTCTAACAAATCAAAAGCTTTTAACCGCAATCAGCTGTGAACAAAACGGAGCAACGAAATGGAATCTCTCAACCTGACCCAAGTTGCGCAAAAACTCGAACTCAGCGAAATGGCAGTGCTCCAGCTGCGCTGCCGATCCCCGCAGTCGTTGCCGACCCCGTTCTCGCTGCGCCCCCTCTCGTGGCGGGCCGAAGTCGTCGAACGCTGGCTGCAAGAACGCGGGGCGAAGGCGTGAAAAAGATCCTCATCGCATCGGTAACAGCATCTGTGCTCGTGAGCGCACCCGCGAAGGCCGATTGGGTCGGGGAATGGTTCGATCAAAGCACCACGACCAGCGCCGGAGGCTACCGCAACCAACAGCGCGGGTTTTATTCCGCTGGCGGGTTCAGTGGTCGCTATCGGATGTCGAATGACTACGCCGTGACGGTCAGTCCTCCAAGGCTTGAGGTCGGCTGTGGAGGGATCGATTTATTTGGTGGCGGCTTCACTTATCTGGACCCTGAGTTTTTGGTTGAGAAGTTCCAGCGAATCATCCAAGCGGCGCCAGCGTTCGCCTTCGATCTGGCGATGTCGCAATACTGCCAACAGTGTAAAGACGGCATGAATACGCTCACGGCGATCACCGATCAGCTCAATTCGATTCAGTTGAATGACTGTCGAATGAGCAAACGGCTCGTGACAGCTGTCGCCGAAGACAAGAATGTCATGAGCGAGCTATGGGCCGAGGCGGCAGGCAATTTCTCTTTGTCCGAAGCGTTGCGCAAAAACCCTCAGAGCTTTCAGGACCAGGTTCGATCGAACGCGGGCGCAGCCCCGGACGACATGCAGAACACCTTGGCCGACTGTCCCGATCTGTTCCGCCGGATCTTCGTCAACGGTAGCGTGATGCAAAACGCCGCAGCCGAAGTCGGGATGGCCCCGTTCGCCGGCATCATGCGTGGCCTCATCGGCGATGCGCGCGTGACCTATAACGCAGCGCAGCGGCTGTACCAGGTCGAAACCTTTTCTTATTGCCCGTCGAACGCGCAGATCCAGCCGGACAGTTTTGTGACCGGCACGATGGATCAGATGTCGCCTACCGGAACCTGCAGCGCAAGCAGCATGGCGCCGGTCATCGACCTGACCGCGCAGCGCTTGTCAGACATCGCGGACAAGCTGAGCACGCCCGGCGGGGCCACCGGCCTGACTGTCGAAGAACGGGCTTTCATTGAAGGTAGCTCGTTCCCCGTTCTGACCTTGCTACAGAACGCCTCGACGCAAGGCACGGCGGATGCAATGGTCGAGATTCTGGCCGAGCCCGTGGCGTTTCAGACCGCGCATAGGATGCTGAATGACTTGTGGGACGTGACGCGCTTCGTGATCGTCAAAGCCAATCAGGTGCAAGCAAATCAGTCTCACCCCGACTCGGCCGCTGGCAGGTATTGCTCGGTCGAATTTTTGAAACCTGCACTACTACACATCCAGGCGATGGAGCCAAGAATCGGCGAGTTCTCGCACGCAAGCCGCTTGAGCTGGCAGGCCAAGATGACCGAATGGACCGCGACGCTCGCCGCGACTCGGGCGATGGCAGAGGACTACCGGCGGCAGATGAACCGCATGACCCTGGGTCAGCAGTGAGTTTCGCATGCGAAAGTCTTTGCAGAAGTTCTTCTCGCCTTACTCACTCCGGGCTGCCGTTGCGAAGAACATGCCGGTAGCGTGCTGCTTCGTCGTACCGCTGATCGCACTCTCGGTCCTTCAACAAGAGTGGGGCAACGCCGCCCACCACTTTTGTCTGCTCATCGTGCTTGTTGCTGCCCAGACGTTCGCCCGAAACGAGCGGCTATGGGATCGGTACATGGGATGGCTCCCCGACGAGCTAAAGGGCAAGAAATGATTGACCGACTGAAAATGCCGCTCGCGGTGTGCCTGATGCTGATCGCAGGCCCGGCCTTGGCGCTCGAAACGGATTTCTACACCTACAACGGGTTTTCGGAGACAGTCGCCGCGTTCCGGCGCCTGGCGCTGATGCTGTCGGATAATCGCTTCCTGGTCTTCGCGGCGATTTTTGCGGTGGCTGGGGTGATATTCGGGACGCTCGCGCAGGCTTACAAGGGCGTCCTCGGGGAGCAGATTAACCCTATGCAGGCGGCAATCCAGGTCGCTTTCGGGTTGGCGCTTTTCAAAGGTCTAGTGATGCACACCGGCACGGTCCATGTTTACGACCCGGTGCGAAACGCTTACGAGCCCGTGGGCGGAGTCCCGAACCTGATCGTTCTCATCGCGGGCGCGCTCAACAAGTTCGAGCGCGGCATGATCGAGGTCGCCGACACGGCATCGGCCAATCCTTACAGCGACGCAGCAGGCGCGATCAATTTCGCGCTCATCAAGTCCGCGACAAGCTCCGAGGTCAAGGACTGGTATCTGCAGCAGTCGCTTGTGAACTACTACATGACCTGTGGCAATGCCTACCTGGGCAATGCCGATACCGGGGCGCGGCAGCGCCTGATGCACGGGTCGGATGATCTGTTGAACGAGTTTTCGCAGTGGACAAACGCGGCGATTTCCGTCGTCTACCACCCTCCCGGCGATGACCGGGGCGAGGTGCGTACCTGCACCGAAGCGTGGGCAGGCACCAATGGCCTGAATGCGCGCATCACCGATCCGACCACCTTTTCTGACGTGACCGACAGCATTTGCCGTCAGGCGGGCTTCAACATGACGGACGGTGGTCAGCAGGCGAAGTGCCGATCGCTGTTGCAGGACAGCACTGAGCTTTACAACGTCACGGCGGGCAGTGAAGTGCCCTTCCTTCGGTCGGTGCTGTTGGCGGGATCAGTCTCGCGGGCGATGAACTCGGCCGACGTGGACCGCTCGATGCGAGCGCTTGTGAATCGGCAGGTCATGGCCGAAGGCCTCGGTAACGCGGAAGCGATGAACCAATGGATTCCGAAGGTTCGCGCTTTCATGCTCGCAGTGGTCCTCGGCGTCGTGCCGCTGACCTTGCTGTTCATCGTGACGCCACTCATCAAGCCCGCGCTGATGCTCAACGTGGGCTTGTTCGCCTGGCTGGCGCTATGGGGGATCGGCGACGGCATCGCCGTCCAGATGGCCTACGACGCGGCCTATGACGCCTTCACCGAGATCCGCAGGCAACGATTGGGTGTGGAGGCGATCATGCTGAGCCCCGAAGGATCGGTTCAGGCCTTGGGCGTGTTCGGCAAGAGCCGGTCAACCGCTTTGGCGATGGCCAGCGTATTGGCCTTCGGTCTGTTCAAGTTCGGCGGCTACGCCTTAACCGGACTTGGCCAGCAGTGGCAGAACAACATTGAGTCGGCGGGCGACCAGGCCGGGCGTCAGCAGCTCCTACCGGAACAGAACGCCTCGATGCAGCAGCAGATGATGGGCGTCGCCGGCACAATGGGGCAGGCCAGCGCCGGATTCCGTCAAGGCTCGATGGCCAGCGGCATGGGCCAGATCGAGCAAACGGGTAAAGCCGGTGCGTTCATTGACGACACCGTGACGGGTGGCCGCATGGCGGGCTCCGTTCTTGCCGATGCAGGCCGCTACTCGGCCGCAGACACGCTTGGGAACGTCTCAGGGACGCATTTCGGCGCCGGGGCGGCTGGGGTATCCCCCGAATCGTTCCGTGCTTCTAACGCCGAATCCACAACGGCTATGGGCGGTGTCGAGACGTTCAGCCGCAGGACCGAAGCGGACGAAACCTACGGCCGCGCCAACTTCACGGCGGGCGCAGCCGCCCGTGGAGTCCAGGCGAACGCCAGCGACGCGGCACTGAGGTTGGAAGACAAGCCGGATCTCTACACGGCCGCTGGCGTGGAGACGCGCTCGCGCGTCGAATCGGCCGTGACGATGACCGACCGTTTCGGGCAAGACATCGGTACACGAGCCGGTCAGGCCGAAGGCCTGTTCCGGGGCGCCCAGGCCGAAGGCACGTTGCGCGCTGTCGATGCCTTCGGTGGTGGCGTGCAGCCTCTAGTGACGGCCGAGGAAGTCACGCGCAGCCAGCACCTGGCCCGTGGCGATGCGATTGAGAGCCTGAACCCCGGCAACATCCGGGCGACCACCGAAGCGGTGGCCATCAATCAAGAAACTGAGAACCTGGCGCGCGCGAACATCGGTTCGAGACTGGCTGAACAGCTCGGGCTAGACCCCCGCGACGTGCAACAGCGCCTTGATATGGCCGAGTACCAGAACGGTCAGGTCGGGCTCGCAGTGACCGACCAGAACCGCGCGACCGTGGCCGACTACATGGAGCGCAGTGGCGCGATGGGGCCGCGTGAGCTGGCAGAGCTGCGTGAAAGCGGTCAAGGCTTCTTGCGCATGACCATCGACCCATCCACAGGCCGCGCCGATGCGGCGCAGGCGGACTTCGTGTCGAGTGTGTCCACCGGCAACATCACCAGTCAGACCGAAGGTCGTAGGACGCGCATCGGTGACGACACGCAAGTGGGTGATGTAGAGCGTCGTGGCAACGAGCGGGTTTATTCCGAATCGCTGCAAATCACTGATCCGAACAGCCTTCGGCCGGAGTTCGCGCCTGAGACGCTCAGATCCATCGTTGGTGATGTAACCGGCACGGTTGATGAGCGCGCGCGCGTTGCTATTGCCTCGGGGTACACGCAGCGGATGGGATTGGAGGGGTACAACGACTCGGCAGCGCAGTCCAAAGATTCCGGGACATCCGCCGGTCTAAACCTCCCGTTCATGGGTGGCCGCGGCTCGGCTCCAAGGGGTGGATTCACGGGTTCAGGTTCGGCCCAGGGCAGCACAGGCGGTCGAATCAGCTCAAGCGAGAGCAGCGCGGCGAATCAGAACCTGGTCATGACGAGGATGATGGATCTCGTCACCCCGACACTCATGGATGCACAACAAAGCGTCTATGGCCAGTATGGCGCTCCCGATACCTGGTCCCCGGAAGTTCGTCCGCAGGCCGAAGCAGCCATTGCAGACCAATGGGCGCAGCGGCTGGAACACAACTTCGTTTCAGCTCAGGCAGGTATCGCCGGCAAAACGTATGTAGCTGCCGACAGGGCTGACGAGAAAACAGCCGTTGAGCGTGCAAGAGACTTCGTTGCCGGATCGCCTGTGGATCGAGCCCTTCAGTTTGTGGATGGGATGTTCCGATGAACGCAGCTGATCGCCAATCAGAAATCGTGCTGATTTCTCATCCGGTCCAGAGCTTCATTCATCTGCCGATCCGCGTAGAACGCCGACTCCAGGGGCGTGCGTGGGGCAAAGCCCGCCTCCATGCGCGCGTAAGCGAATCCATCTTCAGTTTCACCGTCGTTGAACTGCTCACGCTTCTCGAACAGCGAGATTCCGATGAAAAGTGCGGGCACGCCGGCAAAGAAGGCAAACAACCCGAGCAAAGACGATTGCTGCTGGATGGCTGTAATCGCCAGTGCAGCCGAAGGGATTGCAACGATTGTCACGAGCAGCACTTTGACCGCTTTGATGAAGGTCGCCTTGCTCATTTTTCCCTCCATTGCGCCCCTTTTCAGGGGACTCAGACTTTCGCATGCGAAACTTTTGACACCCTTCGAGAGTGCCACTCTAAAGGCCTTTTGTCAATAGAAATTCCATATTCATCAATAGGTTGCGACTTTCGCATGCGAAAGCCTCAGGGGGGCTCATGCTGAGCATTGCCCCCATTTCGTCTTCAGAAGTGGCCGTCTCCTACTACGAGAAGGACGACTACTACGCTTCGGGCGGCCAAGATCCTGATGCTCAGGGTCAGTGGGCTGGAGATGGTGCCGAGCGGCTTGGCCTCTCTGGAAATGTTGATCGAGATGTCTTTAAGGATCTGCTCGATGGTCAGATGCCTGATGGGACGCAGCTGGGCGTCGTGCGTGAGGCCGGCGGTTCGCGTGAGCATCGACCTGGGTATGACCTGACCTTCAGTGCGCCGAAGTCGGTCACGCTTGCCGCTTTGGTCGGCGGCGACAAGCGTGTTGTGGAGGCGCACCAAGCCGCGACGCGGTCGGCCATTGGTTGGCTTGAGAAGAATGCGGCTGCGACGCGGGTGAAGGTCGATGACGAAATCGTTCGTGAGGACACATCGAACCTGGTCGTGGCCACCTTCCAGCACGACACGAACCGGAATCACGATCCACAGCTCCACACTCATGCGGTGGTGTTGAATGCGACTCAGCGGGCTGATGGGAAGTGGCGGTCGCTTGAGTCGTTGCACCTCTTCGAGTCGAAAATGGGCGCGGGTGCGGTCTATCGAGCTTCGCTCGCCATTGAGCTGCAGCGGCTCGGTTACTCGATTGAGCAGACCGATAAGGACGGTTCCTTCGAGATTGCCGGCGTCTCGCCTGAGGCCCTTCACGAGTTCTCGACGCGAAGGCAACAGATTGTCGAATCGCTGGAGGCCCGCGGCTTGTCGGGGCCGGAGGCCTCAGCTCAGGCGGCGCTGAGGACGCGCAACTCGAAGACCCCCGAAAACCGTTCGGAGCTGGGTTCGGAGTGGTCAGAGCGTGCGGCAGCGGTCGGCTTCGATGCGGCCCGTCTGGTCGAACAAGCGCGCGATCGCGGTGATGTCTCTCGTGCCGCTGAACCTTCGGATATCGCTCGGGCTTTGCGGAATGCACTTTCGCGGCTGTCTGATGCTGAAGCGGCGTTCAAGCATTCGGACTTAGTGCGCTGGACCCTTGCCAATGGCATGGGGCGGGTTTCGGTTGAGCAGGCTGAGGCTGCGATTCAGCGCGAGGTTGCTGGTGGCCGGCTGTTCCATGCCTCAGTGGGTTCGCAGCATGGCTGGACCACGACTTCTGCCGTGCAGCAGGAGCTGCGCGTTCAGTCGGCCATTGAGAATGGCCGTGGTGCAGTGGTGCCCGCCTATTCGTCTCAGGCAGCGCGAGTGCTGGCCTCGTCACCTTTGAATGCGGGGCAGTTGGAAGCGGCGTCGATGATCCTCTCCAGCTCTGACCGCTTTGTTGGGGTTCTCGGTCGGCCTGGGACGGGCAAGACCTTCATGCTGTCCTCGGTTCGCACTGCGCTTGAGGCCCGTGGGCTTGAGGTGCGCGGGATGGCGGCGAACGCGGAGGCGGCGCGGCAGTTGGCTTCGTCTGCTGGCATTGCGTCGGGCACGATTCACAAGCACCTGCGCACGGCGGGCTCGGATCTTTCTCGGATGTCTGCGTCTCCGGCGCAAGCTGCGGAAATACAGGCTCGGTATCAGCGCCAGGTATGGGTCATTGATGAGGCCTCCCAGGTCTCGAATGGCGCCATGCGGCGAGTGACGACCCTCGCTGAGAAGCTTGGGGCGCGTGTGGTACTCGTCGGCGATACCGCCCAGCTCGGCTCCATCGAGGCGGGCAAGCCCTTCTCGCGGATGCTGTCCTTTGGCATGCGTGCTGCCGAGATGGATGAGATTCGGCGACAGGCTGATCCACGCCATGTGGCCGCTGTCCGCGATGTGATTGGCGGCGACATTTCCGCTGCGATGGAGAAGCTGCGACCGGAGACGCGCGAGATCCCAGATCGGGATGCGCGGCTCTCCGCGATGCTGGCGGACTGGAAGTCGGCAGGGACGGATCGCGACAAGGTATTGATGCTCTCGTCTCGCAACTCCACTCGGACTGAGCTGAATGATCGGGCGCGATCCATCCTTCGCAGTGAGGGAGCTTTGCGTGGGGAAACGCCTGCGCAGCAGCTCTTTCCTGCCTATTCGAGTCGCGCGGATACCGCGCTGGCCAGTTCTTACCGTGAGGGTCAGGTGGTGCATTTCCCGCGTGCGGTGACTTCGCTGGGTATCGGGCGTGGCGTCTACGTCCGAGTGGTCGGCGTTGATACTCGCGCCGGCGTCGTGAGTCTCGATGTCGATGGTCGCCGGGTGTCGTGGGCGCCTTCTTTGGTGGCGGGTGGTACCAAGCAGCCGCCGCAGATTTACCAGCCGCGTGATACGTCGCTTGCCCCCGGTGAGCGCATCACCTGGTCGAAGAATGACCGCGGCCTTGGTCTGGTGAACGGCCAGCGGCTCACGGTTGTCTCCACCGATTCCAAGCGCATGACGGTTCAGACCGAGGACGGTCGGCGGGTGGATGTGGATCGCTCTACCGCTTCCGGTCGGCATTGGGAGCATGGCTACGCCTCCACGATCTACAAGTCCCAGGGCCAAACCGCCGAACGAGTCCTAGTCGATGCGAACAGCGCTGACAAGAAGTTGCTGTCATCGAAAGCCTTCCTGGTGGCGGTCAGCCGACAGAAGTCGGCGCTGACCATCTACACCGACTCTGCGGAAAAGCTGACGCGGGGCGTCGAGGCCACGCCAGGCGAAAAGCTCTCCGCACTTGAGTCGCGTCGGGATTCTTCGATGGATCTCCTTCGTGTCGCTGATTCAGCTTTCGAGCGCTTCCAGAAGCTGCAGGAGCGCTTGCCCATCCGCCCCGAGCCCTCGCGTGCACGGGGCCTCGATTTCGAGAGGTAAGGCCATGACTGATCCCGTCACTTTGTCTTCGTCGCAGTCTCTGGACTTTCGCATGCGAAAGTCGGCTGATCTTTTGCGTGAGTCGGCTGAGCTGACCGCGCTCATTGAGGTGGCGGGTCAGCGGCTTGCTGATGTGGCCAATGAGCTGGCTGCGCTGGAAGGGCGCGTGGCGCTCGATCCTCGGTTTGGGGTCGGGACCTGGTTTACGGCCTATGAACAGGCGCTGGACGGCTATCCGCGACGACTGACAGCGAAGGATCTATCGCTCCGTGCTTCATTGCTGCGAGGGCTTGTCGGGTGATGGCCTCTGGCGCCCAGCAACGGCCTTCTGAGCGCGACGAAGCGCTCGGAGCTGTGCTGGGTGCTGATCACGCTTGTAATACGTCACAGGCTCCCTCAGATGCGTTGCAAGCCTTGCGGCTGCTGGGGTTTCCTTTCTCTCTCATCACTTCTGTGACCGGTTTACAGGCCCGGCACTTGGCCGGTTCGGATCGGGTGCCCTTTTTTGTGACCGAGGCACTGCCTTACGTCATCGAGGCTGCGCGTCGTTCGACGCGGCCAGTGGTGTGGTCTTCGTTGAGGTCCAGCGCCGTACAGCGGGCGCTGGACTCAGACCTGGCACATGCGATGTCTTTACCGGTTCATGGGCCGGGTGCTGACTTCGTAATGGTGACGGTGGGCGGGCGATTGCCCTGCGGGCATGTTGGTCTGCAGGAAGCGCTTTCAGTGATGCGACACGTGGGGTGGCAGGTATTGGATGAGCTGTCGAGGTTGCCCGGTGTTCGTTCAGGGCTTCCACTGACTGAATGTCAGGTTGAGACCTTGCGCTTACTTGCGGCCGGGATGCAGCACGCTGATATCGCGAAGCGACATGGGGTCAGCGTTACTGGAATAAGGCGTCGAATTGACCGGGCCATGAATGTCCTTGGGGCTCGATCTTCGACACAGGCAGTGGTGTTTGCTTTGCTGTCTGGCCAGCTTCGAGCTTCTGTTGTTTCTTCTCATTCGGGATGTCGGTGATGAACCACCCCCCCTTGATGGAAGTTCGAGGCCTGCAGAATCAGGGGTTTGGTGGCTTGGGTGGTCCTTCGATGATGAATTACCCCCCTTCGATAGGGTTTGTAGCGTGCTGCGCTATGAGGGCCGAAAAGTTTCGCATGCGAAAGTCTCGGGGCCGCGCGCGGAGCGCGCCGGGCTTTCGTGCTGGGCATCGAGCCGCCGTGGGCGTCTCGCCCCTTCGGGCGTCAATCCCTCGGCCGAACAGCACGGCCAGACCAGGCCTGCGGCCACGTCTATCCGCAACAGCGATGACACCGTGACGGCTGCGCCGACACCGTGTCCGCGTAGCGCCGCGCGCTACGGCGTACAGCGAAAGTTTCGCGTGCGAAAGTCTTCGGCCGCTCCGCGGGTTTGTTGGGTGCCACGCGCTGCGCGCGCGTCAACGACCGCTCAACGCCTCGCATACAGCGGCGAGCCGATGAGCCGCTTCGCGTCCCCTGCGGGGCGGGGCGGTCATTGACCCGTGCTCGACGCGCGACGGATCGGTTCCCGATCACAAGCGCGGCGTACCCCTGCCGCACTTGCGACCAGGACCAAAGGAGGCAGGTATGAGTGGATTGAAAAGGGACGAGCTGAGGCCGCATCGGATTGAGGTGCGCACTCAGCGACACAAAACGGGATGGACGTATCTGATCGATGTCGATGATGCGGGTGTGTTCGAGACGGACCGAACCTATGTGACGCGCCAAGCCTCCATCGAGGCGGCGGCGCTGAGGTTGATCCGCGAGCTGCCGGCGTTGTTTGAGCAGGACTTGATTGAGCAGGTGCCGTGTCAGGTACGGGGGCAGTGATGCGTGTCGATACGAAAATGAAAACCGTGAGCGCCACCGTGCCGTTGGACGTGAAGGCCGAAGTGACGGCTGTCCTAGCTTCTCGCGGCATCAGCATGTCCGCCCTCATACGCGAGCTGCTGGTCCGCGTGGCTGCCGGTGACAAGGAGGCGCTGGCCTGGCTCGATGACGCCCGCCGAAACTACAGACAGGGACACCAGGACGAGGGGTGCTGCGCGTGATGGCCGACTTTCTTGAGGTGACGACAGCGCTTGAACGCGAGGCTGAGTACGACACCGTCTTCGTGGATACGGAGTTCACCCGGCTGCCATTGCAGAAGGAGCACATCAGATCGTGGGCGAGATCTACAGGGACGATCTCGGTGAGCGCTGTGCCACTCGATGGCGGCACGCCGTTCTATGCCGTTCAGAACCTGAGCAAAAAGCTGCGGGCGCAGTGCTCCGATTTCGTACTTACTGAGGTACTGCCCCATATCGAGGCCGCAGAAGTGACGTGTCGATTCTCGACGCCGCTGCAGTTCAAGCGGGCGTTCGCGGGCTACTTCAAGAATCGTCTCGCTGCGACTGAACGACGACCGTTGATTGCGGTGGATTGGATCGGCGATGCCTTCCTGCTGGAGTACATGCTTCCAGCCCAGGCAGACATTCTGCTGCTTGATCAGATCCCCGAGGTGGAGCGTTCCTTCGAGCAGTTCTTCACCGGTAGCAGGCGACGACACAATGCGGTGCATGACGCCATGGCGCTACGAGAGGGCTATTTGGCCTGCCGGCAGGTGACCGTCAGAGGTCGGGCTGATGCTGAGTGACTTTCGCATGCGAAAGTCAGGCACGCGGTATTGGCTGTGTTTGGCGATCGGAATCAGTCCAAATGGACATACACCAAAGGGGTGCGCTGTGAAAATACTTCTGACGCTTGCTGGCGCTGTTGCCATCGTTCTGGCGACGGGTTGTAGGGGTGACCTGCCAGGGCCGGATGACGCACGAGCGGAGTTCGAGGACCGGCTGCAGGCGCAGCTTGGGCCGAAGGCTCGTGTCATCGACTTCAAGAAATTAGACGGCCTGAGATACGTCGAGAACGGGGTCCAATCTTACGACCTCGAATTTGCCGCGAAAGTGGAGGCCCCTGGCGCCCAGTTTGAGGAAGACATTTACCTGGGCAACGTCACCTTCATCCGAACCGAGAAGGGTTGGCGGATGCAGAACCTCGCGTCTCAAAGCAGGGCAGTCCTTGAGGCCGAGGAAAAGCGCATGAGAGAGCGTGTCGCTGCGTCCAGACTGAACCAGGATCTCCGGGTGATCGAGGCAGGCCTGAGCCTCTACAAGCTCGACAATTTCATGCAACCCACCGAAGAGCAGGGTCTGCGCGCTCTGATCGAGGAGCCCACCACAGAACCCCGTCCGCGGAACTGGAAGAAGGACGGTTATCTCCGCGAGCTACCTTGGGACCCCTGGGGCAATCCCTACCAATATCGCAATCCGGGCATCCACGGTGAGTTCGACATCTTCAGTCTTGGCGCCGATGGCGCCCCAGGGGGCGAGGGCGAAGCGGCCGACGTCGGGAACTGGTCCATCCGGTAGCCATGAACATAAGTGCTTTGCCGCCTTAGGGACTTTCGCATGCGAAAGTCGGGGGCTGCTGGTTAGCCGACTCGTTCGCGACCAACTTCCGCGCCCCAGTCGATTTCCCCGCGGTGGTGCTTGCGTGGGTCGTACTGAGCTAGCAAATCGGCTAATGAATAGTGCGGCTTGCCCTGCACGTTTGCTCGCGGAGCGTAGTCATCGTCACCCTTGATGTTCGATTCGCTAGTGTTCATCGGCGACTTCTGATTTGTCATTTAAAGACTTTCGCATGCGAAAGTCATTTGTGCCACGTGTGTGCCGGTGGGCAACCTCTGTGCAGCAGCGAAGCGGCCGGGGGCTCCCCTCAAAGAGCCCCTAGCGGAGCGACCGCTGTGCAGGGGTTGTCCACGGGCAACGTCTAAGTCCAACTAGGCAAATTCAACAGTGACGTGGCCAGGCTTAACTCTGCGGCGCGCTGGGCCAACGACGATTCGTACATCTCGCCCCAGCTTGGTCAAACAGTCCAGCATCTTGGATTCGCTAATCCCGCGAAACTCACCGCGCAGCATCTTCGACAGCTTTGGCTGCGGTACGCCAAGTACGTTGGCTGCCTCAGTCTGAGTCCACTTCCGAGCCTTGATGATCTCCCGGATCTTGGTGGCCAGTTGCGCTTTGACCAGCATTTCGCCAGCGTCCGCCATGCCAAGATCGGCGTAGACGTTGCCGCTACCTTGTTCGATGTCGATCACCTCTTTACTCCTTTGGCATGCGCTTCCGCTGCCTTCAATCGTTCGTGAATCAGGTCCATGTCGGGCTTCGGGGTGGCAATCCATGCGGCAGCGAAGCGGCCGGGGGCTCCCCCCAAAGAGCCCCCAGCGGAGCGGCCGCTGTGCAGGGGTTGTCCACGGGCCGAATTGGAGCATTACGTTGCTCGGAGGGGTGGCTTTGGCCCACCCGAGGACTCGCGCAGATTCTCATCAGCAGCTGAACGTTTGTGAAGCGTAACGAGCGCCCGCACGGCTTGATCTGAGCTTGCACGGTCGGAGGTTAGCTCTTGATCCAGCGCGCGGGCCTCCAGGCTTGCCGGCGGCAGGCCTTCCATATCGCAATGGCGGTCAGCCTGGCGCAGAGCATCGATCTTCCGCATCGTCATCTCATCAGTAGTACAGGTGGGGCTTTCGGGAGCCTGGTGGCCACATTATGGAATCAGGCGCGATGCCGGTCAGGACCTGGCGGCACAACCTGCGATTCTCGTGACGGCGCGGTCTGTTCATGTGCATGTTTACCCACCAGCCTGGGGTGCTCGTGGGGTATTTCGGCCTGCGGTAGACGCGCAGCACATGACCTCGCTCATCTCGGTCGCGGGACTTGTTGAAAACGGACATTCTGAACTCCTGGCAAGGGTCAAATAATGTCCATGTCGTCCTCTTTTACTTTTCGCTGGCGCATTAGCGAATTATACGCTCACGTCATTGATAACAATGAGAAATACGCGCGGCGTGTAGCGTAGTGTAGTGCTACAGAACGCTACGCTACAGCTCCCGCGCGGCTAGCTCGTGCAGGCGGCTGTCGGCATTCCCCGCTTCTCTGACGAGTTCCTCCCACTCACTAGGCGGATGCCCGCTTTCGAGCATTTTTGCGAAGACCCGATATGCATCATCTGCGCTCTCATAGGCGCGCTTAGTGGCTTCGTCGTTGACCCAGGCAAAGACGATGATCTTCGACGCCGCGTGGTATCGAAAGAACAGTCGGTACTGCTGAAAAAACTTCGCCCGGAACCAGTGCTTGTGCGCCTCGCCGAGCGTGCCGCCCTGGCGGTACTCGGATCGAGTCGGGTCCTGAGGGATGATCTCAAAGGCAAGTCGCGTGATCGCAGCCAGCCGTTTCGTGGCGTTCTTCTGGGTGTATCCCACCGGGTCTTTGCGCTGCAACGCATCAACCTTGTCAGCCAGCTCCTCGACCTGAGCGAGAAAAAGCGGGTGCGCGAAGACTGACCATCCGTTTATGACGAGCGGGCCGCGTGGCTGCACCGTCATTCATGCTCTGCCGCGAGAGGGACGTTGAGATCAAGATCGATTCCGTTGGTCAGCGTGCGGAGGCGCTTGACTAGTCCAACATCGACGGCTTGTAGGCGTTCGGGGTGGTGAGTGATGTCCTGCGCCAGAAAGCCCAGGAAGGCTCCAAGCGCAGCGTCCTCGGCTTCAGCCGGTTGCGCACGAGTCAGTACGACTTCTCCGTTAGGACGGACTGTGTAGTGCAGCTTGTCCCGCTTGTTGAGACGCAAAGCGCGTCGGACGGTTTCCGGAACCGTGGTTTGGTAGCGATCGGTGATCGTGGATTCGGCATCAAGGATAGCGGACACGATGGCTCTCTCGGGTGTGCTTGATCACGATGGTAATGCAATCGCATTGCCTGCGCAATGCAGTTGCATTGCCAACGTTGGCCCTTGTCAGAAGTGCCAACGCTTCCCATGAGAACTGTCAACAAGATCGCGCCGATACCCAACAAAAACACCGTAGGATGGGGGCAATGTGCTGTTCGCGAGGTCAGCACCGTTGACACTTTGTTCAAAGTGTCAACGGCAGATGGTCAAGTCGGCTTTGCAACACCGTAGACTTGGGCTCTGCGGTCAAACGCTTCGCGAGATCCCTCCAAAATTGCGCAGGCCAGCTCGCAGGTCGGGGGATGGTCTATCGACCCCCGCGTGACGACCTTCGCTTGATCTGAAGTGGCTTTGAGCACAACTATCAGTTCGGCGTCTCCCAGAATGGCGATGTTGGCGTTGTGCGTCACGACGATCACCTGCCGCCGCTCCTTGGCCGCTCGGATTGCGGGCACTAGCGTCTTGTAGATGAACTCGCTGTCCAAGTTATCTTCAGGCTGATCGACGATCAGAGGGGCGTTGCTCTCGCTGGTCAGCATGAGCGCTAGGAGCACTGACTGCTGCTGGCCAAGCGACAGCTTCTTAAAATCTCGCGGGATGTATCTCTGGCCATCGGCTTCGTCGATTCGCTTGGTAACGGTAAGCCTGGGCCGGTCATGAACGGCAATAGATTCCAGACGCGCAAGCATCGTGGGCTCGGCAATTCTCTCAAACAGTAGTTGGGCTTCTGATGCCGAGAAGATGGTGCCGCCTTCGCTATTGCGCAAGTCGGTGATCGATTTCGTATCAGAGCGTCGAACGCACTCTAGAAGCGTTGGAACCGTGAGTGATCCGACTAAGGCGCGTGCCTTTAAATGCTGGAGCGTGCGCCAGCCCATGACCTCCACGATTGCTTCTTCGGCGTCGGGGGACAGGGCGCTCGCTTCGTATTTCAGAGAAACGAAGATATCGGAAAGTGCGCTGCGCAGCGCGCTCGATGCACGTCGTGCAAACGCGTCGCGAGTGCTGGCAACAGCGCTACGCCTTGCCCAGCGCCTCTGCCGCAGGTCGGCATACTGGCGCTCCAGCTTTACCAGCTCTGGATTCCACAAGTTCAGGTTTTTCACCGCCTCACGTGCTCGCGCTTCATCAGAAATGAGCTTCTGAATCGAGGGCATGTCGAGTCGGATACCGTGCTTCAGAAGCTCCTGCTTCTTTTGCTCGATTTGGGATGTAGTCTGAGCTTCCTTCGCCTTCCAAGCTGTGACCTGAGCCTTAACCTTGGCCACGTATGCGGCCGTCACTTGCCTGAGCGATGTGGTGGCGGTCCCAACGTCCTGCTTATAGCCGTCAGTGGCCTCCCGAATGGTGGTTGCCTCGGGGGCGCCAAGCTGGATGTCATGATCGTCCAGAGATTCGCGGATGCCGTTGGCTATTGCGACGATGGCCTCATCAGAAACGGCGCTCGATAGCTGCCCTAATTCGGTCTCGATAGCTGCTCGGGTTCGCCTTTCGGCTTCGAGCTGCTGCTGGAGTGTGATGACTTCCTCGCCCTTGTCGTCGCGTAAACGCTTGAGCTGACCAGCTTTGAGAGCTAGGTCCCTCTCGGCTTGTGGGATCTTCGCAACTTGGGCGCGAGCCTTATCTAGCTTCGGGGCAAGTTCCATCATTTCCTGCCTCACCTGTTCTTCCTCTGCGATAGCGGGTTCGATATCGATAAGCCGATCGAGAAAGGTCAACAATGCCAGTGGATCGTCCTGGACTTGTTTGCTGATGTCGTTCGTAGCGCCCTGCCGATAGCTATCGATCGGAAACGACGTGGCGCCTAGAAATGGGTCGTCGATGTTCTCGATATCGTCGCCCTTGCTCCTGGCAAGATTGTGAAGTTGGCCCGTATGATCCCGATAGGCGAGCGCTACGGTGTTCGCCCACACATCGCTGTCGACAACGGTAGCTTCCATAGGGGGAGCTCCTCCGATTAAGCACACGCTCTCGAACGCCGTGGACTTGCCACTGCCACGACCGCCTATGATGCAGGTCAGATTCGGGCTGAACCGTATGCCTTGGCTGTTAAGGAAGCCACCCTCGAAGTGAACACCGTGGACGATAGGCACCGTCGCCGGCAGCAGCTCTTCGATCCGGACTCTTGTGTCTGCACTTCGCATTGCAAGCAGTAGCCCTTGGAAGCTCGGCGACTCCATCTTGTAGCGTGTGATTCGCTGATCCCTGTTCGCGTTGCGTCCGACCGCCTTGAGGGTGTGGGCGTCGCTGTTTAGCACTCTCGCCAGGAACTGCGAGGAGCCACGCCCGAGTCGGGCAATGCGCTCCTGGCTAACAGCTCTTCTCTCGGGGTTAGGGTCGTTGGCGTTGTAGTAGACATCACATCCGGCATGCGCAACTTCGATTGCCTCCAGTGCCCGGTGACAGAGGATGTCCTTCTTCGCTGGCGTCATACGTGCCAAGTTCGACTCAAAAGCACCTTCAATATCAACGTGGGCAAGCACACCGAATCCACCTTCCTCAGCTAGCAGTCCCAAGCATTGAAGAGTGCCGGTCTGACATCGAGAGTTCGATGTTCTTCTGTCTACGATTTGTAGGCGGCCGAAGAATCGTTCGAGCGCGTCGCAAGTCGGGGCATAACACAGCAAATGGCCCTCGGGAGTAGACAGCTCGACGCCGGGAATAACGACGATTCCTTGCGCAGTGCCTGCTTCAACAGCAGCCCGCACGTTAGAGATTTCGTTGTGGTCGGTGATAGCAATCATCGCCAGCCCTTCGCTACAGGCTGTCCTCACAATTGCTTCGGGGCTAGCTAAAGCATCAGCAACATCATGGGACGCACCATGCGAGTGAATGTGCAGATCGGCGCGGAAGAACGCCGCTCCATTGCTCACATCCATCAGGGGATCAGTCTCCATATTCGCAGGGCTCCCTCTCGTTCATTCAATTCGACGTTGGCGGTTCCGATGTTTACGTTGCCCCCAACAAGCTGTAAACGAAAGGCAACGACTGAGCGAAACAGGCCCTTCGCTGATCGCGAAGGGTTGAAAGCATCACACCTGACGCAACGGTGTGTTGGCCTTCTGCAAGCCCACAAAGCCTTGTCCCTACTGATTTTTTCGGCATGTTTATTTTTTGGTACCACCTGCCAGCATTCCTTATGCCTCAATGGCTTGCAGATGTCGAACTCCAAGCTAGCCGAGGCCCCGATGACCACCAAGAAGACGCCGCCAAAGTACCTCAGAATGCACCTTCACCTGGACGAAAACACTGCGCGACAGGTGCGTCTTCAGGCCCACAAGTGGGGTCTTAATGACACGCAGACCGTCAAGCAACTGATCAGGTTGGGGCTGGATTCGCGTGACGACCGAGGGACCAGAATGTTCGAGGAAAGCGCGCTTGATCGTGCAGTTTCTCGTGCAATCAAGCCGATTCGAGATGCCGCAATTGAGTCCCTTTTTTTGAACAAGGTTGTCGTCGCAGACCGGCGCCCAGCCCTTCTTGATACTGCAAAGACACTTACGCTTCAGGCCATCAGCGATCTCGATAAAGAGGTCGAAATTTAGGGCGAAGGTAACCGAGAGTAGAGGCGCGATTTGACCCGTCGTCACGCATTTGCACGCCTCAAAGCGCACAAGAATGCGTGCTCAAGTCAGATGGATTATCGGTACGTCTTGATCACGATTGATAGCCAGTAGTCGCGCAGCATGGCGACCACTTCGGTAAGCGATGGGGCATCCAACTTGTTCCGTTTTACGAAGGCAGACCACTGCGCCAGTTTCGTCTTATCGACGGCAAATTCGTCAGATAAGCCGAGTGGAATCGAGCCCGGAAGCGGCGTCTTTCGACGCTCAAATGTAGCCTGAACCGCTTCGGCCAAAGTTTCGATAGACGCGTCGGGTTGCCGGGTCAACACCCACAGATCGAAGTAGTCCTTCATGCGGCTGTTGCTCATGCCTAGCGACGCTATGGCCTCAAACTTCTCTGCAATTACGGTCTGTTTCGGATAGGTCGTTAGCCGTGGAGGTGGCAGGTCTTCGAGCATGACTGGGTACTCGACTTCTGTCGGCCCGGGGGTCACGGCATCGCCAAATCCGACATCAGCTTGGACCGCTATGCGGGCGCCAGAGAGCATTCCGAATAGCGTCACGCGAACGCCCGGATAGTTGGCTTCATTGCGAATCTCGATGGCCCTGATCGATGATGAATCGAAGGTCATTCCGTCGTCCGATCCGATCCCGGAAATGTCCCGGAACGTTGCCTCAAGCGTAGCGATGTCGGCGCTGCCGAAGCCAAGAAAGTCCACGTCTCGTGTTGGTCGATGGGGCACGTCGAACCATAGATCGAATAGCAATGCGCCCTTCAGAACGAACCGATCCCGATGCTCGGAGACGCTCAGTCGGTACAGCAGCCGTTCCAGCGCGAAGCGGGTTAGGACCAGATTGAAGTCGATTCCCTGCGCCTTTGCCCGGTTCAGGAGTCGCGCCCGAACGGATGCGCCGATGTCGGCCTTTCCGATCACGTTCCCACACTTTCCAGGTACGGCCGCATCACGTTTGCGACGCGGCAAACCTTTGCGAAATGCCACAGCTCATCGTTCGAGGCCCGACGTTCTCTGCGGCACTCTTTGAGTGCCTCAAGGGCGACATCAAGGCCGATTTTGTTGCGGTACTTGAAGCAGTCCGCAACCGTCTTTGCGACCGAATAAACGCGGATCGTCACCCTATCTACGGTGTGTTCCTCGACCCCTTCCGTGAGGGAATCGCCGGAGAAACGGATCACTCTGAGGGGCGGATAGTCGATCTTTGGCGCTCGGGCCTTGTTGGCGATGGCGAGCCAAATCTCGCTCGGTGACTGTGTCGTCACTCGATGAAACCGCAGCGCGGTGAGAAGGCAATAAGTGGCGTTTGGCGCGCGTGTAGAAACCTCGGCGAGTTGTTGGTTTTCGGACTGCTGTCGCTCAGGCAGAGCGTACATTCCGCGGCCGACTTTTATGAGCTTCCCTGCGTTGACAAGTCGAGTGAGGGTGCTGCGAGGTACCTGCTCAAGTGATGGGTCGCAGGCACGGACTACCCCTCGCGTCTGGGCAAGGTTGAGCACATTCTCGGCGTGGCTCCTGTGTTGCATGGCCCATGGTACATATTGTCGGTACTTCTAAACAAGTGCCGACAAAACGTATCATTCGGAGGCAAGGAGCGGTTCGATCAAGTCCCAGCGCTTGTCCTTCACCATCACGAAGCGACAGCGATCTTCGGAAAGATTCGCCCAGAGCCCGTCAATAAACCGATCCTCTATGTGTTAGTGGCGAGTGTGCAACCTGCAGGCCATGCCGTTTGTATCGCTGATGTCGACGAGCGCCTGGCCGCCGACATTCTGGGGGATCTAACTCCGCCAGTTTCCGGTAGTTGACGCTGTCCGACATCCGCGACATCCTAGAAGTGAGGGCTGGAATGTCCTGCGTCCACTGCAAAGCCGCTGGCAAATCGCTTCAACGCTGTATCGAATAGCAGTTCTCCTTCCGGGGACCGCAGTGAGTGGAATGTGGAGCCCAACACATCAGGAACTGTTATGAACATGCAGCAGCATCTCGATACTTGTAAGCGCCGTGCGCATCAGATGAGGTCAGATCATCCAAGCCTCGGCTACATGAAGCGCCTAGACTACGCCGCTCAGGAGCAGGGCTTCAAGCATTTCACGGCGCTTCAGAAGTTGTTCAAGATCCTCGGACCGGATGTGGCGCCAAGCCGCATCGCGATTGTCAGAGCGGGCGGGAACGAGTCGGATTCTCCGTATAGGCAGCAGACCTCCAGAGTCGACATTGCTTGGAAATCGGCGATGCCTGCTGCTGATCCGCGTTGAAGCGCTTAGGGCGCTCGTGACGCGCGAGCGACTGTAGTTGCCATCTGTGTTTTGCGAGACACAGATGGCTTTCGATTAGCTGGATTGAATCATGAGAGTCCTGCAGCATGGCACTGAGCTAGGGCATGGCTGGCGGCTGTGGCACAGGCGCTGGCTTCAGGGCAATCAGCGCCGAGACTTGCTGGTGGGTTTGCAGCCAGGCTGCCGTGATGGCGCAGCGCGCGCTGACCAAGCCCGCAATCTTGGCGAGGTCGTCTGTCAGGTTGCGCAAAAAAATTGGCTCATGGTGAGCAACGCGATTCCGTAGCTCGCGGATTTGCTCAAGATCGTTGTATATGTGTTCGCGAAGCGTTGCTGGCCGGAGCTGGTAATTCAGGTTGGGGAACAGCCGGGGCAGTTGAAGATTCCACAGACGAACGTCATGGCGCCGTGTGTACATCTTCTGCCAAAACGCAAATTTGAGTTCAGGAATGACTTTGCCCGTCGTGGGCTGACGAGCTCGAACAGTTCGCAGATCGCGTTGAGGATCGTAGTATGTCCCCGATGGAAGGCTGCGCTCAAAGTTGGCATCCCAGGGCCAGCGTGGTCCGTACGTGGCTTCTAGTGCTTCGTGCACGGCATTACGAATGCTCACCTCGCAAATGTGCAGTGGCGCCATCAAGGCTGCGGAAACCTGCGCGTTCCAAGTATAGAGTTCCAGAGCCGACACGTCGGGGACTGCAGATGTGTGCATTGCCGCTTCGTATCTCCCCATGCGGGCGGTCGAAATGATGCCCTTGACTGCAGCGGCGATAGCGGGCGTTGACATTCTGCGTAGGCTCCCATAGTCTTCTATTGCTGGCTTCGGGATATGTGGGCGTTAGCCTCCCCCTGAGGACATACGATAGCGCGAAGGCCCACGGAAACGTGGGCCTTTGTCGTTTCAGCGGCCGAAGCTGAGCATCGACGTTTCACATGAGAAACGCATGAACACAGAAAAAGCGACCGCCGCGCATGTCAGTAGCCCAAGTCAGCTCCGGTCCGAGGAAGGGTAAAAGCGGTCGCGTGGCGTCGATGGTGCAACAAGCGCGCGTGCGGAAATGTGTTCGATGCGACAGTCCAGTGCATAGACAATCGACGCAGGAAGCAATGCTCAAAAATTCTGACGACTACTGGAAAATCTGTGCGGCAGCAGCGGCCTACAAAGGTACGCTGCTAGACCGATCTATCGTGCTCGGACACGATACTCGGCACATTCTGGATATCCTCCAAGATCAATCGTCCGATCCGATCACTCACTACGTCGACGTGCCGGTTCGAGACATCATCGGTTGCGGACACCTCAACTTCGGCGCCCCTCCATTGACATGGAGAGAGGCCATCCAAAGCGTCGGCTATGGTTGGCAAGACGGTGTCATTAACTACTTCGAGTCTGAGATTCGAGACGGCGATTTCCCAGCCGAGAGCGCTCGTTATGGCCTTCGGTTGGTTCGCCATCTTCTGCCGGGAGGTCGAGGTCCGATTTTTGTCGAGAACGGCATACACCGATCTGTTGGGTTGGTGAATTGGATGATTTCTACGCACGGCGACGAGAGCGAGGCAGCCCATAATCTAATCCTCCTACTTAAGAGAAAATGCCTATAGCAGATTATAGCGTCTCACCGCGATTTCACAGGGCAGAGGTGTCAACGCCTCGATGCTTGGGTCGTACAACACCAACCCACAGAGAACAGGCCGTATAAAACCGTATCAAAGCAGCACTTTACAGCATCGTACCGGTCATCTCTATCAACTCACTTGAACGGGGGTGCCTTCCCTTACGTCAGCAGAGGTCGTGGTGCAAAACAATCCCAGTCAGCACCTCTACCGACCTACTCAATCTGAGTGAGGCGCGGTATTTGCGTATCTGAGTTAGCAACACCCAGAAACGACAAAGCCCCGATTTACGGGGCTTTGTCGTTGAATAGTGGCGGAGGATCAGTCCGCCTTTATGAATTCTGTAAAAACCCACAGAACTCCACCAGACCATAGGCGACACATGGCTTTCAGCCTAATATCACTCTGCGAGCATCCACTATTATCTACCCGTTTCCGAAACCAAGTGGGGGAACAAAACATTGGGCGGAGTGTTTTCTTATAGGCAAGCTAAATCCCAAACAAGACGTTATCACAGCTCAGGTGTTGCCAATGTGCAGGAGCTAACTTCCGACTCATTAAGCAAGTGACTGACAAAACCCGGCAACTGATCCGATTTAGCCGGGTTTTCACGCCAGACGACCATCAGCTCCTTATCCAGACCCGCCCCGCTGAACGGGACGGCACACAAACTACCTGACCCAACCTCTTCTGTTACGGCGGAAGCCAGCACCAGCGAAACCCCCAGCCCCGCTTTGACTGCCTGCTTAACCGCTTCCGTACTGCCCAGTTGCATTGACACTCCGGGGATGGCGCTTTTATCAGCAAAATAACGATCCAGCAGCCGGCCCGTACCGGTGCCAGACTCCCCCCCAATCAGTTCCATACCAGCCAGATGCTCTGGGCCCACCTCATAAAGTTCCGCATAGGAGTGCGTCGGAGGCACTATCAGCACCAGCGGCTCCTTTCTCCAACTTCGGACCTGAAAGCCGGTTTGAGGCTGCCACCACTCCATGACGGCCACATCCAGCTCTGCATTCCCCAACTTCTGCGCAATAGCTGGATTACTACCGATTACCAGCTCTAGATCAGGGTTGTACTCTGCGGTAACGAACGAGCGCACATAGGGCGGCAGCATATAGATGCCGATATTCGAACTTGCTCCCACGCGCAGGTCCCGACCCTTGATTGCACGCACTGCACGATCATTCAGCTTCAACATGCTTTCGGCAAAAGGCAACAGCAGCAGCGCCTCGGGCGTTGGCTGACAACCAGCGCGCCCGCGCACAACCAGCCCCACCTGAAGTTGCTCCTCCAGCTTCTGAACATGTTGCGTCACCGTCGGCTGGGCGATACCCAGCCGGTCTGCGGTGGTCTGGAAATTCCTGTACTGAAACAAGGCGACCAGCGTCTTGAGCCAGACCAGATTCAGCATGCAAGCTCTCCAACCTTGGCAAGCCGATTGGCAGCGTCTTGCGGTATATCACCCCGCAGCACCTGTAGTATGTTTTCTGCAGCCCTGCGCTCGATTGCCATGCGCACCCGGCTGACCGCCGAGCCTATGTGCGCACTGAACAATGTATTCGGATGCGCCAGCAAATCCGCGTTGATCGTGCGCGGCCGCTCATCCCTGGCCCAGTCCTCCATTTCAAATACATCCGCCGCATATCCTCCCAAGTGGCCACTGCGCAATGCGTCCAACACCGCCTGTTCATCCGCCACCGAGCCCCTGCAGGGATTAACCAGAAACGCACCCGCCTTCATTAGAGCAAGGCGACTCGCATTGATCGTATGCAGGGTGTAGGAATTGAGTGCCAGCGCCAGGATTACGATATCGGATGTTTCCAGCAGCGCTTCAAGCGAACAGAATTCAATGTTTAACGCAGCCTCTTCATCAGAGCCCAACGCCTGCGGCTCACTGTACTGGACTCGTGCGCCCCAGCCCTTAAGCCGTTGCGCCAGCGCTTTGCCGATCGCTCCCATACCGACGATGCCTACAGTCGACCCCTCTATGCCCAACCCATAGAACTGCGGCGTCCAACCCTGAAAATCACCCGACCTGACATACTCATCAGCGGCTTTGATTTGCCTCACCAATCCGATAGTCAGCCCAACGGTCAGTTCGGCCGTTGGCACGGTAAGCAGGTCCGGTACAAAGGTCAGCCATACATCCCGTTGCGTACAGGCCTGCACATCAAAATTGTCGAACCCTTTCAGCGCCGCGCCGACAATCTTGAGTTGCGGGCAAGCATCGAGAAAATCAGCGTCGATACGGTCAGGCATGAACGCCATCATAGCCTGCGCACTGCTAACCCGGCGCAACACCTCATCCCGGGGCAGCGTCTCGGTAGTTTGGTTGGTTATCAACTCGCAATGCGGAGCGAGTAACTGAAGGGTTTCGTCATGCACTTTATGGGTTATTACGACACGTGGTTTCATATTCAGCTCTTACTTGAATGATTTGCGCAGAAAGCCGCTAAGTGCATCCACCAGCGTTACCATCAGCAGTATGACTAGCAAGATCGCGAGCACTTCCTGGTATTGCATGATTCGCAAAGAGCCCATCAGCTCAAAGCCGATCCCCCCAGCGCCGACCATGCCCATCACTGTGGAAGCGCGGAAGTTGTATTCCCAGCGGTAGATTGAAACATCCGCAAACTGCGGCAGGACCTGAGGCAATACGGCATGGAAAAGCACCTGCAGTCGCGTGGCGCCAGCAGCCCGAGCGGCTTCCACTGGCGCTTCATCCACATGCTCTATGGCTTCGGCAAAAAACTTGCCGACCATGCCAATTGAATGCAGCCCGAGCGCCAGCACGCCTGGCAAGGCCCCAAAACCAACCGCCGCTACAAAGATGATGCCCATGATCAGCTCGGGCACCGACCGCAGTCCGTTCAGCACAACCCGCGTCAACTGAAACACCACCGGATGCGGCGACGTGTTGCGCGCCGCCAGAAACGCCAGCGGCAAAGACAGGCTGACAGCAATTGCGGTTCCCGCGATGCTCATCGCCAAGGTATCGATCAATGGCGAAAACCAGTTTGCCGCATTACTGAAATCAGGAGGAAAGGACTCTCCGGCCAGGGTCATAATGGCCGGCACACCCTGGGCTAGGGTGTCAAAGTCCAATAAATTCACATACCAGCTGGCAACCAGCACCACACCGAGAACCGCAGCGGCTTGTGCCAGCTTGCGCTTCCAGCCCCGACCATAATCAGTCAGCACCTGTTGGCGATCAGCCGTCTCTGTCAACGCAACGCTCGAATGAACGCTCATAACCGCTCCTTACATGGTGGCGAAATCGAGCCCAAGCAGGCTACCCATATCGCGGATGATGTCGTAATCGGCGTCCTCGATCGGAGCAAAACCCTCGGCCTTGAAGCTCTCTAAAACGGTCGGATCGTCCAGATTGACAAAAGCGTTCTTGATGCTGGCCTTGAGATCGGCGTCGAGATTCGAGCGCATGGCCCAGGGGTATTGCGGGTACTCTCCGCTGTAACCCAGCACCTTGACCTTGGCCGGGTCGATCAGACCAGTCTCTAATACGTGCTTAAAGATCACCTCTGACAGCCCACCAGCGTCGGCATTGCCATTGGCTACGTTCACCGCCACCGCATCATGGCTGCCCACAAAATGTTGCTGATAGTCCTCGTCGGCTTTCAACCCAGCCTCCACCAGCACCGTTTTGGGGATCAGGTGACTGGAGGTTGAAGCACGGTCGCCGTAGACCATCTTCTTGTCTTTCAGGTCCGCGTAGGATTCCACTCCCGAATCAACGTTGGCGATCAATACAGAACGGTAGGTAGGCTTGCCATCGACAAGCATTGCGGCAAAAGGCTCGATTTCACTTTTGCTCTTCGCCAGGACGTAGGACAAGGGACCGAAATAGGCCAGATCAATCCGGCCAAAACGCATCGCCTCGATCATGGACGAGTAATCCGTGGTGACGATCAGCTGGACCTTCTTGTCCAGCGTGCTTTCAAGATAGTCCTTCAATGGCTGGTTGCGTTTGATCAACTCTGACGCGTTTTCATCGGGTAGCAGTGCCACCTTGAGGGTGTCCGGATTGGCATCCGCAGCCAGTGTGGAACTCGCACCCGCGACAAAAATACTTGCGGCCAGCACTATTTTGTTAAGCAGTTTCATTGAGCAATCTCCAGCTTTGTAACAGAGTGAAGGTGGGGGGCAGGGTTCGCATTTCCAGGGCAGGCGTCAGCTGCCAGGGTGTTGGCCTTTTCAGGAGCCGCGTAGATGCGCGCAAGCTGGGCCTCATTCAATTCACCCGCTGCGCCATCAAAAACGATATGGGAGTTGGCCAGTCCGATAATGCGGTCGGCAAAACGCTGGGCATATTCAAGTTGATGCAGAGACACCACGGCAGTGATGCCATCTTCCTGGCAGATACGCTTGAGTAACGACAACACTATTTCCGAGGTGGCCGGGTCCAGACTGGCAACGGGCTCATCGGCCAGAATCATGCTAGGTTCCTGGGCTAGTGCGCGGGCAATGCCCACCCGTTGCTGCTGCCCGCCGGAGAGTTGATCGACGCGCATCAGTGCCTTGTCGGCCAAACCCACGCGGTCGAGACAATGCAGAGCCAGATCAAGGTCATGCCGGGGCAAGGGGAACAGACTGCGCCACGTACTGTGATAGGCCAGCCGGCCCGTTAGCACGTTAGCCAGCGCCGTGTGACGTAGGATCAGCTGATGATGCTGAAATACCATAGCGGTCTTGCGCCGGTGGTTACGTAGGCCAATTCGCGCATCAAGCGGCCCAAATTCGCTGGATACCACCCGCCCGCTGGACGGCTGTACTAGATGGTTGAGTGTGCGTAACAAGGTTGACTTGCCCGCACCGGACAAACCCAGCAGCACAGTGAATTCGCCGTGAGCAAAACTCACGGAAGTCGAACGCAGCGCCACAACGCCCCCTGGGTAGGTGACACCCAACCCTTCTACCCTGAGAACAGAATTCGTCACATGTTCCGGTGCCATATGATCACCTTTAGCAATGTTACGACCCGCTTTATTGCGAATCAGAATTCAACACTAAGGTAATTAAATGACGATGGCGTGACGCTGAAGTGACAATTCGGATAACAAGTAGAGCTATTACAGCAAAAACGCTGTAAACCCTTGAGTTATATGGCGCAGCGGACGGGGCTCGAACCCGCGCCCCCGGCGTGACAGACTTGTGTATCTGGATATACCCAAGTCAGGGTTTGCGAGCGTCCTTTGAGGCGTGACTTGGCGTTTCAATTGGCCGCACTGGCTGACGGCAAGCCCGTCCGCATGAGATCCTTGCTGTCGACCTATTCCGTGCCCTACCGTCCGCCGTTTGTGGCTCAGGAAGCCTCTGCATTAGTTCTAGTCGGCGAGTTCGCGCAACCGGAAGCTTATGCAGTCATCGCCCGAGGCAGTGAGAGCGTATTTCAAAAGGTACGTCCGCCACGACGACCGCTGTTCCGACGCCAGTCGACTTGGCGAAGCCAAGACCTTGAATGCCTGCAAATCGCTATGGGACCGGAAACTATCGTCCCAAGCGTGTACTTAGCTGTGATGGCAGAGGCATTTGCCGACAATCGAAACCACTAGCTGCGGCATGGCTGATGCTTTGGATGCTCAAATACGCGGTGATCGCCGACAGGGATGTATCGAAGGGCTCACGGTGAAGCTCAAAGGGGCCCACATGGCGGGGAGAACGAACGGTCGGTACTTCTCAACAACTACCGACATTTCGTATCAATCTTGAAGCGCCCGAAGCTTGAAGCAAATCGCGTCGAGCAGCTCCCCGCCATCCGCACTATATCCGCACTACGGGGGTCACTTCGGGTCACTTTGGCGCATTCAGTGTCACCGTGCGTCACTTCTGATTTTCAAGGCAATCAATAAGTTGCATTGAAATCAGTGAGTTGCGAAGGTCGCGTGACCGGCTTAGAAGGTCCGTGCTCTATCCAGTTGAGCTACAGGCGCGTTGTTGAAATCGATGACCGACCTCGGTGCCGCGGTTTTGCCGAGGTCCTCGGCTTGATGATGCGGTTGTTGCGTCACGCTGCTGGGCATCGCGTGTTCGGTCATCGACGACGCGGCGGCCAACTTGCCGTTCAGCGTGACCGACGGTCTTGATGCGGCTGTCTGTCGCATCGCGAGGAGTTTAAGGTGTTTCAGGGTCGGGTTGGCGGGCTGTTGTTCAATGCGCGGGTGACAGCGGTGCCGTCACGGCGCGGGGGGCGTCCGTTTCGTCGGGCGGGTTTTCGGGGTACACCAGCAAGGCCAGCTCGGTGCGGCTGTAGACGTCGAGCTTGCGGTAGATGCGGTAGAGGTGATTGGCGACGGTAGACGGCGCGATACCGATTTTACGGGCTGCCTGTTTGAACGACAGCCCTTGCGAGACGGCCAGTACGATCTCGCGCTCGCGGGTGGTCAGACGGTCCAGTGGGCCGGCCGGCCACAGGTGCAGCACCCACAGGTCGCCCATCGACTCGCAGCGCACGCACAGGGCGTCGTTGATCATTTGTTGGGTGCCGGGGGGCGGCAGATCGAAGGGCAGTGTCTGCGGGTCGCGGCGGCCGGGAAAATGCCGATCAAGAAAATCCAGGAAGCGGGGTTGGGATTCGTGGAAGCGGCCTTGCGCATCCACCACCGCTGCTGCGCCTGACGGCAGCTTCTCGTGGATTTTGGCGAGGTGCAGGAAGAACAGGTGCGAGGCGGCGTTGACCAGGTGGAACGGCAGCCGGCGTTGTCGGGCCAGGTCGGTTTCGGTCCAGACGCGAGCCGGGTCGCGCCGGTACAGCGTGATCAGCGAGTACAGGCCGCTGCGCGGGTCCAGGTGTGCGGTGGCCAGCACCCGGGTGATGCCGTGCGGCGCAAAGGTCCGCTGGTAAAACGCAGACTTGAAAAGGGCTTCGTCGGGCATGACGCGCTGCAGGTCCACAGGTTCGTCGAGCTGGCGCAGCATGACCGGCAGTATCGGGTTGATGCTGCGGGTCTCTTCGAGCAGATGCGGGAAGTCTTGCGGCAGGCCACCGGTCACGGTCACGCTGTGAAAGCGCGCGTCGGACAGCAGGCCCGTGCCCCACAGGGCGAAGTCGTGATCGACGACGCTGCGCAACTCATTGAGGGCCCAGGCGCGGTACTTTTCCGGCGCCACCGACAGCGCCCATCGATACAGGCGAGCAACGTAACGGTCGACGGGGTCTACAGGGTCACTCTGCGGCACGGCTGCGTCTCGTTGGCTGGAGGAGGGTGGGCCCTAAGGCGATTCTGAGCATACGGGGTTGTCAAGCCGGCAACCGGCCCTTTCCGGCGGTTCGATGGTGCCGCAGGCAGGGGCCGGCTGCCGTGGCCGTGACGCCAGCGCGCCCGGCGTCACGGTTGTGGCGGCACGACGCCCAGGGCCTCTTCGACGCTGGTGTCACCGCGCAGCACGCGCGTCGCGGCGGCGCAGCGCAGCGACGTCATGCCCTCGGCCAGGGCGGCCGCACGCAGACTGACGTCATCCACATCGGCGCGAATCGCGGCCTGCAAGGACGCCGACATACGCATCATTTCGTAGACGCCGACCCGGCCGAGATAGCCGGTATGGCGGCAGTGTTCGCAGCCTGCGGGGGCGTGGGTGGTGGTGGGGCAGGGCAGGTGGCTTTCGGGCCCCACCAGGGCCAGCCACTGCTCGGGGCGGGCCGGAGTGGTGGTCTTGCAGTGCGTGCACAGGCGGCGCACCAGCCGCTGGGCGACCACGCCGACCAGCGTCGCCCGCAGCAGGTACGGTGCTACGCCGAGGTCGATGAGGCGGGTGATGGCGCCCACCGCATCGTTGGTGTGCAGGGTCGAGAACACCAGGTGCCCCGTCAGCGCGGCCTGGGTGGCGACCTCGGCGGTTTCCAGATCACGAATCTCGCCGATCATGATGATGTCCGGGTCTTGGCGCAGCAGGGCGCGCACGCCGTCGGCGAACCCCAGCCCGATGGCGGTCATGACCTGCATCTGGTTGAAGGCCGGCTCGACCAGTTCGATGGGGTCCTCGATGGTGCAGACATTGACCTCGGGCCGTGCGCAGTGTTTCAGGGTGGCGTAGAGCGTCGTGGTCTTGCCCGAACCGGTGGGGCCGGTGACCAGGATGATGCCGTGCGGTTGCGCTGCCATCGACCGCCACAGCGCGGCCTCCGCATCGTCGAGTCCCAATGAATGAAAGTCGCGCTTGAGCACGTCGGGGTCGAAGATGCGCATGACCAGTTTTTCGCCAAACGCGGTGGGCAGTGCCGAGCAGCGCAACTCGATCTCGGTACCGCCCGGCGCCCGGGTCTTGATGCGGCCGTCCTGCGGGCGACGCTTCTCGGCAAGGTCCATGCGCGCCAGCATTTTCAGGCGGCTGGTGACCGGCGGCATGACTGCGGCGGGGATCTGGTAAACGTCGTTGAGGGCGCCGTCGATGCGGAAGCGCACGCGGCCATGTTCGCGACGTGGTTCCAGGTGAATGTCGCTGGCGCGACTCTCGAAGGCGTATTGCAGCAGCCAGTCGACGATGGCGACGATGGGCTGGGCTTCGGCATCGAGCTGCCCGCTGCGCGACAGTTCGACCAGTTGTTCGAGATTCTGCAGGCTGCCGGGCACGGCGCTGCCGCCGCGCATAGCCTCGGCGCCCTTGACCGATCGCGCCAGGGCATAAAACTCCGCCAGATAGCGCTCGATGTCCTGCGGGTTGGCGAGCACCCGTTCGATGGGCCGGCCAATGGCTGCGCTCAAGTCATCCTGCCATTCGGTCCAGTAAGGCTCTGCGGTGGCGATGATCACCTTGTCGTGACTGACCGACAGCGGCAGGATGCCGGCGCGGCTGGCATAGGCAAATGGCACCAGGGAGGTGATTGCCCGAGCATCGAGGCCCAGTGGGTCGATCTTTTGATAGCGCAGGCCGCTCTCGGCGGCGAGCCATTGGGTGAGGCGGTCGGCGGTCCAGACCGTGCCGGGGTGGGCAAGGTCAGGCAGCGCCTGATCGGCGATCAGGACAATCGGGTGACGTTGCGAGCTGACCTGCGACTGGCGCACCCAGCAGTCCTTGGCGCTGGCGGCGTCCAGCCGCTGTGCGGCGACCAGGGCATCCAGCAGCGCGCGCAGGTGCAGGCGACCGCGGGGGAGTGCAACTCGAAGGGGTGAGGCTGCGTTCATCCGGCAACGCTAACGCAAGCGGCGGGTGGAGGCGCGGCTCGGGTCCGGTCCGCAAGGGACCGACGCGGGGCAGGTACTGTTTCAGGTCTGGCCTCAGCCATGCGCACAAGTACCAGCGCGCTCGCCCCCGATCGGTGAAAATGCGGCACGCATGATCAACGCAAGACGCGCTGCGGCAGCCCCGAGGGGCTGGCAGCGTGAATCTGGGTTCAGGAGGATGGGTGACACAACGACCGAAGCTGATGTGGGTGGCGCTGGTGGCCGCGCTGTGCGGGCTTTCAGGCTGTGCCGCCACCGGTGGCTTGTTTTCGGGTTGGGGCGCGCCGGATGAGGTCGAGGTGCGCGAGGTCCGCCGCGCGCTGGCCTGCGGCAGCATCACCGAGACGGTGCTGCTGACGCTGTTCGATGGCCCGACTGCCTACGCGCAATGGGAGGCCCAGCGCGGTGCGCAACTCTACGGCGATGCGGTGCTGCCGGCCGGCCAATACCTGCTGGTCGAAATGGGCCGCCGGGGCTTTGCGGGCTATGGCATGGCCGTCAGCCGCGTGGCGCGACGCAAGGGAGACACCTTGATTCTGCGCGCCACCTTCATCGAGCCGCGCGCCGGCGCCGAGCCCAGTGGCGAGGCGGTGAGCCCCTGCTCCCTGATCAGGTTGCCCGACATGGCAATCGACAGGGTCGAGCTGGTCGACGAACAGGGTGACCGTCGTGCCACCCTCAAACTGGTGCCGAAGACATGAGCCGTATTTACACGTGGGTCTGCTGTTTCGTGGCGCTGATGCCCGGCTGGGCGGCCGCGCAACCGGTGGTGGGCGCTGCCACCCCCATCGAGGCGGTTCAGCGCTTTCATGAGGCCCTGAAATCCAGCGATCCCGAGACGGCGATTCTGCAGTTGGCACCCGATCTGGTGGTGTTCGAAACCGGCTTTGCCGAAGCCCATCCGCGCGCCTACGCCGACAATAATCTGGCGCTCGATCTGGCGTTTGCCGTGGTCACTGACCGGCGGATCGTTGAACAGGTGGAGCGGGTCGAAGACAAGATCGCCTGGGTGCTGACACGCTCCGAACTGACCAGCAAACCCGGCACCGATCCCATTGCCCTTCGGCAGACCGAAACCATGATCCTGCGCCAGTACGCCGATGGGTGGAAGATTGCCCACATTCACTGGTCAGCGCATCCTTTTGAACGCGACTGACCAGCCACCGCGCAACGATCTGAAGGACACTGACCCATGTTGAAAGGACTGCCCGCGCCGATACACGGCGCGATCATGGCGCTGCTGCTGCTCGTCAACACCCTGTTCTGGGTGGCCCCGCTGTACGTGCTGATTGTGGTCAAGTTGCTGACGCCCAGCGGCACCGCGCCAAGGCGCGCCCTGGACCGCGCCATCGCCTGGCTCGCGCAGTCGTGGTCCATGTGCAACATTATGTTTTCGAAGGTGTTGATGGCCGTAGAGGTCGAGGTCAACATCGAGCCCCAGCTCAATCCCAAGGGCCAGTACCTCGTCTGCTGCAACCACCAGACCTGGAACGACATCTTCATGCTGATGTACGCCTTCGGCCGTCGGGCGCCGTTTTTCAAGTTCTTTTTGAAGCAGGAACTGATCTGGGTGCCGCTCCTGGGGCTGGCGTGGTGGGGGCTGGACTATCCCTTTATGAAGCGCCATTCACGCCAGGATCTGGCGAAGAATCCGGCACTGCGTGGCAGCGATATCGAAACCACCAAACGCGCCTGCGCCCGCTACAAGGGACAGCCGGTGATGATCCTCAATTTTCTTGAAGGCACCCGCTTCACCGCCGAGAAGCACCGGCGCCAGAAATCGCCCTACACCCATCTGCTCAAGCCCAAGGCCGGGGGCTTTGCCTTTGCCTTGTCGGCCATGGGGCGAAACCTGGACTCTCTGCTGGATGTCACCATTGCCTATCCGGGCGGTGCGCAGGGCTTCTGGCCGTTCCTGTGCGGCCAGGTCAAGCAGGTGCGGATCGACGTGCGCGAACTGCGTATCCCCGATGAGTGGTTCGAGGGCGACTACGAGGGCAGCCAGCCATTTCGCGCAGGCTTTCAGCGTTGGCTGGCCGACCTTTGGCACGAAAAAGACGCGCGCATGGCCCACATGCTCAGCGCTGAGGGGACGTCGGCGACCGCCAAGCCTGATTGACCCGCTCCAGCGGGCTGCCACGGTCCAGCGCCGCCACCAATGCCAGGCAACCGGCCGCCGAAGCGGCCATGCCCACGACCAGCAGCACCGCGTAGCCCAAGTGGTCACCGATCAGGCCGCCGGCGAAGACGGCCGTGCCCATCACCAGCACGATGATGCAGGCCAGCAGGGTGTAGTCGGTGCCGCCGTGTTCGGGGTCCGAGGCATCCATCATCAAGGTGAACAGGGCCACCGTGGCCATGGCGCCGCACAGGCTTTCGACCACGCTGCCCGTCCACAGCATCGCCAGCGGCGCGACCCCCAGCGACGCCAGCAGGTAGGGCGCGATGCTGAGCGCCTGCAACATGCCGCACAGATACAGCGCCGTGCGGCGTTGCAGCGACCAGACCAGCAGACCGCCCAGCGCCGCGCCCGCCAGCGCCATGACCGAGCCCACCGTGCCTTTGATGAGGGCGATGTCGGTGTTGCTCAGGCCCAGGTCCACCATCATCGGTCCAATGTGCGCCGAGGCCATGGTGTCGCCAAACTTGTAGGCGGCAATTAGGCCGATGAAGCCCGCCATGCCGGGGCGACGCAGGCGTGACCACCAACCCAGCATCAACTGCTTGAACGCCGGGGTGACCACTGCCGGGGCGCGGGCCGCGACCGGCGCGGGCTCGTGCATGAAGAACACCGGAATCACCGTCAGTGCCAGCAGCGCCGCCATGCCGGTGAGCATCACCGCCCAGCCTGCCACGGCGTACAGCCACAGCAGCAGTCCCCCGCCGAGGATCATGCCGATGCGGTAGCCACCCACCTGAATGCCGTTGCCCAGACCACGCTGCGGCGCCGTGAGCAGCCTGACCGCCAGGCCATCGGTGGCAATGTCTTGGGTTGCGGCCACGCAATTGAACAGGAACAGCGCGATGAACAGCGCCGTGAAGTGGCCATCCAGCGGCAGTGCGGTCAGCCCCAGCGCCAGCACCACGCCGGCAATCTGCAGGGGCAGCAGCCAGCCGCGCCGGGTGCCGCGGTGGTCGACCCAGGGGGCCCATAGGAACTTCGTGGCCCAGGGAATGAACAGCAGGCTCACGGCGCTGATGGCCGTCAAGGAATATCCCTGCTCGCGCATCAGCACCGGCAGCGCCTGGGTGAAAAAGCCGTAGGGCAAGCCCTGCGCCAGATACAGCGCCGCCAGCAGCAGGAACAACCGGTGCTTGCTCACCGGGTCATCATGCTTCGCCCGGTGGCGGTTGTGCCGCTGTCTCTTATACACATCTCCGAGCCCACGAGACCGAGGCTGATCTCGTA